>Ga0315286_10006912_pt1 | contig 11053 bp, 9 predicted proteins | sample YL17G10_0_MG_FD_205038 | JGI IMG/M metagenome (GOLD analysis project Ga0315286, IMG submission 205038) | Sediment microbial communities from Yellowstone Lake, YNP, Wyoming, USA - YL17G10_0 | ecosystem: Environmental > Aquatic > Freshwater > Lake > Sediment | place: USA: Wyoming | collected...
CTGCGCGAGCGCCTCGCCGAGTTCCCCGTGAAGGTCGAGGTGCTGTCGCGCTTCCGCACGCCGCGCGAGCAGAAACGCATCGTCGCCGAGCTCGGGCGCGGCGAGCTGGACGTGATCATCGGCACGCACCGGCTGCTGTCGAAGGACGTCAGGTTCCACGACCTCGGCCTGGTGGTGATCGACGAGGAGCAGCGCTTCGGCGTGGCCCACAAGGAGCGGCTGCGCCAGATGCGGCGCAACGTCGACGTGCTGACGCTCACCGCCACGCCCATCCCGCGCACCCTGCACTTCTCGATGGCCGGGGCGCGCGACATGTCGCTCATCGAGACCCCGCCGCGCGACCGCCAGCCGGTGCACACCGAGATCGCCGAGTTCTCCGACGAGCTGGTGGTCGACGCGCTGCTGCGCGAGATCGACCGCGGCGGGCAGGCCTTCTTCGTGCACAACCGCGTCGAGACCATCGACACCACCGCCGTGCGGCTCGCCAAGATCCTGCCGCAGCTGCGCTTCGGCATCGCCCACGGGCAGATGCGCGAGCGGGCCCTCGAGAAGGTCATGGTCGACTTCTACGAGCGCCGCTTCGACGTGCTGGTGTGCACCATGATCGTCGAGAACGGCCTCGACCTGCCCAACGTCAACACGCTGATCGTGGACCGCGCCGAGACGCTCGGCCTGGCGCAGCTCTACCAGCTGCGCGGGCGCGTCGGCCGCTCGCGCTCGCGCGCCTACGCCTACTTCCTGGTGCCGCCGCGGCGGGCCCTGACCGAGGAGGCGGAAAAGAGGCTCAAGATCATCGAGGCCTTCGACGACCTCGGGGCCGGATTCAAGATCGCGCTCAAGGACCTCGAGATCCGCGGCGCCGGCAACCTGCTCGGCCCCGAGCAGCACGGTTTCATCGCCGGCCTGGGCTTCGAGCTGTACGTCAAGCTGCTCGAGGAGACGATCGCCGGGCTCAAGGGCGAGCGCCTCGAGGAGCACGCCGAGCCGCGCCTGCACACCGATCTTGCGGCCTTCCTGCCGGAGAGCTACGTGGCCGACGACGAGCAGAAGCTCGAGCTCTACCGCGAGCTGGCCGCGGCGCGCCGCCCCGAACGGGTGGACGAGATCGCCGCCGAGCTGGCCGACCGCTTCGGCCCGCCGCCGGCGCCGGCCCGCGACCTGCTGGCGCTGCGGCGGCTGCGCCTGGTGGGCGCCCGCGCCGGCGTCACCCGCCTGTCGCTCGCCGGCGGCAAGCTCGAGCTGTACCTCGAAGCGCCGCTGTCGCCGCGCGAGGTGAAGGCCCTGCTCGACCGCGTGGACCTGCCGGTCGAGTTCCTCTCCGGACGCGAGATGGGACTGCGCCTGCGCGCCGGCGCGGAGACCCTCGTCGCGGCGGCGGGGGCCCTGTTGGAGGGCCTGGCGGCATGTGTTAGCGTCCGGTCTACGTGATCACCTGGACGGAGACTATGAGAGATCCCAACCGCTTCGGCGCGATCGCCCTGGCGGTCCTGGCCGCCGTCACGCTCGGCTCCTGCGGCACGCAGGACCGGACCGTGGCGAGCGTGGGGGGCCGCCCGGTGACGGTCGCGGAATTCGAGGACGCCGCCCGCAGCCAGCCCCACCTCGGCCTCGACCCCTCCCCGGACGCCAAGCGCCGCCTGCTCGACGAGCTGCTCGACCGCGAGCTGCTCGTGGCCGAGGCCCGGCGTCTGGGCCTCGACCAGGGCGCCGAGCTGGCCGGCGTGCGCCGGCAGGCGCGCGACGAGGTCCTGCCCGAGATGCTCTACCGCCGCGTGGTCTCCGGCCGCGTGTCGGTGGGCGAGGCGGAGATCAAGGTTCTGTGGGACGCGCAGGACCACGAGCTGCGGCTCTCCCAGATCTTCAGCTTCGAGCTGAGCGGCGCGCGCGCGGCCATGGCGAAGCTGGCGGCGGGCGAGCCGTTCGCCGACGTGGCGCGCAGCCACTCGCGCGACCGCACCACCGCGCCGGCCGGCGGCGATCTCGGCTACCTCACCGCCGGACAGCTGCCCGCCGAGATCGAGCAGGCGGTGCGCGGCCTGCCGGTGGGGAAGTGGACCGAGCCGGTCCTCACGCCCGTCGGCTACTACATCATCAAAGTGGAGGACCGCCGGGCGCGCGAGCGCGACGACTACCAGATGGTGCGCGCCCAGATCGAGTCGGGGCTGCGCCAGCGCAAGGAGCGCTCGCTGGTGCTGGCCTACGTGGCCGGCGTGAAGACGCGCTACGGCATGAAGCTCGAGACCGACGGCTTCGGCCGGCTGGCCGAGAAGTGGCAGAACCGCACCGCCGAGGAGCTGCTCGGCTCGGGCGGCGACCCCGCCAAGCTCGGTTTCACCGACGCGGACCTCGCCGCGCCGCTGGCCACCTACCGGGGCGGGGCCTACACCATCCGGGACTTCTTCGCCGATTTCGCCGACCGCACGTCGCTCGACCGCCCGCCGGCCGGGGACGACGCCACGCTGCGCCTGTTCGTCCAGGACCGCGCCACCTTCGCGCTGCTGCTGCGCGAGGCGCAGGACCGCGGTCTCGACCGCGAGCCGGAGACGGCCCGCCGCCTGCGCGACCGCGAGGCATCGTTCCTCATCTCGCGGATCTACGAGCAGGAGATCGTGACGAAGGCGCGGCTCACGCCCGAGGAGCGCGAGCGGATCCGCGCCCAGGTGGGGACCGCGAGCCCGGCGCCCGGGCAGTCAGCGGGGCTCGCCGATCAAGAGGCCCGGCTGTTCGAGCAGAAACGCCGGCTGGCGCTGCAGGAACTGCTCGAGCGGCTCCGCCAGGCTCACCCGCCGCAAGTGAACGAGAAGGCGCTGGGCGACGTGCCGTGGCCGGTGCCTCCCAAGGAGAACGCATGAAGTCGCAGTCATCGGCCCTCGCGGCCGCCGGGCTGGTCCTGGCCCTGGTGTGGACCGGGGTCGCATTGGTGTCTGCCGCCGCGGCGCCGGGCGTGCCGCCGCCGGGCGTGCCGCCGGCCACCGCCGCTCCGCCCGTGGCCACGCCGGCCGCGCCGCGCGCCGCCGCCGACACGGCCCGCGCCGGCGAGGAGCGCGTCGACGGCATCACCGCCGTGGTGGGCGGCGAGCCCATCTTCCAGAGCGAGGTGGACGAGCAGCTCTACCTCTACCTGATGCAGAGCGGGGCGCGCCTCGACTCGCTGGCCGCCATCGGCATGCGCAAGGAGATCCTCGCCAAGCTCGTCGACGAGAAGCTCATCGTCCAGGAGGCCAAGCGCAAGCAGGTGTCGGTGGTCGACGCCGAGCTCGATGCGCAGGTGAACCAGGCGATCGTCGACGCCAAGGAGCGGGTCGGCGGCGAGCAGGCCTTCGCCGGCGAGCTGCGCAAGGAGGGCATCAGCGAGGGCGAGCTGCGCGAGCGCTACCGCGGCGAGATCCGCCGCCAGATGCTCGCCAACCAGCTGCTGCGCCGCGAGCTGAACCTCAAGCTCGAGGTGTCGCCGGCCGAGGCCGAGGCGTACTTCAAGGCCAACCCCAAGGAGTTCCCCACCAAGCCGGCCGAGATGCACATCGCGCTCGTGCTCATCCCCATCGAGCCCGATCCCACCGCCAAGGCGGCGGCCCGCAGGCGCGCCGAGGAGACGCTGGCGCGCATCCAGAAGGGCGAGTCGTTCACGCGGGTGGCGCAGGAGATCTCGGAGGACCCGGCGACGCGGGCCTCGGGCGGCGACCTGGGCTTCTTCGGGCGCGGCGACCTCGACACCAACTTCACCAAGGCGGCCTTCGCGCTCAAGCCCGGCCAGATGTCGGGCGTCGTGGAGACCCCGTTCGGCTACCACATCATCCGCGTCGAGGAGGCGGACTCGGCGCGCGCCGAGGTGCACGCGCGGCACATCCTGGTGCGCGTGCCGATCATGGCGGCCGACGACCAGCGGGCCGAAGCGCAAGCCCAGATGGTCTACGGCGAGGCGGCCAAGGGCCTCGATTTCGGCGCCCTGGCCCGCAAGTACTCCAAGTTCCAGGGGCCGCAGGACCCCAACGGCGACCTCGGCTTCGTGCCGGCCAGCGCCTTCTCGCCGGACTTCCGCGCCGCCCTCGATCCGCTGGGCATCGGCGACGTCACCCGGCCGCTCAAGAACCCGCAGGGCTACCACATCTTCAAGATGCTCGACCGCCGGCCCGAGCGCCCCTACGAGCTGGAAGAGATCCGGCCGCAGCTGCCGGAGCTGGTGCGGCAGACGAAGCTCAAGAAGCAGTACGACACCTGGGTCGCCGGGCTGCGCGCCAAGGCGCGCATCGATTACCGCTAGCGGGACGGGGGGCGTGATCCGTTTCTCGGGGGTCAGCCGGCGCTTCGGAGCGACCTGGGCGCTGCGCGACGTGGACTGGGAGGTGGCGGCCGGCGAGCGCGTCGCCGTGCTCGGCCCCAGCGGCTGCGGCAAGACCACGCTCCTGCGCCTCATCACCATGGAGATCCCGCCCACCTCGGGCATGGTCGAGGTGGGCGACTTCGTCTCCGGGCGCACCTCCAGCGCGCGCCGGGCCGTGCTGCGGCGCACCCTGGGCATCGTCTTCGAGGACGTGCGCCTGCTCCCCGACCGCTCGGTGTTCGACAACCTGGCGCTGGCCCTCAACATCCGCGGCGTCTGGGACCGCAAGCAGATCGGCATGCGTATCGGCGAGATGCTGGAGGAGGTCGGGATGCGCGCCCGCGCCGGCGCCTTCCCCGGCGAGCTATCGGCCGGCGAGAAGGGCCGCGTCTCGGTGGCCCGCGCCCTGGTCGGCGAGCCGCTCCTGATCGTCGCCGACGACCCGGCGCGCCACCTCGGCCCCAAGCACGCCGCGCTGCTGATCGAGGTGCTCAAGCGGGCGCACGGCCGCGGCGCCACGCTGGTGCTGGCCACCAACGACGAAGCGGTGGCGCAGGCCGTGGGCGGCCGCATCACGCGTCTGGTCGAGGGCCGCGTGGTGGGGGCGTAGGGGAGGGGCCATGCAGCGCATGCTCTACTTCCTGAGCGAGGCCTGGCGCGGCCTGTGGCGGCACCGCTCGCTGACCGGGACGGCGCTGCTGGCCCTGGTCGGCGCGCTGCTCGTGCCCGCCGCCTTCCTCGTCGTGCTGGTCAACTCGCTGCACGCCGTGCAGACCCTCGGCGACCGCCGCGAGATGATCGTCTTCCTGCGCGACGGCGCCACCGCCGCCGACCGCGACTCGCTCGCCGACCGGCTGGCGCCGGTGGCCCGCCAGGTGAGCTTCGTCAGCAAGCAGGACGCCTGGGACGAGATGGCGCGCGAGCTGGGCGGCGGCGAGCTGCTCGAGGCCGTGGGCCAGAACCCGTTGCCCGCCTCGCTGCGCGTGCGGCTACGCCCCGAGTACCTGCACTACGAGGCCATGGACTCCGTCGCCACCGCGGTGGCCGACGACGAGGCGGTCGAGGAGGTGCAGTTCGGCGGCGAGTGGGTGCGCCGCCTCGACCGCTTCATCGAGACGCTGCGGATCACCGGCTTCGGTCTCGCCGCGATCATCGCTCTGGTCGTGATCTTCGTGGTCTCCAACGCCATCCGCCTGACGGTGGTGGCCCGGCGCGAGCTGCACCGCGTCATGCGGTTGCTCGGCGCCGGGCGCTTCTTCCTGCGCGTGCCGCTGGTGCTCGAGGGCACGCTGCTCTCGATCCTGGCCGCCGCCGGGGCGTTGGCGCTGGTGTACGGACTCTTCCTGCTGGTCGAAGGCCGCCTGGCGGTGCTGCCGGTGTTCCCGCCGTGGCGCTGGCTGGCTGGCTTCGTGGCCGCGGCGGCGGGGCTGGGAGCCCTCGGCAGCGCGCTGGCCGTGTCGCGCATCGGCCACGAGGAGCGCAAGCGATGAAGCGGCGCGTCGCCGTGGCGGCCGCGGCGGCGCTGGGGCTGGCTGGGCTCCTGGGCGCGGGGCCGCGGGGCCTCGCCGGCCCGCTTTTGGCGCAGACATCGCCGCCGGTCGCGCCGGCCGCACCGCCCGCCGCCGCCGACGAGGACGCCCAGCGCCGCCAGATGGAGCAGCTCAAGCGCGACGCCGAGGAGAAGCGGCGCAAGGCGCGCGAGCTCAAGGGGCGCGAGACCAAGGTCCTCAAGGACCTGCGCACCACCGAGACCAAGCTGCGCCAGACGCGCTCGTCCATCCAGAAGCTCAACCGCCGCGAAAAGCAGCTCGAGCGCGACCTCGACGTGGTGCGCGTCGATCTGTCGCGCTCCGAGCGCGCCCTGATGAGCCGCCGCGACCGCCTGGCGCTGCGCCTGCGCGGCATGTACAAGCTCGGGCGCCAGCGCGAGCTCGAGTTCCTGCTCGCCTCCGACACCTTCGCGCAGCTCTTCGCGCGCGCCGACTACCTGGTGCGCGTCGCCCGCCAGGACCGCGTGCTGCTGCTCGGCATCCACCACGAGAAGGAGAAGATCACCGCCAACCAGCAGCGTCTCGACCTGACGCTGCAGGACGTCGAGAAGACCGCCCAGCAGAAGCAGCGCGAGCAGCGCCAGCTCGACAAGCTGCGCGCCAAGAAGCAGCAGAGCGTGCTGGTCATCCAGAGCGAGCGGCAGGCCTACGAGGCGGCGGCGGCGGAGCTGGAGCGCACCGCGCGGCGCATCAAGAGCGTGCTCGACGAGCTGGAGCGGCGGCGGCGGGCGGAGGAGGAGGCGCGCCGGCGCGGCACCGCCCCCGGCCAGCCGGCGCCGCTCGAGCCCTACGCCGGTGTCTTCGCCGGCGCCCGCGGGGGGCTGGCCTGGCCGGTGCGCGGCGAGGTGGTAGGCAGCTTCGGCAACGAGAAGCACCCCAAGTTCGGCACCGTCACGTTCAACAGCGGCATCGACATCGCCGCACCCTTGGGCACCGACGTCCGCGCCGTGGCGCGCGGCCGGGTGGACTTCGTCAGCAACGACTACGGCACCTACGGCCAGATGCTCATCCTCAACCACGGCGACGGGTATTACACTCTGTACGCCCACTGCTCGGCGGTGCTGCTGGCGCGCGGGCAGGAGGTCGAGGCCGGCCAGGTGATCGCGCGGGTCGGGGACACCGGCTCGCTCAAGGGTTCGATCCTCCACTTCGAGGTGCGCCAGGGCCGCTCGGCCCTCAACCCCCTCGAGTGGCTGCGCTGAGGCCGGGGATGGCGGAGAAGAAGAAGGCGGAGAAGCAGAATCCGGCGGCCAAGAAACCTGCGGCGAAGCCGCCGGGCGCCAAGCCCCGGCCCGCGGCGGCGGACGGCGACGACGGCCGCGGCCTCGGGGCCGTCGTCGGGCAGCGGCGCGCCATCGGCGTGCTGCGGGCCGTGCTGGCCGGCGGGCGGCTGGCCAACGCGTATCTCTTCCACGGCCCGTGGGGCGTGGGGAAGACGACCGCGGCGCTGGCCTTCGCGCGGGCGCTGCTGTGCCCGCACCGCGGCGGCGGCGGCGACGCCTGCGGCGCCTGCCCCGGCTGCCACAAGAGCGAGCGGGTCCAGCACCCCGACCTGCGCTTCCTCTTCCCGGTGAGCGGCGAGGAGGCGACCCTCGACGAGACCATCACTGAAACCCTCGAAAGGCTGCGGGCCGATCCGTTCCACGTCTTCACCTACGAGAAGGCGGCGTCGATCCGCATCGGGCTGACGCGCGAGTTGCTGAAGGAGCTGTCGTACAAGCCCTACGAAGCTGCGTGCCGCGCCGTGGTGATCCGCGACGCCGACCGCATGCGCGAGGACCAGTACAGCGCCATGCTCAAGTCGCTGGAGGAGCCGGGGGCGAGCACCGTGTGGGTGCTCACCACCAGCCGCCCCGAGCGGCTGCCCGCCACCATCCGCTCGCGCTGCCTGCGTCTGCGCTTCCTGCCGCTGGCGGAGGAGGTCGTGGAGTCGTTTCTCGTGGGCCACGCCGGCGTGCCCGCGGCGCGGGCGCGGCTGCTGGCGGCGGTGTGCGCGGGGTCCTTGGGCCGCGCGCTGATGTGGCGCGACGAGGACATCCGCGTGGCGCGCGACGCGGCCGTGGCCATGGTGCGCACGGCGGTGGGCGGCGACGCGGGGCGGGTGCTGGCCGAGGCCGCCAAGGTGGCGCGCGGCTGGAACCGCGAGACGCTGCGCCGCGTCCTCGAGTTCCAGATCCTCTGGCTGCGCGACGTGCTGCGGTTGCGCTACGGGGCGGGCGACGAGGGCCTCGTCAACCGCGACATCGCCGACGACCTGAGGAAGACCGCGGCGGGCGCCGAGGTCGGCGAGGTGAAGCGCCGGCTGCGCGTGCTGGAGGAGGTCGGCCGCGCCATCGAGGGCAACGTCAACCCCGAGGTGGCGTTCTTCTCCGGGCTGGCGCGCCTGGGGCGCATGGTGCCGGAACGCGCCGACGACTGGCCGGAGTACGGGACGGGGAGGAGGCGGGGGTAGGGGCGGGGCTCCCAGGGCTTGACGGCGAACTTGACCTGCCGCGGCGGTTCGCGGACAGTTGGTTACAGTCGATGCCGGCGAGTTCCTCCCGGACTCGTTGGTGCCCCCCGAGTCGCGACTCGGGGGATTCGTCTTTCCCGCCCCCGAAGCGGGGAAACCTGGATCGGCGAGTCTCGCGGGCCTGGCCCGAAACGAAGAAAGAGACGGAGACTGCCGCGCAACCGCCCCACCTCCCGGCTTGCGGGGCGTACGCCATTGGCGTACCACCGGCGATGCGGTTCGTTGAGACCCCCATCTTCACCCGCTTGCTGCGGAGGCGGATGGCAGGTGACGACTACCGCGCCATGCAGTTGGCCCCGGTCTTTCGGCCCGACGGGGGATTCGTCATCCCCGGGAGCGGAGGCCTGCGGAAGATCCGCTGGGGATCCGCGGGACGAGGCAAGCGGGGCGGGGTTCGGGTGATCTGCTTCTGGCCTCCGGCCACCGACACGATCCACCTGCTCTACGGATTCTCCAAGCGCCGCAGAGGGGATCTGTCCAAGGAGCGATCGGGCGTGCTGCGCCGGCTCGTCCAGGAGGAGTTCGAGTGAAGAAGCAGGACTTCGAGCGGCTGACAGAGAGCGTTGGGGAGGCGGGGAGGATTCGGCGCGGCCAGGTCACACCCGGGCGCGTGACGGTCTTCCAGCCGGCCGATGTGCGGGTCATCCGCCGCAAGCTGGGGAAGACCCAGGTGGAGTTTGCCCTGATGATCGGCGTCAGCCTGGCTACGCTGCGGAACTGGGAACAGGGCCGCCGGAAGCCGGACGGCCCGGCCCTGGCGCTGCTGCGAGTCGCGGCGAAGAGGCCGAAGGCGGTCGCGGAGGCACTCAGGGCGTGATGGCCGCTCTCCTGGGCGGCGCTGGCGCCTCGCCCGAGACGCCGAAGTACCGCCCACCCCCCCCGTGGTAATGTCCCCGGCAAACGGACCCGGGCCGGGCGTCGGATCGGCCGGGCCCGCCGCCGAGCACCGGCCGGGAGACCCCATGCGACGCCGCTTCTACGTCACCACCGCGATCGATTACGTCAACGCCAGCCCGCACCTCGGCCACGCCTACGAGAAGCTGGTCACCGACTGCCTGGCGCGCTATCACCGCCAGCGCGGCGACGACACCTTCTTCCTCACCGGCGCCGACGAGCACGGCATGAAGATCGCGCGCGAGGCGGAGGCGCGGGGCATCGACCCGCAGATCTTCACCGACGAGCTGTCGGCCCGCTTCCGCACCTGCTGGGACGCGCTGCACATCGGCTACGACCGCTACGTGCGCACCACCGAGCACGGCCACGAGGCGGCGGTGCAGGAGATCTTCCGGCGCTGCCACGCGTCCGGCGACATCTACCTGGCCGAGTACGAGGGGCTCTACTGCGTGGCCTGCGAGGCGTTCTACCAGGCCAAGGACCTGCTCGAGGGCGAGCTGTGCCCGGTGCACAAGCAGCCGGTGCAGACGCTGGCGGAGAAGAACTTCTTCTTCCGGCTGTCGAAGTACGCCGACCGGCTGCGCGCCCACATCAAGGCCGACCCGCAGTTCATCCAGCCGGATTACCGCCGCAACGAGGTGCTGGCGGTGATCGAGGAGGGGCTGCAGGACGTGTCGATCTCGCGGGCCAGCGTGCCGTGGGGGATCGCGGTGCCGCCCGGGCTGGACGAAGGCGCCGGGCACACCGTCTACGTGTGGTTCGACGCGCTGATCAACTACGTGTCGGCGATCGGCTTCCCGCAGGAGAGCTACCGCGAGTGGTGGTGCGCGCCGGGGGAGGAGGGCGTGGCCACCGCCGAGCCCAACGCGCTGCACATCATCGGCAAGGACATCTCGCGGTTCCATTGCCTGCTGTGGCCGTCGATGCTGTGGTCGGCGGGGATGCCGGCGCCGCGCTCCATCTTCGTGCACGGGTTCATCAAGATGGGCGGCGAGAAGATGTCGAAGACCGAGGGGCGCATCGTGGACCCGCTCGCGGTCGCGGCCAAGTACGGCGTCGAGGCGCTGCGCTATTACATCCTGCGCGAGGTCCAGTTCGGGCGCGACGGCGACTACGACGAGGACCAGCTGCGCGACCGCTACAACACGGACCTGGCCAACGAGCTGGGGAACCTGGCGAGCCGGGCGTGCTCGATGGTGCATCGCTATCGCGGCGGAGTGGTGCCGTCGGCGTACGCGCCCGGGCCGCTCGAGCGCGACATCGAGGCGGTGGCGGCGAAGGCGCGCGCCGACGTGCAGCGGGCCTTCGAGACGCTGCAGCCTGCGGCCGCGCTCGAGGCGTGCTGGACGCTGGTCAAGCGCGCCAACCGTTACGTCGAGGAGACCAAGCCCTGGGTGCTCGCGAAGGACCCCGCGCAGGCGACGCGGCTCGACACCGCGCTGGTGACGATGCTCGAGTGCGCGCGGCTGGCGGGCTTCTGGGCGTGGCCGGCGATCCCGGCCAAGGCCGAGGAGCTGTGGCGCGGGCTCGGCCTCGACATGACGCCGGGAGAGCCGCCGGAAGACGGGGAGGAAGGGCCACCGACGCTCGGTGCCGCAGCCGAGGCGGCGGCCGACGAGCGCGACGCGTGGTTCGCGAGCGGAACCACGCCGGCGCTGGCGGGGAGCCGGCTGCCGGAGGTGAAGATCCTGTTCCCGAAGGCGGACGTGGAGGGGTAGGTGGGTTCGCGGGGCGCCCCCGGAGCCAGCTCGCCGAAGCTCGCGTGGAGCGGCGAAG
>Ga0315286_10006915_pt1 | contig 11051 bp, 6 predicted proteins | sample YL17G10_0_MG_FD_205038 | JGI IMG/M metagenome (GOLD analysis project Ga0315286, IMG submission 205038) | Sediment microbial communities from Yellowstone Lake, YNP, Wyoming, USA - YL17G10_0 | ecosystem: Environmental > Aquatic > Freshwater > Lake > Sediment | place: USA: Wyoming | collected...
CACGTTGTAGAGCCGCAGGATCCATCCCTTCCCATCGTCGGACGGCTTGAACGCCGTGGCGAAGACGCGCTCGTTCGTGAGCGTCAGCCTGGCCCGCCCGGACGGCACGACCGGTGACGCAGGCAGCGCCAGCAGCGGCTGGCTCAGGCCGGTCGCGAGCCGGGTCGCGGCCGCCGGATCGTAGGCGGCGTGCGGGCCGAGCGCGAACCGGAAGGTCACAGGACCTTCCTGGTACGCGCGGTAGTTGGTGCCCCAGTGGTTGTTCATCAGCCACGGATAGAGCTTCTGGGTGGGTTCGACATTCTCCCGCCAGACCTTCGGATTGGTTTGTGAGTTGAGCAGGTTCGCGGTGAGCCCACCCACCTGCACCAACGGCGTGTCGAGCGTGATCCACGTCACGCCGCGGCCGTTCGCCGAGACGTCCGCCCAGTTGCCGACCACGAACCAGTTCTTGCACGATCCGTCGATCTGATCGACGTTCGGGCGGATGACGCCGCCGAGCGGCAGCTCCAGCCGCACCTCGCCGCCCGGCACATTGAACGGGAACGCCAGGTTGACGCTCTCCTTGCTCGCCGGCTGGTAGAAGTCGCCCTTCGGCCCCGCTGGCGCGCGCTTCTTGTCGACGGTCGTCGAGAGCATGACGCGGTCAAGGCCGGCGGTCAGAACGACTTCGCGCGACAGACTCGAGGCGCCCGGCGCGTCCGACTCCGCGAGGAGTGATGCGACGAGCGGCCCCGCCTCCTTCACCGTGACGCGCGCCGGCCCGTTCGTCGTCGCCTTCGCGGCGTCGCTCCCGACCATGAAAAGGTACTGGTTCATGGCCTGGCCCGACGCCGTGTCCACCAGGTTGCCTTCGAGCGCGCCGGACGTCAGTTCGACGATTGCGCCGGTGGCGGGATCGAGGCGGACCCTCGTGGTGCCGTTCGAAAGGACTGGTGGCGTTGCGCGAGCGCCCGTCCCCGCGGGCGGAGCGGCCAGCCCGCGCACGACCCGATAGCGCTTCGCGGCAAACGGGGGAATGTCCTTCACGAGCACCGCCAGCTCGCCGGTGGACAGCCGCTGTGACGGAACGGCGATGCCCGCGGCATCGAGAACGCGGTCGCCGCCAACCGATAGAGACGCCGGAACACGAACGACGTCGGTGCGCGCCCACGACAGCGTGTTGACGACGTCGAACGTCGAGGCGTATTCAGTCGCCGGGCTCGCGCCGGCGAGCAGTTTCCGGGAGAGCCAGTCGGCCTCCTCGGCGTAGCCCCGCTTGATGTCCCACTGGTCTTTAACGAATCGTTCTTCCGGCTGCGAGACGCTGTTCCACGCGCCCCACGTGTGCTCGGTGTAGAGCAGCACCTTCTTCCAGGCGGCGTCGGCCGCTGCGGCAGGCCACGCCTCTGGCGCTCGCAGCGCCCAGACAGTCTCGGCCTGCGTCATCCGGTCGGCGCTCGCGCGGTTCATCGCGGTCTCGCGCGACGACGAGCCCGCGCCGTCCTCCCAGTAGGGCGTCCAGTCGCCGCGCCGCGTCGGGATGCGATCGCCGTACCGCTCCTCGAGCGCCGCGAACGGCGCGTGCTGGTCGCTGATGACGAAGCGCGGCCAGCGGTAGCGGGCGTTCCAGTCCTTCACGAAGTCGCAGATGCCGGCCTCGGGCTCGGAGTTGTCTCCGAGGCCCGACCAGCGGATATAGGTGATGTCGTACGGATAGCCGACCTGCTCGAGGTGGTCGAGGTACTCGGCCACGTGCGCGTCGGTCAGCTTCGCGTTCCACGTGTGCGAGAGCGCGTAGCCCATCCAGGTGTTCCAGGTCAGGACCTTCTCGCGGCCGGAAGGCCCGACCCACCAGAACGGCTGGTCCGCCGAGGCCACCTGCGTGGTGCCGATCCGGTCGAAGAAATTCGGGCTCGTGCTGAGGTAGCGGATGCCGGCCTGTGCGAGCGCGGGCACCAATCCCCACGTGTGACCCGGGATGTCGCTGATCATCGCCGTGTCGATCTTCACGCCCAGACGTTCGGAGAGCTGCGTGGCGAAGCGAGCGGCCTGGACGAGCTCCTCCGGCCGCGCGAGGCCGGAGAGCACGTTGAGATAGAGGCCGTTCAGCCCGACCTGCCCCGACTTCACCGCCTTGTCGAACGCAGCCCTCCGCGGCGCTTCCATGCGCTGCAGGAACAGGTCGGCGGCCCACAGCACCTCCACGTTCCACACGAACCGCGCGCCCTCGGGGTAGCTCGCCGTCTTCGCGGCGAACGCCATGCCCTTCGCGAGGTTCTCCATCTGCCGCTGCTCCACCTCGGGCTGCAGGTGCGTGTAGCCGATGTCGGTGTGCGAGTGCGGGACGATGTAGACCGTGAGGCGCGGGACCGGGCGGACGGGGACTGCGAGCGTCTGGCCGTCCACGTCGAGCGCCGCCTGGCGCGGCGCCTCCGCGGCGGGGATGAGGATCTCGACCTGCTGCCGACCAGGCTGCGCGTCGGTTCGCAGCGCCTCGATGCCGTCCACGCGCACGGTCATGGGGCGCCGGGACCCGGCGCGGACGATGTCGAGCGTGAGCGGCTGCCAGAGGCGGCCGTCGCGCTCGAGGATGGCGGTGACGGGACGCGCCTCGACGACGAATGTCGCGTCAGACGGCGGCGCCAGGCTCGCGCCAGCCAGGCGCAGCGCCACATGCTCGTAGAGGAACCAGCTCCCCTTCAGGTTCGTGATCGTCAGGACGTTGCGGCCCGCCTTCAGCGAACCGGCGGGCACCCGAACGCGAACCGAGTAGCGCCTGGCGTTGGCGGGGCGGCCGTTGAGCGAGCCGTCGCCGCCGCCTTTCGGCAGGACCTCGCGCCCGATGGCCGAGCTGTTCACGCCGAACTCGATCTCCGGCGGCTGGTTGCTGTGCGTATCGAGCATGTCAATCGTCAGCTCGCCGTCGACACCCGGCGGCACGGACGCGAGATCCACCACGATCCGATAGGTGTGTGCGCGTCGGCCTGCCCACGAATCGTCCGGCCCTGGGTGCACGTAGGGCCAGTCCGTGGCGGCCGCCGACTGGCCCACGACGAAGACCGCGTCGCGCGCGAAGTCGCGCCAGCCGGCCGGCGCGAACGCAAATGCTGCGCTCCCGCCGCCCGCCTTTCCGAGTTCGACCAGCGGGGGCTCCTGTGCCGGCACCGACGCGGCACAGTACAGGAGTCCGGCCATCACGATGACGAAGGCGATAGAAGCAGGCCGCTTGTCTCTCATGTCATGGACCCCGTCAGAAACGCCGGAGGCGAGCACCAGTCGGTCGAGACACCGCCGAGAGCCGAAAGTCGAAAGTCGATAGCCGGCGAGGACCCACCAGAGTTGTCAGCCCCGGCCAGCCTTCGGGTCCGCGCCTCTGACCGACGCCTGCAGCGTTGCGCACTCCGTTCCCTCCGCCGTGCCGTGCGGCCGGATCGTGTAGTGGCCGACCGACGCTGGCACGACGAACGTCTCCGCGTAGTGCACGACGAACGGCTCGAACGCCCGGTCGGGGCTCTCTATCACGGCCTCGTCGCCCTGCACGAGATTGAGGACGTGGACCGTGCCGTGCGTGTCGTGCGGCGCGGTTCGCGTGAACCAGTGCCGCCGCGTTTCGATGAACTCGAGATCGTGCAGCCCGGTCCGTTCCTCGCGCCACCCGTGGCCGCGCGCGACGTCGGTGACGCGGTTGATGAGTTCCTGGCCCACCCACGACGCGCGGCGATCCCACTGGATGTTGGCGGCGCCGTGCGCCAGGTTGATCGGCCGCGGCAGGCCGTCGAGGCCGGGGCGGTCCCAGTCCCACAGCTTGAACGTGAAGATGTAGGGCGTCGCGCTCACCTCGAGCACCATGGCGTTCACGCCCGAGCAGTGGACAGTGCCGGCGGGAATCAGGAAGTGGTCGTGGCGGCTGGCGGGCCACCTCGCGACGTGGCGCTCGGCCGGAAACGAAACACCACCGCGTTGCGCCTCCTCGAGGTCCGCCAGCACTCGTTCCGGATCGACATCGTCGCGAAGGCCCAGGAAGACCGTGGCATCCGGCCCGGCGTCCATCAGGTAGTAGCTCTCATCCTGCGTGTAGGGAATGCCGAACCGGTCGCGGATGTAGCCCGTGAGCGGGTGCACCTGGAGGCTCAGGTGCCCGCCGCCCATCGTGTCGAGAAAATCGAAGCGGATCGGGAACTCGGCGCCGAAGCGGCCGAAGACGTCGGCGCCCAGCAGCGCGCGCGGGTGCGAGAACACGAGGTTGAGCGACGACATCTCGACGCGAACGCCGCCGAAGTCGAACAGCAGGCTGTTCTCCTCGGGCACGCAGTCGAAGCACCAGCCGTAGTTCGGGACGGCAGGATCGAGGCCGCACGCCTCTTTCATCCACTGCCCGCCCCACGGCGCGGGATCGAAGAACGGCACGAGCCGGAACGGCCGGCGCGCCGCATGCTCGAGGCCGCGTCGGACGGCCCGGCCGGACACCAGCCGCGGGTCGTCCTCGATCGTCGAGTCGAGCAGGTAGTCCCAGCGGCCGAGCGATTCGCGCTTCAGCCCGTCGACCATGCGCCAGTCAACGAAGTAGCTGCGCTTGTACTGCAGCGACGCCTTCTCGCCGGCGTTCTCGACGCCGAGGTTCGTCACCCGCCCCTGCCGTTGGCGCAACTGCCCTTCCCAGCGGGGCATATCGGCGTACACCAGAATGTCGGGCTCCGCGCAGCGCAGGGCGCCGGTGCCGAAGACGACGACAGAGCCGCGCGCCGCCGCGATGCGAGCGCGAATGGCTGCGAGGCGGTCCGGGTCGAGATAGGCGTCGATCGAGGGGTTGGCCAGGAAGCCGAAGAGCGGGTCGTCGCCGCCGAGCCAGGGCGCGGCGACGCGCTCGACCTCCGGCGCGGGGCGCAGAGCCTCGGACGCGTCAATCCACACGCAGGCCGACAGCGTGCGCCGCAGGTGCTCGCTGACCTCGGGGAGAAGCCCCGTGCTGCACTCGACGACCAGCACCACGCGATCGCGGCCACGGCTATTTCGCGCTGCCGCCAGGGCGCGAAGGAGTTCGGCGCCGACGGCCTCCCACCCTTTCCAGGCCTGGCCGACGGTGCCCGGTACGTCGATGTGCGGGTGGCGATCGTAGTTGGACCTCCTCATGGCAGGTCCACCGGCTGCGCGCGAAGCGTACTCAGGAAAACCTGCGGGTTGGGCGCTCCGGCCAGTCGCGCGGCCTCGATGACCGCGCCGAGAACGGGCGGCAGCTCGGGCTCCACCACCTTCACGCCGTGCGCCATCGTCTCGATGCGTGAAACGAGCAGCGGCGTGAACGGCGGCCCCGAGCGGGCGAGGCCGCCGGTCAGGATCAGTTCGGACGTGTGCGGCGCAAAGAGCCGCGCGGCGGTGACGGCCACCATCTGCGCCAGTTCGTCCGCCGCCCGGTCGACAATCGACTTCGCCAGCGCGTCCGACGCGGCCAGCGCGATCACGTCTGGCGCCAGCGTGGCCAGGCTCGCCCGGTCGAGGTCGCCGCGGGAGAGGCGTTCGGCCAGCGCCCGCGGCCCGGTCAGCGGCCACCGATTGAAGACGAGGTCGCGAAGCGCGCTCGGCGGAAGGCGTCCATCTTCCACCCGCACCGCCGCCCGCAGCGCTTCGATCGCAATCCAGTACGCGCTTCCCGCATCGTCCGCCCGATGCTCCCAGCCGCCGCACCAGTGGCTGCGGCCGTCGGCCGCCACGCCGTAGCACGCAGAACCCGTGCCGGCGATGAGCACCATGCCCGGCCGCCCGGCGAGGCCTCCGACGAGCGCGGCGATGGCGTCGTTGGCCACCCTCACCTTCGTGACGCGCAGTTCGTCCACGTCCGCTGCAATCGCCTCGACGGCCTCGGCGTCGGCGCGGGTCGAGATGCCTCCGAGCGAGAGGAACGCAGCCGACAGGCTCTCCGCGCGAGAACCGCGAACGCGCCGCACCAGGTCGCGCAGCCGTTCGCGAACGGTCGGGACGTCCTGATGCCGCGGGTTGATGGATGCCCCGACGCCCGATCCGATGATCCTGCCGTCCGCGTCGACCATGATGGCTCGGGTGTGGCTGCCGCCGCCGTCGATACCGAGGATGGCGGTCACCGGGCGCTCCACGATGCGGCGATGTCTTCGAGCCGCCGGCCCTTGGTCTCCGGCACGAGCGCGAGGACGAAGAAGAAGCTCAGCAGCGAGCAGCCCGCGTAGATCCAGAACGTCACGCTCGGCCCAAGTCGCTCGTTGAGCACGGGAAAGCTCTGCGCCACCACGAGGCAGGCTGCCCAGATCGCGCCCACGCCGACGGCAACCGCGCGGCCGCGAATCGGGCCCGGGAAGATCTCGCTGATGAGCACCCAGGGAATCGGCCCCATCGCGACGGCAAACGCGGCGATGTACAACAGTACCGCGATGAGCGTGCCCGCCCCGGGATCCGCGGCTCTGAACGACACGCCAACGAGCGCCAGAGCGACCGTCTGCACGGCCGCGCCGACGAGCAGCAGCGGGCGCCGGCCGGCGCGGTCGATCAGCGCCAGCGCCACGAGCGTGAACATGAGATTGACGGCGCCGACCGAAACCGACGAGGCGAAGGCGGCGTTCGCGCTGGCGCCAGCCGACTTGAACACCTCCGGCGCGTAGTACATGATCGCGTTGATTCCGGACGCCTGGCTCAAGATCGCAAGTCCCACGGCGATCGTCAGCGGCCGGCGTTGCGCGCGGGCGAACAGCGCGGAGAGCGGCGCGTGCCCCTCGGTGCCAGCCGCCAGGATCGCGTCGAGCTCCTGTCTCGCCTCCGACGGTCCATACACCTTCACCAGCACCGCTTCAGCGGCCGCCCTCTCGCCCCGGAGGGCCAGCCAGCGCGGGCTCTCCGGAACCCACGCCAGCAGCGCCAGGAACACGGCCGCCGGGATCGACTCAGACCCGAGCATCCATCGCCACCCGAGGCTCGTGTTCCACACCGTGTCGCCCTGCGCCTGGATCTGCTGGTTCACGAAGAACACCAGGAAGATCCCGGTCACGATGCCGAGCTGGAAGAGCGTGCCGAGATAGCCGCGACGACGCTCAGGAGCGATCTCCGCGATGTAGGTCGGGCAGACCATCGAGGAGATGCCGATGGCCACACCCCCGGCGAGGCGAGAGAGCAGGAAACTCGGGAACGTGTTCGCAACCGCCGACCACAGTCCCGAGCCGGCGTAGAGCACCGCGCAGACGAGCAGCAGGCGCTTTCGGCCGAAGCGGTCGGCAAGGAAGCCGGCGGCGAGCGCGCCAGGCAGGCAACCCCAGATCGCGCTGGCACCCGCCCAGCCCTGCTCGGCCGCCGTGAGCTGGAAGTGTTCGCGCAGCGCTCCGACCGCGCCGGCGATGACCGCGGTGTCGTATCCGAAGAGGAACCCGCCGAGCGCCGCGACGCCCGTCACGAACGCCAGCCAGCGGAAGGGTGCCTGTGTGGTCATGGTCGTGGCGCACCGTGCTCGAAGGGCTTCAAAACGGCGTAGAGCGTGGACATCACCGGAGTCGGGATGCCCGCGTCGCGGCCGCGGCGGACAACGGAGCCCACCAGGGCCTCGAGTTCCAGCGGGCGGCCCGACGTGATGTCCACCATCATCGACGATCTCATCGTCGGCGGACTGGCGTCGAGGTAGCGGAGCTTCTGCGCGCGCACGTCGGCGGCGACGGGAATGCCCGCATGCCGCGCCAGCGCCTCGACCTCCGCCATCGCGCGGTCGTACGTCTCGCGGAACGCCGGCTGGGCCCACGCGGGCCCGATCGGGAGGCGCGCGGCAGCGGTGAGCGCCGCCAGCGGGGCCAGGAAGATGAACTTCTCCCAGATGGGGACCCGGCTGTCAGCCGCGGCCTCGGCCTCGATGTCCGCACCCGCCAGCACCTTGCGAATCCGCGACACGCGCTCCGTGATGGTCCGATCGCCGTATGCCTCGCCGAAGACGATGCGCCGGGCGGTCCCGACGTGCTCGACGACGCCCGGCTCGACCAGCGTGGCCGCGATGTAGGCGGTGCCGGCCAATATCGGCTCCGGCCCGACGATGGTCGAGAGCTCGTCGGCGCTGTCCACGCCGTTCTGGAGCGACAGCACGGCGGTGCCGGGACCGACGAGCGGCGGGACGAGCGGGAATGCGTCCCGGTTCGAATACGTCTTGACGGCGAAGAGCACGAGGTCCGCGGGCCCGACGCGGGAGGGGTCGGACTCGGCGCGGACCCGGACAACCAGGTCGCCGGTGGCACTGCGGACTCGGAAGCCGTTTGCGCGGATTGCCTCGAGATTCTCACCCCGCGCAATCATCGTCACGTCATGGCCGGCCAGCGCCAACCACGCGCCGTAGCAGCCTCCGACGGCTCCCGCGCCGATGACCGCAATTTTCATGGTCGCACCGCGGGGTCAGCTGACACCGGCGGTGCCGCCGGTGGAGAAGTTGATCGTGATGACCGTGTAGCCCGCCGACTGCATGAAGGTCCCCGACACCTTGGTGTAGTCGACCGGGGTGTCACCGAACTTGACACTGGCATGCCCTCTCCTTGCGGGCAGGCTGCCGGGTTGTGCGAGCAGCGCGACGGACACCGCGAGGAGCAAGGCCAGGGTGAGCACGATTCGCTTCATCGGTGCGGTCCTTTCTGGAACGCTCGGGCGACTGGGCCATCGCGGCGGTCCGGAGTAGAATCCGCACATGCCGTCACGCCGCTTCGCCCACATTCTACCCGCGCTCGCCGTCGCCGTCTGCATCCTTGGCCTCCTCGGCCTGGCCGCGTGCGCGCGGCAGGACACCGTGGGAGCCGCACCCGACCTCATCGTCGTCAACGGGAAGGTCTACCCGGGCGGGGCCGCGGGATTCGCCGAGGCCGTGGCCGTGCGTGGCAACTCGATCCTGCGCGTGGGCACGAACCAGGACATCCGGGCTCTGGCCGGCCAAGCGACCGCCGTGATCGACGCGCGCGGCGGCGCGGTGGTGCCCGGCCTGAACGACTCGCACCTGCATGTGATCAGCGGCGGCCTCTCGCTGCAGCAGGCCGCGCTTGGCGACTCCGCGACGCTCGAGGCGCTGCAGAAGGCCATTCGCGAGTTCGCTGCCGCGCATCCCGACCGGCCGTGGGTGCTCGGAAGAGGCTGGACCTACATGGCGGTCCCCGGCGGACTGCCAACGAAGCAGCAACTCGACGAGGCGGTGCCCGATCGTCCCGCGGTGATGGTGGCCTATGACGGCCACACGTGCTGGGCCAACTCGCGTGCCCTGAAGTTGGCGGGCATTTCGGCCGCCACGCCGGACCCGGACGGCGGCTCGATCGTGAAGGACCCGAAGACGGGCGAGCCGACCGGCGCATTGAAGGAAAGCGCGCAGGGCCTGGTGCGGAAGCTCGTCCCGGCCTGGACGCGCGAGGACCGGCTGACCGCGGTGCGCGCGGCGGTCGCGATGGCGCACCGGCTCGGCGTGACGAGCGTCCAGAACGCCGGCGCCAGCGCCGAGGACATGGCGCTGTTCGAGGAACTCCGGAAGTCGGGAGAGCTGAAGGTCCGCGTCTACTCGGCGATGTCGGTGGAGCCCGGGTTCGGCGAGGCCGACGCCGATGCGATCGACCTCGTGCGCAAGAAGTACGGCGACGACCCGATCCTGAAGACCGGCGCGGCGAAGATGTACATCGACGGCGTCATCGAGTCGCACACGGCCGTGATGCTCGCCCCCTACGCGAACAAGCCCGTCAAGGGGGAGCCGATCTGGAAGCCGGAGGAGTTCCGGCGCGTCATCGCGATGCTCGACCGCCGCGGCTGGCAGGTGTGGGTCCACGCGATTGGCGACGGCGGCGTGCGGATGACGCTCGACGCCTTCGAGCAGGCCGCTCTGGCCAGCCCGGCTCCGGCTGGCGGGCGCCGCCACCGGATCGAGCACATCGAGACGACCGACGCGGCCGACATCCCGCGCTTTGCGAAGCTCAACGTGATCGCGTCGCAGCAGCCGTTCCACGGGACGCCGAACTCGCTGGGCGTCTGGATTCCGAACATCGGTGAGGAGCGCGCGTCGCGGGGCTGGGTCTACGGCAGCATCCTGCGAGCGGGCGGGCGCGTCGCCTTCGGCAGCGACTGGGCGGTGGTCTCCATGGACCCGCGGATTGGGATCCACACCGCGATCAACAGGACGTCGCTCGACGGCACGCCGGCGGGCGGCTGGCTTCCCGAACAGAAGATCCCGATGACCGCTGCCGTCGACGGCTATACGTCTGGCGCAGCCTACGCGTCGTTCGACGAGCGCCGGAAGGGCACGCTCGCCCCCGGCATGCTCGCCGACATCGTGGTCCTCTCGACCGACATCTTCGCCGCGCCGCCCGAGCGCTTCCTCGACGCGAAGGTAGAGACCACGATCTTCGACGGGAAGGTGGTGTACTCGCGGAAGTAGGGGTCGGGACGGATTACCGGCAGAGCCGTCTTGCGATGACGATGTTGTAATCGCATCCGTGCGCCGGACACGGCTGTCAGATCTGTAATCGTCGGAGAGCGTGTACGGTAATCCGTCCCGACCCCTTTACCTCTTCACGAGTCCAATGTTCGCGATCGTCTCGCCCTTCGTCATCGATGGAACCGCGCGAAGGTAGAGGACGACGCCCGCCTCCGGCGCGCGCGCCTCGAAGATCGTCTTGCCGAAGTAGTCGGTGACGTAGCCGACCAACGCGCCCTGCGCCACATACGTCCCGCGCCTGACCAACGGGTAGAACATGCCGGTCTGCTCGCTGGTGACGGCCGCGACTCGCTCGATCCAGACAGGACGCTCGACAGCTGACGCCACGCCAGGCAGGATTTGGAGATACCGCATCACGTTCAGGCAGCCGCCGACGAGCGCGTTCACGTCGTCGGTCTCGACCGTGCCCGCGTGCCCGGCCTCGGCTGTCAGAGACGGTTTCCCGCGCGTGGACGCCGTGTTCTCGAGGTAGCGCGAGGCAGCGGGATCCTTGGGCCGGTCGGCCGAGATGATGATGGTGTCGAGGCCGAAGGCCAGCGCCATCTCGCGCGACACCTGGTCCTGCTTCTGGTCCCCGGTAACGTTCCAGTAGCTGTATGGCCTGAGGCTCTCGTCGATG
>Ga0315286_10006916_pt1 | contig 11049 bp, 10 predicted proteins | sample YL17G10_0_MG_FD_205038 | JGI IMG/M metagenome (GOLD analysis project Ga0315286, IMG submission 205038) | Sediment microbial communities from Yellowstone Lake, YNP, Wyoming, USA - YL17G10_0 | ecosystem: Environmental > Aquatic > Freshwater > Lake > Sediment | place: USA: Wyoming | collected...
GTCCGGTGCCCGTGGGAACGTGTCCCCTGGGCCTGGCAAGCGGCGTGGACTTCTCGGCGATCGCCGGGAATCAGTACTTCACCGTCTGCCCGGGCTCTGTGCCCGTCCGCGCGGCCACCTGGGGAGAGCTGAAGTCGGTGTATCGCTAGGCGCGGTCCGCCGGCCCGCGCAGCCAATCCAGGACATCGGTGCCGTCGCCGTGCGGCTGCGGGACGAGGATGCGCCCGCCCAGGTGCTGCCGGAACAGATCCGTCCTCCCGACCCGCGCGAAGAAAGCCTCGGCCTCGTCGTCCACGTACCACCAGTCGGCGGCGGTATCCACCTCGGCGGCGCGGTTGTGCGGATCCAGCACCAGCGAGAGGCTGGCGCGGACCCAGGCCTCGTCGGTGAAGACCCCGGCGCACAGGCGGAAGATGGTGCCCGGGCCGTCGTAGTCCGGCGCCAAGCTTCCCATCTCGCGGATCACGCGGACGAATTTGCCGACGCAGACGATCTGCTCGAAGCCGGCCTCGCGGACGGCCCGCTCGAATCGCCCGTGGGCCAGCGCCGCCTTGGGCTCGCCGCTGTCACGCACCAGCAGGGTGCCGTCGATGTCGAAGTAGAGCCGCTTCACGGTTTCTCGCTGCGCGGTCGGTCAGCCGATCGCCTTCTCCAGGATCCCCGCCAGCTCCTCGTCCGACAGGTCCACCGGGTTGGCCTTCATGCTCGATGTGCGCCTGGCGTTGGCCACGAGGTCGGGAATCGCGTCCCGCGTTACACCGAACTTGCTAAGTGAGGGGACCCACATTGAGCTGCAGAGCTTGCGGGCTATCTCGACGCCGGCCCGGGCCGTGTCGGCCGCGCTGCGTCCCTCCGGCGCCCCGAGCGCCCGGGCCACCTCGGCGTAGCGGCTTACCGTCCGGGCCCCGTCCGCGGTGCGCTGCGCCGCCGCCAGGTTCGCCTCCATCACGTGGGGCAGCGTCACCGCGCAGGCGAAGCCGTGCGGTATGGGATACGAGCCGCCCAGGGGCCCGGCAAATGCGTGCGAGGCGCCCAGCCCGCAGTGCGCCAGGGCCATCCCCGACCACATGGCGGCCAGCATCATGGCCTCGCGGGCCGGGGCGTCGTCGCCGGCGGCGTAGGCGCGCGGCAGGGCGGGGGCGGCGCGCCGGATGCCCTCGAGCGCCAGGGCGTCGATCATCGGGTGATGGCGGCGCGACACGTACGGCTCGATGAGCTGGATGAGGGCGTCGAGCCCGGTGGCGGCGGTGATCTCCGGCGGCAGGGAGTGGGTGAGCAGCGGGTCGAGCAGAGCCAGGCGCGGGAAGAGGTAATCGTTGCGGATGCTGGCCTTCATGCCGCTGGCCGGGTCGGCGATGACGGCGTTGCGGGTGACCTCGCTGCCGGTGCCGGCGGTGGTGGGCACGGCGATGAAGGGCAGCGAGGGGCGCTCCGGCTTCTTGCCGCGGCCGACGACCTCAAGGTAGTCGAGGCACTCCCCGCCGTTGGCCGCCAGGAAGGCGATGGCCTTGCCGGTGTCCAGGGCGCTGCCGCCGCCCACTGCGATAACCAGGTTGCAGCCGGCGCCTCGGGCGGCGCGGGCGCCGGCGTCGCAGAGTCGGGTGTCGGGCTCGGTGGCGACCGGCAGGCGGACGGCGTCCACGCCGGCGGCGACCAGCCTCTCCATGGCCCGGCCGACGATGCCGGCCCGCTCGATGTTGTCTCCCCCGGTGATCAGCCAGGCACGGCGGCCGAACCGGGCGGCGTGCTCCCCGAGCTGGTGGAGAGCGCCCGGGCGAAAGACGATCTGCGGCGTGCTGGAGAACTCGAAGTCCATGTGACCCTCGTGCCTACCAGTCGGCGTCGGCCGGGAAGAGGTTGCCGTACTTTACGCCCACCCGGGGCTCGGCCATCCAGTCGGCCGCCAGCTCCTTGAACCTGAGGTAGTGGGGGGTCTGCTGGTGGGCCGTGAAGTCGGCCGGAGTATGATAGACCTCATAGAGCAGGAAGCGGGTCGGGTCCTCGGCTTGCTGGAGGACGTCGAAGCGGACATTGCCCGACTCCTGGCGGGTGCCGCGGGCGTTCTCGAGGATGGCCTCGGTAAACTGGACAACCTTCTCCTTCTTCACGTGGACGCTGACGCAGGCGACGTGCATGGGGACCCTCCCTCGGGATGGCGGGACGATAGCGAAAAAGCCCCGGGTCCGACACCGGGTCTCCTAGGAATCTGTTGACTGTTACTCCATGCCGGGCCTAGCCTGATTCCGGTCCCCGAACGGGGGTTCCGCATGCTCGCGGAGGGCACCCGAGCCCTGTCGCCGGCGAGCGTGCCAAGACACTCGCATCTTCACCCGGGTCGTGGTCCAGGCTCGGAGACAGCACTATGCGAGGTGCCGGCTCTGTGTCTGCGTACTTTCCCAGGATCGTGCTCGCCCCCGACCCCCAGCGCGTGGACGGCACGGCAAACGCGTGCTCCAGGATGGAGCTCGCGAGCACGAGGGGGATACCGATCCAATGGAAAGAGTAGCGTTGTTCAGACGCACCCGGCGGTTGCTGATGGCAATTGCTCTCGCGGGTTGCCTGGGATTCTCCGCTGGGCCTGGCGTGAACTCAGCGAGTGCGGTGGAAACGCGGCCTCCGGTTAGGAGGCCCGTCGATGATCCCCGCGCGGGCAATCCCGACGATCCGGACTTTGGGCCGCTCTACCATGGGTCGGACATCTTGCGTCCTGATATAGCTCCTCGAGACGCCGCAGCGAGGACTGAGGAATCTCGGATTCCCTCGAAGCGCGGGCTTTCAACTGCTTGGCTCTACTTCCTTCAGACATTGCTCTGGGGGTGGAGATGAATCAGGTTCTCCTGGATAGATGTCTCGGGCTTTTTGCCTCCGAGTTCTCTGAGAATCGCTCGAGCGAGAGATTCAGGCGTGCCCTGGATCTGTATCTGAACGGGGCCCAGTCCGACGCAATCGCGCTGCTTTCCGATCTGCTTGCGGACTACACGGGCAGACAGTTGGCGGAGGAGTGCCTAGAGACCCGGCACTTGACCGTGCTGGCGAGGGTTGCCCAGGGGGACCTGGATGGGGCAGAGCAGGCGGCATTGGAGTTCCTCGACGCCGCCATCGCAAGTGGTATTCAAAGATGGCACGGAATCGCTCTTGCGGCCCTGGCTTCGGTCAATCATCAGCAGGGGCACTCCGTATATGCAATCGATCTAGCTAGCCGGGCGAAAACATTGCTTGTTGCTTCGGGAAAGGCTGCAGACGTTGCAAGGGCTTGCTACGTCCTTGGGGCATGCCTGTTGCTCCAGAGTGACTTGGAAGCTGCTCGGACTGAGCTTCTGGCTGCCGTCAGCCTCGCAAGAATCGCCGATGAACCTCTACTACTGGCTATGGCGAGCCGCCGACTGGCGCTTCTGATGCTCGATGTCGGCCGGTACGAGGACGCCGGAGATGCCTACGCTGAAGCACTCAGTATTTATCGAGACATGGGTGCGAATCGCCGGGTAGCGCAGACGCATTTCAGTCTCGCTGTCCTGAATGTCCGGAGAGGCGATCTGGCGGCGGCGAAGATGTCTTTGGAAGAAGCCCTTGTGGGCTACTCAGAGAAGGCGACAGCGATCGGCCACGCTAGATGGATACAGGTGGCTGCTTGGATAGCCGCTCTTGAGGGGAATCCTGAACGCGCGATAAGTCATCTCATACGTGCTCGAGCGCAGTTCGTTCAGGCGCGCGCACTACGTGATATTGGCTTATGCGATGAGTTCTTGGGCGACGCATATTCGCTTCTAGGAGATGAGACGCGGGCTCTGGGTTGCTACGAAGCTGGGAGCCAGGCTGGGCGGCAAGTGTCTGAGTTCGCGGATATCGTCGTTGAGTGTCTCCGCAAGACGGGCGACTTGCTTGTGCGGCAAGGAGATGTCGCCGGAGCGCTGAGGGCGGCGCGGGGTGCTTCCCGGCTAACGAAGAAATATCGCGATCGCCTAGAGATTGCTGCTATTCGGCGGCTACGTGGCCTCGTGAAGGTGGCCAGGAATCGAAAGGAACGAGGGAGTAGACTGCTTCAGGCGGCCTGGACGGACTTCGAACGAATGGGGGCGAATCTCGAGGCGCAAGTTACTGCCCAGGTGATAGCGCGTCATCTCGCGGGTGAGAACAAGCACCATGAAGCGAACGTTTGGCGGCAACTCGGAGGGGCCACCGAGCTGCCGATCCTCAAGTTGTATCTTCCTGGCAAGCCAGCGGAGTCCAGGAGTCTGCCCGCCAAACCTCGTGGCCTTGAAGCCCTTGCCGCGCAGGCTGCCGAGCAGGGCATCATCACTCGCGACCCCCGGGTGCTGAAGGCGTTCGAGATCACGCGGCGGGGGGCGGCGGTCACCTTGCCTCTGTTGATCTTCGGCGAAACTGGCACTGGCAAGGAACTGCTTGCTGCCGTGGCGCACCGATTCTCGGGACGCACGGGTGCGTTCGTGCCGATCAACTGCGCTGCCTTGCCGCCGGATCTCCTCGACGCTGAGTTGTTCGGCCACACCCGCGGGGCCTACACGGGCGCCCTGCGGGACCGGCCGGGCCTCATCGAGGCCGCGACCGACGGCACGCTCTTTCTCGATGAGATTGGCGAGATGAGCCTTCCGGTCCAGGGCCGACTGCTGCGTGCCATCGAGCTGGGGGAGATTCGCCGCCTCGGGGAGAATCGGCCGCGCCGGGTCAATACCCGGTTCGTGGGAGCCACGCATCGGGACCTCTCGGCGATGGTGCGGCAGGGGACGTATCGGCCCGACCTCTTCTTCCGGCTGCGCGGTATCATCGCGGTGATCCCGCCCTTACGGGAGCGGCCCTGGGACATCGATGTGCTCATCGACCACTTCCTCGCGCAGGTGAACCGCTCCGGTGGGCCCGGATTGCGGGTGTCCCCGGTGGCGCGGGAACGGCTGCGCGCGCATCCCTGGCCGGGGAATGTCCGCGAGCTCAAGAGCATGGTCGAGAGGCTGGCGACGATGCCTCCGGAGAGTGGCTATGTCGGTGTCGACGACCTCGACCTCGATCCGATCCGAGTCCCCGGCTCGCTGGAGGAGCACCTGGAGGACGAGGAGCGGCGGCGCCTCCTGGCCACCCTCGAGTCCGTGCAGTGGAACCGGAGCCGCGCCGCCGATCTCCTCAACCTGAAGCGCACGACCCTGATTGGCAAGCTGCGCCGTCTGGGGATCGTGCCGCCGAGTAAGAAGTAGTTCCTTAGCCCCCAGCCAGCTGCAATCCCGCCCCCGAGTACCACGGTCGGGGGCTGCGTCGCATTCTCTCGGGAATCCGGCTTGCTGGGATTGGGAACTCGAACTCAATCCACACCTGCTGCAACGGATGTGCGCCCGTTGCTTTACCGAACTCGACCTGCCGCATATGCTGGCTCGTGCCGCGGAGGTTCGGTTCTACCCTGTGAGAGAGCGCTGGGTGATCGAGACCCGCTGGCGGGGTCGGACATGGCACGTCGTAGTGGAGCCGAACGAAGATCGACGGGTCGTGGTAGTGGTCACGGCTTTCCCAGTATCGGGGACAAGAAGATGAGTCAGCCGTACTTCGAGGTCACCTACAGGCGAGGAGCGCCCCTGGCGGCCTACTACTATCTTCCGCGCCGCGCCGGCCAGAAGAGCCACCGGAAGGAGGAGGCCGCGCCCGGTCTCCTCGTGGATTACGCGCGCGACGGCGAACCCATCGGCATCGAGATCCTCGACCCCGAGAAGCTCACCCTCGCGAAGATGAACCACGTGCTGCGAGCGCTCGGCCAGCCGGTCCTGGCCCGCGCGGACCTCGCTTCTCTGCGCGTCGCGGAGAGCCAGGTTGATTCCGCGATCGAGCGGTCCCCCCAGTTCCTCAGCCGGATGGCCAAGGCCCGTGCCGCCATTCGCCTCGGCAAGGGCGTGAAGCTGGAAGACATCAAGGACAAGAGGCCCCGCAGGTAGCCGCTACTTACACCGCCTCCAGCGCCCGCACCAGCCGCTCCCGCGCTTCCTGCGCCACCTCGGCCAGCTTGGGATTGTCCGTCACTTGCACCATCGTCCCCGGGTCCATAGCGCTGATCAAGGACCCGCCGCCGGCCCGCGTCTTCACCACCACGTTGCAGGGCAGCAGGAGCCCGACCTGCTCTTCGGCCTGGAACGCCCGGTGGGCGAGCGGGGGATTGCACGCCCCGAGGATGGCGTAGGGCTCGTAGTCCAGGTCGAGCTTCTTCTTCATCGTCGCCTTGACGTCGATCTCGGTGAGGATGCCGAAGCCCTCCTTGGCCAGCGCCTCGGTGACGCGCTGCTTGGCCTGGTCGAAGGGCACGTCGGGCAGCTCGCGGATGATGCCGTACTTGGTGGTCGTGGTCGCCATGGGCGCCTCCTGCGGGCGGGAGTTGTCGGGACATGCGGCTCGCCGCCCATGATACCCTGCGGCGGGCGCAAGACAACTGCCTGCGCCCAGGGAGCCGCCATGGCCCACATCCGCTACGTCCCGCCCGAAGAAGGCGACCAATCGTTGCGCAGCCTCTATGCGAAGTTCCACGACCGCGACTGGGGCGGCGTGGACAACATCCTGCGCATCTCGAGCTGCAATCCGCGCGCCTGGGAGACGCACTACGCCTTCTATGCCCACGTCATGCGCGGCCCCTCGCCGCTCACCCGCGCCCAGCGGGAGATGATCGCCGTGGTGGTCTCGGCCGCCAACCGTTGCCACTACTGAATCCGCCATCACGGGGCGGCGCTCCGTGCCCAGGTGGACAAGCCCGAGTGGATCAAGCAGCTCGTGCGCGACTGGCGCGCCGCGGCGCTGGCCGCTGCCGACCGCGCCATGCTCGCCTACGCCGAGAAGGTCACGCGCGAGCCGTGGGCCGTGACGCGCGCCGACGTGGACGCGCTGCGCGCCGCCGGCTTTGGTGACGCTGCCATCCACGACATCTGCCAGGTGGCGGCGTACTTCAACTTCATCAACCGCATGGCCGACGGGCTGGGCGTGGAGCTGGAAGCCGGCTGGGCCCGCGAGGAGTTCGACGCCACGGAGGCGCTGGAGGGGTAGGGGGCTCCGGGCGGCGGGGAGCGACCGAATCCCCATAAACGCCGCTTGCCCGCGCCTGGCGTGGCGAGTACGCTTTCTGTTGCGAGCCCTTCGGCGATGGGACGGGACCAGGGCCAACCGCCCCCCGTTCGCCTGCGCCTCGAGCCTCCAGCCCCGCTCCTGCCGATCCTCGAACCGGGACAGGTGTCGCGCAAAAGCGCCCGGCGTGCCGCGGCCGCTCCCCGGCCGCCCCCGCGCGCCCGTGCCGGAACGGAGGATGCCATGCGGACCCTATCGCGCCTCCTCGTTGGGTCCCGGTCTCTCGCCCCCCTCGGTCTGGTGGCCGCCGCCGGGCTCGGGCTCCTGATCCTGAGCGGCTGTGGCGAGGGCACGTTTCCCGGGCTCGCGGGGCTGAACCAGCGCCCGATCGTGACCCTCGACGGCGAGGTGCAACCGCAGGACTCGGTCTTCTACGCCGCGCACCTGGAGTGGACGGCGTACGACATCGACGGCGAGGTGTCGCACTTCCTCTACGCCGTCGATCCCCCGGCCGAGGGCGACACCGCCTGGACGCGCTGCGAGGAATCCGAGAAGACGCTCTTCTTCCGCTCCTCGACCCCCGACTCGGGCACGACGACGGTGCCGTTCCTGCCGCAGCCGGTGACGAGCCGGGACTATCACGTCTTCGTGGTCAAGGCGGTGGACGACCGCGGCGCCTTCTCCCCGCCGGCCCACGTCGCGTTCACCTCGTACACGGTGGCGCCGATGACCACCATCACCGACCCGATCCCCAGCCGCTTCCAGATCATCCACACAGCCCCGTCGGTGCTCATCCGCTGGTCGGGTCAGGACCCGGACGGGGTGGGGACGCAGGATCCGGTCAAGTACAGGTTCAAGATCGTCCTGCAGGCGACCATCCAGGAGGCACTGGGCCTGGGCGCGTACCCGCCGTCGCCGGCCGACCTGCAGCGGTATTTCTCGGATGGGTTGCCCGCCGCCTTCGCCACCTGGGACTCGGTGCCGGCGGAGACCACCTGGAAGCAGTACGAGAGCCTCACCCCCGAGCAGGTCTGGTTCTTCGCGGTGAGCGCCCTGGACGAGGCCGGCGCCTACGAGCCGCGCTTCAACCTCGACACGAACCTGCTGCGCTTCCAGCCCGGCACGCGGGTGGAGGCGCCGCGGATCACCATCTACAACGGCTACTTCTCGCGCAGCCAGGAGACCGGATCGTTCGACCTCTCGGAGGGCCGGGTGGTGCGCCTGGAGGTGCCGGAGGGCGCCCCGGTGCCGTTCCACTGGGAAGCCACCACGGCGCCGGGCACGACGCTCGCGGGTTATCGCTGGTGCCTCGACACCGAGGACCTCTTCGACGAGACGCCGCGCGAGCACGAGGGTCAGACCGACCGCTGGTCGAGCTGGTCGCTGAGCGAGCAGAGCGCGACGGTGGGGCCGTTCTACGTCGAGGCCGACACCGACTACACGACCTCGCCGCCGACTGTCCGCATCCACGACCGGCACCGCTTCTACGTCGAGGCGCGGGACAACATCGGCACGGTGGGCATCGTCATCGTCGAGATGCGGGTGGTCCGGTTCGACTTCGCGGACCCGCTCTTCGAGCCGCAGTTCCTGGCCTTCGACGACGTCCGGGCCAACAGCGACCGCGTGACCTACGGGCTGGGGCCCTACGGCCGGTTCCCGACCGAGTCCGCCCTCGACACGCTGCTCTGTGCGGTCGGCGGCTTCCCCATGAAGTACTCCCCCTACGCGCTGTCGCGGCCGGGGGTGCTCGCCGGCTTCCCCTACGACACGCTCGACTACCGCTTCACGCCCGTCGCCGGGCTGCCGCTGTCGCTCCTGGCACGCTACAACGCGGTCGTGTGGTACACGGGCGAGCTGGACGCGGGACTCAGCGGTTCCAAGTTCTCGTCTGCGCCGGAAGGCGCGCTGCGCTTCATCAACAGGGTGGGGGAGTTCAACACCCTGGCCGTGTACCTGTCCGCGGGCGGCCAGGCGTGGCTGTTCGGCGATGGCGTGGCGCAGGCCATCGCCAACGGCTACGTGACGCGCTTCGGCACCGCCTCGCCGGCCTTCTTCCCCTACACCGGGCAGCTCGCCGGCGGCACGGGGCCCAGCCGGGACAGCATCCTGTGGCCGGGCAACTTCCTCTACGACTACCTGAAGCTCCACTCGCAGATGGACAGGATCCACTACGCCGGGGCCGGCGACGACCTGTTCGACGAAGACGAGCTGGTGGGCGCCACCCCGTACCTGCCCGAGTACCGCACGCCCGGGGCGCCGTGGCCGCCCGAGGGCCCGCCGCCGGTGACCGAGCGCGGGCCGGCGGACGACCCGCGCGTGGGGCCCGCGTCGTCGCGGCACGTCGGCCGCTGGGCGGGGCTGCCCCTGCTCACCATCACCACCGAGTACCCGGACTGGCCAACCACGCTGCGGACGAGCCTCGAGACGGTCCCTTACGTGTCGCTGCCCAACGAGATCACCGAGGGCTCGCCGCCTCTGTCGGTGCTCGACACGCTCTACCTCTACCGGGCGAAGCAATTCCGGCTGCGGGCGGCCCGCGACTGGCCGGACGGCAAGCCGGTGTGGTTCCACTACTGGGGTGGGGCGCACGGGCAGGTCAACTGGACGGGCGCTCCCATCTGGATGTTCGAGCGCACGCAGCTCCAGCTCATCGCCGACCGGGTCCTGGCGCAGTTCGGCTTCACGCGGGGCCGCGACCCGCGGACCTGGACCGGGCCGGGTGCGGTGCGCGACCGCGACGATCCCGTCGTCGCGCGACCATAGAGAGAGCGCGCAACGGGCGCGCCGCCGGGTTTAGTGACGCTGCCATCCCCGATATCTGCCAGGTGGCGGCGTGCTTCAACTTCATGAACCGCATGGCCGAAGGGCTCGGCGTGGAGCCGGAAGCCGGCTGGGCCCGCGAGGAGTCCGACGCTACGAATGGCCTGGAAAGGTAGGGCCGGCCGGCCCGCGCGGCAGCCGCCCGGACGCGTTTCCGCTTGGGTCCGGCGCGACCCCGGGCGTATCCTGATACTCCATTCGAGCAGTCGGGTCCTAGCACCCCTCGAGCATCCCTGGTGAAGGAGTCTCCGATGCGGGGCGTCCTCGCTCTCTTGGTACACCGTCATGCCGTGGCCGCGCTCGCCCTGGCCGCCGGCCTGCTGCCGGTCGCGGCCCGCCAATCTCCGGCCGCGACGCTGCCCGCCGCGGTTCAGGACTACCTCACGCGCGAAGGCCGCCTCGATCTTGCGGGCCACAAGCTCGCGGCCGGCCCGCGTGCCGGCGCCCCGCTCGCCGAGCTGGCCGCGCCGCTCGGCGATCTGGCCGCGCCGCTCGGCGATCGGACCGCGCCCGCCACCGCCATCAGCGGCTTCTGGAACGAGCAGTTCCGGCTGCCCGGCGTGGAGTCCGCGGCCCTCGACGGCCGTGTCTACGCCGCGATCGTATTCAACGGTGATCTGATCCTGGCCGGCCGCTTCAACGTCGCCGGCGGCGCGGCGGCGAGCAACATCGTGCGCTGGAACGGCAGCACCTGGACTCCGCTCGGCCCCGGGCTCGACGGCACCGTGTGGGCGCTGGCCGTCTACGACGGTGCGCTCATCGCCGCCGGCTCATTCAACGCGGCGGGGGCGACCTCTGTGAGCCGCGTGGCGCGCTGGAACGGCAGCGCCTGGGGCGCGCTCGGCGCGGGGACCGACGACGACGTCTACGCGCTCGCGGTGTACAACGGCGAGCTGATCGCGGGCGGGGTTTTCAGCCACGCGGGCGTCGCCGTCGCCGGCAGCATCGCGCGCTGGAACGGCAGCGTCTGGAATCCGCTCGCCGAGGGCATGGACCTCAGCGTGTACGCGCTCGCGGTCTACGGCACCAAGCTCGTCGCCGGCGGGTCATTCCTGTTCGCCGGCAGCGGGGCCGCCAACCGCATCGCCCAGTGGGACGGCGCAGCCTGGAGCCCGCTCGGGGTCGGGGTGAACAACATCGTGAGCGGGCTGGCCGTCTATCAGAATCAGCTCATCGCGGCCGGCGACT
>Ga0315286_10006917_pt1 | contig 11048 bp, 5 predicted proteins | sample YL17G10_0_MG_FD_205038 | JGI IMG/M metagenome (GOLD analysis project Ga0315286, IMG submission 205038) | Sediment microbial communities from Yellowstone Lake, YNP, Wyoming, USA - YL17G10_0 | ecosystem: Environmental > Aquatic > Freshwater > Lake > Sediment | place: USA: Wyoming | collected...
CCTCGAAGTACCCGTCCCGGGGGTTACCCCTGGTGGTGCCCTCCGCGAAGTAGTAGGAGGTGCGGGGCTGCGGCACCCCTATGACGTCGTGCCCGCCGGTCCACTTGCTGCGGTAGTCGAAGTACATGGGCCTCTCGGCGAGTATGAGCTGGTCTGACTCCACGAAGGCCGAGACGTCCGTGCCCCTGCCCAGAAAGTCGTTGACGCTTATTGTGTTACGGCTCGTCGGGTCCACCACCACGTCCTGGGTGGCGGTGGAACCGTCCGCGAGCATGTAGTGGAGCTTCACGTTGGCGGCCGTGGCGCCCGGGTTCTGCAGGCACAGCCACTCGTCGTAACTGCCGTCAACCTTGTTGTCACGGGTCGTACCCTCCGCGAAGTACCAGGTCTTTGAGAGCGTGAGCGTGAAGGTTACCTCGTTAGAGTCACCCCTCGAGGTGCGCACCTGCACGGGGCCTGTGGTCGCACTGGTGGGGATGAGAGCCTCGATCGTCAGGTCGTTCCATGAGACCACCTCGGCCGTCTTGCCGTCTACAGTGACGCTACTCGCCGCACCACCCGACCCCTGAGTGAGCCCGAAGTCGTGGCCCTCGATGGTGATGGTGGTGCCGTACGGGCCCGAGTCGGGGGTGACACGGTCTATGGACGGGGGGATGGGGGTCGTGTAGATAGAAGCCGCGTTATTGAAACCCGTGGGGACAATCAGCTCGCCGTTGTAGCTCATGGGCATTCCCAAAGCGTTATTCGTGAGGGTGGCGTCGCCGAAGCGCGGCTCCGAGATGCGCTCGAAAGCGCCCCCGCTCCGTTTGTAGACGACGCAGCCTTCCGTGTCCAGGCCGGGTGGAGCGAAAATGTTATACGGGTCCCAACCCCCAACGTACAGGTCCGACCCTCTTATCATCGGTACAAGAGCCGAGTTATTGCTGTTATCGATACCGCCCGAAGCTATCTGTACCCACGCGCTGCCGTCGTATGTCCATATCTGACCAGCGCCCATCATACCGATAAAAAAGTTGTCAGTTGTCAGATACAGCTTCCCCTCGACGTACGAGACAGAGGTGATGCCGGTCTTCTGGCCCGTGTCCCAGACACCGGGGTCGCCGGCCTTCGCTATCCGGGTGAAGCTCGAGCCGTCGCACGACCATACCTCGAGGCCCGTGGCAATGTTTGCCACCGGGAAGACCATCTTTCCCTGGAAAAGCTGGTTATTACCAAGAGAGCTGCCTATATTGTTAGGATCACCGAGGCCGGCGGTCTTGATGGCCGATGGGGATGGTCCTACGATCTGTGTCCAGGTAGCCCCGTCGAACTTGAACATGCGGAGGCCGGTGGCGTTGTTCGACACGATTATTATCAACTGGTCGTTGATTACCCCCAGAGGGAGAGTGTTGTAGTTGGCTGCGCCCTCGCCCCAGCCCCCGGCCGAGTCCGGTACCAGGGTCGGGTCACCGGTGCCGTTCCACCTGTAGAGCTCGCCGCCGGCAGTTCCATTTCTGGTCCCTATGTAAAGCTCGTCTTTATATACGACGTATGGGTTTAGTTGTTCAACTGTAGATCCAACGGGCCGGAACACATCCCGGCCGACTTCCGTGAAGGTAGTACCGTCGTAAGTGAACATCGAAGGCGACCCCGCCATTCCGACTCCCCCGAGGACCAGTTTCCCCTGGTACTGGCCCGAAGGCATCGCTCCTGACGTGTACATGAAGGCTGCCGGGTTGCCGATACCGGGTCCGGTTGGGGTTCCGGCGGGACCCTGCCCTACGATCTGTGTCCACGTCGCCGTGGCGGGAAAAGCCGCGGCTGCAGTCAAAAGCGACGTGACGAGGATCAGGCATGCAAGAACGGCGATTTTTCTAAAGAGGTTTGTTCCGGGCATGGCCCGCTCCTTTCGGTGGGGGTTCCTTCTTTCCAGGTGTTTGCATCACAGATTTGTTATCGGTGTTTTCGGTTACATCTTTATGTACGTCTGACAGTGATTCAAAGCCGCTGTTGCGATGCCTATACTCAGTATTTCGCCACTACTCGCAGAGAGCCTCTGCGAATATCTCACCCACGGAACCGCGGTTATCCCCGGGTGATCTAGATACCGTACCCGAGCGTGTCGTGCCCGCCGGTGCACCAGCCGTGGTAGTTGAAGTACATGGGCCTCTCTACGACGATCTCGGTGTTGCCCTCTACTACTATAGACACGTCCTTGTCGGCACCGACATCCGCAAGCACGTCGCGCGTGTACCTTTTCTCGGACGCTACGACCACGGAGGCGGTCTTGACCGAGCCGTCACCGAGCATGTAGCGGAAGGTGACATTTGCGTCGGTGCTTCCCGGGTTCATAACGGCTACCCAGGTGGCGAAGCCCGCGCGCGTGGTGCCTTCGGCGAAGTAGAAGCTCTTCTTGGGGGCGTCGCAGCCCATAACGTCGTGGCCCCCGTCCCACGCGGAGTGGTAGTTGAAGTACATCGGCCTCTCAGCGAGGATCGGGACGCCGGCGGTGGATTCCACCTTGCAGGACGCGTCCACATCCTTGCCCAGCTTCGCGTTCACATCCACGGTGAGGCGGCTCGTCGGCCCTACGGTGACATCCTGGGTCTGGGTCCCCGCCTGCTCGGTATAGTAGGTGATCCTCACGGGAGCAGCCGTGGAGGTGGCGTTCTGCAGGCATATCCACTCCTCGAACGAGCCGTCCCGGGCGTTGTCCCTGGTTGTGCCTTCGGCGAAGTAGAACTCGGTGTCCGGGCCCGGCGCTCCCACCACGTCGTGCCCGCCAGTCCACCTGTCGTGGTAGTTGAAGTACATGGGCCTCTCCGCCACGATGGGCTGGCTGCTGTTCACCACACATGAGACGTCCTGGTCAGGGCCTACCTCCGTGTTCACGTCAACCGTATAGCGGCTCTTTGCCTTCGCAGAGTACATCTTCTGCACGGTCTTTCCCGTTCCGAGCACGTAGTTGACGGTGACGACAGCGTCCGTAGTCCCCGGGTTCTGGAAGCAGAGCCACTCGTCGAAGTAGCCGTCCGTGGGGTTGTTCCTTGTAGTGCCCTCCGCGAAGTAGTAATAGGTGCGCGGTGCGGGAACCCCGATCACGTCGTGGCCGCCGGTCCACTTGTTGCGGTAATTGAAGTACATGGGGCGCTCGGCGAGGATGAGCTGGTCGGACTCCACCAGGGCCGACACGTCCTTGTCCGGACCGAGGAAGTCGTTGACGCTTATTGTCTGCCTGCTGGTCGGGCCCACCACCACGTCCTGGGTGGGGTTGGAACCGTCCCCCAGCATGTAGGTGATGTGCGCATTTGCTTTTGTACTCCCCGGGTTCTGAAGACAGAGCCACTCCTCGTACTTGCCGTCTTTCGTGTTGTCACGGGTCGTCCCCTCCGCGAAGTACCAGGTCCTCGACAGCGTGATATTGAAGGTCACCGGGTTAGAGTCACCGGTTGAGGTGTGCACCTGTACCGCCCCGGCGGCCGCCCTGGTGGGGACGATGGCCTGTATGGAGGTATCGCTCCAGGAGACAACCTCGGCGGTCTTACCGTTTATGGTGACGCTGCTTGCTTCACCTCCGCTTCCGCGCGTAACCCCGAAGTCGTGCCCCACTATGGTGATGGTCGAGCCGTACGGGCCGGAGTTTGGGGTCACCTTGTCGATGGAAGGGGCGATGGGGGTCATGTACACTTGCCCGCCATTAAGATTCCAGGTCAGCGCGAAGAGGCCCCCGTTGCAGCTGGTGATTGTAACTACATAATTTGCGGTGTCCCCGATACCCGGGTCGCAGATTGGCGTGAGCGAGCCCCCGGTTTTCTTATAGACACGGGCACCTGCATGGTTGTTGGTGCCAAGGTACAGGTCTTCTCCTCTGGCGAGCGGGAAGTATGTGTGGGTCTCCGCGTCGGCTCCTGAAGTCGAGACCTGGGTCCAGGATGAACCGTTGTAAGACCACAGCTGGCCGGGTCCGCCCAAACGGTGAGTAGTTCCCATGTAGAGAAGTCCTTCGCTATAGTAGACGTCGCAGTAGCCGTGTTTCTGATAGGAGTCCCAGGAACCGGCACCTGCCTGACCGATCCTTGTAAAGTCTGTGCCATCAAAGGAATACACTTGAAGGCCTGAGGTTCCGTTCATGACGGGAAGGATCAGCTTGCCGTCGTATATGACTTCATGGGACTGCTCGATAGTCTCATTGTGCGAGTCACCGAAACCCGGGCCCGTTGGTGTCCCCGCGCTTCCCTGACCTATGAGCTGTGCCCAGTTCGCGCCGTCGAAGCTGTAGATACTGAGGCCTGATACATTGTTGGCGATGCATACGAGCAGCTTGTTGTTCAAGACCCCGAGCGGAATTACCGTGTTGTTGTTCGCGCCGGTCCACGGCACGCCCGCGATTTGGGTCGGGTTTCCCGTGCCGCTCCATTTCCAGAGCTGGCCGCGGACAGTGTTCCCCGTTCCTATGTACAGGAAGTCCTGGTAGACCGCGTAAGGGAGCAATGTCTCGTTGTTTGCGTCGCCAAACCCGCTGCTTCCGACCTGCGCGAGGGCCCCGTCGTACGCGTACAGTGAAGCGGATGGAGCCTCGCCGCTGCCGATCATGAGCTTGCCGTTGAATTGAACGCCGGGGTAGAGGTACCAGTTTGCAGGGTTGGTGATGCCGTTTTCGGCGATCTTGACCCAGACGGGATTGGCGGCGATGGCCGCCGCCGGAATCAGCGCCGCCATCAGCAACAGGCACCCGAGGATTGCGATTCTTTTGATATTGGAGATTCTGAGCATGGCCTGCTCCCTTCGACTTGGTGATTGCTTCCTACGTATATCTTATTCGGGGTACAGCCGGATTTCCAGACACGAATCGCCCTGTGGCGCTGCCCACTCCCACCTGCTAAACTCAATCCCGGAGAGATGGCCGAGTCTGGTTTAAGGCGCACGCCTGGAGAGCGTGTGGGCCCCTAAAGGGTCTCGTGGGTTCGAATCCCACTCTCTCCGCCAGCGGTGAAAGGCCTGTTACCGCGTTTCCTGAATCCGTTATCCGAGTGCACGGGCACCGTGATTATTCTTCGACGGAATAGGGAACAGCGTGTAATGCTAGAATACTTTCTTAAACGGAAGAAACGGGCTTAGGACATGAGAGTATTCGAGTGGATCTCGTCCATCGTCAAGCGACGACCGTGGACGGTGATAATCGTCTCGTTCCTCATCACGGTTGTCATGGGGCTGGGCATCACGGTGCTCAAGGGCGAGATCACCTACCAGAGCATCCTCCCCAAGGATTTCCCGAGCAACAAGGTGCTCCACGATCTCGACCGCAATTTCGGCGGGATATCCTATGAGTACGTGCTGCTGGCCGGGCCGAGGATGACCGACAACCGGATAGTGGCGTTCCTCGTCGGCCTCGAGGACTACATCAACAACAGCCCCGATTTCAACCGTGGCCAGGTGCAGACCAGACCAGGCCAGCAGGGCGCGGATGTCCCGAAGATACTCAAGGCACCCATCCCGATGATCCAGGACTACCTGAGCCCCTTCATAGCGAACGTCAAGAAGGGCATAGCCCAGACCGGCCTCTACGTACCTCTCTCGGGGATAACGAACGAAATCGTCATAGCCCAGACCGGCAAGGATTTTCAGCAGAACGCCGAGCAGGATTACCTCTCGCAACCCCAGGTCCGGAAGTCGATGGTCGGAAAGCAGAAGTTCCTCACCTCTGACTACCGAGCCGCGCTCGTCGTGTTCAAGGTCGGCGCCAACCTGACCGACAGACAGCAGATCAAATTTGCAAACAACCTGGAGAAACTCTTCCAGGAGAAGCTGGGGGGGATCGAAGGGCTGAAGATGTATTTTTCTGGCGACCCCACGATATCCCGTGACTTCGACAACCACATCAGGGACAAGACCGTACTCCTCTTCCTTGTCGGCCTCGGACTGGTCATCTTCGTCCTGTTCATCACCTTCAGGAGGTTTTCCGATTCCGTCTTCCCACTCGCAGTGGTGGTGCTCAGCCTCGTCTGGACGCTTGGGTTCATGGGATGGTTCAAGATACCGTACTCGATAGCCTCGGTCGCGCTGCTTCCGCTGCTGCTGGGGCACGCGTTGACATTCGTGGTGCCGTACACTGCGCGCTACTACGAGGAGATGGAAAACGAATTCCGCTCGGTTCAGATGGTCGGCAAAGCGCTGGTAGGCGTAGGGGTCGGCCTTTTCCTCGCAGCGATAACCTCGGTGTTCGGGTTCCTCGTATTCGAGCTCAGCGACCTTCCTCCGCTCAAGAACTTCGGCCTTGCCGCGGCGGTCGGCACGATCTTCGCGTTCCTGCTTACCGTCGTGCTCCTGCCGGCGGTGATGGTGGTCCGTGACAGGAGTTACGAGACGGGACCGGAGGAGGAGCGCCAGAAGAGGAAGATGCACTTTGACGGGCTGTCGCGGAGGCGGCAGCGCGGGCTGTTCGCCCGCTCAACCGAACGGGTGCTGGGGTGGTTCACCACCATATCGACGCGTCACTCTGCTCCGCTCATCGCGGTATCGACGATCCTGATATTAGGCGGCCTGGTCCTGGGAAGGGGCCTCACCACCGACTCCGACCTCCGCAAGCTCGCGCCGAAGGGACTGCCGAGCGTCCATGCCGACTTCGAGATGGAGAAGCACTTCGGCGGCCAACAGACCGACTTCATCATGGTCAAGGGCGACGTCACCTCGCCTCAAGCGCTAAAGGCTATGCTTAACCTCGAGAGCGCCATCACCAGGAGCCCCTTGAACAACTACCACGACGCCCGGATGTTCCCCGCCAACGCCATCGTCGGCCTCCCCGACACCCTGGCCGCTGCAAACAACGGGGCGCTCCCTGCAAACGCCGCCGGGGTGGACTCCGCGATCAAGACGGTCGAGGACAACGGCGGCTTCGTTTACAATGCGCTGCTGAGGCCCGACAAGAAAGCGGCGCTTATCGTTCTCAACGGCAGCGGTGCGACGACGACGGACATCGTGAACAGGAAGCTCAAATTATTGAACAGCGCCAGCAAGCAGTCCCTTGAGACTGCAGGACTGACCTACGAGCTGGGGGGCATCACTCCTCTCACGAAGGACCTGACCCGGAACATCATCCCCACCGAGACCTGGTCCTCGTTTCTGTCGCTGGTGCTATGCGCCATACTTCTCATAGCGATCTTCAAATCGATTTCTTACGGCCTCATAACCCTCACCGTCGCGTTCGCAGGGGTCTCCGCCCAACTGGCGTTCCTCGTCCTGAAGGGTTACCCGCTCGATGTCATAACCTCACTCAGCAGTGCGCTGGTAATAGGGGTGGGCAGCAACTTCGGCATTCTATTCACACACCGGTATATCCAGCAGGTCCGCAGCGGCCAGCCGGCCGACGAAGCGATTTCCGTAACGATGCACAATCTCGGTCGGGCCAACGTCGTGGCCGGTCTGGCGACAGTCGCCGCCTTCCTGGTCGTGATGCTCTCGGGTATGGTGCCTCTCGTCCGGTTCGGGGGGGTGACCGCCTTCGGCATCGGTGTGTCCCTGGTAGCATCGCTGACGATGATGCCGGCGCTGCTGTTCAGGCTGTCCAGGCACAGCCGAACCGTCGTGCAGAACGGCATCCTGCAACAGGAACCCGAGGCCGGACCGGCCGTCTGAGGCCGCCGGCTGTTTCCACTCGAGCGCTTTACTACTAGACTTAATAACAAGCGAAGGTTGAATCGTCGCGCGAAGGGGAAAATATTCCTCGCTGCCGATATCGTTTTTGTTGGGAAAGCAGATCCAGCGTTTCTCGCAGGGGGGTACTACGATGGGCAAAATCACAGTGCGGTACGCTAAGCAGGAGGATGTTCCGGTCATAGCCGAAATCATCCACAAACTCGATTGGTTCACTTTCCTGGAAAACGAATCGCCAACGGCCACTGAACAGCGCGTGCTATTACACCTGGAACTCTGCGACGCAGATGACAGCCACACCGTGCTGGTCGCCGAGGACGAAGAGGGCAAGGTAGCCGGATATGTTTCCGTTCACTGGCTCCCGTATCTCATGCTGCCCGGACCGGAGGGCTACATATCGGAGCTTTTCGTGCGGGAGGACGCCAGGAGCAAGGGCATCGGCAAGGCCCTTATGGACGATGTCAAGGAGTTCGCACTTGCCAAGGGCTGCTCGAGGCTGATGCTGCTGAACAACCGGGAACGCGTTTCTTACGAGAAGGACTTCTACACTCGCCTGGGATTCGAGGAGCGCCCCCAGATGGCGAATCTCGTCATGCCCCTGAAGGGTGCCTAGGGCGGCGGACGTCATCAGGAACGGGTATACCTCGAAACGTATCACTGTTGTTGTTTGTGCTGAGGGGAACGCAAAGGCCGTACTATTTTTTATTTAGCGGAAACTCCCTGTGCTGTTATTCAATATGTTGTGCCTGGAGAGCTATACAGACACTCTGCGGGACATCATGTTGTGGAAGGAGAGTGGTCCCGGGGATTTGGTTGAATTGTTTGCGTTTTTGGGTTCCCGTGGTATAATGGTCTTTAATGATGCGCAAGGAGCGCATTTTTTTATTGGAATTGCGCCTCAGAACCGACGATTCAAACCGGCTCGTTATCCCTTCAAACCGGATGATCTTTGAGATTCGCGCAGCTGTGCCCCGGCTCGTTTCGCGCTTTTTTCAATACTTCGAGGGCGACGTTCTTGACCTGGAGCGGGTCGCCGAACTGTCTCTTCTCGTTAGTGACGACCGCGACGGCCAGTTTGATCCTGTCCTCCTCGGGCATTTCCTTTTCGTCAACCAGCTCCGGGCATATTTCGCAGATCACTTCATCGAACCGTACGGTGAGACCGTTGAATATCTGTTCTACACGGACGGGGATCGAAAGAACCACGAAGTCGTCCTCTCCCATGTAGCCGAGGAACTCCTCCCGGTCTGTAAGGACGATTTCCCCCAGGATGCTCGCGACCGAGCGTATGAGACTGTCGCCCCGGTCGATCCCGTACCTGTAGTTGATAAGCCGCAGGTTGCTGATGTCCACATAGATGAAGGCAAAAAACCTGCCGCGCTGCAGGAGGCGTTTGCGGGTCTCCTCGTAGATCTGGTGTTTGCTCGGGAGGTTTGTCATGGGGTCGACGGCGAGGTTCCTGCCTGCCCTGCTCAAGACTGTCCTGATGCGCGCGAAAAGCTCCTGGTTGTCGAACGGCTTGGCCAGGTAGTCGTCGGCGCCCGATTCGAAGCCCTTGACCACGTGATGCGGCTCGTCGAGCGCTGTCAGAATGATGATAGGGATGTACTTGGTACTCGGGTCCAGGCGGAGACGCCGTGCGATCTCCCACCCGTCAATGTCCGGCATCATTATGTCGAGGATTACCATGTCCGGTTGGTCCACCACTGCCGAGGCGAGCCCCGTGCCTCCGCTGATGGCGGTCACGACGTCGTAGCCCTCGATCTCGAGGTTGGCCTTCATCACCTCTAGCAGGCGTTCCTCGTCATCGATAAGCAGTATTTTCCTTTTCTTTACCTCGTCCAAATTGCGCCGCCTGGATTTTGTTTCGTGGGATCGTGTGGAAATTCTATCACAGGCGGTGGCGTTCTTTATATGAGACCGTGGCGCTCGAGGAGCTCCAGGTCACCGAGTATGGAGGAGGGCAGGCCGTCAGCTACGACCGTCCCGCCGTCCATCACCACCAGCCTGTTGCAGGTGGAGCGCGCCATCTCGAGGTCGTGAGTGATTATGAGTTTTGTGACGTTGAGCGAGTCGATAAGCTCCGTGAACGTGCGCCTGCCTCTCGGGTCGAGGTTGGAGACCGGTTCATCCAGAACGAGTATTTCCGGGTCCATGGCCAGCACGGTGGCCAGTGCTATCCTTTTCTTCTCGCCGAAGCTCATGTGAAAAGGCGAGCGCTTTTCGGCACCTTCCATCCCGACCCACTTCAGTGTGCGCGACACCACGTGGTCCACCTGTTCCGGCTCCAGTCTCTGGTTGAGAGGACCGAACGCGACGTCTTCGCGCACGGTGGGCGAGAAGAGCTGGTCGTCGGGGTCCTGGAAGACAAGGCCCACCAGACTCCTTATCTCGCGGATATTTTTTTTGTTGACCTCGAGGCCCATTATCTCGACGTGGCCGTCCCCGGAGAGGATACCGTTAAGGTGGAGGGCGAGGGTTGATTTGCCGGCCCCGTTGGGGCCGAGGATGCCGACCGACTCACCGCGGCGGACGACGAGGTCCACCCCGGAGAGCGCCCCGGTGCCGTCCGGGTACCGGTAGCTGAGGTCGGTGACCCTTACCGCGATCTCGTGAGCAAGGGGAATCACTTCCACAGGACCGCCACCCTTGCCGCGATGGCGGTCGAGGCCGCCGTGACGATGAACACGTAATCGGCTGCCCTCATCTTTCCCTCCTGCCATCGGGGGAACGTGCCGTCGAACCCGCGCGAACTCATCGCTTCAAAAACCCTTTCTGCCCGCTCGTGGCTCCGCAGGAACAGGGTGCCCGCCATGCGGCCGACGACGCCCGCCTGCCACAGCCACTGCCCGTGGAAGTTCCGGGAGTCGCGGGCTCGCCCCATCCTCTCCGCCTCGTCGATGATGACGAAGATGTATCGATACATGAAGGCGGCGGTGGTGGTGAAGAAGTGCGGCACGCGCAGGCGCTCAAACCCGTGCATGAGGTCGTTAAAGGGCGTCGTGGCCGAAAGCAGTATCATGCAGGCCACCGATATCAATGCCTTGACGGTGACACCCAAGAGGATGATGAGGCCCTCTTGAGAAACATGAAAAAGACCGAGGTCATAAGACGGCCCTCCCTTGTGCATGAACGGTACGAATATCGCCACCATGAGAATGAACGGAAGGACGACGAGTACGCGCGTGAGCAGGTACTTCGCGGGCAGCCTCGATGCCGCGGCGATTACCACCACCATCGCGGCGTAGATGCAGAAAGGCCACCATTCCTCGGGCGGCGTTATCACGCAGACTATTATGAGGGTGAAAAGGGCTATTATCTTCGCGCGCGGATCTAGAGAATGTACTGGGCTGTTTAGCCTGCTGTACCTGTCGATGAAGTCATGGTGCATCGGTTCGGCCTTCGGTCGGCGCTTTTCT
>Ga0315286_10006918_pt1 | contig 11045 bp, 11 predicted proteins | sample YL17G10_0_MG_FD_205038 | JGI IMG/M metagenome (GOLD analysis project Ga0315286, IMG submission 205038) | Sediment microbial communities from Yellowstone Lake, YNP, Wyoming, USA - YL17G10_0 | ecosystem: Environmental > Aquatic > Freshwater > Lake > Sediment | place: USA: Wyoming | collected...
GCGGCGGCAGAGGGCGTCACGGCGTTCTGTCCCATCTTCAAGTTGAACGGGAACCCGGTGGCGGAGTGGCTATGGGACGAGGTCAGCAAGGGCACCTGCGACCGGACGGCCTCCATCGGCGGTCACATCAAGCGAGCCTTCCGCAAGCACGACCCGGCGGCAGGCGGCCTGGTCAAGTTCATCGCCGACGGTGACGTGGACCACGTGGCCATCTGCCGGCCGGGCACCGAAGCCAACCCGCGGACCGGCTTCGTCGGCGCCATGGTAAAGACCGTGGACGCCTACCTGGGTGACGAGGCGGACTGGGCGAACGCGGAGGTGGTGCTAGGCAAGGAAGCGACCGTGTACGTGGAGGGAGAGGAGCACCGGGTCTACCTTTCTCCCCAGGACATCGGGGAGGCGGAGGCGCAGGCCGCACCCTGGCGGGCGACCAGCTTCACCGACGCGATGGCGGCGACCAACGCGGCGGTGGAGAAGCCCAAGGCGGACAAGATCCTCTCGCAGGTGCTCAGCTTCCTCCAGAACGCCGAGGAGGACGACCTACCGCCGGGCGCTGACCGTTTCGAGCTGATGCAGACGGCGGTGACGGACTACGCGAAGTTCATGAGCAGCTTGCTGGGAAAGACGGTAACGGGAGACGACGCGTCGGCGGAGCGGGGCGGCGAGGCCGTCACCGGGAAAACCGTAGGAGCGAAGGAGGCGGACGATATGGAGTTCAGCGAGGAACAGGTGGGTGCCGCCCGCGAGGTGCTGGTGGCGGCCGGACAGGACAAGGCGGGGGTGGAGGCCCTGACTCCGGTGGAGGTCATGGGCAAGGTGCTGGCGAACAAGGAACTGTTGGCGAAGTGGGCGGCCAGCCTGGGCGCCCTGGACGCCGGCAGCGCCGGTACCGTGCGTGGTCGCGCGACGACCGCGGACAACGACAGCAACAACTACCTGCTGGCCAAGGCCACCGGCGTCGCGGTGGGCGAGGTGCTGGCAGGGCCGCTGACCAAGCTGGCCGAGGCCATCGGCACGCTGGGCAAGGGCCCCGAGGCGCCGGCGGCCGCAACCGAGCCGCCCGCGGCCGGCGCCGCGGCAGCTGCGCCAGCGGCAGACCCCGCGGTGCCCATCACGGCAGACAGCATCGCCGAAGCCCTGGCCGCCAAGCTGGGCCTGGGCCAGGCCCGCGAGGGCGCGGCCCTCAACAAGGGCTTGCCCGGCCAGGGCTTGCAGGCCGGCGAGGGCATGGAGCTGACGCCCCGCGAGGCGGGCCGGAAGCTCATCGAGCAAGGGGTAGACCCCCGCAAGGTCCTGGCCGGAGCGTTCCGGCTGAGCCGCCACGGCGGCAAGCTGCCGGGCAGCGAGAGCTAGGTAGGGCGGTGTCCGCCCGAACCCGACGCCTGTGGAGAGTCGCGGGGCTCGCGGAAACAGGAACCCCGTTTGCGGGGAGACACTCAAGCCATCACGGCAACCGCCGGGAGGGACTCACGACCAGGAGCACAGCCTGTCTGGTAGGCTAGGACCAGCAACAGCAACGCAGCACTGCAACCCAGCCATGACGCAGGCCGCCAGGCAACGCGACTGAGACGGGCCGCTACGCTCCGCACAACTGACGGGCGACTTCGCGTCGCAAGGAGAGAGCGACCATGGACGAGATGCTGTGGAAGCAGCTGACCTATGCCGGCGAGGGCGCGACCCTCATCGACGTGGACGTGTCAGCAGTCATCACCGAGGGCGTGCTGCAGAAGATGCCCATCTTGCAGCTGCTCAACATCCGGCGGGCCACGGGGCAGCCCCACCGCTACAAGCGGCGGGACGCCTTCCCCATGGCCATGCCGCAGGGTTCGGGGGCGACGGCGACGTCGTCCAGCTCGAACTACACCAACACCGACGTGCCCCTCAAGATCATCCGGTCCTGGGGCGGCGTCGAGAGCTTCGTGGAGGAGCTGTCCGACTACGACACCCTGGCCGAGGAGGTCTTCGGCTCGACGATGGCGTCCATGTACGAGCTGGTTGGCACGGTGTTCTGGGGCGACGCCCTGGCGAACACCTACCAGTTCGACGGCTTCGACGCCGGCTTGCCCGGGGCCGTGGCCGGCGACCCGCGCACCGACATCAACCGCATCGACGGTGATCATGACACGCTGACCAAGCAGATGATGGACAGCCTGGTGGACGTCTGCATGCAGGGCGGCAGCGAGACAAACCAGCGCGCCCTGTTCATGTCCAACCAGATGCAGAGCCAGCTGGGTCGCTGCGAGGCCGGCATCTTGACCGGCGGCGGCCTGACCTACCTGCCCACCTTGGAGGGTGGCTGGCCCGGCGTCAACATCGGGTGGATTCCGCGGACGTACCGCGGCATCCCCATCTTCCCCTGCGACTTCTGCCGGCCCCAGGCGGCCGCCGCGGCCGTCACGCTGCTGGAGGTGTACGGGGCCGGCGCCGCCGACGCGGACACCTACTACTACCGGGTGGCGCCCGTCACCCGGTTCGGCGAGCAGGGCGCGAGCGCGGAGGTGGCCATCACCATCCAGGCCGGCAGTTCCGTGGTCATCACGGTGACCATGTTCAACCACCCCAACAGCCAGTACACGTACGGCGACGCACTGTACTGGAAGATCTACCGCGGCACGGTCAGCGGCGTGCTGCACCTGGTGAAGACGGTCAACGCCATCACCTACAACGCCAGCGGCACGCCGATCGCGGCCGACCTGACCCTGACGGACGACTTCGTGAACACCGTCCGCGCCGGCTGCACCGGCACGGCGGTGGCGGGGACGGAGGACCATCCCCTCCTCTGGGATGCCAACGCCCCCGACGAGGTCGTCTTCCTGGTCGACCGCGACCCCACCGACGGCGTGGAGATTCCGGCCTCCCGGAACAAGACCGCCGAGGGGTTGCTGGACGACCGGGACCTCATCTCGTTCAAGCGGCTCGGCGACACCCGGGACCGCCTGGACTTCATGGTCCGCACCTTCACGGCGCTGGCCATCAAGCAGGGGCGCGTGCACGGGGTGCTGCGCCGGGTCCAGGCGGTGTAAACCCCCGCCTGGGATGCGGCAAGCAGAGAGGGAGGCCGGCAGCGGGCGCGCCGCCCGGCCCGGCCTCCCTCGTTCTTACAGCTAGCAGGGAAAGGACGGAGGGAACATGGCCCAGCTGACGTGCAAGCACTTGAGCGGAACGGTCTCCGGGGCAGCCACCGGTAAGTCGTACTTCATCCGTGACGGGCTGGTGCTGGTGGACCCTGCCGACGTGCCTTCCATCCTGAAGGTGGGGGTGGGGCACGACGGGCAGGGCGGCCTCTTCAAGCTGCTGAGCATGGACAACGCCTCTGTTGCACCGCCGGTTTTCGCGCCGGCCCCCGCGCCGGTCGTCGCGCCGGCGGCGGAGGACACGCGGTGCATCGCCACCACGCACAGCGGCGTGCGCTGCAAGCGCGAGGCGGTGGTCGGCAGCCGGTACTGCCGAACGCACCAGGCGCCGGCCGACGAAGCCTAGCCTGGGTGAGGGGCGGTGAGGCGACGTGGCCAACCTATGCACGGAAGCGCACGTGAGGGCGCTGTGCGAGAACATGGTGCGGGTCGCCCTGCGCGACGACCTGGTGGACGGTGCCCCTTACCTGGTAGGTGACGATGACCAGCCCGGTCTGATACCGGAGTGGTCGGCGCGCTTCGAGACGGACGTCGGGCGGGTGGTGAGCCCCGTCACCGAGACCATCCTGGTGGACGGCTCCGGCACCAACACCCTGATGCTGGCCGCGCAGCACACGCCTGTCATCAGCATCACCAGCGTCGCCTATCCGCTCAGCGGGGACCTGGACTCGACCAGCTACGTGCTGGAAAACGACGCGGGGCTGCTGCGCCTGGCCGACATCGCTTCCACCGGACTGCCGCGCAGCGAGGAGGGAGTGGGACGCTTCAACTTTCCCCGCTGGCCGCGGGGACGACACAACATCACCATCGTCTTGCGGCACGGCTGGGAGGTCACTCCGCGAGACGTGGTTGGTGCCGTGGCGCGGGCCTGCGCCGCGGACATCCTGCAGCGCGACGCGGGCGAGCGCGACGCGGGACTGCGACGGAAACAACTGGGCGACCGGGACGAGGAGTTCGGCGACATGCGCCACGCCGCCGCGGTGGACCGGCTGCGCGCACAGTACGACAAGGTCGTCTTCGCCTACTCGGCAGGGGTGGTGGGATAGATGGCAACCAGCTTCTCCGGTTGGACGGGGCGGGACTGGAACTTCGACGACTGGTCGCAGACCACCGTGGAGGTGCGCCGCCGGCCGGCCAGCGGGCACGCCTTCGCCTCCCACGCCACCGGGATGACCTGCAAGGCGGACGGGCAAAAGCTGGGCTTGGTGGTCTCAGATGTCGGGGCGCGCGACGTGCCGGAGCGCAAGTTCTTCTTCCCGGCGCACTACCGCAAGACGGGCAGCGCCGACCGGGCCACGGTGGACTACGTGCAGGTCGCCGACACCCTGCGCGACGTGCACGACGTGGAGTGGACGGTGCTGGCGGTGAGCGAGCCGGGCGACGCGGACGAGCACCTGGAGGTGCTGACGCGGAAGGGGGTGCCGGAGTAGCCGTGGCGGCAACGTTCACGAGGGAACAACGTGGCGGGACGGTAAAGTTCCGTTACAGCAGCAACCACGGGCAGGTCATCGACAACTTCAAGGTGACTAGCAAGTACCTGCCCGAACTCATGGCCGAGGTGGGCAGCCGGGTCATCGAGGGGTTGCGGGACGATGCGCGCGGGTACAGCAGCGGCACCCTCAGTTACGCGGAACTGCGGCGTTGGAGGCCGGGCCGGTACAGCACGCAGCGCGGGGAGATGGCCGACGACTACCTGATCAACGCGCAGACCGGGCGCTTTCTCAGCAAGTTCAGCCTGACCCGCCGGAAGACGAAGGCGGGCATGAGTTACCGTCTCAAGAATACTACGCGGGTGGGGAAATGGATTCTCTTGGGATTGTTCAAGTCGGGCACGGCGCGGATGCGCCGCCGGCCGTTGGTGGAGAAGGTGGCCGAGGGGGCCCGCCCAAGGTGGCGGCGAGAACTCAACAGCGCACGCATGCGCCTGTTGCGCCGCTGGCGACGGTCGGGACCGCCGCAGATGAAGGTGGCCAAGTAGCCCATGTCTGCCGACCGCATCAACGCCAAGGACCTGCTGACCGAGGTGCGACGTTACCTGCGCCTGGAGCTGCCGCCGGCCTTGGCGGCGCTGTCCTTGCCGGCGCTGGAGACGACGGCCATCTTCGTAGGCCCGCCCACGCTGCTACCCGACGAGGCGGCGAGCTGGCCGCGGTGCTGTATCATGGGGCACTTCACGGCGCGGCAGTTGGGCACGACCATCGAACCGCTGTTCCACCTGATAGCCACGGTCGCCTTCAAGTGGACGGGCAACGAAGACGGTTTCATGGACGGCATGGAGATGGCAAGCGTGATGGAAAACCTGTTCCGCGGCTACTCCGACAACCCGCCGTACTGGGAGGACGTGGTCGTCAGCGGCCTGGCGATTCGGCCCGTGTACAGCACGGACGACGGTTGGCAGGGTGGCGAGACGCAGATAACCCTGGCGTGCCCGACGCGACGTTACAGCTAAACGGGGAGAGCAACATGGGCGACATGAGCGCCAGCAAGGTCAAAGACGTGGCGGAAGTGCCGGCCGTGTACCGTTGCAGCTCGTGCGGCGCCGAGGTGGCGCGGGCGGCCGGTGACAAGCTGGGCGGCTGCCCGCGCTGCAAGGGCTGCGCCTGGCTGCGCGCGCGGGTGCTGCTGCCGGGCCTGCCGCCGGAGGAGTGTCTGGCGTGCGGCGCGCTGTTCTGGACAAAGACCGAGCTGCAGAAGCATAAGTGCAAGCCGGCCCTGGTCCAAGCCCGGACGATAGGTTTGAGCAGCTTGACGGGAGAGAACGCAGGAGTGGGAAGCAACCGACTGGAAAGTTACCGCCGACCGGCGCCGGCTGAGGTGCTGGACGAGGGCTGAGCCCGAGATTGTTTGAGAGGAGGCGGTGACGATGAGCATTGACCGAGGGCATCGGGGACGATTCTACTACGGGGCCCAGGGCGGCCAAGGCACCCCGGGCAGCCCCGTCCTGCCGGCGGGCTACTACGAGAACCTGCGCATCAACGAGGTGGAGGGCACGGAGGCGGTGCGGTCGGCCGGCGCCCGGCGTCCTGTAGAGCTGGAGGAGGGCATGTGGGGGATAGAGTGGGGCTACGACATCCCCAAGGTGCAGGGCAGCGCGGCGGCCCTCCTGTGGCTGAACTACGCCCTGGCCACCGGCAGCCCGCCCGACCTGACCTGGCTGACGCTGGCTTACGGCGACAGCCGGGGGCAGTGGGCGGTGCAGGACTGCCGGGTGGACACCCAGGACTTCACCCTGGACAACACCGGCTGGGTGCGGGGCAGCATGGGCGGGTTCGGCGGCAAGGTAAGCACGACGACGCTTCCGGTGCAGACCTTCATCGCCGGCACCGGCTTCGCGGTGCACGAGGCGGTCTTCTCGCTGTTCGAACTGGCCAGCCTGCGGCTGAGCCTGAGGAACAACCTGCGCATGACGCCGGTGATCGCCGGGCCGGCCACCACCCGGAACCCGGTGCGCAAGTGGGACTACCTGCTCCTCGGCCCCGAGGACGTCAGCGGGACGCTGGGCCTGTACAACGTCAGCGGCTACGATCTGGCAGCGCCCGACCTGCCGTCGCTGTCGCCGACGTTGACCCTGACCAACAAGGCCAACCCGTACGAGGCGGACCTCCTGACCATCAACGGGCTGAAGTTCGTCAACAGCCAGCTGACCATCCCGGGCGCGGACCCCGACATCGAGTGGGAGGTTCCGTTCCTGGCGCTGTACTACACGTTCGCGGCAGTGTAGCGGTGGCCGAGCCGCAGGACGCCGGGCGTCCTCAGCCGCGGGCCGGTCGTGACCGGAAGGAAAGTGACGGGAGATGACTGAAGCGATGGCTGAAGCCGAAGAAAAGTCGGCGGCGGTCGCGGTGCTGCCGGCGGGACGCTGCCGGATTCAGAACGTGGGCATGGTGGCCTACCTGATGTCGCGGGACTTCGTGCTGGAGGCGGTCGAGACCCGCGGCAACCGCAACGGTGGCGGGAGACGGGTGGAGTTCGTGTTCGAGCGCTCGGCGGCGCTGGACCAGGCCATCGTGGACTGGGCCAACTCCGCCGAGAACCGCTTCTTGGAGCGCTACTTCACGGTGCAGAACCTGCGCTACGACCGGGAGCGCCAAGAACGAGACCAGGCCAACGAGCAGTGAAGCACGGGAAACCCAACCCAGGAAAGGACGGGAGAGCATCATGGCCATGGACGAGCGGTTCGGCCAGACGACTGAGGACGTCCGGCGCCCTACGACCAGCGACGACGAAACCGACGGCGACGAGGAGCTGGAGGAAGGCGAGGCAACCGAGGAGGGCCTGGAGCCAGACGAGGAGGAGACCGACGAGGACACCTTCAAGCTGCTAGACAAGCTGGCGGAGCTGGCCAGAGGCCGGCCCAGCCTGGTCCGCAACGAGGTGACCGGCGAGTGGGTAGGCTTCCCTAACGGCAAGGGGCGCTTCCAGGTGCGGCGCATGACGGCCATCGAGGTGCGCACCTGGGAGGCCATGCAGACCAAGACCACGGTGCGGGCCAAGGTGGGCAGCGCCAAGAAGGCGGCACAGAACAAGCAGAACGTCGACGTTGCCATGCAGCGCGCGCTCAGCTACCTGTACCTGTGCGAGAAGGGGATACTGGTCGGGGAGGTCGTTGACGAGCGCGGCGTGGCCCAGCACGTCGGCCACGACAAGCGCGGCAACACGCGGGAGGTCTGCGGCCAGCTAGACCCGATGGTGTCGCGCTGGCTGGAGTTGTACCTGCAGCACGCCAACGGCCTGACCGCCGCGCAGCGGCGTGACCTGGGAAACGACTGACGCGGCTGGGAGAGTACGCCGAGCTGGAGGAGCGGGAAGAGCGGGAGGAGTGGCTCCTCCAGCACGGCACTCCGGCCTTCTCGGCCTGGATGAGCGAAGTGTTCCGCGCTCAAGCCTGGGAGGAGAAGGGCTTCCTGCCGCACGGTCCGGCGCTGGAGGACAATGACTGGCGGCTGCTGCGCGCGCTGGAGGTCATGCACCAGGTCGAGGCGGAGCAGATGGCCAAGACGCGGGAGCGGTCGCAGGACGACGACGAGGGCGACGGCAGTAGTCGGGGCCGGCCGCACCTGTATAGTGATGGCGAGGCCCGCCAACTGGCCACGGCGCAGCCGACGGGACGAAGGAGGCCAACGGCACCGTGAACGACCAGGACCTCGTGCTGTCCATGGAAGCCGTCGACCACGCCTCCGGGGTCATCAACGGCCTCACCGGCGCCCTGGCCCGCAACCAGCGCGGCTTCGTCAGCGTGGCCGCCAACACCGACGCCGCCACCGCCGCCAACGCCCGCGCCACGCAGGGGTTCGACGCCACCAGCGCCGCCATCTACGCCCTCTCCACGAAAAGCCTGCCCGGTCTCCTGGGCGCACTGCGCCAGCTCCCCGGCCTGTCCTCCCTCTCGGTCGCCTCCCTGGCCAGGTTCGGCCTGATACTAGGCGTCGTCGGCGCGGCCCTGGCCGTGCTCGGCAACATGGTGCAGGCCTTCGGGACTGGCTTCGCCCTTCCCTTCCGTCTACTGGCCGGCCTGGCCAGCGTCGTGATGGCGGCGCTGCGGGCACTGCTCAGCGTGCTGGTCGCCTTGGCGGCGGCCGCGGCGGTGGCCGGCGCTGCGTTGCTAGCGCTGGGCGTGGCCGCCGGCACCGCGCTGGTCGGCGGCTTCGTGGCGGCCGGCAGCGCCGCGGCCGGTTACGAAGCCCAGCTGCGCCACGTGCAGGGCGTGACCGGGGCCTCGGTGGAGGCCACCAACACCCTGTCTGACTCCTTGCGGAACATCGCCAAGACCTCCATGTTCCCGGTGGCTGACATAGCGAAAGCAGCTTACCAGCTGGGCAGCTACGGGTTGGCCGCGGAGCAAATCCCCGTCACGCTCCCCGGCATGACCAAGCTGACGGAAGCCATGGGCGGCGACCTGGAGACGAACACGGCGGGGGTCATGGCCGTGTTGAAGTCCTTCCGCATGGAGATGGCGGAGTCCACGCGGGTGGCCAACGTCTTCGCCACCGCCGACAAGCGCAGCGCCGCGCAGATCGACAAGCTGATCGAGTCCATGAAGTTCGTGGCGCCCACCGCGGGCGCCATGGGGCTGAGCATAGAAGAGACCGTGGCCCCGCTGATGATGCTGTACGACGCCGGGCTGGGCGGCGCCATGGCCGGCACGCAGCTGCGCATGATGATCATGAAGATGATCTCGCCCACCAAGGAGATGCAGCGCGCGCTGCGCGCGGCGGGGATGACGACGGCGGACATCCGCCCCGACATAGTTGGCTTGTCCACCGCCTTCGAGAACTTGAACCGCGCCCTGCCGCAAGACGTGGGGGCCGTGATGAAAGCCTTCGGCGGGGCTGGCGCCAGGTCGGGGGGGCAGGCGTTCCTGGCCATGCGCCAGCAGGGCGGCGGCCCGGCCCTGGCCGAGTTCCAGACCGCCATCACCGGAACGCAGCAAGCGTTCATCCTGGCCGAGATTCAAGCCAGCAGCTTCGCCGGACGGCTCAAGTTCCTGGGCCAAGCGGCGCGGGAGCTGCTGATGGTCTTCGGCATGCCCCTCTTGGAGGCGCTCAAGCCCTTCATCACGGCCGTGACCGACTTCGCGAACTTCCTCTCGGGCACCACGCAGGTGCGCGGCCTGGCCGCCGGAATTGGCGAAGCGGTGGGGGCCATGGCCCAGAAGGCCGTGGCCGGCCTGACCTGGCTGGAACAGAACTGGTCGACGGTATGGCCGCGGGTGTGGGCGGCGCTGAAGCAGTTCGTCGTCATCCTGGGCGGCGTAGGCGGCATGATCTGGGGCGGCCTGTCGTTCATCATCGAGACCGTCCGCACCTTTGCCAGCCAGCACCAGTCGGTGTGGGACTTTATCGCCGAGACGGTCGGCTTCACGGTAGGGGTCATCGTCTCGGTGCTGGTGTTCCTGGAGCTGGCGCTGCGGCAGCTGGTCAGCGGCGACCTGATGGCGCAGCTGCCCCGGGTCTTCTTCGAGGTCTTCCGCGCCATCGCCTACGTCGTGGTCAGCACCATGCACGACATGACACAGGCGATAGTCAAGTGGACGACCGCGCTAGGCTACGTTGGCGCTACGGCAGCAGCGCTAGGGGCAGTGCTAGGCCTGGTGACGGGGCTCCCGAACATCGCCGGCATCTTCATGGGGATGGGAGCAGGCATACTGGCGATAAACGTAGGGCTAGGCGTCATGGAGAACCGGCTGAAGGGGTTGACCTTCGAGGGCGTCAGCGCCGGGCTGGGCAACGTGAGTGAGAAGATCAAGGGCATCATCGGCCAGCTGCCCAGCCTAGGGCCGCTCCTCCCGGCCTTGTGGAAGACGGCCCGGGAGGCCGGCGGCGGCTTCGGCGCCAACGTCACGGCCGCGCTGAAGGGCCAGCCGTTGATGCCGGGCGGCGGCATGGGCGGTGAGGGCTTCATGGCCAGCGCCATGAAGGCCTCCCTGGCCGCGGGCCTGCGCGGGCAGCAGATTGCCGCAAACTTCCTGGCCCGCGTCGAGTCGCTGACGGCCGGGATGAAGGCCGGGATCATGGGGATTTCGGGCGGCGGCGGCGTGGCCGGTGTCGGCATGATGGACACGGAGGACGTGGAGGAGCTGACCGACACGGGCGGCGCGATAGTGGCGGCCGACGATGCGCTGCAACAAGCCATGGCCTCGGCCACGTCCACTCTGGCGGCGCTGAACGACCCGGTCAAGCAGGTGGCCTTGACGCAGGAGGTCAACAACCGGCTGCTGAGCGACCTACAGGAGGGCTTGACCGCGCTGAAGGCGGTGAACGAGAAGGTCCTGGCGGCTGAGGAGAAGCGGTTGGGCAAGCAGGTGCCGGGGATGCTGGCCGACTTCAGCCTGGAACAGCTCAAGCGCATGGTGTTCCCGGCCGAGAGGATGAAGGAGTTCGAGAAGTTGCCGGCCATCCAGGCCGAGAAGAT
>Ga0315286_10006919_pt1 | contig 11044 bp, 5 predicted proteins | sample YL17G10_0_MG_FD_205038 | JGI IMG/M metagenome (GOLD analysis project Ga0315286, IMG submission 205038) | Sediment microbial communities from Yellowstone Lake, YNP, Wyoming, USA - YL17G10_0 | ecosystem: Environmental > Aquatic > Freshwater > Lake > Sediment | place: USA: Wyoming | collected...
TCCATCATACTCAGCCCTGGCTACAGCGTGTTCGATGCCACCAAGAAGGTCGAATACGGGCTCGGTGTGTATCCGAACGTCCTCACCAACATCGAGTTCGAGAGGATGCTCAGCGCATCTGGCCCTACAGAAGGGCACATCATCAGACCTTCGGACGGAGATGTCCCAAAGAGGATAGCGTTCATCCAATGCGTGGGCTCGAGGGACGCCCAGACGGGCAACACCTACTGCTCATCCTACTGCTGCATGGCTGCCCTGAAGCAGGCCGTCATCGGTCAGGAGCACGTTCCCGGGCTGAAGACGACCATCTACTTCATGGACACCAGGGCCTTCGGCAAGGAATTCGAGGAGTATCTGCACAGAGCGGAGAACGAGTACGGTGTCGGCATAGCGAGGAACAACAGGGTCCCCAAGATCACCGAGGACCCGAAGACGCACAACCTCATCCTGCTGTATCACGCAGGAGCGGAGATCATGGAAGAGGAATACGACATGGTCATCCTCTCGACCGGGGCGAGGCCGCCCGAAGCTGCTGACTCGATCGCGAAAACGCTCGGGATCCAACTCAACAAGTTCGGCTTCTGCGAGGCGGACGAGCTCTCGCCCGTGGAGACTTCGGTGCCAGGGATTTTCGTTTGCGGGGCATTCTCTGGCCCGAAGGACATCCCGGACTCCATCGCGCAGGCCAGCGGAGCTGCCGGGAAGGTCGCCGCGATGCTCTCCAAGGAGAGGGGGACTCTCGTCAAGAAGAAGGAGTACCCGCCCGAGAAGGACGTCTCGAAGAAGGAGCCGAGGATCGGGGTGTTCGTATGCCACTGCGGGATCAACATCGGATCCGTGGTGAACGTTCCGGAGGTCCTGGAGTACGCCTCCAAGCTGCCGAACGTCGTCTACACCGAGAGAAACCTATACACATGTTCAGGCGACACCCAGAAGAAGATCAAAGAGATGATTGAGAAGCACGACTTGAACAGGGTCGTGGTCGCGAGCTGCACCCCGAGGACCCACGAACCGCTCTTCCAGAACACTTGCCGGGAAGCGGGACTCAACAAGTACCTGTTTGAGATGGCTAACATCAGGGACCAGTGTTCCTGGGTACACAGGCTCGAGCCGGAGAAGGCCACGGAGAAGGCGAAAGACCTTGTGAGAATGGCAATCGCCAAGGCCGCGACCCTCGAACCTCTGCCTCAGCCGAAGATACCCGTGACTCCGTCGGCGCTCGTCATCGGCGGAGGGCTGAGCGGCATCGCCGCCGCGCTTGAGATCGCTAATGCGGGGTACGAGGTGCACCTTGTCGAGAAGGACAAAGAGCTGGGTGGCCATCTCAGAAAGATCTATCACACTCTTACGGGAATCGATCCACAGGAGGCGCTCAAGAGACTCAAGAAGGAGCTTCACGAGCACAAGAACGTGAAGGTCCATCTGAGCGACCAGGTCACAGAGGTCAAGGGATACATCGGCAACTTCGAATCGACTCTGAAGAGCGGCGAGAAGATCAAGCACGGTGCCATAGTTGTCGCATCTGGCGGCATCGAGTACGAACCGACCGAGTACGAGCACAAGAAGCACAAGAACGTGATCAAGCAGACCGACCTCGGCGAGCTGTTGCACAACGGGAAGTTCAAGGCGAACAATGTCGTCGTCATACAGTGCGTCGGCTCCAGGAACGAGGAGCACCCGAACTGCTCCCGCATCTGCTGCTCGACGGCGATGGCGAATGCAGTCAAAATCAAGAAGGAGCATCCGGGGACGAACGTGTTCGTCCTCTACAGGGACATCAGGACGTACGGATTCGCGGAAGAACACTACAACGAGGCTGCCAGGCTGGGCGTGATTTTCCTAAGATATGACGCGGATGCTCCCCCGAAGGTGAGCGCCAAGGGCCACGACCTATGGGTCGAGGTCGACGAGGCGTTCATCGAGCAGAAGGTTTTGATCAAGGCAGATTACCTCGTCCTGAACGCGGCAGTACATCCTAATCCTGACAACAAGGAGATCGCGAAGTTGCTCAAGGTGCCTCTCAACAGAGAGGGCTACTTCCTCGAAGCTCACATGAAGTTGAGGCCTGTCGATTTCGCTACCGATGGCATATTCCTCTGCGGCCTAGCGCACTCGCCGAGGCTGATCGGCGAGAGCGTTTCGCAGGCGCTCGCGGCAGCCGCGAGGGTCAACACCGTCTTGTCGAAGCCGTTCATCGAGGCGGAAGGCGTGGTCAGCGTCGTTGACGAGACGAAGTGCATAGCATGCGGCAGGTGCGAGGAGATATGCGAGTACGGCGCGCCCAGCATCGTCGAGGTCTCGCCGGGTGTGTTCAAGTCGCGGATCAATGAGGCCCTCTGCAAGGGCTGTGGCTCCTGTGCCGTTGCCTGCTGTTCCACAGCAATCAGGCCGAGACACTTCAAGACCGAGCAGATTCTGACGATGATCGAGGCATGCCTGAGAAAAGACATCGAGAAAGAGGAGGCGAAGACGTGAGCGACGCCAAGTTCGAGCCGAACATCGTCGCCTTCTGCTGCAACTGGTGCTCTTACGCGGGCGCGGACCTCGCAGGTGTCTCAAGGATGCAGTACCCGCCCAACGCCAGGATTATCAGAGTCATGTGCTCCGGCAGGGTGGAACCGTACTTTGTGCTCAAATCCCTCGAACTGGGAGCGGACGGCGTTCTCGTCGCCGGTTGCCACATAGGCGATTGTCACTATATCTCCGGGAACGAGGAGGCCGAGAAGAGGATGGCCGTCACGATGGACGTCCTTGACAAGCTTGGCCTCGGCAGGGACAGGATGAGGCTCGAATGGATATCCGCGTCCGAGGGACAGAAGTTCGCGGGCACGATGAAGGAGTTCACGGAGCGGATAAGGGCGCTGGGCCCGAATCCTCTCCCGAAGACCTCTCCCAAGAAGAAGGGAGACCCTGCGAGCCTGAAGGCGAAGATGAACCAGATCATCGAGGACACCGGCGCGTTCGACTGCGTGGAGTGCGGGAAGTGCACCACGGTGTGCCCCGTCGCCAAATACAACACCAACTTCGCTCCCAGGACGGTCGTGCTCAAGGCGAGCGAAGGTCTGGTCGAGAACGTCCAGTCCAACAAGGACATCTGGACATGCGTCACCTGCGAGCAGTGCAATTCGATGTGCCCGTACAAGGTCGACTACTCGGGCTTCATTAGGGACATGAGGAAAGAGGCCGTCGAGTTCAACAACGTGCCCGTGTGCTCTCAGGGCGGGCTGATGCAGTCGGTCATGAGGATCCAGGCGAACAGCGACTTGAAGCAGAACCGACTGGGCTGGTTGAAACCCGAGCTCAAGATCGCGGAGAAGGGCGACGTATTCTACTTCACGGGCTGTGTCTCATACTACGATTCCATATTCAAGGAGCGCAAGAACCTCGACTTGGCCGGCATCCCCCAGGCTGTCGTAAAGATAATGAATAAGGGGGGTATTACACCGGTCGTCAGCAACGACGAGGTATGCTGCGGGCACGATCTGAACTGGACTGGTGATGAGGCGAGTCTTCAGAAGCTGATGAAGAAGAACATCGACCTGATCAAGGCCTCCGGGGCCAAGAAGGTCGTGTTCTCATGCCCCGAGTGCATGCGGACCTTCAATATGGACTACCAGGACCTGATGGGCGACTTCGATTTCGAGATGGTGCACATCTCCGAGCTCGTCGACGAGCTCATCCAAGGGGGGAAGCTCAAGTTCAAGAAGGGCGCAAAGAAGGTGACCTTCCAGGACTCGTGCAGGTTGGGCAGGCATCTCGGGATATACGACCCGCCGAGGAACGCCCTCAAGGGCGCGGACGCTCAGATAATCGAGATGGAGAACACGAGGGACAAAGCCCTGTGCTGCGGCGTGAGCGCCTGGGCGACATGCGACGAGACATCGAGGAAGCTGCAGGTCGACAGGCTGAAGGAAGCGAAAAAGACCGGCGCAGATTGCCTCGTGACGGGCTGCTACAAGTGCCTAATACACCTCAACTGCACCCTGGAGTACAAGACCCAGACACCCAAGGAGCAAATCGACATACCAGTCAAGGACCTGAGCGTCGTCATCGCTGACGCGCTCGAGTAATCGCAGGAAAACGATAGAATGAACCCGCAAACACAAGCACCAGCAAAGGGAGAGGAGAGATACCTCCTTGTCGAGCTGTCGTGCAAGGACCAGAAGTGCTCTCCGTGCACGTATCCCAACTGCCAGAGGTTCGCCAGAACGGTCCCGAAGAAGAAGCCGTTCGAGACCCGCATGACGAAGATGTTCGAGATCAAAAAGCCGATAACCAAGCCTCAGGATACGCGCGAGCGCCTGGTGCTGATCGAGCTGTCGTGCAAGGACGAGAAGTGCTCGCCTTGCACATACCCGAACTGCCAGAGGTTCGCCAGGGAGGCGCAGAAGAAGAAGGCGCCGTTCAAGGTCAAGATCACTGAGATCGAGAAAGGGAAGGAGGTACAGAGCCTCCTGTCGAAGTGACAGCGGCCGTGAGCGTCGCCTTTCGACGAAATCGCTGGACGCTACGCGGAAAAGCGTCGGCCGCACATCGAAACGCATAAAATGGTAAAGACCATACAGCAAAAAGCGCACGAGTCGAGACTGTCCAGAATTGTGATAACAAAGTGGCATTGATTGGGACAACATAGGGAGGTTACAGTATGGAAAAGTCTGTCATGGTGATCGGGGGAGGGATTGCGGGAATTCAGGCATCCCTGGACCTCGCGGACAAGGGAATGATCGTTCATGTGGTCGAGAAGACTCCCAGCATAGGCGGGAGAATGGCTCAGCTAGACAAGACGTTCCCGACGAACGACTGCTCGATATGCATTCTCGCGCCCAAGATGGCCGACTGCTTCAGCCATCCCAACACGAACGTGATCACGTACGCGGAGGTAGTGGGCATCGAGGGCAAGGTCGGCAGTTTCAAGGTGAAGGTACTGAAGAAGGCCAGATACGTCGATGAGACGAAGTGCACTGGCTGTGGCGAGTGCCTCGAAAAGTGCCCGAGCAAGGTCTCGAGCGAGTTCGAGATGGGCCTGGCAACCAGAAAGGCGATCTACATGCCGATGATGCAGGCCGTCCCGAGGGTCATGACGATCGACAAGGATCACTGCCTGATGATTACGAAGGGCAAGTGCGGCAATTGCAAGAAAGCCTGCAAGAGAGAGGCCATCAACTACGAGATGAAGGACCAGATGCTGGAGTTCGAGGTGGGCTCGATCATCGTCGCGACCGGCTACGACGTCTGGGACCCAACCTCATCCACGGAGTACGGCTACGGCCGATACCCCAACGTCTACACTGCCATGGAGTACGAGAGGATGATCAACGCCGCGGGCCCGACACATGGACACATCGAGCGGAGGTCGGACAAGAAGAGGCCGGTCAAGATGGCGTTCATACAATGCGTCGGCTCCAGGAACCCGCAGGTGCATCCCTACTGCTGCGCGGTCTGCTGCATGCACTCCACGAAAGAGGCGATGCTGGCAAGAGAGCACCACGACGACATGGAATCGACCGTATTCTACAAGGACATGCGCGCGTGCGCGAAGGGCTTCTGGGAGTACATCGAGAGGGCCAAGCGCGACTACGGCGTGAGGTACATCAACTCGGACGCGACGGTCCAGGAGAACCCGGACAACCACAACCCGATCGTCGTCTTCGACGTGGGCGGAAGGCAGCAATCGGAGGAGTTCGACATGGTAGTCCTGGCAACAACCCTGATCCCGCGGAAGGAGACTCTCGAGCTGGCGAAGATACTCGGGCTCAAGGTGGACCAGTTCGGATTCCTCGAATCAACAGACAGGATACTCAACGTCGAGAGCACGAATGTTCCTGGCATATTCATGGCGGGCTACGCCGCAGGGCCGGCGGACATACCAGAATCGGTCGCCCAAGGCTCGGCGGCAGCCGCGAGGGCCGTGGAAGCGATGGTCCAGGCGGGGGCGTGATGACACATGGCTGAGAAGAAGAACGAGGCAAAGGAGAAGCCGAGGATCGGCGTGTTCGTATGCCACTGCGGTTCCAACATCGGTGGCTTCGTCGACGTACCCTCGGTGGCTGAGTACGCAAAGACGCTCCCAGATGTGGAATACGCAACCGACAACCTGTACACATGTGCAGAGGACGGGCTCTCGAACATCAGAGAGGGCATCAGAAAGCACAACCTGAACAGGGTGGTCGTCGCAAGCTGCACCCCGAGGACCCACGCACCGCTGTTCCAGGCGACCTGCGAGTCCGCGGGCCTGAACAAGTACCTGTTCACATTCGTGAACATAAGAGAGCACTGCTCCTGGGTTCACATGAAGGAGAAGGAGAAGGCCACCAAGAAGGCCCGAGACCTCATCAAGATGGGCGTTGCCAGGGCGAGGCTCCTGCAGCCTCAGGAAGAGGAGAGGGTCAATGTCGAGCCGTCGGCAGTCGTCATAGGCGGGGGCGTGTCCGGCATGACGGCCGCGCTGTCCATCGCGGACATGGGGTTCCCAGTACACCTCATCGAGAGGGATGGCGATCTCGGCGGATTCGTCAGGATCCTGAACAACCTCTATGTGACCGAGAAGAGCGCTGTGGAAACGATCAAACCCTTGATCGACAAGGTGAGGGCCAACAAGAACGTCAAGCTGCACCTGAACTCGACGCTCAAGAGCGTCCAGGGGTTCATCGGCAACTACGACATCGTCATAGGCACGAAGGGCGCCGAGGACCTGAAGACCAAGGTCGGGACGATCATCGTCGCGACAGGCGCGCTCGAGTTCGTGCCCGAGGGGCTGTACGGCTACAACCAGTACCCGAACGTCGTCACGCTGACGGAGTTCGAGATCCTGTGCAAGAAGAAGACACTGCCGAAGCTGAAGAACGTCGCATTCATCCAATGCGTCGGCTCGAGAGGGCAGGTCAAGACCTACTGCTCCAGGATATGCTGCAATGTCGCCATCAAGAACGCCATCAACATCATGGACAACTACGAGAACATGCTAGGCCTGATGGAGAAGGCAGGCACGGTGGTCGACAAGATCCCGGTCGAGCAGAAGGTGCCCGAGGAGATACTCGAGCGCAGACGCAGGCGGCGCGGCAGAGAGAGGGGCGAGGAGGGCGAGGCCGAAGAGGTCAAGCTCGGTCCCTCGGAGAAGATCGAAGTCACAGTGTTCAACAGGGACATCATGGCGTACGGCGTGGACCACGAGCTCACCTATAACAAGGCCAGGGAGAAGCGCGTGAAGTTCAACAGATACACGACCGAGCACCTCCCGAAGGTGTACATGGAGGGCAACCAACTCACGGTCGGCTACTTCCATGAGACCCTGAAGCTCGAGAGGACCATGCCGGTCGACATGATCATACTCTCGACCCCGCTGGTCGCCCAACCAGATGCTGGAGAGCTGGCGCAGATGCTGAAGGTGCCTCTGGGACAGGAAGGGTTCTTCTTCGAGGCGCACGTCAAGCTCAGGCCGGTGGATTTCGCCACCGATGGCATCTATGTCTGCGGCACCTGCAGAGGTCCCGCCGACATCACAGAATGCACGAGCCAGGGCGCGGCAGCCGCGTCTAGAGCGGCGACACCCATGGCCAAGGGGTACGTGCAGGCCGAGGCGATCACCAGCGTGGTTGACGAGACCAAGTGCTCCGGATGCGGGACTTGCATCCAGGTTTGCCCGTACGGCGCTCTCAGAAAGAGCGAGAAGGGCCTGGCGGAGGTCATCGTGGCTGCGTGCAAGGGCTGCGGCTGCTGCGGTGCCACCTGTCCAGAGGGCGCGATCACGATGACTAACTACACGGACGCTCAGCTGCTTGCCGAGGCGAAGGCCGCACTCGATGAGGAGGTGTGAGACATGGCCGAGGCACAGAACAAGATACCAGATATGAAGCCCGAGCCAAAGGGTGGCGAGTGGGAGCCCAAGATCATCGGGTTCCTGTGCAACTGGTGCTCGTACGCAGGCGCGGACCTGTGCGGCGTCAGCAGATATCAGTACCCGACCAACGTCCGCCCCGTGAGAGTCATGTGCTCGACGAGAATCAGCCCGCACCTGGTGCTCGACATATTCAAGGCCGGCGCCGACGGCGTTCTGCTGGGCGGCTGCCATCTGAACGACTGCCACTACATATCCGGCAACTTCTACACGGAGAAGCGCGTCAGACTGATGTGGAAGCTCCTTGAGGATGCCGGAATCGACCCGAAGAGGCTGAGGCTCGAGTGGGTCTCCGCATCCGAGGGGGAGAAGTTCTCCAAGGTCGTGACGGAGTTCACCGACCAGGTCAAGAAGCTCGGCCCGAGCAATGTCCGGAAGGACAATGTCCTGAAGACGCAGGTCGCGGCCGCGGACTGCGCGTCCGAGACGTTCCGGCTCAGGGCACTGGTCGGGAAGGAGCTCGACTTAGAGAAGAAGGGCAACGTCTACGGCAACAAGCTCGAGCAGACGGAGCTGGAGAAATTGATCGACCAGGCAACCAAGGAGGAGTTCGAGAGAGCGCTCATATTGGAGCTCTCGAAGTCCAAGGCGATGTCGGTCAAGGAACTGGGGAAAATCATGAATGTCCCGACGGACAAGGTCCTGAGGCATATCGTCGCCTTGCGCCAGAAGAACCTTCTGGCGATGGAACACCCGGAGGGCTTCACACCGACATACAAGACCATAGAGATCGGAGGTGAGCTGTGATGGCAGCAAGTGACAAGATCGGCGCGGTCATGGTAGTGGGAGGCGGCATCTCGGGGATGCAGTCCGCCCTGGACCTCGCGGATTCCGGATACAAGGTGTACCTTGTAGAGAAGCAGTCGAGCATCGGCGGAACGATGGCCCAGCTCGACAAGACTTTCCCGACCAACGACTGCGCCATGTGCATCATGGCGCCCAAGCTCGTTGCGACGGGCAGGCACAACAACATCGACCTGATAACGAATGCGGACGTCGCGATCGTGGACGGCGAGGAAGGCAATTTCAACGTGACCGTGAAGCAGCGCTCGCTCAGGGTAGACCCGAAGAAGTGCACTGGCTGCGGCAGCTGCGCCCAGAAGTGTCCCGTCGAGACCATGAACGAATACGACGAGAACACGAAGTTCAGGAAGGCCATCTACGTCAGATACCCGCAGGCGGTCCCGCTCGTGTACGCGATAGATGCCGAGAAGTGCATCGGCTGCGGCATATGCGCTGAGGAGTGCAAGGCCAAGGCTGTCGAGTACGACCAGAAGGAAAAGATCCTCGAAATCAAGGTCGGGTCGATCATACTCTCGCCTGGCTTCGATGAGTTCAACGCGCGCCTGAAGACCGAGTACGGCTACGGCGTCTACCAGAACGTTGTCACGAGCATCGAGTTCGAGAGGATCATGTCTGCCACAGGGCCATACTTCGGCACAATCCTGAGGCCTTCGGACGGCGACATTCCCGAGAAGATAGCGTTCATCCAGTGCGTCGGCTCGAGGGACGAGCACTGCGGGAACGAGTACTGCTCGAGCGTTTGCTGCATGTACTCGATCAAGGAGGCGGTGATAGCGAAGGAGCACACGTCCCAGGTGAAGCCGAGCATATTCTTCATGGACATGAGGGCCTTCGGCAAGGAGTTCGACGAGTACTACAACCGCGCAGCGAACGAGTGGGGCATCAGGTTCGTCCGCTCCAGGGTCGCGGCCATAAGCGAGGACCCTAAGACCAAGAACCTCAAGATAAAGTACGTCGAGGGCGGCGAGCCCAAGGAGGAGGAGTTCCAGATGGTCGTGCTGGCCGTAGGGCTCAGACCTCCAGCGGACGCCGAGAACCTCAGCAGGATCATGAAGTTCAGGCTGAACGACGACGGGTTCGCCCAGACTGGCGCGTTCACGCCCGTCGAGACATCCAGGCCCGGGATATTCGTCAGCGGCGCGTTCTCATCGCCAAAGGACATCCCGATGACAGTGGCGGAGGCTTCCGGGGCGGCCGCGAAGGCGGGCACCGTGATAGCTCCTGCCAGAAACACACTGGTCACCAAGAAGGAGTACCCCAAGGAGATCAGCGTGGAGGGTCTGGAACCCAGGATAGGAGTGTTCGTCTGTCACTGCGGAGTCAACATCGGTGGCGTCGTGAAGGTTCCCGAGGTCATGGAGTACGCCAAGACGCTCCCGAACGTCGTTTACGCCGAGCAGAACCTGTACACATGTTCCCAGGACACTCAGGAGAAGATCAAAGAGAAGATAAAGGAGCTGAAGCTCAACAGGGTCGTGGTCGCGAGCTGCACGCCGAGGACCCACGAGCCTCTGTTCCAGAACACAATCAAGGAAGCTGGATTGAACGCCTACCTGTTCGAGATGGCCAACATCAGGGACCAGTGCTCGTGGATACACATGCACGAGCCCAAGGCTGCGACGAAGAAGTCGAAGGACCTCGTGCGGATGGCGGTCGCGAAGTCCCGGTTGCTCGAGCCCCTCCAGAACCTGACGCTAAAGGTGAACCAGGCCGCCATGGTTATCGGCGGAGGAGTTACCGGCATGACCGCGGCGCTCGAGCTGGCTAAGCAGGGGTTCAAGGTGAGCCTGGTCGAGAAGGAGAAGGAGCTGGGCGGCAACACGAAGAAGCTCTATTACCTGCCATCGGGCGACGACCCGCTGGCATTCGTCAAGGAACTCGACAAGGAGATCTCCGCCAACCCGAACATCACCGTCTACACCGGCGCGAAAATCAAGATGATCGACGGATACGTTGGCAACTTCAAGACGACGCTCGAGTCCGGAGAGCAGATCGAGCACGGCGCGGTCATACTGGCGATAGGCGGACAGGAGTACAAGCCTGAGGGCGAGTACCTGTACGGCAAGAACAAGAACGTCATGACCCTGCTCGAGCTCAAGGAGAAGCTGCACAAGGGCGAGGCGAAGGGCAACGAGTACGTGTTCATACAGTGTGTCGGTTCGAGAGAGGAGGGACATCCCAACTGCTCTCGAGTGTGCTGCACGGGCACGATGACCGCTGCGATCGAAATCAAGAAGAAGGACCCGAACGCGAAGGTCTTCGTACTGTACAGGGACATCAGGACATACGGATTCAGGGAGAAGTACTACAAGGAGGCCGGCCGGCTGGGCGTGACCTTCATCAGGT
>Ga0315286_10006920_pt1 | contig 11044 bp, 8 predicted proteins | sample YL17G10_0_MG_FD_205038 | JGI IMG/M metagenome (GOLD analysis project Ga0315286, IMG submission 205038) | Sediment microbial communities from Yellowstone Lake, YNP, Wyoming, USA - YL17G10_0 | ecosystem: Environmental > Aquatic > Freshwater > Lake > Sediment | place: USA: Wyoming | collected...
GAGGAGACGTACAGGAGTCTGGTACTTGCCTCTCCCGACGGGGTTACCGCCACCGACCTCGAGGGAATAATCACCTATGCTTCAAAACGCTCGCTTGAACTGTATGGTTGTGAGAGAGTCGAGGAATTCCTCGGGAAAAACGCGTTCGAACTGATAGCCCCCGAGGACCACGAAAGGGCGGCGAAGAACCTCGCAGAAACCCTTACAGAGGGCGCCGTCAGAGACGCCGAATACACGATGCTGAGGAAAGACGGCACGACATACACGGGTGAGTTGAATGCCTCCCTCATCAGGGATGCAGAGGGTCAACCGAAAGCCTTTATCGCAACGACAAGAGACGTTACCCAGCGGAAAGAGGTGGAAAAAGCGCTTCGCGAGTCGGAGGAGACGTACAGGAGTCTGGTGCTTGCCAATCCCGACGCGGTGACCGCCTGCGACCTCGAGACAAGACTCACATATGTATCAGAGCGCACGGCTGAACTACACGGTTTTGAAAGCGCCGAGGAACTCATCGGAAGAAGCGCGTTGGAACTGATAGCCCCCGAGGACCATGAAAAGGCGATGAAGAGCCTTGCGAAATTCCTCACGGAGAGTCCCATAATGGGGGTTGAATTCACATTGCTGAGGAAAGACGGCACGAGGTTCACGGGCGAGTTGAGTGGGGCGCTCATCAGGGATACCGAGGGTCAACCGAAGGCCGCCATCATCGTCACGAGGGACATTACAGAGCGAAACCTCGCAGAAGATAAACTGCTCACGCTGAACAGGGAACTCGAGGGATACGCCCACGCGGTGTCACACGACCTGAGGGGCCCGCTCTCCGCCATCATGGTGGCCAACAATACGCTTCAGTATATGCTGAAGAATCCCGTTCCCGAGGACGTCAGCACGAGCATAGACGAACTCGCAGAGATAATAGATAAGAACATCAAGGCCCAGAGCGAGCTCATCGAGGACCTGCTGGTCCTCGCTGAGGCGGGACAGACACCACGTGAGTTCTTCGACGTGAACGTCGGCATGGTCGTGTACAGGGTGTTGACCGAGAGCGCGGAGGTCATAAGCCAAAGGGGCATCAAGATAGATGTCGATGATGACCTCGGTCACGTATCGGCGGACCCGACACACATCTACCAGCTCTTCTCGAACCTTGTCACAAACGCCATAAGGCACAACGACAGCAAGAAGCCCGCAGTCAAGGTCTCGTACCTGGGTGACGATGAAAGCGGAGGGCACAGGTACCTGGTAAGGGATAACGGCACGGGGATACCCCCCGAGGAGCTAGACCAGATATTCGTCCCCTTCTTCAAGGGGAAGACGGGCGAGACCGGCATCGGGCTGGCCATTGTCTACAAGGTCGTAGATGTTTACAGCGGGACCATCAATGCATACAACGACAACGGCGCATGTTTCGAATTCACCCTGGTGGACGCCCACCAGTAACCATCACTATTCCGCCCATTGAAGACTGTAGACAGAGATAACCGTGCCCATTCCTGCTCGTTGTGGTAGGATTTCTCCTGTTATGCTTAGAGTTGGCTATTCAAGGAAGGCCTGAGACCTGAAGACATGAGCTCGGTCGTAAAGAAACGGCGCAAGAAGATGCGCAAGAAAAAACACAAGAAGCAGCTCAAGAAAAACCGCCACAAGAAGAAGTGACCGGCGATGACACATAGGGGCCAGGCCCCCATGTGTCATTAGCGCGCCTAGAGGAGGACGCTGAACTCTCCCGGGGCGCTTTTCTTTGCCTTGACGCCATTCACCTCGACCTGGAGCCCGGGCGGCGCCTCCGAAGCCTTTACCACGATGTCCAGTCCCGCGTCGATATGCTTCTCGACCTCGAGCATCAGTTTCTCCCCGGAGCGGTACATCCTCCTGACCCGGCAGCCGTTGATGCCGAAGGCCTTCATCCTGTGTACGTCGATGAAGACGTCGCCGTAGTGCTTCTGCGCATAGGCCGCCGCGTAGCACGCGCTTCCCGTCCCCCAGTCTGACATGATGTAGCCCTGCGTCCGGTCATCGTATCCCAGGTGCCCGTAGCTCTCGGCGGTCGAGCCGATCTCTTCGTCCGGCACGTCCCTCATGTTACCTGGCGCCACCCTCCGGTTCTCATCAAGGTACATCGTGGTAAAGGAGGCCCGCAGCGCGGCGATGCCCCGCTCCATGTAATCCGGATTGCCGGTGAGCCGGTAGTAATCCATCAGGACCGGAACTATGAGCGCCTGCCGGGCATCGTTCCACTCGGCGTCGGTGTTCATCGAAGCAAAGCCCCCGAAGGCGTTTATGGACAGGAACGGCGGGTCCCAGACCTGCTGGAAAAGACAGAGGTGGTCGAGTACCTCGCGGCCCAGGTCCAGGTAGGCATGGTCGCCGGTCCCCAGGTGCAGGAGCCTCAGGGCTTCGGCCGCCCAGTACATGCTCATCGCGTTCTGGGGGTACGTACCGGTGAAGGCGTCGAACATCCCGAGACGCTTGGAAGAACACGAGTAGAACGTCTCGTAGTCGAACCATTTCTGCCGGGGGACGACCTCCTCCGCCAGGAAATCGGCGGCCCGTCGCGCCGCGTCCAGGTAGCGCCCGCTCTCGTCTAGCAGGAAGAGCATCGCAAGGAACATCGCTGGGCAGGCCGTGGTCGCGCTCTCTTTGAGGGCGGGTGAGACTTCCATCCCGGTGGCGGACGGCCTTACCCAGGCCGGGAAGGCACCGGAGGGAAGCTGCACCTTGAGTAGGAAGTCCGCGAACTCCCGGCAGCGGGCGAGCAGGCGCGGGTCTCCCTCGTGGTCGGCGAACCAGAGCGCCATGTAGTAGGCCGTCGTCGAGCAGTCGGCGGTATGGAACCAGTCGATGTGCTTGAACCCGCGGGTCCCCCTGTTCCAGTAGATCCCCTCCTCCGTCGCGTAGCACACGGCCGGGAAAGCGCCATCCTCTCTCGGGGCCAGGATTGCGAGGTTCTTGACGGCCAGCGCGTTCTCGAGCAGCTCGTGGTCGTTCCATTTCCTGGCGAACCAGTACGCCCCGTAGGCGCTCCTCAGGTTGTTGAACCAGGACTGGAAGAGGATGTGCGGCGGTACCTTCGGGGCGTACCGGTAGACTATCTTTTCGAAGATGCGGCCTCGGGCGGGGCTGCCCGTGAGGATCTTCACCCCCGCCCTGAAAAGGACAAGCTCGATATCCTGAAGCCGGAGGTAACCACGGAGTTCCCTCAGCCCCATGAGCCTGACGCCCCTTCGGTTGACGAGGTGCTGGGCCACCGTGCCTCCGCACCGCTGCCCCTCGAGCTCGAACCTGCGGAAGAGGTCCGACCTTCTGAAAGTGCGCTCGAGGCCGGCCGAGGCGTAGCGGTCCAGGCTCGCCACCTGGGGTAACCCTGTCAACAGATACCGGCGCCCGAAGCGTTCCCACAGGAAATACATGGCATCTTCCCTGTCAAAACCGTCGCGGTCCATTATCAGGTAATAGCCCAGCAGGAGAGGCTCACCTTCCCTGACCGGGAGCTCCCTGTTGAAGCTGCTCTTGAAAAAGACGTGGCCCCTGGTCCTGGTCTGCCCGATCCCGAAGCACGCTGCCGGCGAGCGGTTCTCCCCGCTCGACAACACGAAATCAAGGTAATACCTCACATTGCTTCTTCCGTACGCCTCTTCCAGAAGCTCCAGGTCCGGTATCAGGGCGAAGAAGATATCCTCCTTCCGCATCATGACAACGGGCTGGCGGAAGACATGGTCCGCTATCACCATGTCCTGCTTCGGCCTCAGGTGCGGGACGTACCAGTAATCTAGACCCTCGGTCGGTGTTGTTCCGGGCGCGGCGACGAAGTCGTAGCGGTCGAAGATGCGGTTGACGCCTGTGTCCGCTGTAGGAGTCAGCCTGTGAACAACGTGGGCTATCGGCGCATCGCCCTCCAGCGCCACGGTGCTTTCGATCTCGAACACCGAGCGCATGTCGGTCATGGAAACGCTGACGTCATCATCATCGACACCTGCAACCTCGATACGCGCTGTAGAGTCATACTCCTCATCGCCGGACAGGAGCCTCGGGAAAGCTGCCCCCTTGTGGAAGTACTTCACCTGGCGCGCTCCCAGAGACGCGGCGGGCAGCCAGGAACCATCCTCGCCGGGTACGTAAAGCGAGACAAACGGATGGACACCCGGCACGTTGAAATCGATGCGCAACCTGTCATTACCGATCGTCAGTCGATCCTCGTCCAACTCTCCTCCTCCGGCTTCTCCGATCCCATCATCTTTTCCACCTGCGCCCTTGCGGGCATCGAGGGCTGCGCCCCGAAGACGGTAACTGCGAGCGCGCCGGCCGCGTTGGCGAACCGCATCGCCCGGGGAAGCTCCATCCCTTCTCCGAGCGCAGTGGCGAGCGCCGCGGTAAAAGCGTCACCGGCGGCCGTGGCATCAACCGCCTTCACTTCATAAGGGTAGATGTGCCAGGCGCCCTCCCGCGTCACCAGGAGAGACCCGTCCTCCCCCATCTTGACCGCGACGGTCGGAACGCCTTCGCCAACGACGACCTTTGCAGAGCTGAGGGCCGTCTCGATATCCGAAACCGGCCGCCCCGTCAGGGCTGCAAGCTCGCTCCTGTTCGGCGAGACGACGTCGAAATCCCGGCAGTAGGTCATGTCGACACCGCGCGGGGGGCCGGCATCGAGTATCGTGGTCACCCCGTGCTCCCTCGCCCTCTTCGCGCCTTCACTTATGACTTCGACAGGGATCTCGAACTGGAAGAGCATCGAGTGAGCCTGGCCGTAGTAAGGGTCAAGCGAGTCGAGGTCCTCGACGGAGAGCTCGGAGTTGGCGCCGGGCGCGACCACGATGGTGTTATCCCCGGTCTCTGTCTCGATGACTATCAGCGCAACACCTGTCTTCGCGCTATCCGTTCGCCTGATAAGGGATGTCTCTACCCCACAGGCCTCGAGGTCCTGTACAAGTGAATCTCCGAAATGGTCGGCCCCGACGCGCCCGAGGAGGAAAGTGCGGTTTCCGAGCCTTTTTGCGGCCACCGCCTGGTTCGCTCCTTTTCCGCCCGGCACCATCTGGAGATCGCCCGCGCATACGCTGTCGCCGGGGCCGGGTATCATTGGAGAAAGGACGACCATGTCAAGGTTGATGCTCCCAACTACGATTACGCCTCCGCCCATGGACTCCTCCTCCCTGACCTACGCTTATCATAACAGGTGCAAAATGCGAAAATGGTGCCTGACCCCATTTTCGCATTTTTGCGGACCCCTTTCTTGCGTTGGAACGATTAGACTATTGTCAGTCGGACCGGGTGGGTTTACGAGCACTGGAGAGGTGTCGCGGGTTCGCCATCAAGAACGCGCTCGCGATAAAGGCCATGACAGGGGAAAAAGGGGGCGTTTGAATTGCCTGAGCTTCCGGACGTCGAAGTCAGAAGGCTCTACATTGAGCGGACCTCTCTCGGCCGCCCCATCAAGAGGGTAGCCGTCCTCGACAGGAGGGTGCTCTCTGGCGTGACCCCGGCGTCCCTCGGGAAGGGCCTCAAGGGCGCCGCGTTCCTCGAGGCAAAGAGGCGCGGTAAATATGTCCTTGTGCCGACGGACAGGGGGAACATACTGCTCCTGCACTTCGGCATGAACGGGGAGCTCCTGCTCGGTAAGAAGGGCGAACTTAAGCCCAGGTGGGGCAGGGTGGAGTTCCATTTCGACGACGGCACCTGCCTGCATTACATAAACATGAGGCTCATCGGAAAAGTCGCCCTTTACCCGACGGTCGACGAAACGGACATCCCCGAAATAGCGAAGCTCGGCCCGGAACCGCTCGACCGCCGCTTTACTTACAATAAATTCAGTGACGCAATAAGCGGGCACGAAACGACCATACACCACGAGCTGATGGACCAGGCGCTGATCGCGGGCATAGGAAACATATTCTCCGACGAGATAACGTTCCAGGCGGGAGTGAGACCGGACCGGAAGGTAAAAGACCTCTCCCGTGATGAGATGAAGTGCATCTACAAGGAGATGAAGCGTGTCCTCAGGCGAGCGGTCGAACTCGACGCGAAGCTGGACGTCCACGCGGACGAATTCCTGATACCCCACCGGGGGCGGAACGGCGAATGCCCCAGGGGGCACGGCAGACTCGTGAAAAAGACGATCGGTGGAAGGAGCAGCTACTTCTGCCCCGCCTGCCAGAAGTAGGACTAGACAGCTTCGCCCGGGCCGCCGCTCTGCGGGTCTTCCCGCATGAAGGGAACTATCTGCGGGCCTCCGATAACCGTTGACATTATGTAGATCTCGGCAGCCCTCTCGACGATCTCCGCCTTCAACAGCGCATCCTGTATCCTGGAGCCCACTGCGATAACTCCGTGGTGAGCAAGCAGGCAGGCGTTGCGTCCGCCGAGCGCTGCGACGGCGTTGGTAGCCAGGTCCCGGGTCCCGGGGAGCGCGTACTCGGCGAGCTCTACGCCTCCGCCGAGCGCGAAGACCTCTTCCTCGAGTATCGGCGGTATGCCCTTGCCGGCAACCGCCACGGCACTCGCCATCTTCTGGTGGGTGTGGACGATGCCGCCTACATCGGGCCTTGCGTCGTATATCGCGAGGTGCATGATCACCTCGACGGACGGGTTGTAGCGACCCTCGACCTTCTCACCGGTCATGTCGACGATACACATGTCCTCGGCCAGCAACAGCTCATACTCCATGGAGGAAGGCGTGATTACGATAAGGTCGCCGCCCGATACTCGCGCGGAGCAGTTGCCGCTGGTCCCCGCAACCAGGCCGCGCCGCGCCAGTTCCTGCCCGGTCTTAAGGACTTCCTTCATCGCTTCCATGACCATCGGCTCCATGCGACACTCCCTTCGGTAACACAAGCACCGTGTGTTGCCAGTCTACCACGAAACCCTCGAGGGAAAACCGGGTTTTGACCTGTCGCGGGTTTGGTTCTTTGACGCGGGGCCCTGCCTAGCTTACGATGAAAACCCTTTTTCAAAACACGCGAGGCAGGAACATGGGGCGCAAGAAATCGGGCGGCCATATTCTCATCGGGCTCGACCTCGGCACCACCGGGGCCAAGGCGGGCATCGTCGATAACTCCGGGAATGTGCTCGCAACCGGAACTGCCGGGTACGAGACGTCGACACCCCGTCCCGGCTGGGCGGAGCAGGATCCCGTGGACTGGTGGGAAGCCTCGACCGCCGCTATCAGGAAGGCCGTCAGAGAAAGCGGGATAGACGCCACATCGATTTCCGGCATCGGTCTATCCGGGCAGATGCACGGCTCTGTCTTCCTCGACTCGGCGAAAAACGTCATCCGCCCGTGTATACTCTGGTGCGACCAGAGGACCGCTCCGCAATGTAAACAGATCACCGAAGAGGTCGGGACGAAAAACCTCTCGGAGTGGGTGGCGAACCCGGCCCTTCCCGGTTTCACGGCTCCAAAAGTCATCTGGCTCAGGGATAACGAGCCCGAGAGATACGCCGCGGTTAGGACTCTTCTTCTGCCCAAGGACTACATCAACCTGCGCATGACCAGAGAACTGGCCACGGAAGTGTCGGACGCATCGGGAACGCTCCTGTTCGACGTGAGGCGCCGCGCCTGGTCTACCGAGATGCTCGAGGAGCTCGAAATACCGGTGGAATGGCTCCCGCGCGTATTCGAGTCGTGCGAGGCGATAGGCACCCTTGCGGAGGAGGCTGCCGATGCCACAGGCCTTCAGGCCGGAACGGTCGTCGCAGCGGGCGGCGCGGACAACGCCTGCGGCGCCCTCGGGATGGGTGTCATCTCGCCGGGCGACGTAGCCGTCAGCATTGGTACATCCGGGACTGTGCTGGCCCCTATCCGGGAGCCTGCCGCCGACCCCGATATGCGGCTTCACTCTTTCTGCCATGCCATCGGCGGGACCTGGTACCTGATGGGAGTGATGCTATCCGCGGGCATGTCGCTTCGATGGTTCCGCGACCAGCTCGGCGAGCCGGAAAGGACGCTTGCGCTCGAGCAAAACAGGGACCCCTACGAGTTTCTCTCCCTGAAGGCGGCCGAGGCGCCGGCTGGCTGCGACGGTCTGATCTTCCTTCCGTACCTGACCGGCGAACGCACCCCTCACGCAGACCCCTGTGCCAGGGGGGTCTTCTTCGGACTGGATCTCACCAAGACCCGCGCCCACATGGTCCGCTCCGTGATGGAAGGCGTTGTCTTCGGGCTCAACGATTCGGTCGAGATCATGCGAGAGCTGGGCGTCTCGCTGAGCAAAGTCGTCGCGGGCGGAGGTGGAGCGCGCTCGGCGCTCTGGAGGAAAATACAGGCCGATGTATTCGACATTCCCATCGTGACCCCGCGCGATAGCGACGCCGCGATGCTCGGCGCCGCCCTGCTGGCCGGGGTGGCTTCAGGGGTGTTCACAACGGTCGAGGAGGCTTGCGACTCGGCCGTCTCTTATGGCGAGCGTATCGAGCCGGACCCGGCAAACAAGGCGGCCTACGGGCGAGCATACGCCCGCTTCCGCTCCCTCTATCCCGCCTTGAAAGCGATCTTCAAGGAAGTGTGAGACCTCGGGTCCTTAAAAGGTCAGGGCCGGGATTCTCGTCCCGGCCCCTTCCAGGGTCCAGCCCTCAGAGACTACTCCTACTGCCCCAGTTTCTTGTCGGCCATGATCTTCTTGGCCGCGGCGTAATCTGCTTCCGCCTGCCCCAAGGCGGCCTGGGCCTGATTCACAAGCTGCATATTCTGCTGAATGACAGCCTGGATCTGCGCCATATCGCCGGTCTGGACGACCGGAAGCATCTTGTTGAAGAGTTCCTTACCCACTGTGATTGCGCCTATGTATTCTCCGATCGCCTTTATCATGGCATCCGCGTACTCCGTATAGCCTCCGATGTTCAAGTCACCGAGAGATGTGTACAGCTTCTCGACATTCTTGAGTTCGTCGGTGACAACGTTAACGGTCTCACCGGCCGTGGCAATCGTGCCGGAATTCTGAGTGATTGCGGAAACGTCACCGCTCAGCGCAGGAGCAATGATCTTTGTCAGGGTGGCAGTCGAGGCCGTTATCTTTGCGTAGACCAGAGCCCATGCTGCGTCGGCCGCCTTCACCTGCTTCTTCGCCTCTTCGGTATTGCCGCAGCCTGCCAGCGCGAACACAGTCACGCCCAGCAGGAATACCATTACAAGCACGAGAACCTTTCTCACATTGAACCCCCTTTCATCGGGCGCTTACCTTTGGCAAACAATTGCCTCAATTATCACATGTATTAATTCGACAAACCCGGGCTATCCCCTACTTGCGTCTTCCGCCAAGGGCGCTCGCAGCCGGGGGCCGCCGCACGGGTATTCTTGCCTTTTCGACCGGTTATGCGTAAATATTGTGAAATCTTGTGTTGCATAACGGGTATCAATCGGCCAAAGGAGGATACGGGATGGCTAGTGGCGAGTTTCCGGATATAGTGCAGGTCATCGTAGAGGTGCCGAAGGGCAGCCGGAACAAGTACGAGTACGACCACGAAAGCGGAAGGATAAAGCTGAACCGTGTGCTTTTCAGCGCCGTGCACTACCCCGCCGACTACGGTTTCGTCATAGATACGCTGGCCGAGGACGGCGACGAGGTCGACATTCTCGTAATGATTGAGGAGCCAACCTTTCCTGGATGCCTGATGGACGCAGCGCCTATCGGGATGCTGAAGATGAGGGATGATAAAGGCGTGGACAACAAGGTGCTGGCCGTACCTTTGAAAGACCCCCGCTGGAGTCCCATCAAGGACATCCACGAACTACCTCCAAATATCATGAACGAAATCGAGAACTTCTTCCTCACCTACAAGAGGCTCGAGGCGAAGGTGGTCGCAAGCGACGGCTGGGAGGACGCAAAGAAGGCAAAGGAATACCTGAGAGCTTCAGTGACCTGAATTGTCGGTCTTCTGTTTAACGGCAGCCGGTAAAGCCTGTCGGGAAAGAGCGGAAGAAAAGTGGAAATAATAGACACGCACGCTCAGCTCTGGACGGCAGAGGCGATAATGGCAATGCCCGAGGCAATGAGGGAGGGCTACTTACGGGTATTCGGGGACAACCTGCCAACTCTTGCCGACACGATAAGCGACATGGACGCGGCCGGCATATCAAAGTCCGTCATCGTCGCGATAGATGCCGAGACGGTCTTCGACTACAGGGTGACAAACGAGGTCGTAGCCGAGTCGGTAAGCGCGAACCCGGACCGCCTGATAGGGTTTGCCAGCGTCGATCCCCACAAGGGAACGGCCGCAAAGAGGGAACTGAGGCGCGCGGTCGAGAAGGACGGGATGAAGGGGCTCAAGCTGCTCCCGCACCTGATCGAGCTGCCCGTCTGCGACAAGCTTATCTATCCCCTCTACCAGGAGGCCACAGAGCTCGATATACCGGTCCTGTTCCACATGGGGACGCAGTTTCACACCGGCACCAAGCTCAAGTTCTGCAGGCCGCTCGACGTGGACGAGGTGGCGGTCGATTTCCCCGAGCTCAAGCTCATCATCGCGCACTTCGGCTGGCCCTGGTACGAGGAGGCAATGGCGGTCGCGCACCGCAACCTGAACGTCTACTTCAACATCGCCGGGTGGGCGCCCAAGCGCATACCCGAGTTCGTCTTCAAATACATGAACGGGCCTGTGCAGGACAAGGCCCTCCTGGGAAGCGACTACCCTCTGGTCTCCCGGGAAAGGATCGTGGCGGAGCTCGCCGATATCGACCTTAAAGATGACACCCGGGAGAAACTCTATTACAGGAACGCGCTGGAAGTGATACCCGGTCTCGTGTAGAATACGCGCCGAAATAATATATTAGTCCAGTACGGTATGCCAGGCGCTCAGCTGAGCGGCACCCAGCCGGATCAAAGGCTGGGTTTTTTCTTTGGAGGGCCGATGCGGGGCAGACGGATACTGATGGTGGATAACTACGACTCTTTCACCTACAACCTCGTCCAGTTCCTGGGGGTGCTGGGAGCGGACCTGCTCGTCTTCCGCAACGACCACGTGACGCCCGCGGACGTGGAGCGCGAGAGGCCCGACGGTATCGTCATCTCGCCGGGGCCGAAGGCGCCTGCCGACGCGGGGATAAGCAAGG
>Ga0315286_10006921_pt1 | contig 11044 bp, 10 predicted proteins | sample YL17G10_0_MG_FD_205038 | JGI IMG/M metagenome (GOLD analysis project Ga0315286, IMG submission 205038) | Sediment microbial communities from Yellowstone Lake, YNP, Wyoming, USA - YL17G10_0 | ecosystem: Environmental > Aquatic > Freshwater > Lake > Sediment | place: USA: Wyoming | collected...
GAGGGCGGTATCATGCCCTGCATCATCGGCACGATTCTGGTCACTTTCGTTTCGCTGGTCTTCTCGATACCGGTCGGCATCTTCGCCGGCATCTACCTGTCGGAATACGCGGCCAACAATGTCCTGACCCGCCTCATCCGCAGTTCCATCCGCAGCCTGGCCGGAATCCCGTCCATCGTCTACGGTCTATTCGGGGTGGCGCTCTTTGTCAGCGCCCTGCATCTGGGACTCTCGATTCTCGCTTCGGGTCTGACCCTCGGCCTGATGAACCTGCCCTGGATTATCTCGACCGCGGAAGAGTCCATCACCGCGATTCCATCTTCCTTCCGCGAGGGCGCACTCGCCCTGGGTACAACAAAGTGGGAGGCGATTCGCCACAACGTCCTGCCGTTCGCGTTCCCCGGCATCCTGACCGGCGTCCTGCTGGCGCTGGCCCGGACCATGGGCGAGACCGCACCGATTCTGTTCACGGGCGTCACCTACTTCACCCGCGAGCTGCCGACATCGCTGATGAGCAAGTTCATGGCGCTCCCTTATCACCTGTTCGCGCTCACCACTCAGCACGACCAGGTGATGAAAGTCCGCCCGATTGCATTCGGCACCGCGCTGGTCCTGCTCGCGCTGGTCCTGGCCTTTGATGCCGTCGCCTTCGCCATCCGCATGCGACTCGCCGGAGCCAACAAATGGCAAGTCTGAAACCGCCTGCCGCCTATCGCCTGCCGCCGGCCGCAAAGGAGAGCGCCAAGATCGCCATTGACCGCTTGAACCTCTGGTTCGGCACGAATCACGTCCTGAAGGACGTCAGCCTGGATATCCCACCGAATGCCGTGACCGCCATCATGGGCCCTTCAGGCTGCGGCAAGTCCACGCTGCTGCGCTGCCTGAACCGGATGAATGACCTCGTGCTGGACACCAAGATCACCGGGCGCATCCTGATTGACGGCAGGGACATCTTCGAAGGGGATACCGACGTCATCGAGTTGCGCAAACGGGTGGGCATGGTCTTCCAGAAGCCCAACCCCTTTCCCAAGTCAATCTACGAGAACATCGCCTTCGGGCCGCGCATCCACCGGATGGGCAATCCTGACGCCATCCAGGCGCTGGTCGAAAAGACCCTGGTCGCGGCCAATCTCTGGAACGAGGTCAAGGACCGTCTGCAGGACAACGCCTTCAGCCTGTCCGGCGGGCAGCAGCAGCGTCTCTGCCTCGCCCGCTCGCTGTCGGTTGCGCCGGAAATCATCCTGCTCGATGAGCCGGCCTCCGCGCTCGACCCGGCCTCGACCGCCCGGCTGGAACAGCTCGTGGTCGAACTCAAGGAACGCTATACCATCGTCATCGTCACCCACAACATGCAGCAGGCGGCCCGGGTTTCGGACTACTGCGCATTCCTGATGCTCGGCGAGCTCGTGGAATGCGGCCCGACCGCCCGGGTCTTCACCAAGCCGACCGACAAGCGTACCGAGGACTTCCTTGCCGGGAAGTTCGGATAAGATACTTGCATCACGCCGGTTCTTGCGGCATAATCACTAAGGAGTCAAATGTGACGGTTCTAGAACAGAAGCTGAATGAACTGAAAGAGCGCCTGTTCGTAATGGCCGGGCTTGCCGAGGGAATGGTCGCGGACAGCGTCAAGTCGCTGGTCAACTCCGACTCGGCGCTGGCCGAAAAGGTTATCGAGGTTGACGAGGACCAGGTGAATCACCTCGAGAACGAGATTGAGGACGCGGCCATCAACCTGATGGCGCTCTACCAGCCCGAAGCCTCGAACCTGCGCACAATCGCCATGATTATCAAGATTAACAGCGACCTGGAGCGGCTGGGCGACCACGCCGTGAACATCGCCGAGGCCGCCCAGTACCTGATTCCTCGGCCGGCGGTGAAGCCGCTGATTGACCTGCCACGGATGTCCGAGTTCGCCATCACCATGCTCAAGGACTCGCTCGATTCCTTCACCCGCGCCGACGCCGACCTGGCCTACAGCGTCTGCGGTCGGGACTCGGCGGTGGATTCGCTCAAGGACCAGATTACGCGCGAGCTGGTCACCCATATGACCAGTGACGCAACGACCATTGACCGCGCGCTGAAACTGCTGATGGTCGCGCTCAACCTTGAGCGCATCGCCGACCACGCGACCAACATCGCCGAAGACGTAATCTACATCGTCAAAGGCGAGGTCATCAAACACGGCAAGGGCGAACCGCAGAAATAGCTCAAGCCCAAGTCCCAAGCCCAAACTCAGAATGCTTGCGCTTGCTGCTTGAGCTTGGGCTTCGCAGTTTGCGTCTCACGGGTTGACTTCGGCCCCAGTTTCCGGGATAATTATACAGACGCAATTGCCCGATTCGGGCATCCCCAGGCGAGCAGGTAAGCGAGTGCGAGTGGTCTATGGTTGAAAGGAGTATCTACTGATGCCATTGTTGCTGCACCGCGCTCTCGAAGCACGAGAAAGGACTCGGAATGGAACACTTAAGCGTCTTCTCGCCAAAATCCGCCTCTCCCCGACGACCATGGAGCGCATCCGGGACTGCCTTGGTCGCGAACCGGACGACGGCCGTCCGGGACCTGGCGCTTTTCCGCCTCGGAGACAACTGGTTCGGAATTGATACTGAGTGCATCGAGCGGGTCGTACCGCTTGACTACGTCGCCTGGGTCAGCCTGGACCGCGGGCTGATTCTCGGCACCGTCGGCCTGCACGGTCGGCTGCTGCCGGTCGTTGACCTGAGCGCGGTGTTCGGCCTTGGCGCCAGCGCACTGCACGACCACGGTTCCATTCTAGTCAGCCGCGCGGGCGACACTGAAATCGGCATCTTCGCCGATGAATTCGATGACGTCTTCCCGATTCCTGCCGACCAGGTTACACACCAACCGGGTGCGGGCTCACCCGATTCGGTTGCCGGGCGCTGCACCTGCGGCAAACGGGATGTCACAGTCGTCGATCCCCTTCGAATCGTGGCGTCGCTGCGCGAACGGGCCGAACGGCTTGCCGTCTGCGGCTGACCGGCGCACCCTGCTGACTCCAAGCGCACGCGGCTGGCAAGAACCAGCCGCGTTGAACCTGTGAAGTCCGGGCCTACTGAACCACGGTCAGCTTGTGGACAATCCGGCTATCGCCGGTAGTCAGCACCAGGAGGTGCACGCCGACGACGCCCGCCGCGAACCGCAGTTCGTGTTTCCCGGTTGCGAATTCCTGTTCGCGCGAGCTGTACTCGAGCCGACCACTCGGATCATACAACTCGAGCCGGGCACGCTGGGCAGAGGGCAGATCAAACGAGACCGCCAGCTGGGTGCCGGAGCGCACCAGGGTCGGGACGTTCAGATTGTGCCAGCCTTCCCCGCTGCCGACTTCGGCAATGCCGTTGCCGTTGGCGGTGCGGACCAGCATGCTGTCGGTCCGGCTGTTACCGGCCACGTCCGAGACCGTCACCTTGACCCAGTAGGCATCATCCGGGAACTGCCAGGAGCGCCAGCAGCCGGACGTATCCCCGATTTCAATCGTCGAATCGCCGTCGTTGTTGGTTGCGATGTTGAAATAGTCGCGGCTGTCGTAGTCGCCCAGGCTCTGGCAGGGCGAGCTCTGCTTGAACACCACGCCGGTCAGCGAGAAGTCGGTCGAGGTCGGGAGCAGGCCGGAGAAGATTGGCCCCAGGGTTGGCGGCTGCTCGGCGACTGACCCGCGCACCGACCATACATACTTGTAGGGCTGCAGCTTGTCCCAGGTCGCATCGCCGCAGGTCAAGCCGGTCTTGTCGTAGGCCCGGACCACGATATCCACGTCGCCGATGATGCTGTTCAGGTCGTTGAAGTAGGTGTTGGTGTTGTTCCGGCAGAGCGCAAAGCGCTGGCTGGTCCGCGCATCCAGGACGGTCGGCGCTACGGTATCCAAAGTCGGCTGCAGAATCAGCAGTGGGTTGTCGGTGAACCACCAGGTCGGGTTCGGGAATCGGCTCCAGGTCAGGCCGGTGTCCGAAATGCGCGCGAAGTGGCAGTGGTCGAACCCGGTCACCGGCCAGGCCACGGCATAGCCGATAATGTCCCCGGCATTCACTTCATCGCCGATGTTCTTGTGTGTCCGGTTCGGGTCAACGTGGGCATAGAGCCAGCCCGGGCACCGGCTCGCATTGCTCGACGGCGAGTCCGAGATTGCCAGCCGCCAGTGGTAGTCGGCCTGGATCGTCCCCCAGCCCTTCACCCAGCCATGCGCCACCGCGTAGAGCGGGTCGCCCTGATGCTGGGGGAAAACGTCGATTCCGTTATGATAGTAGCCGCCCCCGCCGTAGTTCTGGTATTCACCCCAGTTGTTTCCGAGCGGATGAACTGCGTCCTGCGGAGCAAACGGCCAGCCCGTGGCAAATGACCTCGCCGCCAGCGCAAGGAAAAACAATACGAATAGATATCGCCTCATATCCTGCCTTTCTGAAGCCCGACCGACGTCGCACCAAATGCGCCGAACACACGCCGAGAACGACTTCTCGCTCGGAACGTGTCCGGTTTCGGGCCGGGGACTCTCTTCCTCATACTAATTTTACCGGATATCACCGGCGAGTCAAGTTGAGCCCGACCGGGCACTGGTATTCCGGTTAGCGCTTGACAAAGCCCGTTTCCCTTCGTAAGCTAGTTCAGTGAATTGCAGGCTCTGTCCCACTGAGACTGGGAAACAGGGCGTCGAAAGAGGAACGTGCCGGATGCGCTTCTGGGAATGGACTCTCCCACAGGACAACCGATGAGTTTCTTCGAGCGCCTGTTCGGCGTGTTGCGGGGCTTCATCGCCCCCAAACCCAAGGCCGTTCTCTTCGACCCCCAGCCGTTCGGACCGACGCTGCAGAGGATTGACGAGGAGACGGTCCGGATTGAATCGGGCGACCTGAAAGGTCAGGTGGTGAAGCTCACAACCGAGGTCACTGAGGACGAGGCCCACGTGCTCCTGCACATGGACGGCAAACAAATCGGCCACGCCGACTACCAGCGCAATGCGATGGAAGCCTCAATCGTGCTCTGGAATATCGTAGTCCAGGAGAACCTGCGACACAAGGGCCTGGCGACGATCATGACTCGGGTCGGTTTCCGCCTTCTGCTGGAGTTGCACAAGAACGCCAGTTTCGCCATCCGGATGCTCCGTCTGATCAGGCCCTCGGAGCGGATTACCAAGATTCAGAACGTCGGTATCGGCATCATCGCGCGCAAGCTGGGTTTCTCGCCCGAGTATGACCTTCAGAACTTGCTGCGCCAGCGCAACATCCAGATGATTGAATTGATTCCGGCCAGCGAGGTGATGCCGCCCGGGTACCGGATTGTCCTCAAGACCTTCCCGCTGGTGTTGATTGCCTTCGTCGTAGACAAAGCGGACGGCAAGCCTTTCCCGGGCGGACATCGGATTTACAACTCGCTGGTAACGCCGGAAACGGCGGAACAATGGGTCAGCGAGCGCATGATCATCATCGGCAATGGCAACTATCTGCTCCGCGGAGACGGCTTCGGGGATCTGATAAATCATCTTGCCACAAACCAGGCTGAGGCCGGCATCTACGCACGCCGGATTCGGTCGGCCTGACAGAGAAGCGAGGTCGTCATGTCGTCGTTTTCCGAGCCGCTGCACAATTTCATGGCCGGGCCGCTGGTTGTCAAACTGCGTAAAGAAGTCGAGAACTTCCGAGTCTTCAACCATGCCGACCTGGTTGCCAATGCTTATCACCTACTCATGAAGTTCGTCGGTAACATGCCGGACTGGCATGTCCGCTGTTCCCCGCGCTTCGGCGTCAAGAATCTGGACATCGTGATTTTCCAGAACTACGAACCCCGGGCAATCTGCCAGTTCATCTTCGGCATGACCACCGAGAAGCAGAGCTACCTGCCGACTGCGGACATCGAGGACGCTATCGGCATGATGAAAGCCACGCTTGAGGAACGCGCGCCCAAGGGCGCGGGTCGGGCCTATATCGCTGCCGTCTATGACTATGACCAGCGGTGGTTCTTGCCCCAGACCCAGGAGAAGCAGAACGTCTTCATCCTGCCCGTGAACTGCTTTGACATCCCGCTGCACCATAGCTGGCGCCCGAAGTGGGACGAGCAGAAGAAGCGTCTGTTCTAGCGCCGGTCAGGTATTCGCGTAACGCTCGGTCTCGTTGGTCGGGCGTCGCCTTTACCGCTGCAGAGTTTCCAGAAACGCTTCCACGCGCGTGCGCACCTGCTCCCGATTCGCCTCGCCGTAGTCGGTGTCAATGTGCAGCAGCGGCCGGCCCAGTTCCCTTTCTATCCGCACGGCCTCGAAGTTGTACGCGTCGCAATAGAGCAGGGTCTTGAGCACCACCGCCTGAACCCGCAGATCGGCCGCGAGCCGGCGCGCCAGGGCGTAGAATCCGTCATTCGGGCGTCGGTGGATACAGCCCGGCTGGTCAAAGTAGAAATCCGCCAGCCGGTCGAGCAGGCTCCGCATGTCGCCTGATTCTGGCACCGCCAGCCGGTCAATGAACGACCTGACCCCGGTACAGAGCAGGTCGGTCACGATTGCCGCCCGGCCTTCAATCATCTGAATCAGGTCCAGGTCCTGCTCGGCGACAATACTGCCGCAGAGCAGGATGCGCTTCGGCACTTCCGGCCGGTTCCAGGCCGGCACATCATCGGTCCTCGCCATCTCCTGAACAACCAGGGCGTTGAACTCGTGCGCGGTCAGAATGTTCGCGGCCGAGACGAGTCTGAGGATATCCTGCTCCCGAACCCTGGGTACCGGCGCCCGGCGCATCTCGTTGATGCTGTTCAGCAGCCGGCGCTTCTCTTCCTCTTCGAGCATCGCTGCGCGCAGCCGGTCGGGGCGCAGCTTCTCGCCGGTCAGGTTCTCCAGCTCGGCGCACAGCCAGTCAACCTCGTGCCGGAACATCTTTCGGGTCGAGTCGTCGGACCGGGTTCTGGGCGCGGCCACCGGCCAGACCGGGATCCCGAACTGCTTGTTAATCACCTCGGGTAGACGCCGCAACTGGTCACAATGGCTCGCGCCGATGACTACGGCAACCCGGCGATAAAGCGGGTCGGTCGCGAACAGGTCCAGGCAGCTCTTGCAGAACGGACAGGCGTCGGACCGGACATAGCGCTCACCCCGAGTCTTGCTGACGTAAGTGCCGCCGTCGGTCAGTCGCAGCGGTATCGCCCCGCTGGCGGCAATCAGCTCGCGCGGCGCGTAGTTGCAGAAGTAGCCGACAATCTTCGGGCCCGAGCCCGCAGTCAGCTCGGCGCGGCGCTCCTGGACGCGCGCCGCCAGCACCGGCAGCAGGCTGGTTATGCCCATGATTTCAAGCCCAGGTTCTCCACGAATACCGCGTTGAACTCCGGGTGGCTGCCAAGCAGGACCTCGCGGGTCCTTTCGGCCGCAGCCGTGAACTCGGCGATGCTGTCCGGTTCAAGCAACGCCCGCCCGGCTCCGACCAGCGCCAGGTTTGGCTGTTGCGTGATGACCGCCTGCCGGAATTCCGGGAGCAGACCGATGCGCATCGCTGCGGCGCGGTCCAGCTTGCCGCCCAGTAACCCGGTGAGAATAACCCGTCGGATATCGGCCGCGCGCACCCCTGCTTCGCGGAGCAGAATCCGGACCCCGGCCGCAATCGCAGCCTTGGCCAGTTGCAGTTCGCGGATGTCGGCCTGGGAAAGCAGGATATCGCGTCCGGTCCCGCTTGCCTTGGCCGGAACCAGCAGAATTGACTTGCTACCGATGATTCGCCCGCCGGCTTCAACCAGTCCCCGGGCAACCAGTTCGCTCAGCAGCTTCACCACCGCGCTGCCGCAGAGACCAACCGGCTTTCCGCCGCCGCGCACACTGATAGCCGATAGCCGTGAGCCGTGAGCCGTAAGCCGGATGCGGCAGTCGGTTATCGCTCCATCCCGCGCAAGGACGCCGCAACTCAAGTTTGCGCCTTCCAGCGCCGGACCGGCCGCGGTCGAGCAGGCCAGCAGACGGTCGCGGTTCCCGAGCACAATCTCGCCATTTGTGCCCAGGTCCAAGAACAGACTCAGTTCCCGACGCACGGCCATCCCCGAGGCAACCACCGCCGCTACCGTATCCGCACCCAGATATGCTCCGACCAGCGGCAGAACATTAACCTTCCGCGTTCCCAGCCCGCGCACGACTTGCGTCAGCGCAGTCCGCAGGGGCAATTCCGAACGATAGGGATACACTCCGAGGGGACTCGCGTCTCGGCGAAACAGGAAATGGCACATCGTTGTGTTGCCGACCGCAACTATCCGCGCGACATCCGACAGCCGGACGCCCCAGGACCTGACCAGTTCGCAAATCGCCGGCACGAGAGCGTCATCACGGATTACGGCCGGACTCCGGCTGATGCGGGATACTACGTCCATGCCGAAGCTCATCTGGGGATTAAGGAAGCTGCCCTGCCGGACGAGACTCCTGCGCGCAAGGTAGTAGCCGGCAACCGCGACATTCGTCGTCCCGACGTCAATCGCCAGCCCGCTCACCTTCGACCGCACTCTGCACTCTGCATTCTGCACTTTGCATTCTGCATTCGCAGCCGCCCCGCTCATTACTTCCCATTCCGGCATTGACACCTTCACCCGTGTCAGCGCCCGGCAGGAACAGGCGAGTCGAAACCCGGTCTTGATTTCGGTCGGGGTCAGAACCTGCTGTTCTTTCTCGGTGATTGGCGAAACACGACCCGCATCAATCCTGAGGCGGCACTTGCCACACCGGCCCCGGCCGCCGCAGACCGACAGGAGCAATCGGGTTTGCCGGACCAGCAGGTCGAGGAGCGTTCGCTCCGGCTCGGGCCGCAGCCTGGCTGTTACGAAGCGCATGCGCGCCCGGCCTCGATGATGGCCTTGACATTTTCCGCAGGCGCGTCGCGCGGAATGTCGCACGCCGAAGAGAGAATTATTCGCTTGCCGCCGTCCTCCAGGCATTTCGCGGCGGCTTCCCGGATCTGCTCCGGGGTGCCCTGATGAATCAGGTCGGTTGACACGTTGCCCATCAGTACCGCATCCTTGCCGACTTTCCGCCGGGCCTGGGCCAACTCGACGTTGTCCAGACTCAGGATGTCCGCCCCGGTGTCGCGCATCACGATAAGCCGGTCCGACGTGTCGCCGCAGATGTGCAGCCCGACCGGCCGGGCCGCATCGCCGATGTAGTTAATCAACTGCTGCAGGAACGGCATGGCGAACCCCTCGAAGTCCCGGCGGCTGATGATGTCGCCCGACGCCAGCGGCTCGCCGATGAACGGGATGCCGCCCGCCGCAATGATCGCGTCGGCGTAGCGCTGCTGGTGCACCAGGGCATAGCGCATGACCCTGCGGCAACTCACCGGGTCGGAACGAAGCCGGGTCAGAAATTCCTCGGTCCCGACCAGGAACGAAGCAAGTGAGAACGGCCCCTTGAGCGATGTGAAGACCGGCACATCCTTCCCCACTTCTTTGACAATCGCCCGCGTCGCGTCCAGCACCACCGGCAGGCGAGACTTGAGGTTCAGTGCCGCCAGCGCCGGCAGCTTGTCCGGTCCGGGCGAGGTCACCAGATGCGGGTTGTCGTTCTCCGGCATCTCAATCCCGCAGCCCAGCGACTCGGCCTCGATCATCGTGTCTGCGAACACCAGTATCGCGTCATAGTCGTAGGTCTTGTAGGCCTTGAGCAGTACCTTGGCCAGCAGGTCGGCGTCGGTCAGGACTTTCTTCAGCTTGCGCCGCGCCAGCTTCGCCGCATGGTCGGCCGCGACCATCGGAAACACCAGCGGTTTCGGTTCATCGGTGAACAATCCCAGCAGAGCCTTCTTACGCGTCATTCTCCAGTTTCCCTCACTGTCGTGTCGGCAGCAATTTCCTGATTTCTCTCACCGCGGCCGGCGCGTCCGGGGCATAGCCGTCGGCCCCGATGGACCGGGCGTAGTCAGCGGTCACCGGCGCTCCGCCGATAACCACCCGGACCTTGTCGCGCAGACCGTGCTTCTTCAACTCGTCAATCACGACCGCCATCAAAGGCATCGTCGTGGTCATCAGTGACGAGAGACCGATGACCTGCGGTTGCTGCTCCCGGACGCTGCGGACGAAGTCCTGCACCGTCACATCCCGGCCCAGGTCAATCACTTCGAACCCGGCCGCTTCGAGCAGCACCTTCACGATGTTCTTCCCGATGTCGTGGATATCGCCCTGCACCACGCCCAGTACGACTCGGCCCAGCCGGCCGGAGTCGCCGGTTTTCAGCAGCGGTCGAAGCAGTTCGAATCCGGCTTCCATCGTCCGCGATGCCATCAGCACCTCGGGCACGAAGAACTCCTTCTCGGCAAACAACTCGCCGACCCGGTTCATCCCCCGGGCAAGCCCGTTCAGCAGAATCTCCTGCGGCGCAATCCCGGAAGCCAGCGCCTCTTGAACAAGCTGCGCCGTCTTCCCGGGCTGGAGGTCAACAACTGCCTGCGCGATTGCGGCAAACCTCGCGTTGCTATCCGCCATACGATAAACGGCCGAACATCACGACAAATGATACCCGCCCGCCCGCAAAAGTCAAACCCCAGCTTCCGGAGCATTGTGGAACCACAGATGAACACCGATGAACACCGACCCGGAACCTAACCGCTGAGAACGCAGAGAGCGCAGAGGAGTAGTCCAGAGCTTGGGATTCGGTGCTTTGAGGTTTCTCCTCTTGGTCGCCGAGAGGTGAAACCTCGAAGCCTCAAGCAGAGGGTTTCGGATTTCGGATTTCGAGTCTTTTCGGTAATTCGAGCTTCGGATTTAGGTATTTCCGCCCTGCGTCGTCCTCTCCATCAACCGCTCAAACACGACCTCCCGCATCTTGCGCACCGCGGCCGGAACCAGGTGTTCCACCGCGTTCCGCTCTACCCGGTCAAACGCCGCCTGGACATCCAGGGTCGGGTCGCGGTTCAGTGCGCCGCGCGTCGCCAGCTTCCATGCTCGATAGAAACTACGCACTACGGGGCTGTTGAAAAACCCCTCATTGAGCCCGTAGACTGAGCTGCCTTTCTGGCGTCTAAATGAGTGAAAGATGCTAGACCAAGGAGGCTCAATCCATGGTTGGTAAGAAGGACCGTTCCCGCCC
>Ga0315286_10006923_pt1 | contig 11042 bp, 9 predicted proteins | sample YL17G10_0_MG_FD_205038 | JGI IMG/M metagenome (GOLD analysis project Ga0315286, IMG submission 205038) | Sediment microbial communities from Yellowstone Lake, YNP, Wyoming, USA - YL17G10_0 | ecosystem: Environmental > Aquatic > Freshwater > Lake > Sediment | place: USA: Wyoming | collected...
GGAAGCTGTTTCTTGGGGATCGCCATTTGCGTCAGTAGTTACTGCATCGAAAGTGACGAAGGCTTCGTACTCTAGAGCCGTCTTCTTCTCGCGGACGTTGAAACTTAGGTCTACGTTCTGTGGAATACCCGAACGGTTGTCTGTGCTACCGCCACCTCCACCACCAGAAGGAGGTGTACGGGTTGTGTCAACCTTGCGAGAGAGAATCCATGAACGTCCACCGCGCTCGATCCACCAAATCTCACCAACGGTTGGCAGCGGATACGCAGAACCAACACTGTGTGATAGGTCGATGTCGAAGAGACCATGGTCTTTGGGGTCACGCCCTTGAGCCATCGGACCCATGGCCCCATTGAGATTGACATCCTCAATCTTGACCTTGATTACGTCTACACGACGATCACGGCGGCGTCTCTGGTATCTCGGAGATTCCGCCACGGATTACCCGCCCTTACGAGCTAAGATTTCCTGGATGGTGGGTGCTCCAGGAGGAGTCTGGGTGGACGTGTTCTCATCAGTGAAGGCATCACTGGCACCGTACTCAGCGGGGTCGAACTCCATCGGCAGAATCTTCCATTTGCCATTCTTCTTGGTCATTGGAGTAGAAACGGTAACGGTTGTTCCAAATCCACTGGTCCTTGAACCAGAATGAACGACCTGTTCCACGTATACGCCAATGTTGTAGTTGACTAGCTCGATTCTCATGCCAGGAAAGATTTCAGGCATGAATGTGAAGCCGACGATTGCCTGCCATTGAGAGGACCAAGCTTCCTGGAAGCGGTGAAGTGCAATCATGTAGTTGAATCCTGGATTCCAGATGTCCATATTGTCGTCACGACGTGGTCTGATACCGAAGCGCTGCATGATGAAATGACCAAGTCCTACTGGAGTTTGATCTTCCGGTAGACCCAAGAGCAGCCCCATGACACCGGGCTGCTCAACGGTTACGTACCCAGCATTGATGAATACGTCCAAGTCGATACCCGTATGAGGCTCTGGAGTGGTCATGTCTGCTACCGATACGTAGTGAGTGACAAGACTCTTGTCTTGAATAGTGAGTTTGAAGTCGGTGATTTCGATGTCACGAACCTGCATAGCCGGGAACTTTCCATACACACCAAGTCGATCAGGGAAGTAAGCGATGAAATCACCGTTGGGTGCTGATTGAAAGTCCCTGAGGGAAGCTGCTGCCATGTCTGCGATACTCTCCAACAAGGGAACATCGTTGATCCACGCTCGCTTACCGGTCAGTGCCTGACTCATGACCTCTACTCCTGGCCAGAAGTAGGTTGTCTTGAACACGTTGTTGGCTGAGTTGGGGTCACCCTTGTTGTCCCACGCCTGCCAATCGAACTGTCCCTTGGTGTCCGTGTAGGACCCTCCACCAGCCCCCGGGTATCCTCCCCGCTGAGGCGTGGGCTTGTCGGAAGCAGTAATGTAGGCTGGATAGCCCTTCTGGTAGTTTCCAACGAAGACCCAGTGATCTCGGTTACTCACTCCTCCGTCTCCGGTTCCATCGTTGATCCACCCGAAGTCATTCATCCTCTGAGTGTCAGGACTTTGTCCAGACTCGAAGTCGATGGTAGTCCCCCAGCCATGCTCAGAAACTCCTGCCGGACATGAGACATGCGCACAGGCCACTGTTGGATCGTTCTTAGCCTGTTTCATGGCTCTTTCGATAGCCAAATGTTGTTCATCGTAAGTGATGTATCCCGCAATGATCTTGTTCTGAAGTCCCATCGCTTTATTCAGGTCCGACAGAGAGGTCGCAGCGTCGATTCGAAGTCTGATGAGCTTAGAGGAATGTTTGGCGGTTGCCTTGGTCATGATTCCAGTTGATGCAAACTTGGAACTGTTTTCAGGCAACAAACCACTGACGTACTGAAGGTGGGTACCATAGTTGGGATATTGAGCAATCCCCTTCCGGTCGCCCACGAGTTTGCGCCATTTCTCTTCGATGCCAGAGGGTTCACCAAGTCCGAGCCCCGATAGGTTCTTGGCATCCATCTTAGAAGACCCAAGAGCATCTCCGATAGTTGTCCCTCGGAACTCTGGATAGCCAAGCCACCCATCACCCTGTTCGCCCAAGAGCTTGACCAAGGAATGACGGATCACTTCAAAGTCAGGATCGTTTAGCTGTTCATCCTGGGTCTTTTGAAGAATCTTGACTGCTTGGGCAATCCACGACTCTGGAATCTTCTGAATCTGAATCTGATCTTGGGGCCATGATGCGATGGTCGTCAAGAGTTTGAACATCGTAGCGGCTGAACCAGAATCACTCGTGGTCGAGTTGGCGATATCCGCCTTCGGGAATAGGGTTTGGGCCTCTGAGGAGTGTGGGTCCCAGTATGTGTGTACAAGACGCTTCAATGTGCATTCTGCGTACAGAGAGGCGTCTCCGGGAACGACCGTCTCCCATGGAGCCATCGAGATGTATCCCGCGAAGACCTGGACCCACTGCACCCGCTTCATGAAGACAACGATCCTGTCCATCCTGCGGATGACCCGGTCGTAGCGAGAGAACTTGTTGTCAAACGAGCACATGAAGGTACTTGGCGCGTTGGTGTTCCTCTGGAGAGTGAACGTCGTCACAAAGGGCGAGAGGTCGATGATGCCGTACTTGTCGGTAGACACATAGACAGCGATGTCCGGGGAGTAGATGAATGTCCCCTGATTGCCACGAGGGTAGACACGACTAGGAAGCGGCTTTGATGTAGCTCGCGTCGGGTCTTGTCTCTTGGAGTTCTTAGCCATCAGCGTCCTTAGTGAGGATGTGGACCTGACCCGTGTACAGGTCCGTGACCCTGTCCAGTGATTGGGTCTTTCGTTCCATTCCGTGCCCCGTTCTTACCCTCATTGCCAACTCCCACATACGCAGCGATGAACTCGCCAATCTTGTACCACTGAGGTCCATAGTTCTTTGCGTCCTGAGAGGTAGGGGCGTAGGGAGCATCTATTCCATTCACGGTTGACTGGACCTGGGCGACATTTGGAATCAACCTCATCTGGAAGGAGTACGTGAGAACCACGTCGGTGACTGCATAACCGATGTCGGCATTCTCGATGAACCCTAGCCAAGTCTTGTTGGCACCGTAGTACCGAAGGGACATAGGCTTCAGGTCTCGATTGTCGTTCAGATTGAACGCCCAATGCTCCCTGATCTTGCGGATGAGGTCAACATACTTGGGACGGTCGTTGACGTTCCAAAGAGTAGAGAAGGTCAAGAAGCGCTCAGTCATCCTGATGGGTCTGTGGATGAGTCCAGCTTTCCCTTGAGCGCTATCAAGCTGCATGTTCAGATCGGTGGCGAACTGGTTGATCCACAGAGAAGTAGAGACCTTGTTCCCTTTCAGGTCGTAGGTGACTAAAGTGGTGTTCCCACCTGAAGGGTGATTACGTTCCCCTTGTCCTAGTGGATTAGCCATCCAATCCTCGAATCCCCTGGTCGTTGAGGTTGATGTCATCGAGATTCTCTCGAAGCTCAGCAAGCTCGTCTACAGCCGTGTCGCCTTGTTGCCCCATGGCTAGAAGAAGGCCAAAAGTGGTTGACCAGACGAAGCCGTTCATCGGGATGTCCTCCGCCTCAGGTACTACTGTGGGGGATGAGATGGGGACGGTCGAGTAAAACTCTGGGATGTCAGAGTCAGACATCGGTCACCTCCTATCTCTTGTGTCGAAGTAGCCCCAAGGTTGCATCAGGCACAAGACCCAGAGGTTGATTGCCAGGGGTCTGCGTTACCCCCGTTGATAGCTGCCTGGTACAGAGACATAGCGCTCCTACAGTTGTATTCAGGGTTGTACAGAAGACCACCAGATGCTTGGGCAACTGACATAGAAGCACTTCCTGGAGCAACTCCTGATGGCCACCACGAAAAGCCACTGTGGATGTCACTTAGCTGAAACAGACCGTATACCCAATGATGCAGACCCGTGTCTGGAGAGGTATAGCCCGTCTTATTGAAGGCATCTGGTCGGTAACCGGACTCTCGCTCAGCAATGCAAGTCAACCTCGTGGCGACCGCATTTCCGTACACAGCCGACCAGCAGTTGTAAATCTGGTCTTTGATCGTATTGCCCTCCCATGGGGCGTTGGAGATGTTGGGGGTCCATTTGTTTGCCCCCTGGTATGTGGCACCACCGCCACTGCCTCCGCCTCCCGTTGAGCCTCCCGTGCCATAGAACGGGGAGGCTGAAAGGACTGTCTTGACCGTCTTCTCAAAACCCTTAGGGTCACCTCCGTGAAGTGAGGGATTGTAACCGATCCCCTCATAGAGCCTCGTCAGGGCTCCCGATTCAACCTGAGCAGTCTTGATTCCAGAAAGGTCCTCGTCAATCTGGAACTGAAGCTGATAAGGGTACGTGGTGGAAGCTAGGTCCCATCCCATCTGGGGCATGTCTGTCAGGTAGACACGGAAGTTCCACTTCCTGGAAGGGACCACGAAAGTGGCTGGACGGAGGGTCGTGACGTGATACTGCATGATTTCTCTCGCCGCTTCAGCCATCTTCTGTAGCTCGTTCCTTGAGCCTGCTACCGATTCGATAGACAGTCCAGTGACCTGGACCGAGAGAAGCTGAACCACACGTCCGCCAAGAGTGTCCCTAGAAACAGTGTTCTCTTTGTAGCCCCATTTCGCCGTGTAGACATTGACGGGCAAGACAAACGATCTGCTGCCTGCCGTGATATGGGCTCTCGCCATAGTCGCCATGATTACCGTCCGAAGTCAAAGTGAGGAGCATCCCCTGGAAGGGGAATCCAGTTGAATCGAGTAGAGTTGTGCATCATCCAAATCCAGGGCTCGGTGCCATGTGATACGTCGATAGCCTTCCCATATCCATGGTTCGAAGTTCCAGGAGCAGCACATGGATACCCGTCTACAGTCGTGCCATCGCTACCACCGGCCGTCCAGATGGCATCTTGCTGCGCGTAGCTTCGATAGGCACAGACCAACGGAAGCGGTTTAGCATAGTCCTGCTGCATGGCTTTGAAGGCTTTGGCTGCCGTGGGCTCTAGATAGCAACCAACTCCATCAGTACATCCTCCTGGCTGTCCACCCAGCCGCGTCATCGCGTTGTACGGAATCTTGCCGTTGGGGTATCCACCCCACGCTCCGGCACTACCACCGTTGAACGATCCTGTGTCACTGTTGTCTGAGTTTGCAGACCCAGGAGCACCTGTACCTTGACTTGCCTTCAGAACCGTCTGGACGATTTCACTGAACCCCTTGGGGTCGCCTCCGTGAACCGAAGGAACATATCCGATACCCGCATAAAGTCGATCAAGAGCAGCGGTCTGCACCTCTCTCTGCTTGACCCCCGTGAGGTCTTCGTCTACCGCCATCTGAAGCTGATACGGATAGGCGGTAGAGGCAACGTCCCACCCCACCTGAGGAAGGGCTGTGACGTAGACACGGAAGTCCCATGCACGCGACGGGACTCGAAAACTTGCAGGACGGAGAGTCGAGATGTGATACTCCATGATCTCGCGGATTCCCTCGGTCACTCGCTGAAGCTCTTCTCTGCCTCCGGCTACTGACGTAATGGTTAGGTCAGTGACCTGCACCGATAGAAGCTGAACGACCCTCCCTCCGATAGTGTCTCTTGAGACGGCGTTCTCTTTGTAGCCCCAGTTAGCTGTATAGACGTTGACGGGTAGGACTACGGTGGTCTTGCCAGTAGAGAGGGTGGCACGAGATAGCTTACTCATACCTTCCCCTTCCACGACGTTGGCCATCCAGGAGGTAGGGTTCCCGAAACCGGCCTGCTCAGAACTAGCCCCGGTTTCGTTCCGAGAGCCACCAGGAGTTCATTGAAGTTCTTGCCGAATGCAGTTAGCTGTCCCTCGATGCTTCCAGGTGCTTGGTCCCATGCGATGGAGCCATTTCCGTCTGACCAACCAATCTCGATGCACCCACCGTTCATGTTGTAGAGAACGGTGTTGGAGTCAACGATCGCTCCATCTCTTAGAGCGGGGGCATTGTTGTAGTGCTCAGCGAAGAAGACATACTTCCCTGCCGCTGGTCCAGAGGTGAGCCTGTAGACAGACATGTCAGAGCCGAAGGTGCTCGTGTTTGAAGGCGTCCCGGCATGAGTGATGACGGCAGGACCAATCGCATAGACAGGACCCGACCCGCAGTAGTCCACTCCAGCGTCGATTCGAGCAGCGCTGTAGGTAGCATCTCGGAAGGGGTCCTTGTAGAACTTCGAGACAGGACCGCTGGTGTTCGTATTGCTGTAGTTAGGATAGCCCTGGCTAGCCTTCAGGACTGTCTTGACCGTCTTCTCGAAACCTTTGGGGTCTCCTCCATGAAGTGAGGGATTGTAACCGATCCCCTCATAGAGCCTGAAGAGGGCCGTTGCTTCGATATCGCGAACCTTCACTCCAGTGAGGTCCTCTTCTACCTCAAGCTGTAGCTGGTAAGGATAGGAGGTGGAGGACACATCCCACCCTATCTGAGGCATAGCCGTTACGTAGACCTTGAAATCCCATCGACGAGAGGGGACCCTGAACGTGACCGGTCGGAGGGTCTTGATGTGATACTCCATGATCTGTCGGACGTTCTCGGACATCGTCTGAAGCTCTTCTCTTGAACCCGCCTTCCCTTGAACACTGATTCCGGTGACCATGACCGACAAAAGCTGAACTACTCGACCGCCGATGGTGTCCCTGGAGACCGTGTTCTCTTTGTAGCCCCAGTTGACGGTATCTGGATTGAACCTGAATACGTGATGAGCCTGAGCAACACCAAGATAGGCATGTGCCTGGGTGGGACTCGGCCGCGTCGTGTGCTCGACCATGGCTACTCGCGGATAGCAGCGACTATCGGGTCTACGATATTGGCAATGGTGTGAGCCCCAAGGTCCTGAGTGCCCGTTGACCCAGGCGACGGACCAGCGTTTTTATCCTCTTCGGTTGGAAGCTTTCCAGCCGCAAGTTGGTCTCCAGTACCCCATCCCAGGTCAGAGTAAATCTGCTTCTTCTCCGAGTCAGAAGCTCCAGCAAGTGCTTGTTGCTTAGAGGCATCGACAGAAGCGATCGAGTAGCCGCTCTTCTGGTCAGCCAGAAGGTCCTGCCAGTCTCCATGAGCGGACTGGAAGTCCGAAAGTTCCATGGTACTCCCATCGGGACCCTGGACCCTAAACTGGTTTCCACCCTGCATCCCCTTGAGGATTTCGTCGAAGATGGGCGATGTCTTTCCCGTTTGGTTGATCTGAGCCTCATACATCTGAGCCTCACCGGACCAGGCACTAGCGTGCGAACCGATTCCAAAGTGTCCGCCTTCTTTCATGTTGATGTCTAGGGTTTGCTCAACATAGTGCTGAGCATTCTCTTGTGAGGTTTGGGTGTACATACTTGCGGCTGCATCACCAGTGGCAGGATTACCGCCTGCCAGGGTTCCTGCGGCCCTTATTAGTCCCCCTCGCCAACCTCCACCCTGCGTCTGATAGGTTCCGAGAGCCTTTTCATTACCGGCCGACTGCAAGGCGCGAGTTGCCTCTGCTTCAGGTCTACCCATCGTGGTCTGAATGGACATGGCAACGTCCTTCAGGTTGTTCGGATCAACGCTTGGATCAAGGAGTCCCATTTGAGCGAAGACTTGTCCAGCCATATCGCCCAGACCACTATTTTGAAGGTTCGTCATGATGTCGCCATACGTCATTCCGTCTTTGAAGCCGTACGTCTGCAAACCCTTGGCAGCAGCCTTCTCAGCCAACATTGGAAGTTTCCCTGCCATCACTGGGTTTTGACTTGCAGTAGTGCCAAGTTGGTTGTAGTTGATCCCAAGTCCTGCCGTCATCTGAGAACGCAAGTAGGGATTGGAGATGTCATATCCTCCAGAACTGATGAGGGCTGGGTTTGCTTGTGCAACGGCTGAGTAACGAGCATTAGCCGTAGCGGTGATGAGCGAGTTGGACATAGCCGTACTGCCGCCTATGCCAAGTGCAGTATAGGTTTCCATGCTGGACTTGAAGTTCTTGGTCATCGCCGTCAAGTTGGCATTAGTGCTACCAGCAACGGCTCGCAGCGAGTCTAGTGACTCTGTCAACTGGGTGGTGGTACCCCCAGCCTTTTGAACGCCTTCACGGTAGAGGTCAACCATATCTACGGTATCGCTCATGCCCCTCTTGGCAGCTTCGAACAAGAAGTCTCTAGTCTGATCGTAGGTCTGACCTACCGCACCAGTCCCAAGTGCTTCTTCCTGAACCCTTCCGTAATCTACTCCTGGGTTGACCAGGTTTCCAAATAGTGATCTGGCCTTCAACCCAAGGGTTCCTCCGCCTGTACCTGTTGTAAGTCCATAGTTCTGACCGGTTATACCGCTGTAACGACGCCCTTCAGCTTGTTGTCCCGCCCACAACTTGTAGGCTCCAACTGCTGCTGCAACCCAAGGAGCCGCAGTTCCCACGGCACCACCAAGAGCCCCTAGTGCCCCTGCCGCCTCGCCACCAGCACCGATGGCACCACCTATCCCTGGAATCTTGGACATCGCGCTGGCAATGGGACCGAGTTTAGCAGCCTGTGCTGCATCAGTTAGGAATGCCCCACCTGCCATCCTTGGACCGATTTGCGCTGCATCGGCGGCTGCCACTCCAGATCGCTCCATAACTCCCTCTGCAACCGCTCCATGTCGAGCCATCTGCCAGCCATATCGGAACTTGTTGACGGATTTGCCGATTCTGCCCGCACCTCCTGTATACCTCTCACCGAGGTTTTCAAGGGCTGAAGCACGAACGGAAAGAGGGAACGAAGCCGCTTTAGCGGGCGGTGGAAGGTTGTACTCAGGGATGTCTTCACCTGGTCGCGTAGAACCTATTCCAGACGGCATAGTCTGGATCATATTCTGTTGGATCGGAGGCATTCCCCCGAAGGCTTGCTGTCCAGGGAAGTAGCCACCCATACCGCCCATACCGCCCATAGCCATCCCGCCGATGTTGGCTAGCGTGAAGGACGAGGAGGCCATTTGGGAGTAAGAGTTCTGGAGCCGCTGAGCCTCTGCGGCTGCTAGGGCCGTCTGACGGGTGAACTGAGCCATCCGCTGGGTAGAGGACTGAACGATGTCAGAGATGTCTCGGAACTTTTGCTCAGCGGCATCTAGGAGGTCGTTAGCCACCGTTAGGTTCTGGAGGAGGTTCCCTAGGTCAGGCTCTACGCCTAGGTCTAGGGTGTACCGATCTCCAGTGATATTGTCGTCACCGGGTCCAACCCTTGGCATCAGTCATCCTGCATCTGGTCGAGGTCATCATCTGAGAGGAAGGAGGCGAGCCAGCCCTCGGCATCCTGCTCCTTATCGCTATCTGAGCCCTCTTCGGCACCAAAGGCAGCCAGTGTAGCCAGGAACTCCTCAACCGATCCAGGGACCCTCTGCTCGACAGATACTCCGCCCTCGGACTCCTCGGTTTGCTTCTTCTTATCCATGTAGGCTTGGTATAGTTCGGGATTGTTCACGAACATGCTCTCTTCAAGGTCCCTGTCTCTGAGAGACACCTCTTCCTTGCGGCGCTTTATCATGGCAGACGACAACAGAACCAACTGAACATCATTGAGGTCTTTCTTCTGAAAGAGTCCTCGTTCTTCAGCTAGTTGAGCGTGATACCAAACATAGGGATCGTCTAGATAGCGCTTGGGGGTCTCGATAACCTGCGGGATGAGCCCCAACCGGTTAGCCTGTTTGCGTTCGAGCCATCCGAGAGTCTCCCCATCACTGGTGATGGCCTCTACGAAGCCATTAGACTGCTCGCCATCCAGCCAGCCCTCTTCCACCGATTACTCCTGGTTCGGTTCGGACGCTATCTCAGCTTCCTCTACGGGTACTACTTCTCGACGGGTTTGGTAGACACCAAGCTCCTTCAGAACTTCCAGTACCTGTCCCTCAAGCTCGTTGATCTTGTCGTAGAGGATGTCGATAACGTAGTCATACCAGTTGTCGGTGATGTACCGGTAACGCTGAGGGATGACATCGAGGTTCTTCTGTCCCACTAAAAGGGGTTTCCCGTCAACTATAGTGAGCCCTGCGGCTACGACAGCGGCGCGGTAGGCTCTGGCATAGCCGATTGATTCTTCATGTTCACGGACGAGCGCAACGACTCGAATCTTCTCACCAGTCGTAAGGGTTCGAACCGTGAAGGAGTGGTAGGGAATCCTGACTTCGGATTCTAGATGTCCTAGGTAGGCAAGTCCCTCGAACTCATTGCGCCATTTGGCATTGAACGACTGGAATGGACTCAGACCACTATCGTCTGTCTCGGCAAGGGATTCGTTCGGAGATGTGTCTGCCTGAGAGGCCCAGGCTTCGTCATCCTCGTCTCGATCGACTTCCTTGAACTCCTGCCATCCTTCGTTTTCAGACATAGTTGAACTCCTCATATGTTTAGGGGTATCATTTACCCCAGAGTCGGGGAGTCAGGGTCCTCGGGCTCAGGGAGGGGTCTCGCGACCCCTCCCGTCTACTATCCCGGTGATGCTTAGTTGCGGGCGTTGCGGAAGATGTCCCTCGAACGCGAGTTGCGGTTCCTCGCTAGAGTTCCGCGCAGTGCTACGTCCGACAGGGTTGCTGCCGAGGCCGTAAGCGCTGTTCCGACTGCTGCTGTGGTTCCAGCAACACCTGGAGTCGTAGTCGTGATGCCCATGACATTGGTACCAGAAACGGCGACGGTGATGGCATCCACGTTCTGGTTTCCCAGGTCGTTGACGAAGGTAATCGTGTTGGTGTCGGTGTCAGTGTCGAGGTTGGTACCGACACCCTGTGCGACAACGACGTTTCCAGAACCGATTTCCGAGAGTCCTTCCAATGCTGCCTGGACCACTGCCGGGGTCGAAGTCTGAGCTAGTGCGGCAGTTGATTGCCCCCTGAACGTCAAGATAAACGTGTCTCCCGTTACAGTGGTGGCGGTCAGGGTCTGGACTTCGTTGGTACCTACGCTGGTGAACTGACCATCGGTGGTCGTGCTGACCGAGACTGGGTCTCCCGCTTCGACGATAGCGTTGGTTGCAGCGGCGTCAAAGTCGCCAGCAATCTGAATCCACCCAAACTGGGCATCAGTCG
>Ga0315286_10006924_pt1 | contig 11041 bp, 11 predicted proteins | sample YL17G10_0_MG_FD_205038 | JGI IMG/M metagenome (GOLD analysis project Ga0315286, IMG submission 205038) | Sediment microbial communities from Yellowstone Lake, YNP, Wyoming, USA - YL17G10_0 | ecosystem: Environmental > Aquatic > Freshwater > Lake > Sediment | place: USA: Wyoming | collected...
TCGGCGAGATGGAGATCGCCGGCTACGGCAAGATCAAGGTGCTCAACAACCCCATCAAGCTCTCCGAGACCCCCGCCGACATCAAGTGCCGGGCGCCGGAGCTGGGGGAGCATACGTCCGGTCTATTGGCGAAGCTCGGATATGGCCCCGAAGAGGTCTTGCGAATGAAGGAGGCGGGTGCCATCTCTTGAAGTTTCCCGCGTCCGGCGATCGGCTTGAGATGCGCTGATCCTCTGTCGGATTCCCGATTACCTGCCCCTGATCAAGAAGATCGGCTTCAATCTGACCAAGGGGCGGAAGATCCCGCCGGTCCCGGAGGACAAGTTTGTTTCGTGGTGGAGCGACCTGATGCGGGGGAGCTACCCGAAAGCGCCGAAGGCGGATTTGGGTGCGGACGAGATGGCCGTGATCCTCTACAGCGGCGGCACCACCGGCGTTCCGAAGGGGATCATGCTCTCCAATTACAACTTCATCAGCGAGGGAATGATGGTCTCCGCCTGGGGGAGCATGGGGGGCGGGGATTCCATCCTCGCGATTCTCCCGATCTTCCACGGCTTCGGCCTCGGGGTCTGCGTCAATGCCGCCTTCATGGGCGGGGGAAAGAGCATCCTCGTTCCGCAGTTCACGCCGGAGATCGTGGCCGACCTGATCAAAAAGAAGCGCCCGAACAAGCTTACGGCCTCGACCCTGGAGAAGAGCCGACGCGGTGAAGACGTTCAGGAATTTGAGTCGATCGAGGGAATGTTCAATAGCTGGAAGAAATGAAGAAAGTCTCGCAGGCAAGGCAATTCTCCCGTGATGTCAAGCGCATGCAGAAACAAGGGAAGGACTTGGAAAAGTTGCAGGAGATTGTCAAGCTTCTGGCCGAGGGCGCTCCTCTTCCAGCGAATCATAGAGATCATCCACTAATAGGACCGTGGCATTTGTCACATGACTGTCATATTGAGTCGGGCGTCTTGCCGAATGTCGAGGCGGATACCTGGTTCACGAATTTGTATTCCCCGTTTTGATCGACGCAAAACACAACGTCGCTCGAATGCTCTATGAGCGAGCGATATTTTAATTCGCTGTCTTTATAGGCTTGCTCCATTCGCATGTGTTCTGCTTCAGCTTGTTCAAGTTACTGGATTCTCTGCTTTAATAATGAATTCTCTTCGATCAGCTCAGTATTTGTCTTGGATGGATCTGTCATCTGGTGTCCCCTGTCGTGGTAAACGATGCTGGTTGGGAAAAAATGGACAATCTTTGTTGCGTGATTAAATCAAGGCTAACGAATACCCGTTGAACAGTCAAATGGAAAATTCGGGCCAGTGCACCATCTGATAATGAATGCCGCTCGAAATGTTGCATACCCGTCAAAATCAACGGATGCTTTGTTACGTATAGCAGGAAGTTGTCCGCAAATTAACGCACCCGCCTGTTCTATAATAAAAATTTGCCTCCGGTGAAAATAAATAATCCATCGCGCCTATCCTTTTTTGTTGCTCTTTCTTGGCAGCAATCAGATGCTCAGGGAGGTCAACAATCTGATCCCGGATGGTTAATTGCTATTCGAACGTGGCTCCGGTGTGGGCGGAGCGGACGAGGCTCGCGTACCGCTTCAGGTAGCCCTTCAGCTCCCTTTGGATCGGCTTCCAGCGGCCGAGACGCGCCTTGAGCTCCTCATCGGAAATCAACAGACTGAGTTTCTTGCCGGGGATGTCGATCTCGATTCGATCCCCTTCCTGCACTGCGGCGATGGGGCCTCCCTCCGCCGCCTCCGGCGAGATGTGGCCGATCGCCGCCCCCTTGCTGCCGCCCGAGAAGCGGCCGTCCGTGAGGAGCGCGACATCCCGGTCCCGACCGATTCCGACGATGGCGGAGGTCGGCGAGAGCATCTCCCGCATGCCGGGGCCGCCCTTCGGTCCCTCATAACGGATCACGACGACGTCCCCCTTTTGAATCTTGCCGTCCAGGATCGCCTGCATGGCCGGCTCCTCCGAGTCGAAGACACGGGCGGGTCCGGTGTGGCGGAGCATCGTATCGTCGACGGCGGAGCTCTTGACGACGGCGCCCTCCGGGGCGAGATTTCCGAACAGGACGGTGAGTCCGCCCGTTTTATGGTAGGGATTTTCCAGCGGGCGGATCACCTCGGGGTTCTTGACCCTTTTTCCCGCCAGGTTCTCGCCGACCGTCTTTCCGGTGACGGTCATCGCTTCGGTGCGGATCATGCCGCCGCGGGAGAGCTCCTGCATCAGCGCGGGGATCCCGCCGGCCTGATTGAGTTCCAAGAGGTCGTGCGGGCCGCCGGGCGACATGAAGCAGAGGTGCGGGGTTTTGTCGCTGAAGGCGTTGAAGGTTTTCAGCGTCAGCGGCACCCCGGCCTCCTTGGCGATCGCGGGCAGATGGAGCGAGGTGTTCGTCGAGCCGCCAAAGGCCAGATCGACGCTCAGCGCGTTTTCAAAGGCCTCCGCCGTCAGGATATCGGAGGGTTTGAGGTTCCGGGCCACCAGCTCCATGACCTGCATTCCCGCCTCCTTGGCCAGGCGGATCCGTTCCGCCCAGACGGCCGGGATGGTCCCGTTTCCCGGGAGCCCCATTCCCAGCGCCTCGGTGAGGCAGTTCATCGAGTTGGCGGTGAACATCCCCGCGCAGGAGCCGACGCCCGGACAGGCGCACCCCTCCGCCTCGCGGAGCTCCTCCATCGTCATCTCGCCGATTCGGGCCTTGCCGACATATTCGAAGACCTTGATCAGATCGATCTTTTTCCCCTGAAACTCGCCGGACAGCATCGGACCGCCGCTGATCACGATGCTGGGGATGTCGAGACGGGCGGCGGCCATCAGCATTCCGGGAACGATCTTGTCGCAGTTGGGGATCAGGACCAGGCCGTCGAACGGGTGGGCCATCACCATCGATTCGACGGAGTCGGCGATCAGTTCGCGGGTGCACAACGAATACTTCATCCCCGCGTGTCCCATAACGATGCCATCGCAGACCCCAATCGTGGAAAACTCGATGGGCGTTCCTCCCGCCATCCGGATGCCGGCCTTGACCGCCTCGGAGATCTGGTGCAGATGGAGATGGCCGGGGATGATTTCATTGGCGGAATTGGCGATGCCGATCATCGGCTGCTCGATCTCGCGATCCGTCAGGCCCAGTGCCTTGAACAGAGAGCGGTGCGGCGCCCTTTCCAACCCTTTTTTCATACCATCGGAACGCATGATCTACCTCCTCGTCTCCTATAAGCCGTCCGTCCGGCGACTTTCCGTTTCGGTTTCCATTTCATCCAACGCGCTGAGAAGGCTCTGGCAGGTGTTGGACAGCGCGACCCGCGTGTCGGTTATTGCAATGGCGTTTTCATCGCAAACGGCCACGCAGCTCTCGCAGCCCATGCACTCCTTGTCTTCAACGGGCAGCGCCTTGCCGTTCTGCATCCGGAACATTCCCACCGTGCAGGCCTCCAGGCACTCCTCACAGCCGTTGCACCTCCTGCCCTCCACCGCCACCTTGTAAGCCATTCGGGTATCGTAAAATCCTTTCCAATGAGGTAATTGCAGAACTCTTCCAAATATGTTCCCCCTCCCTTGACGGGAAGGGGTTAGGGGGTGGGTGAAGCTGCCACATTCTGATTTTACGGCAAGTTCCCCCCACCCCCGTATCAGGTACGGGGCAAGCTCTAACCCTCCCCCGCCCGGGGGGAGGGGATTTATTGGTACTTTTGCAATGACTTCCAATAAGCAATCATGGGGGGGTAATCGTGTTCCCCCCAAGTTTCGGAATCCTGTAGCACAACTCTTTCAGGGAAACAAGCCTGAAGATGTATCCCAAAAGTAACCGCTCATGATTTGTCGTGAAATCGGATCTTGAAGGGGGTGAAACGGAAATATAAATCAATGCCCTTGAAAATAAAGGTTATTATTTGAAATAAATTCGCTTGACAACGGGGTGGAGATATAATAAAAATTTTGCGAAACGTATTGCCGACGGTCTTATTGGATACAATCATGAACATGAATCCATCCAACAGATCCAAGAAGAATGGCATCTCCGCCCGCGAGAAGACCTACGAATATCTGAAATCCAACATCCTTTCCGGCCATTTCGTTCCCGGTGAACGCCTTGCGGAGGAGCACCTCGCGACGGAACTGGGGGTCAGCCGCACCCCGGTTCGGGAGGCGCTCCACAAGCTTGAACAGGAAGGTCTGATCGAACCCCTGGAGTCCCGGGGATTTCGCGTTCCGCAAGATTCTCCGGAAGAGATCGAAGACCTGTTCGACATCCGGACCGTTCTGGAAGGTTACACCCTGAAGATCATCTGCGAGCGGATCACCGATGAACAGATGGCGATGCTTGAGGAGATCATCGAAAAGGCGGATGACGCCCTCCGGCGGAAGAGAATCGATGAGGTCTTTCAGTGGAACACGCAATTCCACGACACGCTGCACAGCCTGGTTGCGGACAAACGTCGTTTCCACAGCCTGCTCGTCAACATGAGAAAATACGTGCTGAGATATCGGAAGGATACCCTTCGGAACCTCGGCGCGGCGAAGAGGGCCGGGGACGGCCACCGGCAGATCCTGCTGGCCTTGAAGCTGAAAGAGCCGGAGCTTTGCGAGCGGGTGATGCGGACGCACATCCGTCAGTCCAAGGAGGATGCGCTCCAGACCAACCGTGAGGCGATCTAAATGAGGAGGGTGTATGAAGGCAGATAAGGATAAGTGCATAGCATGCAAGAGGTGTTTTCCCTATTGTCCCATGGGAAGGATTCAGAGCTACGCAAGGCATGACCAGATTCCCGGCCGGATCTATATCGAGATCGACCAGGATGCCTGCACCGACTGCGGGATGTGCTTGCGGGCGAAAATCTGTCCGGTGACCGCCCTTTTCCAGCCGGAAGAGCCCTGGCCCCGCGAGGTCCGCGGCGTCCTGAGCAACCCGATGATCGAGTTCATGGGGTCGCAGACGCCCGGCCGCGGAACGGAGGAGATGAAGACGAACGACGTCAAGGGCACCTTCCTCCCCGGCGAGGTGGGGGTCGGCGTCGAATTAGGCAGGCCCGGCGTCGGCGCCTATTTCCGGGATGTCGAGACGGTGGCCATGGCGCTGATGAGGGCCGATCTCGGTTATCAATTAGCGGCGGAAAACCCCGTGACCCATTTCATGTCCGATAAGACAACCGGCAAGCTCCGCGACGATGTCCTCGGGGAAAAGGCGATCTCGGCCATCATCGAGGGGAAGTGCAAGTTAGAGAGACTGCCCGCGGTCATCAAGATCCTCCAGGATGTGGCCAAGACGCTGGACACGGTCTTTACCGTGGAAGTGATCACCAAGGTCCCGCCCGTGGGAGAGGTTCCGATCGTTCCGGTTTTCAAGGAGATGGGTCTCTGGTACTCCGTCAACAGCAAGAACAACATGGGATTGGGCGAACCGCACTTCACGTTCACCGATGAAGAACAGTAAAGGAGGAGAGTCATGACACACAGTTTGCACCGCAGAGGCACCCGGGAGAGTCTGAGCGGGGATTTTGTCGTCCTGGGCTGTCCGGCGACCGGCGTCAACAAGAAAGGATCCGCGCCCAAGACCCGAAAATTCCTGAGCATCTGCTACAAGCACGGGCCGATCAATCTGGGCGATATGAAAACGGGCAACATCTACAACACGACGATGGACGATATCCTCGGTCGCGTGACCGACGGGACGATCGTGGAGTGCACCTTCGACAACCGGGAGAAGATCGTCTCCCTGCTGAAGGAACTCAACGAGGACCGACCCGGCATCTCGGTCATCATCTCGGGCATTCCCGATATCGTTCAGCAGTGCATGACGGAGGCGGGGATGGGGCGGATCCACTCCCTCGAATATTCCCTCGGCACCTGGGGAAACACCGAACGGTTGCCCGATTTCGAGATCCTCCAGACGGTGACCATGTGCGGTCACGGGATGATCGCCTCGGACCTGGTCCGCAAGATGGTCCGGGACGTCAAACGGGGGCGGAGAACGATCGAAGATTGCTGCATTGAAATGGCGGAATGCTGCTCCTGCGGCAACTACAACGTGACCCGGGGAAAACAGTTGTTCAAGGAGCTGCTCCCCCTCTACACGCTCCACAGCCTGTACTGACGCCCATGTCTGGAGCAGACACAACGAAGGATCAATCACCCCCACCCCTCCCTCCCCCGTCGAGGGGGAGGGATACAGGGAGGGGGCCGTTCATTTTCAGATATCAGGAAGGAGAATAAGATGCGATACATCATTGTAGGAGGGAGCGCCGCGGCGATCAGCGCCGTTGAATCCATCCGGTCGCTGGATCGCGAATCCGGTATCGACCTGTTCAGCGATGAAGAGACCCCCCTCTTTTCGAGAGTCCTCCTCCCATACTACGTTGCGGAGGAGCTTTCCAAACCGTTGCTCAATTTCCGAACAGCCGATTTTTTCCAAGAGAACAAGGTTACGCCCCACCTGGGGGTGAAAGTCACCTCGCTGAATACCGCCGCCAAGACCATCCGAACCACGGACGGGCAGACGTACACTTTTGACAAACTTCTGTTAGCCACCGGCGGGAAGGCGATCGTCCCGCCCATTCCGGGGGTCGACAAGGAGGGGATCTCCACGCTGAAGACGATGGCCGACGCGGAGAGGATCTTCAACATGAAGGGGAAACGCGCCGTGGTGATCGGCGCCGGCAGCATCGGAGTCGAGGCGTGCATCAGCCTGACGAGACGCGGGATCAAGGCCACGCTGTTAGAGCAGTTAGGGCAGGTGATGCCCACCGTCTTCGATGCGGAGGCGGCCGAGATCGTCCAAAAACGGATCGAGGATCTCGGGATCGACGTGCTCACCGGCGAAAAGGCGCTGAAGTTTACCGGCGACAAGCGTGTCACGGGCGTCGTGACCGACAACCGTGAGCTTCCCTGCGACATGGTCGTGTTGTCGGTGGGCGTCCGTCCGCAGACCGAACTCGCCGTCCAGGCGGGACTCAAGATCGGTGAACTGAAAGGGGTCCGGGTCGACGAGTTCATGGCGACCAGCGCCAAGGACGTCTACGCCGCCGGCGACGTCGCGGAGACCCACGACATCGCGCGGAACGCCTGGTTCCTCAACGCGATCTGGCCGTGCGCCTTCGAGCAGGGCCACTTCGCCGGTCTCAACATGGCCGGTCGGAAGAGCGCCTATCCCGGTTCCTACCGGAGAAACTCCATCGGAAATTTCATCGGAATTCCCGCCATCTCCATGGGGGTGATCCATGCGGAATCCTGTGCGATGGCCTCCGCTGAGGATGAATTCCGGGAGATCCGTGTGAGAACAAAGGACGCCTATAAAAAACTGGTCCTTCGGAACGGGGAAATCATCGGGGCGATCCTGGTCGGCCAGACCCAGAAGGCCGGGCTGATGTCGATCCTGCTCAAGAAGCAGGTCAACGTTGCCGATTCCATCCCGCTGTTGATGAGCGAACGCCTGAATTTCATGGATCTGCTGCCGATTCTCAGGAGGAACGCCGACCGGTTCAGTGAACCGGAATACAAGGAACTGATGGATACCGGACTGTAACGGGCGAGGGGGTAAGTAATCTGGGGTCAGGTCTTGGGTCTTGAATTTGAGCGGTTTGAAATTCAAGACCCAAGACCTGACCCCAATCACACCAGGAGGAAATGTGAAAGTAATCATGGTAGACAAAGAGAAGTGTACGGGATGCCATCAGTGCGAGCTCTGGTGCGGAACGGAAATTGCCTCCACATCCAAAGAGCTGGCCGGGGCGATCAACGAGGAGCCTCATCCGGTGCCGAGGGTCTATGTCGAGGGAAAGCCGTTCGCGCTGCAGTGCCGGCATTGCGAGAGCGCACCCTGCCTGGACGCCTGCCCCAACGGAACCATGCGCCGCGATCCGGAAACCGGGCTGATCTACGTGAACGAAGAGACCTGCATCGCCTGCTGGATGTGCGTCATGGTTTGTCCGTTCGGAATCATCAACCCGTCGTCATCCATGAAGGTGGCGATCAAGTGCGACCGTTGCCGCAACATGGGCTATCCGATCTGTGCGGAGGTCTGTCCCACCGGGGCCCTCTCCCTCGTGGAGCGGAAGGATTATCGGAAGAAGAAGTTCTAACAAGTCAGGATGCTATCACAATTTGACCGATGACCGGATGGGTCGCGGAACGGATAAAAAGAAAGGAGATTTACAATGGAGTTCATCCAGAAGAAGACCGCCGACAATGCAGCAGAGCATTTCCTCGCGAAAGCGGCAGACAAGGGTACGAAATTGGCGTGGGACCGTTTCGAGGGACAGCTTCCCGAATGCGGGTTCTGCGAATCGGGATTGAGCTGCCGGGATTGCCTCCAGGGGCCGTGCATCAGCCACCCCTTCCGGGATGTAAACAAGCTGGGCGTCTGTGGAAAGGATAAGGATATCCTTGCTGTACAGACACTGTTGAAACTGGTCCTCAAGGGGACGATGGCCACCCTGGACCAGGTCAGTGATTTTGTGGAAGGGGTCGCCTCCGGGGCGGTGAAACCGAAGGAGAAGGCGGAGGCGGATCGGATCGTCGCCGGGATCGAAGCCCTGCTGAAGGAGGGCGGCGCCGGCCTGAAGAAGACCTTCCCGAAGGCCCTGTTAGCCGCCTGGGAAGAGGCGGGGATCTATCCGCAGGGGGTGGCCAAGGATCTCTTCAAGGCCTCCCAGAAGGTGGAAGGCGGCGTCGCCGGCGTCGAGGAGACGCTGTTCTGGGCCTTCAAGGCCGCGCTGTTAGGCGCCTTTGCCCAGAGGCTCCAGGGCGGGCTGAAGAGGGCTGTTTTCGGCGGCGCGCCGGCCGAGGTCGAGGTCAACATGGGCGTGCTGAAGAAGGACGCCGCGAATATTCTTCTCTATGGACGCTTTTCGCCGGTCCTGAAGGCGAAGATCGCGGCCGCAGCCGCAAAGAAAAAGGTGAACGTGGCGGGCGTCTGCACGGATCCGCTCCTTTCGCCGTATAAGTTCGCTCCAGTGACGAGCTACGGTTCCCAGGAACTGCCGCTGATGACCGGCGCCGTCGACCTGATCGTGACCGGCGACCAGTTTGTCAATCCGTCGGTTGCCGCGATCGCCGCAGAGTACAATACGGTGGTTGTCCCGACGGAGGCCCTCAAGGGCCGGAATCCGGAGGCCTTCGCCAATGAGATCGTGGAGAAGGCTCTCAACGCGTTTAAGTTCCGCCGCGCGATCGTGCGGGATATCCCCGCGGCGAAGGAGTCCGCGCTGATGGGGCTTTCCGCGGCGGATCTCGACGTGAAGAAGATCGCCGCTGCGCTGAACGGGAGGAAGATCAAGGGGATCGCGATCCTCGCGGGGACCAACAACGTGAAGTTCACGCAGGATCTGCCCTTCGTGACGATGGCGCAGGAATTCCTGAAGGACGACATCCTCTGCATCTCCGAAGGCGATGCGAGCGTCAGCCTGGCAAAATACGGTTTCCTGAACCCCCGCCAGTGCGGGAAGCACTGCGGCGAGGGTGTGGCAAAGCTCCTCAAGGCCGCCGGTAAGAACCTCCCGGCCGTTCTCGACCTCGGGTATGCGGAGAACGGCGGCGTGGCCGAGTTTCTGTTAGCGCTCTCCACGGCCGCCAAGAAGCCGGTGAAGGAGCTGCCGATACTGGCCTGCTTTGCCGAGGCCAACCGGAGCGCCGAGGTTGCCGAGGCGCTCGGCCTGGTGGCGATGGGCGTTTCGACCTTCTTCTGGCCCAGCCTGCCGGTGACGGGGAGCCCGAAGACGATGGAGGCCCTCGGGAGGCTCTGCGGCGAGAAATTCGGCGCGAAGCTGATCGTCCATACGGACAAGAAGATGGAGCCGCTCGCGAAGGCGAGGATGATTCGGAAGGTCTTCAACCGCGTGGAGGATCCGATCCTCAAGGATCATCCCTGGACCGACTGGAAGAAATAATATAACCAAGAGGCAATTGTAAAACTTAATAAAAGGTGTCACCCCCGCGAAAGCGGGGGTCCAGAAATTCTTTAAAAGACTGGATTCCCGCTTCCGCGGGAATGACAATCTCGGACTTTTGCAATTGGCTCCAATTAGGAGGAACGAACGAGATGTCTTATCCGAGCGGACGTCATTTCTTGCAGATTCCGGGGCCGACGAACGTGCCCGAGCAGGTGCTCCGGGCGATGGCCAAACCGACCATCGATCACCGGGGTCCGGAATTCAAGGCGCTGGCCCTTGAGGTGCTCGGCGGGCTCAAGCCGGTTTTCAAGACGGCCGGACCGGTCGTCATCTTTGCCTCTTCGGGAACGGGCGCCTGGGAGGCGGGGCTGGTCAACACGCTCTCTCCCGGCGACAAGGCGCTGATGTTCGAGACGGGCCACTTCGCGACCCTCTGGAAGAACATGGCCGTCCGGCTGGGGCTGGAGGTCGATTTCGTCCCCGGCGACTGGCGTCACGGGGCCGATCCCGCCGTCGTCGAAGCCAAACTGGCCAAGGACAGGGAGCACCGGATCAAGTCGGTCATGGTCGTCCACAACGAGACCTCGACCGGCGCGACGAGCCGCATCGCCGAGATCCGGAAAGCGATCGACCGCACCGGCCATCCGGCGCTCTTCATGGTCGATACGATCTCCTCCCTCGGCTCCATCGACTACCGCCATGACGAATGGGGGGTCGATGTGACGGTGGGCTGTTCCCAGAAGGGGCTGATGCTGCCCCCCGGGCTCGGTTTCAACGCGATCAGCGCCAAGGCGCTGGCTGCGGCGAAAACCGCGAAACTTCCCAAGTCCTACTGGGGATGGGAGGAGATGCTGACCGCCAATCAGGGTGGCTTCTTTCCCAGCTCTCCGGCGACCAACCTGCTCTACGGTCTCAGGGAGGCCCTCCGTCTGCTCGCGGAAGAGGGTCTCGATAACGTCTTCGCGCGCCATATCCGGCACGGGGAGGCGACGCGCCGGGCGGTCCGGACCTGGGGGCTGGAGATCCTCTGCCTCGATCCGGAGGAGTACAGCCCGGTCCTGACGACGGTCGTGATGCCGGGTTGGAAGGGCACCGACGCCTACCGCGCGGCGGTGCTGGATAAATTCAATATGTCCCTGGGAAGCG
>Ga0315286_10006925_pt1 | contig 11041 bp, 10 predicted proteins | sample YL17G10_0_MG_FD_205038 | JGI IMG/M metagenome (GOLD analysis project Ga0315286, IMG submission 205038) | Sediment microbial communities from Yellowstone Lake, YNP, Wyoming, USA - YL17G10_0 | ecosystem: Environmental > Aquatic > Freshwater > Lake > Sediment | place: USA: Wyoming | collected...
TAAGCTCGACGCCAGCAGCTTGAGTCTTTCCGGCGGCCAGCAGCAGCGGCTCTGCATCGCCCGCACCGTTGCCATCAAACCTGAGGTCATCCTGCTCGATGAGCCGTGCTCCGCGCTCGATCCGATCTCCACCGCCAAGATCGAGGAACTGATCGACGTATTGAAGCGCGACTACACCATCGCCATCGTGACCCACAACATGCAACAGGCCGCGCGCACCTCCGACTTCACCGCTTTCATGTATCTGGGCGAGCTCATCGAATATGGCGATACGACCCAGATCTTCACCAATCCGAAGCTAGAACGCACACAAGATTACATCACTGGCCGGTTCGGCTAAGCCGCACCGTCTTCGAGGAGACCGAGATGGAAAAGCACGAGCACATCGTCAGATCTTATGAGGAAGAACTTGCCGCTCTGAACACCAAGATCGCCAAAATGGGCGGCCTTGCCGAGCAGGTGGTGGGGCAGTCCATTGAGGCTCTGGACCGCCGCGATCCCGACCTCGCCGAGGCGACGATCAGGGAGGACGAGGTCATCGACGCTCTCGAGCATGAGATCGAGGAGCAGGCCATCGTCATGATCGCGCGGCGCCAGCCCATGGCCTACGACCTTCGCCAGGTCATGGCGGCCCTCCGTATTTCGTCCGATCTCGAGCGCATCGGCGACCTTGGCAAGAATATCGGCAAGCGGGCGCTGGCCGTGGTCGGCGAGCAGCAGCCGAAAAAGCTCATGCTTGGTCTGAAGCATATGGGCGAGCTTGCGCTCGAGCAGCTGAAAGAGGTGCTCGACGCCTTCATCGAGCGCGACGCCGACCGCGCGCTGAAGGTCTGGTACAAGGACGAGGAAATCGACGCGATGTACAACTCGCTGTTCCGCGAGCTCCTCACCTATATGATGGAGGACCCGCGCAATATCGGCCTCTGTACCCATCTTCTCTTTGGCGCTAAGAATATCGAGCGCATCGGCGACCACGCGACCAACATCGCCGAGACTGTGTACTTCCTCGTTCATGGCCATGCCATCACCGATCAACGCCCGAAAGGCGACAACACCAGCATGACACCCGTCGTGCTGAAGCGTTCGGCGAGCTAGGCGCATGCTGCAAATGGAATCCATGGGCACGAACGCAAAAGTCTTGGTGGTGGAGGACGAGGAGCCCTTGGCCCTTCTCCTGCGCTATAATCTCGAGGCCGAAGGCTACGCCGTGGACGTCGTGCACCGTGGCGACGAGGCGGAAGTCGCCATCGCCGAAGGCTCGCCCGATCTGATCGTGCTCGATTGGATGCTGCCCGGCATTTCGGGTCTCGAACTCTGCCGGAGACTTCGCACCGGCAAGGACTCCCGCCACATCCCGATCATCCTCTTGACCGCGCGGAGTGAGGAGAGCGACCGGATTAGGGGCCTAACCACCGGCGCCGACGATTATGTGGTGAAGCCGTTCTCGCTGCCTGAGCTGATGGCGCGCGTTCGCGCGATCCTCCGCCGTACACACCCTGAGCGCATCGCCTCTGTCCTCACCGTTGGCGATATCGAGCTCGATCGCGACTCGCATCGGGTGACTAGGGCGGGCAAGGCCGTCCATCTCGGCCCGACCGAATTCCGGCTGCTCGAGTTCCTCATGCAGAGTCCGGGGCGCGTCTTCAGCCGCGCGCAATTGCTCGACGGCGTGTGGGGTCGAAATGTCTATGTCGATGAGCGCACCGTGGACGTGCATATCGGCCGCTTGCGCAAGGCTATGATGCGTGGCACCGAGCCGGATCCTGTCAGGACCGTGCGCGGCGCCGGTTATGCCTTCACCGACAAGCTGGAAGAGACGGCTTAGACAAAAAAGAGGCGCCGCGAACGGCGCCTCCCTGATTTTGGCTGCCGGCGTCTTTAGCGACGCCTTTTTTCTTATCCGAAAGCGACGCGCTTCTCGCGCCGTCGCGCTTGCGCCGGCTGATAGGCCATGCGCGCGTGATAGTCGCAATAAGGATGCGCGCCACCCTTCTTGCGTCCGCAAAAATGAAATTCAGGATCGCCGGGATCGCCGATCGGCCAATGGCACATCGACTCCTTCAGCGTGAGGATGCTCGCCCGCTCATGCAGCGGGATCACGAGTTCCTCGACCGGAGCCGGCAGCAGGTCGGGCTCGGCGTCGTAAGCCGGCTTCAACGCGGTATTGCCGCGTGTCCCGAACAGCAAAGATGGCGGCCGGTTTTGCCGCAGCACATGATTTCGCCGCGGTCTTGGGCTTGCCGAGCGCGGGCTCGTTGCCCGGCCGGAAAGTCCGAGCCGATGCACCTTGCCGATCACCGCATTGCGCGTCACTCCGCCTAAGCGACCCGCGATTTGGCTTGCGCTCAACCCCTCCGCCCAAAGTTTCTTCAGCAGTTCTACCCTTTCATCATTCCAAGACATGGTTTGGCCTCCTCGTTTTGGACTCAGAATCCCCCCGTCTGCCTAGAGACGGCACAAAAAAACGCGACGATTACTGCTGAGAATGATCGCCCAGATGCAGCGTTGCACCCACGACATATTGTGGTCGAGCGATTATTACCCTACTAGCTCCAGGAAAATGCGGCAAGCGTCCGCCACGCTTGGTTTTCCGTTTTCCACCGGAACGATTGGGATTCTGCCACTTCTTTGCGGAGAACACAAACGCTGCAGTGGACGAAAGCGTGGACGACCTTGGGATAGAGCGTTGGGAACCCCCGATTGACACGCTCCTACACGGGACCTAAAGCTCTGACATTGCTTGCTGCCGCCAGACCGGCGGCAATTTTGTTTCAGGAACAGCACAAGAAGATGTCGGCCCTCCTTCCGACCTATTCCCGCAGCGAACTGATCTTCGAGCGCGGGCAAGGCGCCTATCTCTTCACCGCGTCGGGCGAGCGTTATCTCGATTTCAGCTCGGGCGTCGCGGTGACGGCGCTTGGCCACGCGCATCCGCATCTAATCAAGGCGCTGACCGAGCAGGCGAATAAGCTCTGGCACGTCTCCAACCTGCACCGCATCCCGGGGCAGGAACGGCTCGCCGAACGGCTTGCGAGCGCGACCTTTGCCGCGCGCGTGTTCTTCTGCAATTCCGGGGCTGAGGCGGTAGAGGGCGCGATCAAGATCGCCCGACGCTACCACTACGCCAACGGCGTGCCGGAGCGTTATCGCCTTGTCACGTTCGAAGGTGCATTTCACGGGCGCACGCTTGCGACTATCGCCGCGGGCGGTCAGACGAAACATCTCGAAGGTTTCGGTCCCCCTGTCGACGGCTTCGATCAGGTGAACGCCCCCGATATCGAGGTTGTCGAGGCTGCAATCGGATCCGAGACGGCGGGTGTACTCATCGAACCGATCATGGGCGAGGGCGGCATGCGGGAAGTGTCTTGGAGCTTCTTGCGGGATCTCCGCGCGCTCTGCGACGAGAAGGAAATTCTCTTGCTGCTTGACGAAGTCCAAACCGGCATGGGCCGCACCGGGCGCCTGTTCGCGCATGAATGGGCGGGCATCGCGCCCGACATCATGGCGACGGCGAAAGGGCTCGGCGGCGGCTTCCCAGTCGGCGCCTGTCTCACCACCGAGGACGTCGGCGCCGTTATGACGCCTGGCAGCCATGGCTCGACCTTTGGCGGCAATCCACTCGCCATGGCGGTGGGCAATGCCGTGCTCGATGTCGTGCTGGAACCGGGCTTTCTCGATCGCGTCTCGGCCATGAGTCTGAGACTGAAGCAACGCCTCGCCGCGCTGAAAGACGAGCACGCCGGCGTTATCGAAGAGGTACGCGGCCAAGGGCTGATGCTCGGGCTGAAATGCAAAGTCCCTAACCAGGACCTGATTAAGGCTCTGCTCGCGCGGCATATGCTGACCGTTCAAGCCGGCGATAATGTTGTGCGCCTCCTGCCGCCGCTCATCGTCGATGAGCCCGAGATCGATCTGGCTTGCGCCAACATCGATGCGGCCTGCGTCGCGCTTAAAGCTAACGGCGCCTCTAAAGCCTGACCCCTAACTCACGGCCATCCCATGACCCCCAATCATTTCCTCGATATCGATTCTTTAGACCACAAGACCTTGCGCTCGATCCTCAATCAGGCGGCGAAGCTGAAGAAGCGCGGCAAGAAGCGGCCGCAAGGACTGAAGCCTGGCCTCGTGCTCGCCATGATCTTCGAAAAGCCCTCGACGCGGACGCGCGTCTCCTTCGAGGTGGCGATGCTCGAGCTCGGCGGCCAGTCGATCGTGCTCAATGCCGGCGACACGCAACTAGCCCGCGACGAGTCGGTCGCGGACACCGCGAAAGTCCTCTCGCGCTATGTCGACGCCATTATGCTGCGTACCGGTTCGCACGAAACGCTCATCGAGCTCGCCGCGAACGCGACCGTGCCCGTGATCAACGGCCTTACGCCAAAATCGCATCCCTGTCAGGTGATGGCCGATGTCATGACCTTCGAGGAGAACAAGGGCTCGATCAAGGGCAAGACCATTGCCTGGATTGGCGACGCCAACAACGTCTCCAACTCCTGGATCCATGCCGCGGCGAAGCTCGGCTGCAAGTTGCACTTCGCTTGCCCGAAAGCGTTTTCGCCGGCGCCGGAGCTGCTCGAATGGGCGCGGACAGAAGGCGCCTCGATCACCATTTTTGACGACCGCATAGAGGCGGCACGCGACGCCGATTGCGTCGTGACCGATGTCTGGGTCTCGATGGGCGACAACGATAAGAGACGGCGCGAGACGCTGCTCAGGCCTTACCAGGTGGATAAAGAGGTGATGGCGGCGGCGAAGCGGAACGCCATCTTCATGCACTGTTTGCCCGCCCATCGCGGCGACGAGGTGACGGCGGAAATTATCGACGGACCGCAATCCGTCGTGTGGGACGAGGCGGAGAACCGCCTGCACGTGCAGAAAGCGATCCTCGCCTGGTGCCTCGGAGGCAAGCCTCGGCGGAACGCACGCCGGAAATGACGGATCCTCTCTCAGAGCAAAGGATCGAGTTCGTCGTTCCCGACGATAATCTGATCCTTCCTTTCCAGGCCGACCATGCCGGCGTCACCGGCCGTTTGGTCAAGCTCGGCTCGACGGTCGACACCATCCTCTCCCGCCACGATTACCCTGAGCCAGTATCGATGCTCCTCGGCGAGGCCGTCGCGCTGACGGCGCTCCTTGGCGCGGCGTTGAAGTCTGAAGGCAAGTTCATCCTACAGGCCTCCACCGACGGCCCCGTCGATCTCCTCGTCGCCGATTACGAGGTGCCGGGCCGCTTGCGTGGCTATGCCCGCTTCGCGCCTGAGCGTATCGCCGAACTCGCCGACGAGCCCGATCCTCAGTTTCTTGGGCAAGGTCATTTCGCCATGACCATTGACCGCGGCCCGGAGACCGAGCGCTACCAGGGCGTGGTGCCGCTCGAAGGCGAAAGCCTCGCCGACGCGGCGCATACCTATTTCCGACAGTCGGAGCAGCTTCCGACCTTCATCAGGCTTGCCGTCGCGCGGCATTATCGCGCCGACCAGCCGGGCGCCCACTCCTGGACTTGGCGCGCCGGCGGTCTCCTCTTGCAGAAGCTGACCCGCGAAGGCGGCCACCGCACGGAGAGCGAGACCGCGGCGGACGAAGATGACTGGACGCGCGCGCTGACCCTTGCGGATACCGTCGAGGATCACGAGCTGCTCGATCCGATGCTGCCGGCCGACCGGCTGCTCTACCGCCTCTTCCACGAGGAAAACGTGCGCGCCTATCGCGCCATCGAGCTCGAGACCTATTGCAGCTGCTCGCGTGACGGAGTCGAGGCCATGCTGAGGCGTTTCTCGCCCGAGGATATGACGGACATGACCGTCGACGGCGAAGTCTGCGTGACCTGCGAGTTCTGCAACAGCCGCTATTGCTTCAATCCCGCGCAGTTGACGACTGAAAAAGTCGAGTGAGACGAAGTAAGCGCCCAAAACTCCGGCGTCATCGTCCGCGAAGGCAGACGATCCAATAACCACTGGCGGTGGTTAGCCACTGTCACCAATGTTTACTGGATGCCTGCCTGCGCGGACATGACAATTGATACTACGCGCTGATCCTATCGGCGAGCCGCGCCAAAAACGCCATGCAGAGGTCGAGTTGGGCGACCGTGACGAACTCGTCTGCGGCATGGGCTTGGGCGATATTGCCCGGCCCGCAGATCACCGTCGGGCATCCCGCCTCTTCGAACAGCCCTGCCTCGGTTCCATAGGAGACGGCATGCGTGGTGTTGGCGCCGGAGAGCGACAGCGCGAGCGCCACGGCTTCCGAATTACCCTTGGCCTGGAACGACGGCACTGAATTCAAGTGCGTGGTGACGATCGCGGCATCCGGCGCGACCTGGCGCACGGCTGGCAGCAACCCGTCCGCATAGTTATTGAATCCCTTCTCCACCTTCTCTGGGCCGGTCCCCGGCACGCTCCGCACCTGCCAATGAAACTCGCAAGTCTTCGGCACGATGTTCCCGGCCGTGCCGCCCTTGATGGTGCCGACCTGCATCGTGCCGAAAGGCGGATCGAAGCGATCGTCGGTCATCCCCGCCAGCTCGGCCCCGAGGCGCTCAAGCCCTAAGATGAGCTTCGCCGCGATGGCGATGGCGTTGACGCCGAGCTGCGGCATGCTGGAATGCGCCTCGCGCCCCGTGACGACGGTAAGATAGGAGTCGATGCGCTTATGCGCGTCGATGGTGGTCATGTCGGTCGGCTCGCCGACGATGATGGCTTTGGGCTTCGGCAGCTCCTTACCAAGCATAGCGATCAGCGGGCGGACGCCCGTGCATCCGACCTCCTCGTCATAGGACACGATGATGTGGATCGGCTGCTTCAACGTGCGCGACTTGAACAGCGGTACCGAGGCGAGCACGCAGGCGAGAAAGCCTTTCATGTCGCAGGAGCCGCGGCCGTAGAGCTTGCCGTCGCGTGCTGTCAGCGTGAAGGGATCGCTGCTCCAGTTCTGCCCTTCGACCGGCACGCAATCGCTATGGCCGGAGAGCCCGATGCCATATTTGCCTTCAGGCCCAATCGTGGCGAATAGCGCAAACTTGCGGCCATCAGGCGACGGGATCAGCGTCGATGCGATGCCGTGACCCTTGAGAGAGGTCTGCACAAAGTCGATCAGCTTCAAATTCGATTTTGAACTCGTCGTATCGAAGGCGACGAGCTTCGCCAGCAGCTCCTGCGGATTTGCCGGCGTCGCCATCTAGCGGCCCGAGGCGCCAAGCGCCTGGTCGAGGTCTTCCATCAAGTCTTGCACGTCTTCGAGCCCGATCGAGAGCCTGATCGTATTGTCGAAAATTCCAAGCTCTGCGCGAGCGTCGGGCGCGAGCCGCTGATGCGTTGTCGTCGCCGGATGCGTGACGAGACTCTTGGCGTCGCCGAGATTATTGCTGATCTTGAAGATCGACAGCTCGTTCATAAAGCGGAAGGCGCGTCCCTTGTCGCCCTTGATCGCGAACGACACCATCGGGCCGCCGCCGCCCATCTGCTTCAGCGCGAGCTTGTGTTGGGGATGATCGCTGCGGCCCGGATAGAACACACATGTAACCTCCGATCGCCCAGCGAGGAAATCGGCGATGGTGGCCGCGGAGGCGCAATGCCGATCGACCCGTAACGGCAACGTCTCCAGCCCTTTCAGCAGCACCCACGCATTGAAGGGACTGAGGCATGGCCCCGTTTGCTTGTAGTAGTTGTGAAATTTCTCGTCGATGAAGGCCTTGCTGCTAAGCACGATGCCGCCGAGACAGCGTCCTTGTCCGTCGATGTGTTTGGTCGCGGAGTAGACCACGATGTCGGCGCCAAGCGCGAGCGGCCGCTGCAACATGGGCGTCGCGAATACGTTATCGACAACGACCAGCGCGTTCGCCTTATGCGCGATCTTGGAGACAGCCTCGATATCGACGAGCTCGAGCACCGGATTGGTCGGCGTCTCGAAGAAGAAGGCGCGCGTGTTCGGCTTGACCGCCGCCTGCCAGGCGTCGAGATCGCGGCCATCCACCAGCGTGCTCTCGATGCCGTAGCGCGGCAACAAATCCTCGACGATGTAGCGGCAGGCCCCGAACAGCGCCCGCGCCGAAACCACATGATCGCCGGCCTTGAGATGACAGAGCAAAGAAGAGGCCACGGCCGCCATGCCGCTTGCCGTCGCGCGCGCGGCCTCGGCGCCCTCAAGCGCGCACATCCGCGCCTCGAACATGGCGACGGTCGGGTTGGCATAGCGGCTATAAACGAAGCCTTCCTCGTCGCCCTTGAAGCGGGCTTCGGCTTGCTCGGCGCTGTCGTAAACATAGCCTGAGTTGAGGAAGATGGCTTCGGAGGTCTCGCCGAACTGGCTGCGAAGCGTGCCTTCATGCACGAGCCTCGTTGCCGGGCGCCAGGCGCTGCCTTTAGCTTTGGTCTCTTTCTTCGACGCCATGACGTACCCTTCGCTTCACGGGCCGGGTACAAAAAAACCCGGGACTTTGGCTGCCGCCAAAAGAACCGGGATCATTGCCACGGCCCTTTTAGCGACTTGTTTAACGTGGCTGCAAGCCGGCCGGCCAAATCACCACGAAAGGGATTAATCGCGCCTGGAGGGCCCCCTCGTCAAGCCTCCTCGCGCCTTAAGCTCGGGCGCCCCCTTGTGAATCCGGGGGAGAAGACCGAGCTTCCCGTGACCGGAACCATGCGATAATGCCAAGACAAGAGCCATGGAAGGAGCCGCTGAGCTGTTCGATCCTTTGCCTGAGAAGCCGGCTGTGACGGGCGCGGAGCCTGTCCGTTCGGCCCTGACCAGGACCGGCATCCTGCCGAGCCAGGCGATCCGCGCCTTGATCGAGGCCGGCGAGATCAGGGCAGCGCCCGAGATCGGCGCCGACCAGATCCAGCCCGCGAGCCTCGATCTCAGGCTGGGTAAGGTGGCCTATCGCATCCGCGCGAGCTTCCTGCCTGGGACCAATGCGACCGTGCGCGACAAGCTTGCCGAGCTCAAATTTCATGAGATCGACCTGACACGCGGCGCCGTCCTCGAAGCCGGCTGCGTCTATCTCGTGCCTCTGATCGAGCAGCTCAAGCTCAGATCGACCATCGCCGCCTTCGCCAACCCGAAAAGCTCGACCGGTCGGCTCGATGTTTTCACCCGGATGATCGCCGACCGGCAGGAGCGCTTCGACGCGGTGGAGGAAGGCTATGAGGGCCCGCTCTTCGCCGAGATCTGCCCCCGCAGTTTTTCGATCAAAGTGCATTACGGCTCGCGGCTGAACCAGATCAGATTCTTAAGGCGCGTCGTGCAACAGCACGACAACGAGGAGCACCCGGGTCGCGTCACCGATCGGCGCTTGCGGCAAATCCATTCCGATGTCGGTCTCGTGGAGGGCGACGCTGCGATCAGAGAAGGCCTCAAGCTCAGCGTCAACCTGACGCCGGAGCCGTCGTCGGGCATCGTCGGCTATCGCGCCCGCCGCTATGCCGGTGTTATTGATCTCGACGAAGTCGGCGCGTATGACGTCGATCAATATTGGGAGCGGGTGCATATCGGCGAGGACCGTCGCCTCGTGCTCGACCCGAATGAGTTTTATATTCTCGCCTCAAAGGAGAGCGTGTCGGTGCCCCCGGCCTATGTGGCCGAGATGGCGCCGTTCGATCCCCTGATCGGCGAGTATCGCGTGCATTATGCAGGCTTCTTCGATCCGGGCTTTGGCTATTCGGCTGGCGGCGCGCCCGGCGCCAAAGCCGTGCTCGAGGTGCGAAGCCTCGACATTCCCTTCATCATGGAGGACGGGCAGATCGTCGGGCGGCTGGTCTACGACAAGCTCACCGACATTCCCGACACCCTCTATGGCCAGGGCATCGGCTCGCACTATCAAGCCCAAGGCTTGAAACTGTCCAAGCACTTCCGCCAGGACGGAAGTTAAGCCGAGCAGCTGCCCCCGCCGAGCACGCAAAATTCCGCGCAATAAGGATGGCAGAGCTTCACCGCGCCGCGATCGAACATGCCGCCGTCTGCGCCCGCGGCTTCTGTCAACGTCCCGCCCATCTCGAAGGCCGGATCGTAAGGCAGCAGCGTGCAGGGCAACACGACCGGCCGGTCGGCGCCATTCCGTTTCACCACCATGCGGCTCGACGCGCACATCATCTGTGACGGCTGCTTGCCGAGGATGCCCCAGCAAGACTCCGTGATCTCGGGCAGCTCGGCGCGCGCATCCATCTCCGGAAACAGCATGAGCGATGAAGGATCGTTCGCATCGACCGGCCATGCCCGTTTGGCGATGAGCGCCGTATAGCCTTTGCGCGCATCTGCCTCGCTCTCGCCCCAGCAGGTGCGGCCCGCGAGCGCAATTTTTAATCCGGCCCAGGAGAGCCAATCGATACCCTCGACGGTCTTATCGAATGTGTCGGACCCGCGCTCTTCCTCGTGCCGCTCTTTCGTATAATGGTCGAGGCTGACACGAAGGGTCAGGTGATCACGATAACTATCGCGCAAAGCGAGCAACCCGGCGAGGACCCTCGGCCGCAGCATCGGCTGCATGGCGTTGGTCAGGATCAGCACCGAGAAACCGCGCGCCAGCGCATCCTCTACCATGGCGATGATGTCAGGGTTCATGAACGGCTCGCCACCGGTGAAGCCGATCTCCTGGACCGGGAGCCGCATTCCAGCGATCTCTTCGTAGAATCGCGAGACCTCGGGAGCCGTGATAAAGGCGAGCCGCTCATTCACCGGACTAGACTCGATATAGCAGTTGCGGCACTCGATATTGCAGAGGCTCCCCGTATTGATCCAGAGCGTGCGAAGTTCATCAAGCGCAACGCGGGCGCGGCGCTCCCCGGTCGCGGTCCAATCCGGGTCGCGAAACTTCGCGCGTGTCTCGGTCGCTGCCTCGGTCATGAACGTTTCTTAGCCGGTTCCAATGCGCTTGCCCGATCACGATAGCGGGAGCCAGCCTCCCTTGCATCCCGCTTCTGGCGGCGTTCTCTCTATGCTATGGAAGGGCCAAACGCGGGTGTAGCTCAGTGGTAGAGCAGTAGCTTCCCAAGCTACGTGTCGAGGGTCCGATTCCCTTCACCCGCTCCAACTCTTCCAATAGGTTAGAGTC
>Ga0315286_10006926_pt1 | contig 11040 bp, 5 predicted proteins | sample YL17G10_0_MG_FD_205038 | JGI IMG/M metagenome (GOLD analysis project Ga0315286, IMG submission 205038) | Sediment microbial communities from Yellowstone Lake, YNP, Wyoming, USA - YL17G10_0 | ecosystem: Environmental > Aquatic > Freshwater > Lake > Sediment | place: USA: Wyoming | collected...
TCTCAAGGACTCGAAGCCGGAGGGCCAGAGCGTGCGCTACGTGCTGACGGGGAGTGGCACGGTACCGGTGCGTGAAATCGTCCGGTTGCTGGTCAAGCGACAGTACCGGGGTTACTTCTGTTTGGAGTGGGAGAAGCTCTGGCACCCAGAGATCGAAGAGCCGGAGGTGGCATTCCCGCATTTTGCGAAAGTAATTCGGGAGTATCTGGAAGAGGCCGGGATCAAGCCTGCGTGAGGTCGACGTGCCTCCAAAGAACCCAGAGGGCCTGGACCTCGGGGTCTAGGCCGATCCTGCCAGCACTGGCGCAGTCGCTCCGGCACCACCACCACCCGCTCACCACCCAAAGAAGCGATACGGGTCATCCCACTCCGTGGGCCGGGTGACGTACAGGCCGTCGAGCCAACGGCCGGCGGTCGGGTCCTGGATCGGCTCCAGGCGCACATCGGCGAGCCACAGTTTACCAGTGCCGGTAAACCAGATCTGGAACTTGGTCCCTTTGGCCGCCGTATCTTTGGCTTGGAGGACGAAAGAGACCGTCTGCCATTCCGGCTTGGGTGCGAAGTTCTGGTACTCGAACAGCGCTTGCCAGTTGGCTGTATTCTGGACGGTCCAAGTGACGTCCTTGGTGGTCAGGCCATCGGCTCGGGTTCGCAACGACAATCGATACCACTGGGCGCCTCGGATAGGCAGCTCGTGTTGGGCGAGCATCACTTCCGGGGGCTTGGCACCGGCTGCGACGGGCGGCACCGCGATGAGCTCGGCCCAACCACCTCGCGGCTCCGTCAGCACCTCGCGCGTGCAGGAGGAGCCTTTGGGAGTTGCGCTAAACTCCCATTCGTCGGCCAGTCCGTCGCCATTGGTATCGGTGCTGAAATCCCCATTCTTTACGAGTGAGGGCCCCTTGGAGGCGCCCACCGGCTCGGCGAACCGCTCCAATAGGGACGTCGAGCCGGACACGCCGAGATTCCCCAGCAGCCGGCTCACCGCGAAAGAGGTGCGCACGAAGGTGCGGCGCAGGTTGAATTGCTCCGGGCTGTGGTTGAAATACCACGATGCCAGACCAGCCTCGAAGTTCGCGTTTTTGAACAGGTTACTGTCCGGCGCTTCGGTGGCCACCGACGCGGGGTTCTCGCTCGAGATGTATGGGCCCTCGTAAAGCCGCATCCGACTAACCTGAAAACTGGCACCTTCGCCCGAGCCGTTCAGGTAAGCCTGCCAGCCTTCAGGATATGTCTTGTCCACTACGAACGTAAGGTGCAGCTCACTCCAATCGCCCAGGCTGACGGTGATGTCCGGTCCGCGCACCGCCCGATCCCAAGGGCGGCCCGCCCGTTCAACCTCGAGCCGCACGACGGCTGGCCTGCCGAGGACCTTGACGCGGACGGCGAACGTGTAAGTCTTGCCGACTGCCCCTGCCGGCAGCTTCTGCCCGAACTGGGCATAGACAAGGCTGCCCATCGAGACCAGGGCACTCTTCTTGCCCTCTCCAGCGCCGTCCTCGGTAACTTCGACCGAGCTAAGCGCCCCCATCGCCTTGCTGACTTGGAAAGGCGGGAGTTGGCAGAAGACGACGTTGCCCGTCTCTGCCAACACCCCGTCACCATAGACCGTCGCACCCCCGACCACCAAAGGCACCTTGCGCGGGTCGCGGTTATGCACATCCGCCGGCGCGACTCCGGCCAGCAGGGACTGGGCACTGAAGGGCGGGAACCAGGTGGCGATATGCTCCACGGGCTGCATCGTCACCTGGATTGGCAGAAATGAGTTGGCCTCCGCCTGGTCCAGTTCGAGGGCTAGAACGCGGCCTCCCGCCTTGACCCACGCAGCGGCAGCCGGGATCTGAGCCGCGAGTTGGCGGCCCCCATCAGGTCCCAACACCAGCACCTGATCGGACGCGGGCGGCGCGCCTTTGAATGGCGCGGCTTCGACTCCGCAGGCCGCCAGCCAGGCTTGACCGGCTGGTCCGCCGGCGTAAACCGCCGTGCGCCGGGGGGTTGGGCGCCAGGCGTCGACATACCGCAGGATGTTGTCCGCCAGTGTTTCGGCCGCCGGGTCGCTTTCGGTCCGCGCGGTCACATCCATTTGGCAGAAGACCACGAGCCCCCTACCCTCGCGGTATTCGAGAAGCGGGCTGTACTGGAGCGCGTAGCCGCCATCGACAATCGGCAGGAAGTCCCCCCGGGGCGGCTTCTCAATCAGCACGGAGGCTACGTTGCCCCAGTTGCCGCAACGCCACAGCCGGGTGACCTCCAGTCCGCACCAACGCACCGTCGGCGCACCGTTGTAACGCGGGCTCAAGGTATAGGCGAGCGTGGCAGGCAGCAGGGTGGAAGCGCCGCGCCAGTCGTGCAGGTTCTCAGTCTTGAGGCCGGTCAACAGCGGGCTGTCGGGCACGCGCGGCCAGACCTGCCGCAGACCGTATTCTTCGACCCTGAAACCGAGTCGCTGTTCGAGCACTTCGGCAGTCTGTTCGAACACGACCACCTTCAGCCCGTCGCGCACCCGCTTGAGAGAGGGCGCCGGGCCGTCCACCGTCAGGGCGCCTTTGCCGATCAGCAGCACGTCGAAGCTCGAGAGATTAGCGGTGGCATCCACCAGTTGGCAGGTGACGCCTAACCCCTCCAGCCATTTGGTCGTCTGACCGGGCGGGTCGAACAGCGCGATCTTCGAGGCCGGGTGTGCCGGCGTCGGACGCGGGATGACCTGCAGAGCGAACGAGTCTTCCTGGCTTTCTCCGGTGCTGGACCTGAAGCTCGCGTTGATCTGGTAGCTGCCGGGCGCCAGGTCGGCGGGCAGCTTGAGTTGCACCGGGACGCGTCCTTGGTCGCCGGTCGGTACGACCAACCGCTTGGCACCCCCAACCGCCAGGCCCAGGTTGGCCGACCATGAGGCGTCACCGGTCACGGTCAGGCGGGAGTTGTTGATCACGATGAGCTGCTTCTCGATGGTTTCGCCGGGGTAGAAGGTGTGGTCCCTGGCGGTGAAATGCTCCTGCTTGCCGGCGATCCAAGCCAGTAGCGGCAGGTTGTTGCGCTGCAAGGACTGGGCCGTGGGCGAGGCGACCCAGTCGGACCGTTCGTAAGCCAAGTCAAAGCGCGCGTAGGTGCGGTCGATGAAGTCCGGGCTGTAGCCCGGCTGCTGCAGGTTATCCCAGTCGACGGGCAGGTCCTCGCGGCGGCGTTGGAACCCGTCGCGCAGTTTCCAGAAACGGTCGTGGTCCCAGGGCGAGTTGGCCGACAGACCCCAAGTGCGGAACGCACGCCAATTGGCGGTCGTGTAGGCAGCTTGTACGGGCTGCATCTCGTCCAACCGCGCGTCGCCCACCGGGTACGGGTAATCCCAACGGAACCATCCGCGACCCTGGCGGAACTGCTGCGCCTCCCACCGCAGGTTGCGCTTCTCCCGGTCACTGATCTGGTAGGCCGCATCCCCGAGGAACTGAGCGTTCCATTCGGCGAGGCAGTACTCCCACGGCACGGCGGCACTGCCGAACTCGCGCTGGCCGTTGTACCAGCCGCGGTACATGGTCCAGTCCCACCCAAAGGGCGCACCGTATTCCACCAGGAGCAGCGGTTTATTCCCCACGCTCGACCAGTGCTCGAACCAGTCGTCCAGCTCCTGGATGGGCACAAAATTAGGGTAGAAGTTGAGGGTGTACATCGCGCTGAGGTCGCCTGAAGAGTGATGATAGAGGAGTCGGGCCGGGTCCAGGCGCTTGACGATGGCTTCGCAGCGTAACGCGAGGCTGACGTTGCGGTCGGCCCACTGATCCCTGGGATTGCTCAGCCCGTCCATCATCAGCGGGTTCACGTCCTCGTTGTAGCCAGTCGCATTGTGGCTCATCGCGTAACTCACCACCGACGGATGGCTCCCCGCCACGTGCACGTAGAACGCCGCGTGGCCGGCGTAGCCGTTGGTCTGGTCGGCGTCCGGCGTCTTCCAGTCGTACGCGCTGAAGTGCGGCTGCGACAAGGCCACCAGCATTCCCGTGTCATCGGCCGCACGCAGGATCTCCGTGAAGCTCAGGTGTGAGCCGGGCTCGCAGCCGTAGTTGTGGGTGTACACGAAATTGATCCCAAAACTCTTGAGGCGCAGAAGGCTCTCCTTGGCGCGCGCGTAGGCCGACAACGCGGCTCCCACCTGCGCGTTGTCCAGGGGGACCAGGGACAGGTACAATCGGGTGCCGTTGAGGTAGAAATCACGACCCTGGATCCAGAACTCCCGGAACCCGAAGCGAACCGGCCTGGCGGTGTCCACCGCTCGGCCGTCCGCGTCGAGGAGCGACAGCTCGGCGGCATACTGGTTCTCGGGCGTGTTGATGTCCCAGAGCTTCGGCGCCTTCCACGACGCCGTGAACGTCGTGCCGCCCTTGGTCACCTCGAGGACGGAGAACGCCGGGCCGGTAAACTCCGCCACCTGGCGACCCTTTTCGCTGATCCGGGCTCGCAACTTGTAGCGCCCGTCAGCCGCCAGCCCCGCCAGCCCGGCCTGGAAGGTGATTTGGCTCTGGCGAACCGAGGTGTCAATCCTCACGTCGGAGAGCCGTGCCCCGGCTGGCTCGCTTGTCAGCCAGACGTCGCCGCACAGGCCGCGGCGTTCGACTCTGCCCTGCCGCTGCCTAGCGGTGTTGGTGTCGTTGTACGACTCCATCACGGCTTTGAGCGGCATCGCCACCACCAGCAGGCTAAGGACATGGGTGGCGCCCGGACGGACCGCCCCCGAAAGATCCACCTCGCCGGCCGGGAAGCGGAGTTGGCCCACCTGCCGGCCGTCAACGTAGATCGCCGCATAGGAATTCAGGTACTCCACCTCCAGCGCGATGCGCCGACCGGCCCAGGCCTGGGGGATGGTGATCGTGCGCTGGTACCAAGCGCTCTGGACTTGGCCGAGATTCGTGTTCTTCCAGCTCGGGTGGGGGTAGAGAGTCTGGTAGTCGCTCTGCAGGTAGTCCTCAATGCCCGGCCAGCAGGCGGGCACCTTGTAGTACCCCCAACCCGCAGCGGGTACTTCCAGGGCTTTATCTGCCGCCGGCTGCCAGCGCCACAGCCCGTTGATGCAAAGACGTTCACGCGTGGCGGTGGTTTCGCGCCAGGCCCTGGCGGGATCCCACACTGCTTTGACGCCCGCCGGCAGCGCCAGGTCCGATTGGTCTTGCGCCCCTGTCGAGCAGGGCAGTGCGAAGATTCCGCAGGCAGCCGCGAGCACCAAAGACAGTGGAAGCTTCACGGTTGAGATCCTCTCAAGGGCCGGTCCACTCGGCGAGACGAATTCCCGCCGGCGTTCCCCTCAGGGATTCCGCCCAGCTTCGACCGGCCCGGTGATCTTGGCGCGCGCGGCAAGGTATCCCCACACATACGCTTGGCCGGCCATCGGTTTGTGGATCGTATATTCACAGACCATGGGATCCCAGAACACATCCCAGAACGCTTCGAGCGCCGGCCAGTGTTGGTACGGCGGACAGAAAACCCGGCCCGCAAATGGGCCGATGAACGGATCCTGGAGCTCTTTGATGGTATTGTCCATTGGCCCTCCCACCGTGAGGCCAGGCGGAGGCGATTGATGGGTGACCCGATGATCGATCTGCAAAGGATGCCGAGGGGAGTTGTATCCCAGCCCGGTCGTGTAACACATATTGACCGGGTTTGCCCCGGCGCTCGTCTGCGCGGCCAGTACCAGCCCACGCAAATATTTCGGCGCGGCCGAAAGAACATGCGCGCGCGCAACCGATACGCAGCTCTCGGGACTGCTCAAAGCTCCGTAGACCACTGGCCCGTACGGATGCTTCGCCCAGCGAAAGCCGGTCCGCTCGATGCTGGCAAGCCGCATGTCGGCGTCCTGCAGCACCACGTCCCGGCAGTTCCGCTTTACTTTCTCGTCAACGCCGGCCCGGCCCGCTCGCGCATAGACCCAGGCGCAATCGGCCTGGTCCAGACTGTCCCAGGTATATTCCACGGCGCCGGCTGAGTTCTTGTAGGGGGTGGTCTCCAGAAAAAGGTTGTTCCATTTCGATTCGCCGGTCAGACAGAACAGTTCTGCCGCAGCGAAATTCCGGACGTCTCGCACGGCGAGGTGTTTGGCCATGAGACACTCGCGCTCTTCGCGCTCGCGATCGCGTTCGGCCCAGTTCATGGCGCGCAGTGCGCTTTCCTGATATGCAGCCGCCCGTTCGGGGAAACGGGCTGCCAGCCAGCGCGCGGCGCGGGCCGCCGCGCCCGCGTACATGTAGCTCGCCAATAGGTCCGGCGCGTACGTCATTACCGTCAGGGATTCCTGAAAGCTGGCCTCACCCCGGCGGGGGTGTTCCGAGGACTCGATGCCACCCCGAACGCCGCCTTCGGGCAATTGCAGCCGCCTGAAAAAATCGATGCCCCAGAGGGCTTCATTGACTATATCCGGTAGGCCGTTGCCGGATTCCGGGAGATTGAGCGAGAGCGACCCAAAACAGTCGGGGAACAGCTCAGCCAACTCGAGGAGCAGGAGACTGGCTTTGAGATGCTGCACGCGGCGGTCCCAATCCCCGGCATCCATGTACCCGCCCCAAGCATTGGCAACGACGTCGTCCGTCTTGCCCTTGACGAGGTTTCCGAAATTGGAGTCCTTCTTGTTGAGGCCATTGCCGGTGTCCATCAGCGGGGCTCTGGAGGCATACACTTTGAGGCCGTCGTCAGGGTGGAACGGGCGCTGGCGTTCATAGGTGGTATAGGGTTCGCCAAGAGTGATCCCGCTCCGCTGATGATAAAACCCTCGGGCGGCGACCACAAAGGCCCGTCGCCAGGTATCGTCCGCGACTTCAAAAGGGTATGAGCAACCGATGCCTTTTACGCTCACACGGTATTTCCCTGCCCGATCCAAACCCGTGAAGTCCATCTGGAAGACGTCCGTGCCGTTGTAGTTCTTGTTGTACGCGTCCTCGGTTTTGTCCCCGGCGGCTTTCGACAGCGCGGTCGTCCCTTTGAACACCACGCGGCCGGTAGGGTCTTCAACAATCTCGAAGGGCAAACCAGGCTCGTAGTGCAGTCCGCCTCCGTTGCCCATCCAGCAGGACAAGAAGGCGAGCTTGGCGGGGTCATCAGAGCGGAACCCGATCTGGCTTACATGGACGGCTTCGCTCCTGAGGGAAGCCGGATCGAGGGTGAACTTCTGAGCCGGCAAGCCCGGGTCACTGAAGACCACGGCATAATCCATTCCGGCCTGCAGCGGCGCCGACAATTTGAGATAGACGACGTCGCGCGTGGTCGCTTCGAATTGGTAAGGACCGACCATCCCCAAGTCGGCGGGTTTGCTCTTGCGATGGACCGACACTGGGATCTGCGGCGTCCGGTAATGCGAATCAGTTCTCGACTTTATCCGGTAGCTGGTGCGGTCATCCATGAAGGCAGCGTCGAGCGTTTTCCCGACCACCTCATCCATCGTGCAGAGCAAGTCACCGTTCTTGCCGACCAGGTTGCCGATGACCTTGCCCTCCCGTCTTACGAACCGGTGGATGTCGGAATCACTCACCACATCTCCGTCTTGTTTCATGTAGGGTATCTGGCGGCCATATTCGACGTGGCGGGCCGACAGGGTGATGCCGATGACGTCCGGGGCAACTAGGCCCACATGATCGATCCGAACGGACTCTGTCGGTGGGTCGCCAGCCAAGGTGGCGCTGCAACCGGCAACCGCAAGAAAGACGGCAAGACGCATATCGGGCCTGATCAGTAGACGTTCATGGCGCGGAACATGGTTTCATCGCGTCGCTGTCCCTCATTGGACGAGCACATCGAGCCCCGCGAAGCTCACGAAGGGATTGCCGTTGACCTCAGACTTAATCACCATCCGCAACGTGCGCGTTGTGACGGGCTGGTTGAAGCGTAGCGTCTGGAGCTCGCTGGTGTTCGCCCACGTCGCCGAAACGACCGCGGTGCCATCAGCGAACAGCTCGCAGTCGGCGAGTCTGAGGACGCAGAGTGGCAAATACATACATTCGATGCGGGAGGACACCAATTCTCAGTCCTTTTTCACAGCTCGAGCCACCCGTTTCAACTGAGCGATCGCAAAGTCTTTTAAGAGGCCCGTCTTGGGATCAAAGGGCCAATCGAGCGTGCAGACCCCGCCCTGCTGGTTGCAGGTGTTGATCCAGTCAATCAATTCCTGGTCGCTAAACTGGTTGCCATCGCCCTGGCCGTGGTAAACGTTGCCGCAATAGATCTTGCCGTGCCACAAGATGCCATCCTGCGACGGCAACTGCGACGGCGTCAGACGTTTCAGGTCCTGTTTGCTCCAGGTGTCGCCGCCAGTGTAATCATCGATCCCTTTGCAGAGGCAGGCTTGCTCGTTGCGCCCCCAACTAAACGCGATGACGGCCTGGGGATTGGCGGAATGGACGATGGAGTGGATCGTCCACCAATCATCGGGCTTCGCCTGGTAGGTGTCGCGTTCCACGCCGTCGAACCACCATCCGGCAATCGTGTCCTTGTAGCGGTCGGCGTACTCCCTGAAAACGGCGAGCCGCCGTTTGCGGCACTCAGCCGAGGGCGGAGTATTCTCGTTGAACCCGCCGCGCCCCGCGCCTTCGTCCATCAGACCGACGGAGACTTTCGGCTCATTCATGTAGCCGTTCAGACCGGCAAAGTAGCAGATGAGCTTCACGCCCTTGCCATTGAGCGCGTTCGCCAAGTCCAGGATCAGGTCTCGGCGCGAGCACTTTTCGCCTGGCCCGTAACCGGTGTAATCGCAAAAGACCTTGTTCGGGGCACATGGCCACGCGAAGTAATGGTCGTCAAGGCAGAAGATGACCCAGCCCACTTTCGCCTCGGCCATTTGCTCGGCGAAGCCTTTCACATCGAATCCGTCCACGAATCGGTTCCATTGCTCGGCAGTCATTTGCGACGGACTCGGGAACTGGGGTTGGGTCGCTATCGAGTAGCCCAGAAGAATCCGGTACTGGTAGTGCATGAAAATCCCATAGTTGCCCTTACCCATCCAGCTGGTGTCGCCCGTGCCGGCCAGAGCGTGCATCGGAAACGAGAACGCGACCGCTAACGCAACGATCGCAATACGCATGATGTTCATCATCGCCGGCCTCCACGGTTGGGGTATGTCATAATGGATGCGAACTACTTTTTCTCCTGATACACCCGCACGTAATCAACGTACATGTCGGCCACTCCGTTATAGCGGGACAAATCGACCGGCCAGCCGCCGCCGGTGGCCAGGTTGATCAGAAAGAAAAATCGAAGTTCCTTCGAGAGCGGCAGCGTCGGGTGGCGTCCTACCTCGATGTTGTCGCAATAGTAGATGGTGTCGGTCTCGGTGATCTTGCATCCGTAGAGGTGGAAGGTTTCAAACCAGGCCGAGGGGATGCCGAACTTGCCCATACGAATCGGATTGTGCAACCCCTCGAATGCCTTCTTCTCGACGGCCTTGCCGGTCTCCCCCTGATCCCAGGCGTGCGGGCAAATCATATAGGTGTCAAACGCGTTGGGCTCGCGGGGCCCTTCACCTCCGTACGCTTCAATAACGTCTAACTCATCGCACGGCACCTTCTTGCCTTTGACGTGGTCGGTCATGTAATCTGTCAACAGCCAAAAGGCGGGCCAGGAGCCGATCGTGTTCGGGCCGATAAACCGGCACTCAAAATAGCAGGGCGCCTTGGCGGTGATGCCGGTGGCGTCGTTCTTCATCGACGAGATTATGCCGGAACTGTGGGTCTTGTCGCTGGCCCGGATCCGCAGATAGGAATCGACCTGCGAGAACGGGTTCTTCGGAGAATCGTGGCCGGAGAAGGCATGCGCGCTGAAGTCCTGCCAACCGGCCGGCGGCTTGTGATCATAATAGGTCGCCTTGGTGTCCGTGCTGGAAATAGAGAGGGGTCCTTTGAAGTCGTCGGCAAAGAGCAGCGACATACCTTTGGCCGCCGGTGGCGGGTCCGGGGACATTCCTTCGTTCCAGGAAACGCCGCCTCGGTTGTAGAGTTGAAGGTAGCAGTTGTCCTTGGTATGGGCACTGACACCGCTGAGCCGCAGCGTGACGGGACCATGCGGGTACTGGTCCGCCGGGAAGACGAACGAGCCTTTGCCGTGAGCATCCAGCGGGACCGTAGCCACGGTGGAATCCGAACCCAAGCCGTCACCTTGTTTCCAGCATTTCGCGGTCACGCTCTTGAAGCCGGGGGCCGTGAGTCTGACGACGGTATCTCCCTTCACTTGGGAGCAATACTCCGGCGAGACGACGGCCACCTCGCACCCCAAGGTCTCTTCAGCGCTATTCTCGGAATCGACGCTGAGGGAATCGAAATACAGATCGCTTTCGACGGGCAACAGTTTCTCCTTTTCCGTCGGCTGGCCGATGGTGAAGACCACCGTGGTGATGGGATAATCGATCTTGCCGTTCTTATCCCCGCCCCACGTCTCATGGGGAGCGTCCAAGTCGAAAACGACCTCTTTCCAGCCCGTAAAGTCAACAATCCCGCCTTGTCCCTTGTTGGTGGACAGCGACCGGTACTGGTGGGTCTCGCCCGACGCGTCGGCCAACTGCAATCCATAGGAACACTTCGAGTTGTCTCCCTTGAGCCAGAAACGCAGGTTGTGGACTGGTGCTAGAATGTTGACCTGGTTCGGAATCCCGAGGTATTGGAACTGGCCGCTGCCCACAAAATGGTAATGCAGTTTCAGGCACTGTTTCCCGTCGTGGGGTTGGTCGGTGGACAACTTCACAGAGGCGTTTTCGTCGGGAACGTCGACGACCCATACGGTGGGCTGCGAGGAAGCCCGCTCAAAATCCTGCACCGTCACCTGCACCGCAGCTCTGACCGGCATCAGCCCGCCAGCCAACAAAGCGGACATGAGCAGCATCAGCCCCATCGTGGACTGAGCCGCCTTCTGCCAGCAGCCTTTGGCAGGCGACTGCGCCCGAAAAGAGCGCGTGTCTCGACAAGGAATTGATCGCCCCCCGGTGGACGGGCCTGGCCCGATCAGGAGGTCTTCTTGGTTTGGCAAATCGGTGGTTAACATGGGTTATACGACGATTGTTTCAGAACAACAATTCAGTATCACCGA
>Ga0315286_10006927_pt1 | contig 11039 bp, 7 predicted proteins | sample YL17G10_0_MG_FD_205038 | JGI IMG/M metagenome (GOLD analysis project Ga0315286, IMG submission 205038) | Sediment microbial communities from Yellowstone Lake, YNP, Wyoming, USA - YL17G10_0 | ecosystem: Environmental > Aquatic > Freshwater > Lake > Sediment | place: USA: Wyoming | collected...
ATCTGTTTCCCGGGGTTATCGGAACAACTATTCAATCGGTTGCGATCCATCCGTCCGACCGACAGATCACGCTTCAGACGCAGGAAGGTTTGCGATTGGTGGTACAAATGTTCGGATCGAAGGCGAACGTCCTTCGCGTTGATCCCCAGAACCTTGTTGCAGGTTCGTTTCTGCGCCCGAAGGAGACCGACGGGATATTGTTCACCGAACGGGATCCCGCTCCGGTCGTGCAGGATCTTTCTTCCTTCATGGCTCAGATGCGGCAGTTTGGCGAAACCCCCGTGGTCGGTGCACTCAGGAAGGCATTTCCACGATTTGGAAGTACGCTGACCAAAGAACTTCTGTTCCGAGCGAGCGTCGATGAATCCGAATCCATGAGGAGGCTTTCCGAAGAGGGCCTCGAACGCATTTTCACTACCGGCTCCGAAATGATATCAGAATTGGAGAACTCCTGTCAGCCCCGCATCTATTTTGAGGGACCGATGGCGATGGAGTTTTCCATCGTCGGTCTCAAGCATCTGGTCCACCTTGAAACGAAGCACTTCGATTCTCTCGACCAGGCCATTCCGGCTTACCTCGGAGCGGTCCGAAGCGGCGAAACGTATGCGCATGAAAAAAACAGAATATTGGGCGTCCTGAACAAGGATCTCGAGAAATCAAATCACACGCTGGAGAAAATCTCAAAGGAATCGGAATCTGCCGGCAGGGCAGATCAGTACGAACTCTCGGGGAAGCTGCTGACGGCGCATCTGCACGAACTGCACAAGGGAATGACAGAAGCTGTCGTCGAGAACGTCTTTGCTGCCCCAACGGTCGTGGTCGAAATTCCACTCGATCGCAATCTCACGCCTGCGAAAAACGCCGAACGATTCTTCGAGAAGGCAAAAAAGGCAAGAGCTTCCGTCGAAGAAAAGCGGCACCATGCGGACCAGTTACGACAGCATGTGCGGACACTGACCCTGTTTGCTGAGCGGCTTGAGACCGTTGGATCCGCCGCAGAGCTACAATCGTATGTGGACGAACATCATGCCTCTCTTCTCGACCTCGGTGTCATCAAGGCAAAGCGTACACACAAGGGGTTTGATGAGACGGTACCGTTCAGGGTGTTTCGTGTGTCCGGCGATTTCACCGTGTGGGCCGGAAAGAGCGGCGAAAACAACGATTTGCTTTCAACACGATTCACAAAGGCGAAGGATCTTTGGTTCCATGCGCGCGGTGTAGGGGGGTCCCATGTTGTGCTGAAACACGGAACCGGCAAAGGGGACGTGAGCAAGCAGGCAACTCACGAGGCGGCCAGCATCGCTGCCTACTACAGCAAGATGAAGACATCCAAACTCGTTCCCGTTGCCATGTGCGAGGGAAAATATGTGCGCAAGCCAAAAGGCGCTTCTCCCGGGACAGTGACCATTGAACGGGAAAAGGTAATCTTTGTCGAACCGCGGCTGCCGGCACATTGACACAAGCGTGAGTTTGAACCTACACTCCCTGCCGATCGATCGCCAGCCCTTGACATTGCGGAATATGCAGAGGATATTTGAGCCATTCAGACAAAGCGTAGCCTTCTCAATGCACTGTACGACATCAATGCCCCAACGAACTCAGCGGACTCTCTCATGAAATCGATCGTCTCCTTTCTCTCTTTTGCACTTATCGTTGTTCTGTCCGGCTGTCAGTCGAAGATCGAGCAGCGACAGGTCAAGCAGTATACCATTGAACAATTCATGCAGACGGTTTCCATTGGCGGAAGCTCGTTTTCGCACGATGAAAAGCGAATTCTCTTCCACAGCAACAAATCCGGGATCTACAACCTCTACACCGTTTCCGTCGATAGCGCGGAACCGTTGCAAGTCACGAACTCGACCACCAACTCGATCTTTGCCGTCTCTTTCTTTCCCAGCGACGGCCGGATTCTTTATCGGAGCGACAACGGCGGCAACGAAATTGCTCACCTCTTTGTCCGAAACGAGGACGGTACCTTCCGGGATCTTATTGCCGATACGCGGGCACGTGCGGAATTCTACGGCTGGAGCTATGACGACAAGAGTTTCTTCTACGGATGCAACAGCCGTAACCCCAAGTTCATGGACATCTATGAAATGGATATTGCCGCGTTTTCGCCACGGATGATCTATCAAAACGATCCGGGGTATGATCTCGGGGATATCTCCAACGACAAACGATTCCTTGCCTTCGGAAAGACCTTCACCAACGACAACTCCGACATGTTCTTGTTTGACATCCAGACGAAGGCCATGAAACACCTCAGCAAACACGAGGGTGATGTGATCTTCAGACCGATCACATTCAGCGTCGATTCGAAATCACTCTACTATCTGACCAACGAGGGAAGCGAGTTTAACTATCTGAAGCGGTACGATCTGGCTACCGGAATCTCGGAAAAGGTCGAAGGCACGAATTGGGATATCACAGGGACATTTTTTTCCCACGGCGGAAAATACCGCGTCGTCATCGTCAATAGCGATGCGCGTACCGAAATCCGATTGACCGATCCGTCGAACCAGCCCGTCCAGCTTCCCTCGCTTGTGGACCTAGACATCACTTCCGTCAACATATCCCGGGGGGAGAAACAGATGGCGTTCTATGCCAACAGCTCCCGCTCGTCGAACAACCTCTACATCTACAACTTCGAGACGAAAGCCTACAAGCAGTTGACGAATACGATGAATCCCGAGATCAATCCGGAGGATCTTGTCACGGGCCAGGTTGTTCGGTACAAGTCGTTCGACAGTCTCGAAATCCCGGCAATCCACTACAAGCCCCTTCGGGTCAAACAAGGAGAGAAGGTGCCAGCGCTGGTCTCTGTTCACGGCGGGCCTGGCGGACAATCGCGCATCGGGTACTCACCCTTGATCCAATACCTTGTCAATCATGGGTATGATATCATTACTGTAAACAATCGCGGCAGTTCGGGCTATGGCAAGACCTTCTCCAAGCTGGACGATCAGAAGCACGGACAGGATGACTTGATGGACTGCGTGCAAGCCAAGAAGTTCCTCGCAGCGGCGGGGTATGTGGACGAAACAAGAATTGGGATTATTGGAGGGAGTTACGGCGGCTACATGGTTCTTGCAGCGCTTGCGTTCAAACCGACAGAGTTTGCGGTTGGCGTCGACATATTTGGAGTGGCAAATTGGGTGCGAACCCTGAAGAGTATTCCTCCCTGGTGGGAAGCTCAACGACTTACGTTGTATCGCGAACTCGGGGACCCGTTCAAGCAGGAGGCAATGCTGAGAGCGAAATCTCCTCTGTTCCATGCAAAGAACATCGTTCGGCCATTGATTGTGCTACAGGGAGCAAACGATCCCCGCGTACTGAAGGTTGAGTCGGATGAAATGGTCGAAGCAGTGAAAAAGAACAATGTCCCTGTGGACTATCTTGTGTTCCCGGACGAAGGGCATGGATTCATAAAGAAAGAGAATGAAATGAAGGGGTACAACGCTATCCGGGAATTCCTCGACAGGCATCTTAAATCAGGCATGGCGGACACCGTGCGCGGCACGTCCACCGCAGTTCAATAGCTGAAGGAGTGGTGAGGGCGGGGGTATACTCTCCGTCTGCCATGAAGGTGCAGGCATTCTGCTTGCTTCTATTCGCCCCCTTTGGCTCGCCCACAATGGGGATAGCGTTCTCCGGTTGGAAACTCATCGTTTGTGATGATTGCGAAACAACAGGAGACTATTTTGTCACGAGTACACCGTCCGGCTAAACCGGCTTAACCATTTTGACGTATCGTATGGAACTCTCCAAACCGTTACAACCATCCCGTCGTGGTTTTCTCCGAACGTCGGCGGTGGTCGGACTTTCTTCTTCACTCGTTGGCTGTTCTTCGCTCACACACATCTTTGTTCGCCCCCCCTTCGACGTTCTCATTAGGAATGGAAGCCTGCTGGATGGGACCGGCGCCGAAGAGAAGAAGGCCGATATCGGAATTCGAGACGGCCTGATCAAGGCGATCGGTCAACTGTCGTCTGCAGACGCAGACCACGTCATTGATGCGACAGGCTTAACGGTGGCGCCGGGATTCATCGACATCCACTCACACGTTGACATTGAATTGTTCAAAGCCCCAAAGGCGGAAAGCAAAGTACGCCAGGGGGTAACAACAGAAGTGACGGGATGCGATGGAGAATCTGTCGCACCGCTTGGGGGACCCGAGCTTGACAGGACGCTGGCGGATTTCAAAAAAGAATTCGGGTTCGACTGTCCTTACCGGGACATGGCGGGTTTTTTTGATGTTCTGCAACAAAGAGGCTGCGCTCAGAACCTCATTTCATTTGTCGGACTTGGTACGCTCCGGGGAAAAATCGTCGGTCTCGACAATCGTCCGGCAACTTCGGAAGAAATGACTGCGATGAAGCGTGAACTCCTCTCGGCAATTGAACAAGGATGCTGGGGAACGTCCACCGGGCTTGAATACACGCCGGGCAGCTTCGCTTCCACGCAGGAACTCTGGGAGCTGGTGAAGACGGCGCCGGAACGATACAGAATCTATGCGAGTCACATCCGCAACGAAGACAACACCTTGCTTGAAGCCATCGAAGAGGCTGTCACCATTGCACGGAATTCCGGCGCGAGTCTCCAGGTTTCCCATCTCAAGGCAGGGTACAAGATTAACTGGCACAAACAACATGCAGCGTTGGAGATCCTGGAAAAGGCAATGACATCCGGCATGAATGTCCATGCTGATCGATATACCTACATTGCCTATCAAACAGGTTTGGCACTTCTCTTCCCGCTCTGGGCACGGGATGGTGGAAACGAGCAATTTTCCAAACGGCTCAAAGATTCTTCCCAGCTCGCTGCGATGAGAATCGATGTTGACAAGAAAGTGACCGGACTTGGCTCGTGGGATTCCGTGATGATTTCCTCGGTTAAGAATGACTCGAACAAAGTCTACCTGGGAAAGACGATTCAGCAGATAGCGCGGGAAAACAATGTCGACCCGTTTGAGTTCTGCGTCGCTTTGCTGTTGCAGGAAGAGACGAATGTCGGCATGGTTGGTTTTGCGATGGATGAAGCAGGCACGGAAATGATTCTGGCCTGGAAAAACACCATGGTTGCCTCCGATGCCGCCTCCTATCATCCCGGTATAAAGACCAGTCCTCATCCACGTGCGTACGGAACGTTTCCACGTGCCATCGCCCACTATCAGCGGACACGGAAGATCACGACGCTTCCGGAGATGATCCGAAAAATGACGTCGCTCCCCGCAGAAAAACTCGGTCTAAAGGATCGCGGAATCATCGCCGAAGGAAAATGTGCCGATCTCGTTCTTTTTGATTACGAGAATATCCAGGACCGCGCAACATTCCTCGACCCTCATCAGTTTCCGGCGGGAATACCGTATGTGATCATCAATGGTGTTCCGGTCGTTGAAAACAGCATTCAGAACGACGAGTTGCCGGGGAGGGTGTTGCGCAGCAATCTGAACGTTTGAAGATCGTCGGCATCGTTGGATTCATTCAGCAAATCTGCTCCATGATATTGACACACCACACGAAATCACTCTAACATTACGAGGTCCTGTTATGAAGCGTTCCTGCGCGGTCGTTTGTTTCTTGATTCTAATGTCTCTTGCCGTCGGCACTCAGCAGTCAACTTCTCAATCCCTGCCGAACAATCTCGATGCGTACGTGGAGAGTGTTCAGAAGGAATTTGAAGTCCCGGGCATCGGCCTTGCCATCGTCAAAGATGGGAAGGTTCTCCTCGCCAAAGGATACGGAATCCGAAAACTCGGCGAGACTGCCGCTGTCGACGACCGAACGTTGTTTGGCATAGCGTCCAATTCAAAGGCGTTTACCGCAACCGCATTGGGGATTCTGGTGGAAGAAGGAAAAATTGAATGGGACGCCCCGGTGGTGCGCTATCTTCCGTGGTTTCAGCTTTCGGATCCCTATGTGACGCGTGAACTGACTATCCGCGACCTTCTTGTGCATCGGAGCGGACTCGGTTTGGGAGCCGGCGATTTGCTCTGGTGGCCGGCATCCACCTATAACCGGAAAGACATCGCAAAGCGGCTTCGGTTTCTTCCATTGGTCAGGAGTTTTCGGAGCACATATGCGTATGACAACGTTCTGTATCTCATCGCCGGTGAAGTCATCGAAGCTGTCAGCGGCCAGACCTGGGAGGATTTCGTCGCTGCCCGGATTCTTGCCAAAGTCGGTATGACAGACAGCAATGTTCGTCATTCCGATGCCACGGGGGGTGGAAATGTGGCCGCAACACACGCCAGTATAGAGGGAAAAGTCCGACCTGTCGCTCCCTTCATCAGCGACAATACCAATCCTGCGGGGGGTATCAACGCCAGTGCACGGGACATGGCCAAATGGATGATGGTTCAACTCGATTCGGGTCGCGTGGCCGGAGGCGCGAATCTCTTTTCACCACGGACGACTGTTCAACTCTGGAGCATTGTGACTCCGGTTCCCATTGGCAATCCGCCGCCCGAACTCTCCGCGCTCAAAGCGAATTTCAACGGCTATGCTCTTGGCTTCGGCGTGCGCGACTATCGAGGTTACAAACTGGTATCGCACACGGGAGGATTGCCTGGTTACGTTTCCAAGGTGGCTCTGATCCCGGAACTCAAGCTCGGTGTGGCTGTCCTGACAAATCAGGAGTCGGGCGAAGCGTTCGAATCGATTACCTACTACGGCCTGGACAACCTGATCGGCGCTCCGAAGACCGATTGGCTTGAAGGCTTCAAGAAACTCAGAGCTCGAAACGAAAGCATGATCGCGAACGCAGAGAAACAGACGACTTCCAAGCGGGACACGACCTCGCGACCGCCTCTTCCCCTTGCTTCCTACGCCGGAACGTACAACGATCCATGGTACGGAGACGTCACCATCAAGCTCGTGGACCGAAAACTCGTGCTCTCGATGAATCCAACTCCGTCCATGGTGGGCGACCTTGAGCATTGGCAATACGGTACATTTGTCGTACGCTGGAGAGACCGCGAACTTCGGGCCGATGCATTTGTGATATTCTCGCTCAATCCCGATGGCAGCGTCGATCAGGTGAAAATGAAGGCCGTCTCACCAGCGACAGATTTCAGTTTTGACTTCCACGATCTATTATTGAAACCTGTGAAACGCGACGCACGGTGAGATTGTGTGGACAACCTGAGCGTTGGTCAAAATCAATAGAAAGGATACTACTATGGACAGCACCTACAAGAATTGCCAAAGTTGTGGAATGCCTCTCAAGAGGGATGAAAAAGGGGGCGGCTGGGAAGCCAACGGCACGAAGAGCACCAAGTACTGCAGCTATTGCTATCAGGATGGCAAGTTCACTCAGCCAAACATCACCGTTGAGCAGATGCAGCACTTTGTCAAGGGGAAGATGAAGGAAATGGGTTTCCCCGGCTTCATGGGTGGTTTTTTCACCAAAGGGATTCCAAAGTTAGATCGATGGGCGAAGCGGTAGACATGGTAGAACATCTGTAGACGGCCTCGCACACACATCGTCCGTTCAAGGATCCCCCCGGACATGCAGAAGGCGCTCAATACTGAACGCCTTCGTGCTTTCTCTCGAAAACCTATTATGACGACGTGAAGCCCCCCCATCCGCGCTACGGATGGAAGATACTACGAGGCTCGTAGCGCATTGACAATGTTGAGCCGTGCGGCGCGTGCAGCCGGAAGGAATCCGCCGAGCAACCCCATGGTGATCGCAAACAGCAACGAGATCACAACGATGGTTGGTGAAAGCGCAAACGAAAACTCCAGCTCCGAGAACGAACCAAAGTTCAGAGTGGAGATCCTGAAAAATTGAAGCACCGATGCCAGCACCAATCCCGCTAATCCGCCGAAGAGAGAAAGCGCAAGCGATTCTGCCAGAAACGCAGCCATCACACTTCGCCTGCGGAAACCGAGCGCACGGAGAGTGCCTACTTCCACGGTGCGGTTGGCGACCGCGGCGTACATCGTAATCATGGCACCAATGGTCGCGCCGGCGCTGAAGATGACCGTGACAAAGATGCCGAGTCTGTAGATAAACAATGCCATCGTTTCAGACTGTTTCTCAAAGAATCGTCGCTCGCGCTCGGGTTCGAATTGCTGCAGACGGCGTTCCGATTCGAATGCGCGCTTGAAGTTTTCAAATTGTTCCGGACGTTCCAGTCTTAACGTCAACGTTGACACAGAATTCACCCGATTGAAGGCGAGCAGGAGTTGTGTCGCATCTCCCCACATCTCCGAATCAAACCCGCTTCCTCCGGCATCAAACCGTCCGACGATAGTCCAGTCGTCACCGGCAAATCTCACCTTGTCACCGATACTCGCCCCCTGAAACCGACGCGCGATGGATGAGCCCACAATAATCTCCCGCGCGCCTTCGTTGAATGTCCTCCCTTCGATCAGTTTTACCTGGGCTCGAAGTTGAAAGGCCATTGGTGAGACGCCGCGGACCGTCACATTGCTCAGACCGCCCCCCACTTTTGCCAGATTGATGATGACGACGGGTTCACCCGAGGCAATCGGTTTTCCGTCGGGTGATTTCGCAATCTGCGGCAAGGAGAGGATAACATTTCTGGTATCACCGTCGATGATGCTCGAGATTTCGCCCTGCGACGATTTCCGCGCCACGATCACGTTCTCATCAGATCCGGTCGCAACCAGTGTCTTCTGGATACCATAGGCCATCATGAGCACAGCGGCGAAGACGAAAACGACGAGCGCAATACCGAGTACCGTAATGGCCGTTGTCAGGCGACGGTTACGGAAGTTGCGAAGTGTATATCGGAGAGGAATCTTCATACAGTAAGCCTTTGTGAGAATAATATGTCAGGTGACAAAACGCAGGCGGACCAATTCGCGCAGTCCGTTGTATGCCCCGCGTGGTGGATTCTCGCGCGACATCCGACGTACGCTTTAGCCATTAAATCGTAATCCATCGACGATTTTCGTTCGTAGCGCGCGCTGAATGGGAAACAGTGACGCCACAATCCCCACGGTCAAGGCAGAGATACCAGCCAGAATAATCGTCATCGGCTCGACATTGAAGACGGGGAACCATCCCTTTGGGATAAACGACTCGAACATCTTCACGAGTGGGAGTGTCATAGCTAAGCCCAAGCCGCCGCCGAAGAATGAAATGAAGAATGACTCGCCTGCGATCAGTCCGACCATATGGCCGGCGGAAAAACCAAGCGTTTTAAGAACAGCATATTCTCGGGTGCGCTCTCGGGCAGACATGATCATCGTATTGCCGAGCACGAGCATAATGATGCCGATGATCACAAAGGAGATAAAATTCATGGCGCTGATGATGGCGCTCGAGGCGGCGATGAATCCCTGTTGAAAGGCACGCTCTGTTTCGGTCTTTGTCTCTGCACGGGAGTTCTTGAAGAGAGCGTCAATTTGTTCGGAGATCTGTGCAGACTTGGATGGATCAGCGATCTTGACAATGTACCATCCCACCTCTCCGTCGCGCCCCTGCATTTCCTGCTTCATGCGTTCGTCAACATATTGCCAGTGAAAGAACATCTGCGTTGCATCGACCGTCTTGTCGCGCGGCTGGTAGATGGCCCGTACCACAAACTCCCATCGTCCCGGATAGATGTCGCCTTCAATCGGCATCACGTCTCCAATTTTCAGCTTGTACCGGTCCGCGATGTCCTTGCCGATGATGCACGAGTTTCGTTCCTTTTTGAACGTCTCAAATTGATCTGGCGGCACGATGAACTCCGGATAGACATCCTGCAGCGTTGCCGGATCGACTGCCAGACGGGCGAAGAACTGGTTTTTGTCAATATAGACGCCGCCAAACCAGTTCATGTACGTTACATTCTGCACACCCTGAATCTTGGTGATCTGATCCCGGTAGGCATAGGGAAGGGGAAAAATGAAAGAAATCGCTTGCCGGACAATAAGCCGGTTGGCAGCGGAGGCCTCCGCTCCGGCATACCATGCCGTGACGACCGTTCGCAACAAACCGAATGCCATGACGGCAATCCCGATTCCGAGGATCGTCAGAAATGTCCTCAGTTTGTGTCTCAGAGAGTTCTTGAAAATGAGTTTGAATACTTTCATAGAGGCCTCCTAGATCAATTCGCCTTTGTCGAGGTGTCGGGTGGTGTGCGCTTTCTCCGCCGCACGGGGATCGTGCGTCACCATGACAATGGTCTTCTTGAATTCGGAGTTCAGTCGTTCCATGAGAATCAGGATCTCGTCGGCTGACGTCTTGTCGAGATCTCCCGTGGGTTCGTCCGCTACAATGATCATTGGATCGGTCACGATGGCGCGAGCGATGGCGACACGTTGTTCCTGTCCGCCCGAGAGTTGCTTGGGATAGTGATTCATCCGGTCGCCAAGTCCGACGGCATTCAGTGCAATTTCCACACGCTTTTTCCGTTCCGCTTTGCTCAAGGACGTCAATAAGAGCGGCAACTCAACATTCTCGAAGGCCGTCAGAACGGGAAGAAGATTATAAAACTGGAAAATGAAGCCAACGTTGTTCGACCGCCATTTGGCCAGCGCCGACTCATTCAGGGAGGCAATGTCAGTTCCGCCGATGACAATCTTTCCCGAATTCGGCCTGTCGATGCCGGCAATCAGATTCAGCAGGGTTGTCTTTCCCGATCCGGAGGGACCCATCAGAGCAATGAAATCTCCTTCCTGGACTTCCAGCGATGTGTTCTTGAGTACCGGGATTTCAAAACTGTCGCGGCGGTACGATTTGGTGATGTTTTCCACGTTGATGATAGGTGGCATTGATTACTCCAACTGTTGAATGAATTAGTATGATGTCGAAGGCATGTACTGTCTGCGCGCGGATCGCAATCTTTTCCACAGACAGCAAACTGGGGGAAATGGCGGCACCCACACGATCTGTTTACAACGTCAGTGCACTTTCACTTTGATTCCATCTTTGATCGCTGCGTCGACTTTGTTGATAACCTTTTCACCCGACGACAGTCCTTCCTTGATTTCCACAAGCGATCCCATATTCTTACCCACGACCACGGGAGTCTCAATCGCCACGTTTTCCCGAACGACGTACGCAATTGTTCTGTCGTT
>Ga0315286_10006928_pt1 | contig 11038 bp, 10 predicted proteins | sample YL17G10_0_MG_FD_205038 | JGI IMG/M metagenome (GOLD analysis project Ga0315286, IMG submission 205038) | Sediment microbial communities from Yellowstone Lake, YNP, Wyoming, USA - YL17G10_0 | ecosystem: Environmental > Aquatic > Freshwater > Lake > Sediment | place: USA: Wyoming | collected...
GATGACGTTTCCTTCATCTCCTCCGCTGTGCCGCAGAACCAATAACATTGTTCTTTTACTCAAATTAGACCAAGGTGTGTTATGCTTAGAACATTCAGACAAAAACGATCCGGGTTCATAACTCTGATGGCTGTGGTTGCCGCCATTTTCCTCTTCATAATCGGCGTAGGCCTGCTGACTCTTGGTTTTAATCGCCGGCTGTATTCCATTCGTTCCAATCACCAGCTCGCAGCCCGCTGTGCCGTCGACTACGGCCTTACCAAGGCCGTCCATGAATTGAACCTGCGGCTGCCTGGTCCCATCCCGCCTTATCCTTCCGCAAGCGGCGTCCTAATCTCCGGCAGCAACATCTCCGGCGTCGACGCAAAATACTCCTACACCATCACCAAAAACAGCGGGGTTTATTACGTAACGGCCCACGGAACGAGCGGCTCTATAACAAAAACCGTCACCTGTGACCTCCGGCTCAAAAGTATATACGAATTCGCCATCCTCACCAAAAACACTTTGGACATAGGCAGCGTTAGTACCGTTAACTGCACTGGCTGCGGTACCTTCCCCCTTAAAATAGGCACCACAAATAATCCGAACATTGACGCTGAAATCATCCTGAAGCCGAACTCCACCGTCGAAGGAGACATCCTCCTTGGGCAGGGCGGTATCCCATCATTAGTCATCGGCTCCGGCGCTACCTATGGCAATATCTACGCCGTCGCCACTGACTTTGATTTGCCCACGCCAACAGTCCCGTCTTATCTCCAGGAAGGTACAGCTACAAACTTTGGAACAATCAATATCCATCATAACGGCGAAAACACAACGCTAACCCCCGCTCGTTCAGGAATATACGAAAACATTACTTTAAATAATAGTGGAGTCCTCACCATCGTCGGCAATGTCGAAATATGGGTCAAAGGTAATCTAACCCTTGGTAACTCCGCTTATATCGCTATCGACCCCAACGCAAAGCTGACTATCTACATTAGCGGCATTCTCAACGGTGCTTACGGCTCAGGATTCAACAACCAGACCGTTGATGACCCAAGCAAACTTACCATATATGGACTGTCGTCCGGCAGTATCACCATAAAAAACAATGGTGACTTCTGCGGAACCATATACGCGCCAAACGCCGACGTGGTCATAGATAACAACGCCAAAATATACGGCTCAGTCATCGCAAACAACTATACACAGCAAAACTCCGTCATATTCACGTATGACGCTCGCCTGAGAACCGTCACTGAAAACGACAAATTCGTCCGCTTCGTTCCCAACCACTGGCGAGAACTATAACCAGCCGGCACGACCACAGCCCAAATTAACATTTTTAACCGCAGAAAACGCGGAGACCGCAGAGTTTTTTCCTATTTTGTTTTCCTCTGCGAGCTTTGCGGTCTCTGCGGTAAAAAAAGGCCACCCTGATTTATTTCGAAGGATGGCCCGTTGGTTCGCAAAAACAGTTCTAACTTAAGAGTTTCATCTACTTAAGGAGGGCGAGGCGGGGGACGTATCCTGTACGCTAAATGACTCACTCCAAAAAACTCCCCCCAAACTTGCGAATCTCCTTCATATTCAAAAACTACTCTCCCCACAACCCAACCAGCCGCCGGCGAGAGGTCTATTACCACCATCATCAGCCCTATAGGCGACATTAGCATTTCCATAGTCAAGCCCCCACTCGTCTCGGCGAAGGCGTTGTTTTGGACACACAAGCAACAGTGGCGCCGAGCCGTAGCCGGAAAGACCTGATTGCTTCATCGACAACTCCTTCAATTTTTTATTAGTCGAAATCCCTTACCCCAAACTGCCGAAAATCCTTATCCCCCAACCCCGTTATCAGTATTGATAATACAGATTGATGATTGATAAGTGATTATTGATAGGTTTCAGACGCAAACTGCTTTCAATAATCTATTATTGATGATCAACTTACCTCGTCCTGTTCAAAAGCGATTCCGCAAGCCGACAAAGCGCGTTGGCTTTTTCACCGAAGGGCTTTAACGCAGCGACCGCCTCATCAGCGAGTTTCCCGGCCAACGCTCTCGACTTCTCCAGCCCCACCACCGCCGGATATGTTTGCTTCCCCTGCCTGGCGTCCTTGCCGCTGGTCTTGCCCAACTCCTCACTCGTCCCGCAGACGTCGAGTATGTCGTCTGCTATCTGAAACCCAAGTCCTATCTTCAATCCGTATTCACGCAGCTGCTTCAATTGCTTCTCGTTGGCCCCACCGGATATCCCACCCATAACAGCAGCGCAGCGAAACATCTTTGCCGTCTTGTTGGTGTGAATGTATCGCAGCATCTTCTCCTGTGGCACGGCCATCCTGGCCGTGTTTTCACGGGCTCCAAGCTCGTGCCGCGTGGCTTTCAGGTCGGCCATTTGTCCCGCCACCATTCCCGCAGGCCCAGCCGCCTCCGCAAGCTCGCCAATCAATCGCGCCGCCATCGCAGGCGTTTTTATCTCCTTGGCCAGCACCTCAAACGCCAGCGTCAGCAGCGCGTCCCCCACAAGTATCGCCGTCGCCTCGTCAAATTTCTTATGACACGTCAGCCGCCCGCGCCGGTAATCATCGTCATCCATCGCCGGCAAATCATCGTGTATCAGCGAATAAGTATGAACCATCTCTATCGCCGCCGCCGCTGTCTCCGCGTCGCGATTAACCTTCCCGCTTACCATTTCGCAGCACCACAACACCATCGCAGACCTGATGCGCTTGCCCGGCCCTGTGAGAGCATAACGAACCGGCTCTCTAAGCTCTTTGCTGATTAAATCCCTCCGTGACAAAATCCGCCCAAGCGCCTTATTGACTAACTTGACCTTGCGCTCTAAATCCCCCTCAAATCTTCTTTGTGATTTACTATCTGACTTCATAACACCAGCCCCGGAAAAGTTGCGTTACAATCTTAAAAACCGTATTATACACTCGCCCCGCGGGGCTTCGATAAAAAATTATGAACCCCAAAATGATTCTTATTCTCGGCGTCACCGCTTCAGGCAAAGGCAAACTCGCCTTCGCCCTGGCAAAATCCCTTGGCGCTGAAATCATCAGCATCGATTCGATGAAGGTCTATCGCCGAATGGATATCGGCACCGCCAAACCGCCCAAAGAAAACCGCGACCAGATTCCTTATCACCTCATCAACGTCGTCGAGCCAGGCGACTCATTCAGCGTCGCCCGATTCCTCGAACTGGCTATAGAATCTATCGCCGATATAAAAAAACGCAACAAACCCATCGTCGCCGTAGGCGGCACCGCCCTCTACATCAAATCCCTCCTCTACGGCCTATTTGAAGGCCCCGGCGCCGATGAGCAAATCCGCGAGGAACTCAAAGCACAGGTACAAGCCGAAGGCCTCGACAAACTTTACGCCCAGCTTCAAACAATCGACCCCGCCACCGCCGCCAAAATCAGCGCAAATGACCCAAGACGCATCATCCGCGCACTTGAGGTTTATCAACTCACTGGTAAACCAATCTCGACGTTTCAAACCCAGTGGGATAACTCGCACGACGCAATACGCAATACGCACGACTGGACTATCATCAGCTTGCGCAGGGAAAAAACCGAAGAAAGCAAACGTATCAACGCCCGCGTCAAAAAAATGATTGACGCCGGCTTGGTCGATGAGGTCAAACAACTCCTCGCCGAACCCAAACCGCTCAGCAAACAGGCCCGCTCCGCAATCGGCTACGCCGAAATAATCAACCACCTCGCAGGCCAAACCACTCTCGACGACGCAATCGAACTAATCAAGAAAAACACCCGAAAACTCGCCAAGGCACAGCGAACCTGGTTCAAAACCTTCAAAAACGTCCACTCGCTCGACCTCACCCCCGATGAAACCATCGATTCAGTCCTCACCCGCGCAAAGGAGGTATTAAAAAATGCAACCTGATTCCAGTCGGTTAAAATTAAGCACGCTATTTCTTGCTTCGAGACCGCAGTTTCTGACCGCAAGCATAAGCCCGGTTCTCGTCGGCTCCGCGATTGGGTTTGCGGTCGCAGGAACATTCAACTGGCCTCTGTTTCTGCTGGCGCTATTTGGCATAATGGCATTACACGCCGGCGCCAATATCGCCAATGATTACTTCGACTCCGTATCCGGCAACGACTGGGTCAATAAAAACGTCACCCCCTTCTCAGGCGGAAGACAATTCATTCAGCAAAACATCATTTCTCCCGGGGTAACACTGGCCGCATCAATTTTTTGCCTTGCCCTCGGCGTATCGCTCGGCCTTATCATCCTGTATCTGACCCGTAGCTGGTTCATTTTAATCCTTGGCCTCGTCGGCCTGCTCGGCGGATTCTTCTACACCGCGCCGCCGGTCAAACTCGGCTATCGTAGCGTCGGCGAAATAGCCATCGCGTTCCTCTTCGGCATCCTCCCCGTCTATGGCTCTTACTATCTCCAAACCGGTTTAATCGACATCACCCCCCTGCCAGCCGCCTGCGTCGTTGCCATCCTGATTTTCCTCATAATCTTCATAAATGAATTTCCCGACCTCCCCGCCGACGCCGCCGTCAACAAGAAAACCATCGTCGTCCGCCTCGGCATTCCTGCCGGCGTCTGGATTTATCGAATCGCCGTGATAGGCACCTTCGTTATTATAGTCGCGGGCGTATTTGTCAGCCGGATTATGGCCTGGCCATTGATGCTGTATTTACTCTTTGGCCTGCCCGCCGCTGCAGCCGCAATAAACTTCGCAAATGTGCGAGACCTCTCCACCCCCGGCCCCACCCAGCACCGCGCAAGCGCCATCACTGTTTTCTTCCACCTCATCGGCTGCCTCGCCCTCACCATCGGCTTTATCATAGGCAAATTCATACTTGGCCAAATGAGTTGACGACATTACCAAGCCCCCTTAAACTTGCCGAAAATGGAACGACGACTAATAATAAACGCCGACGACTTCGGACTTTGCGAAAGCATCAACAAAGGGATTGTCGAGACACACACTAAAGGTGTCCTGACAAGCGCAACCATTATGACCAATATGCCCGCCGCAGAGCAAGCCGTCGATTTAGCCAAAAACCTGCCCACGCTCGGCATCGGCGTCCATCTTAACCTCACCGCCGGAAAACCACTCTACCAGGATAACACCGTAAAATTAATCCTCGACTCACAGGGATATTTCACTTTATCGCCGGGCAAGCTCGCGCTCGCGTCCCTCATAACCGGCAAAGTCAGAACCGCCATCGAAACCGAGCTGGCCTCCCAGATTCAGTGGCTAATCGACAAAGGCATAAAGCCGACCCATCTTGACTCACACAAACACTTTCACTCCTTCCCATCGATATTCCCGATTGTCTGCCGATTAGCTAAACGCTTCGGCATACCCGCTATTCGCTATACCTTCGAACCAAAACAGTTATGTCAACTGCCCTGGCCTGTAACCGACCGCGAAAACAGAAAAAGGGCGTCGCTTGTGCGAACAATGGCGAAGATTAACCGCTGGCAAAATCCTGCGTTCTTCAAAACAGACGCACTTTTAGGCGTTGCGCACGTCGGAACAATAAATGCCGCTTTTATGCGGGCCGTTTCACTGTATAATATCGTCTCGACAGCAGAGTTAATGACGCATCCGGGATACACCTACGACCTCGACCCGACTCGGACTCGCCTCGTCAAACAGCGGGAAGTCGAGCTTGAGGCGCTTTGCAGCGAAAAAACCAAACAATACTTCAAAAACGCAGGCATAAAATTTGTGCATTATGGGCAACTTTGAAACACTTTTGAAAACTACTGAATATCCCGGTATATTCATTATGGGACAGCGATGAGCAGCGGTTTTGAGAAAATACGGCACAACAACTGCACTCTATATATAAGGCATAGTTTCCTTAACCACGGTCTTGTGCAGGTACTTTTAGCCGGCCAAGACAAGTGGCAAGAACAATATGCGTTCAAAACACTTCCATCTTCTGAGCGCAGCCGTGTTCATAAATTCACTATCAGCGTGGACGGCGTTGACAGGGAAGTTTATGTAAAGCAGTATCCGTACAAGTCAATTTTGCATTTCCTAAAATGTCTTTTCTTCTGCGGCAGCCCGGCCAGGCAGGCCTTCAAGGCGGAAACGATGCTGGCCGAGAATGGCATTGATGTCCCCGCAATGGTGGCAATGGGCGAATGCGGGGCCGGTTTTTTGCGTACAAAAAGCTTTCTGGCGACATTTGGGGTTGAGAACGCCAAGCCCCTTCGTCAGTTTGTCCTTGAAACCCGCGAGATTATGACTAACGCACAACTGACAAATTGGCGCGAGTTTATACGCGATTTCGGACGAACCGTGGGCAGGATGCACGCCGAGGGCATTTTCCATGGCGACCTTAGATTGGGCAACATACTCGTTCGACGCGAAGAAAATTTGTGGCGGTTCTTTCTCATCGATAATGAGCGAACGAAAAAATTTAGCAGATTGCCTTTTATGTATCGCCTCAAAAACCTTGTCCAGCTTAATATGGGGCCGCGTGGCATCCTGAGCAACACCGACCGAATGAGATTTTTCAATGAGTACCGTGCCCAGAATGGTATGAGCAGGGAGAAAGGGAAAGCCCTGATAGCCGCAACTCTCAAAAAAACCGCTCGAAGGTTAGACAAGAAAACGAGAATTCGCGTAGCGATGAAGAGGTCTTTGCGGACAAACTACGGGTATTTGCGGGTCGAAGCCGGGGATTTAGCGGCTGTCTTCGTGAGAAGCTTTTGCCATGAGGCCAAGCCCCTTGATTTTCTGGGGAAGATTGGCACCCTAAGGGAGGAAGGGCAAATTCTAAAAGACGACCGGGACTGTCTCGTCTGTCGGTTAAAATGGAATGGCAGGGATATAATGGTCAGGCAGTATAAGCATAAAGGATTTGCCTCTTCGCTGCGTGATACGGCGGGAAAGTCATATGCAAAGCGGGACTGGTTAAATGGTGCTCGGCTCAGGACGCTGAACGCCCCCGCGCCGGAAACGCTGGCTTTCATAGAGCGGCGAAGAGCCGGGCTTGTGTGGGAATCTTATTTTGTGTCGGAATATATTGAGGGCAATGAATATTAATACGTCACGAGTATATTCCAGGGCCGGGCACAAATGGGTATTTGTCGCGGTGTCGGCAATCGTAATTGGATTAGCGATATGGGTCTGGTTTGGTTTCGTCAAATATCACCTTGTCCCCAAAAGATTCGACGCGGTGATACCGGGGCGTATTTATCGCAGCGGGCAAATATCTGCTCCACTGGTAAAAAAAAATCTGACAAAATACAATATTCGAGTCATTATAGACCTTTCGTCCGTGAACCCCAACAACCCCGACAAGCTGGCCGAGGAAAAAGCAGCAGCCGAACTGAACATTAAAATATTAAGGTTTTCTCTGAACGGCAATGGCACCGGAGATGTAAATTATTACGTCGGTGCAGTCACTGCAATCGCCAACGCGGAAAAACAAAACCTGCCCGTGCTGGTGCATTGTGCCGCCGGCGCGCAAAGAACAGGCGGCGTCATCGCCATATATCGGGTGCTGGTGCAGAAAATTGACCCCAATATCGTCGAAGATGAAATCGAAGAATATGGATGTCCCATTGACGACAGACCGGCTCTGCGCCCATTCCTCAACGATAATATGGCTGATTTGGCCATCCGGCTCAAACAGGCCGGAGTTATTGACCAAATCCCCGACCCAATGCCCCAAATACCGCGAGATTAATCCTGCGAATGGCAAACACTGTTTCCCCGGCGACACAAAGAAAACATCAAAGAGATGGCTCCGCCGCTTTTTCAACAACCGGCGACTGCTCGTGAAACAATCCTCCAGCAATCGGACCTTGTCTTTTTTGCTTGGCCCCTGGGTCCGTATACACAAGCTTGAATCGTCCTGTCTCCTGCAGCTCCTCCATTCCCTTGTCAAACGAAACGACCCAGCAATTCTGCTGATATAAATTGTTTAATTCTGCCTCGTCCTGGACTTTCTCAATGGTCCTGCCAAAGTAGTGGACGAAAGTACCGGGCACGGAGTTGTATGAAACCAGCTTGTCCGTCGCCGGAACCATCCCCGCAACTTTAAGAGCAAATTGCCTGGTCTGCCTAACCAACTGGTCGGGACCAACCAGATTCATCAAACCAGTGTAATGATGTGCCATTAACACGGTGATACCGCAAAAAAGCACAACACACGCAGCGCCCGAATGTCGTTTCACAAAAAGCATCGTGACAACTATGGTCATCACAATCAGAATTACAGAAAGGGTAATCACGTACTGCCACACCGTTGCGGATATTAACGCCGGCATCTTCGCCTTCGCAAAATAAACAGGCACCGCTATCGAAACCACGACGAAAAACAATATGTGACCTCGCAATATATTTGCCGCATATTTCGGCGAGAACACCTGACGTACAAACGCCATTTCATCTATCAATATGGCGGTCAATATCGACATCGCCGGAATCAGCGGCAAAAGATAGTGCTGACGTTTGCCGCCCGACAACGTCATAAAAACAAAATTGGCCGCAAACCACAGCCATAGAAACTGCATAACCGGCCGCTTCTCCCCCCATACCCTGTAGAAAGGCAAGACAAGGGCAATCGGAAGAAAAATGCACCACGGCGATGTGTATTTGAACACCATCCCAAAATAATAATACCACGGATAACTGCCCGCCTCGTATTCGCCAAACAAACGGTCAATAAACTCCCGCTTCCATATTATCACGTCCCAGTTCATCTTATGTGCGACGGCCAAAGGCCAGGGCAAAACAACGGCAAGACAAATGATTATCCCCCAGATCGGCAAAAGCTTTGGAATTACCCGCCATTCACGCCTAACCGCTATAAATAAACCCGCAGGCAGCAAAACATAAACAACCGGTGCCGGTCCTTTTGCGAGATTACCCAGAGCAAAACTTGCCCAGAAGACAAGCATAAAGACAACGCGACTCCGGCGGTCCTGGCTGATTACGGCTGAGTAAAAAGACAAAAGACACAGTGTCACGAAAAAAGCCAACGCCATTTCCGGCCTTGCGGAATGCGACCAGTTAACGTACCCAATCGATGTTGCCCATGCGGCCGTGGCAATAAGCGCGACCCGAAGCGACAGCCAGCGATTCACAAAATACAACACCGCCCCAGCGGACAATAACGCAAAAACCGCGCTCGGCAGCCGCGCCGTAAATTCATCGACCTTGCCTGTAACTTTCGCCACGCCGGCAACAAGCCAGTATGAAAGAGGCGTCTTTCGCAATCGTGGTTGGCCATTGAACATCGGCATAACCCAGTTACCGCTTGCCAGCATCTCACGTGCGGTTACGGAAACGAAGCACTCATGGCCCTCCAGCGACCTTGCAGACAGCATCCAGCCCGCTGTTATTGCTGATAAAACCAGAACCCCCAAAACCACAAACACCACGCCGCGACTATTACTCAAATCCATTTTTTCCTGCCCCAAATATAGTTACCCGCAGAATTCAACCGGCATCAAATCCTACCCTATTATGTTGTTTTACAAACTGCCCGCAAGATATTTCCGAAAACAACATAAACATCAAAGACGCTTATGACTTTGTGCTTCAGACGAATCTGAAAGGCGTTTGCTGTCTTGAGATTGGGTATAATCATAAATGCTTTAGAATGCCCTTTCCAGCGAGCAAATTCAGCATTCAGCCCGGCTTCGTCGAGGGACTACGCCGAGGCAAGCGGACAGGCAGGACTCAAGACGGTGGACAACGCCTGGTGTTACATTGCATCTTCAATCACCATCGAATCGAATACTTCCGCGGCCTTGTCATTATCCTTCGCTGAGAAGACAATGATCATCTTTTCCCCCGCCAGTGAACTTGTTCCGTAAACATACTGAAGGTCGATGGCGTGTTGCCGGAACTTCGCGGCCACTGCGGACAAAGAACCCGGACGATTCCACACGTGCACCACAATCACCTCCGTCTCCACCACCCGGTATCCTTTTTTCTCCAACGCGTTTCTTGCCTTCTCATTGTCGTTGGTCAGAAGGTGAAAAACGGCCACGTCGCCGGCCGTATAGGCGCAGACATTCTCAATGTTCACTCCATTGTCTGCCATCACACCTGTAACCTCGGCGAGCGTTCCCGCCTCGTTCTGCGTGACAACCGTGAGTTGTTTTTCCTTCGTCACCTTTTCTATGTCTTCACCTCTCGCTTTAAAAACCCGTCCTTGTCGATAAACTCGGGGCAGGCGAACTGCTAACCTATTTCAATAAGCTCGTATTTTCTGCTGCCAAGGCCGATTTTTTCAGCGTGCTCGATTTGCCATTTGCCGTTGAGGTTGGGGTACTTCGATATTTTATCCAATGGTTTGCCTGCTGTTTTTTCCATCAAAGCAATCGCCGCGGCGTCAACAGCCACCGGGTCGGTCGAGCCGAGTATGCCGATATCCTTGACGATATTGTGGTCGGGATTGCCCATACAGTCGCAGTCGCTGGTAATCGATATCGCGAAGTTTATAAACGCCGCGCGTCCCTCTTTGCCCGTGAGCACTCCCTTCGCGTGTTCAGCGATGTTGCATTCGAGTATTTTAATGTCCTTGTCCCAGTCGTGCTGGACCGCGCCGAACCTGCACACCGCCAGGCATTCCGCGCAACCGACGCATTTGTCCTTGTCAATATGCGCCTTGAGGTCTTCCATATTAATCGCCGCCTCCGGGCAGTGCCGGTAACATTCGCCGCAGCCCTCGCATTTGCCGGTATCCACGCTGGGCTTAAACGCCGAATGCTGTCGCATCTTGCCTTTCCTGCTTGCGCAACCCATCCCCAGCGTCTTGAGCGTCGCGGCAAAGCACGTCCCTATGTGTCCCGTAACGTGCGATATCGCCAGAATCGACTGCACTCTTGCAATATCGTAAGCAATGGATACCTCCTTATTAAGCTCGCCACCAATTTTGACAACCGTTTCGCTTGTTCCGAAGATGCCGTCGGGCGGAATGAACGGTATGCCGAGTCCCTTTACGTCGAACCCGTGTTCGTGTGCCAATAGCGCGTGGTCAATCGCGTTGTGCCGTTTGCCGAGATACAGCGTGCTTGTGTCGGTCAGG
>Ga0315286_10006930_pt1 | contig 11037 bp, 9 predicted proteins | sample YL17G10_0_MG_FD_205038 | JGI IMG/M metagenome (GOLD analysis project Ga0315286, IMG submission 205038) | Sediment microbial communities from Yellowstone Lake, YNP, Wyoming, USA - YL17G10_0 | ecosystem: Environmental > Aquatic > Freshwater > Lake > Sediment | place: USA: Wyoming | collected...
CGACACTCGAACCATTATCAAAAATTATTGAATTGGTTAAAGTATTTCCGTCGAGCCATTTGGCAATATAATTTTGCGTAACCGAGGTGCTTGGACCAACGCTTGCGCTCGCCAAATTTTGCCAACCCGTACCGTTATAAAGTAATAATTCATTGGTTGAAGAATCAAGATAAACACGCCCGGTTGTTTCCGATGGAGTAGCCAAAGAACCAAAATCTATGTAGTCGTTTATGGCAATTGTTCCTGTTCCAAAATAGGCGGTTCCACTCACGTATAAACTATCTGAAATTGAAGCACTGCCTTCAACCGATAAAGTGTAATCCGGATTAGTATCTCCCAGCCCCAGCCTATGAGTGGCCGGATCGTAATAAAAATAATTATTATCATAAGTCAGTGTATCGGCATCAGACCAGATAGCAACATAATTTTGCGCGCCCGTACCGTCTATTGTCCCGGTTCCTCCTCCCCCGGAAGCCGATGCCGCCAAATCCAACCAAGCGATTCCGTTGTAATACCACAAAGAATTATCTCCTGAATCCCTGTACAGTCTTCCTGTTTCCGCAGAGGGAGTAGCCAATGCGTCGAAATCCACATATCCGCCAAGAGAAAGATTTTGATTAAGCGCGGTATTGCCCTCAACGGTCAAAGTGGAAACGGTCAAATTTTTATTCATGTCCACGTTTTCGTTAAACGCGATGTCTTCATTAAAAACATTTATTCCTCCTATTTTGGCTGCCTCCGAATAGTAATAATTATGCTCAACAATACTCCCGCTTTCAATGTTTTTAATTTTCTCGTCGATTATCGACAACAATGATTGTCTTAATTCTTCTAACGCAGTCGAAGAAACCTGCTCCTTAATAATTGTTGTTTCTTTTATCGTTTTAATTGGCTCAATTCTGGTAATCTTTTCTATTATCTGATTTATTGTCTGACCGGTTTTTTCGGTAATTATCACTCTTCCGTTTAAAGTGTTTCTTAGTTTGGCCAACCGCCTATAAAGATCTATGGTGGAAACAAACGACTGATTAGAAATTTCGGGAATAGGATAAATCGGAGCATAGGGAATAATCGATTCAATGGTTAAAAATTTCTTGATACTGGCGACTGGACCGGCTAAATATTTTTTATAAAACGGCCCGAAAACTGAGGCCACGCCCTTATCAGCCGAAGAAAAAACTTTTGCGGAAAGAATATCCGTCTCGCGAGATTCAAAAACAAATTTGTTTATCTTTTCCAACGACCCGCTACTATATTTGAAAATTGAAGAAATACTTCCCGCAAAAACAAAAAATAAAACAGATATCATCGCTACGGCAAAGACCTTCTCCAGCGCTAAACAAACATTACGAATTTCAAGTTTCGGTTTCCCGGAAAATTCTAATTTTTCTCCTTCTTCGATACTGTTGGTATATTCCTTCAACCACTCGAATGTGGTAACCCAGTTACGACCCAGTTTGGTTGCTTTCAGCTTTCCTCTTCGGGCCATTAAATTCAAGTGTCTTTGCGTGCAGCCGTAAACCGTTGCTGCCTCTTTCAAAGAAATATAATTATTTTTGTCGGTGTCGATAGATGGTCTAAACTGTTCTTTATATTCTTCTAAGTATTCTTGGGTGGTATACCAATTCCTTCCGATTTTTTCGGCCTTAAGTTTTCCCTGACAAGCCATCAGATTCATGTGCTTTTGCGTACAACTGTAAATCTCCGCTGCCTCGTGCAGGGAAATATGTTTTTGGTTGTTATTCTCTTTTGGTTCTATCGGGTTCTCCATGATATTGCTTTATATCCCATCGACTTTTGATAAATTTAAAGGCCAAACCAATAAATTTGGTTCGGCCTTGGACTCGAATAGTTGTGGCTCCGGGACTTTAAAAACACTCAAGTAATATGAGGTAATATGGAAGTAATATTTAGTAGTATTATATATAATATATTCCATTAATCTTAATTATATCACAAAAATCCGTTGTCAATGTTTTTGAAGCTGTGGATAACCTAAAATTAGGCAAATCTTGTTTTGGGCATAAAATTATCTTACTTTTTAATGTCTTTTAAGAACAATAATTCGCGTATATTTACAGAAAACCGGCCCAATTATAAAACATTAAAAAATAGGCCTTAAATTGACCCAAGCTCAAACTTAATACAAAATACTTAATAAATAACCCCGATAAATCAATTTAAGGGTATAATATTAATAAATCTTAAGAAAAGCTTGTATTTATTCTTAAAAATTAAAATATTATCTATTTTAAGCTAAACATTACACCTTAATTACGTTTTTACCTTATTATTAAATACTACTTTTTATTAAGGTTTATCAATGTTATAAGTTATTTAAACTTAATTACGTTTTTTATTCCCCCCAGAAATTCAACCATGATACCGAGCATTAAAATAGGCACCCCAAAGACTCCTTAAAACAACGTAAATTACCACCTAAAAACAGTACCCACTTCTTCTCTTGTGATCTCTTCCTCCCACCAGACCAAGATCAGATATGAATTAACTCGACAAGATAACAAGAAAAATAATATATACCCCGAAATAACTACGCAAAAACTTAATCAAAGCGATAATATTTATCTCGCCGATTTTTCCCAAAATTAACAACCGGAAAAACATCATAAAAATAACCAAATATCCCATTGATGAATACCGACTCAAAAACCAAAATCCTTTTATTTTTTTATCAAAAATAACACATAAGACCCCAGAAAATAAACAATTCTTAATCGATTGAATCCGCAACCAATTACATATCGGAAAACGATTACCGGAATCGAACTGAATATAAAATAAAAAATGCCCGGGAGGGCATTTCGAAAACCCGAAATCAAAAGAGAAACTATAGCGTAAAAAATAGAGTAAGAATAAACCCGACAATAAAAACAAAAATAATTATATAGCTAAAAATATTTGGAATTTTTATATTGTAACCGGAGGCCCGGCTACCAAATTTCTTGGCTTTTCTATGAATCAAAACCACCGCACTTCCCTCAATCGCACCCAACAACGCTCCGGTTAAAATAATGATGGTTATAAAATTATGGACACCCAGGCTTAAAAGTAATAATGGGACAAAGCAAACCAAAAACCAGGCTAAATTTTTATTAATCTTATAATCGCATATATATGTTTCTTTCAATGAAATGCCCATGCTGAAAAATGAAGTTATTGTAGCCAGAAAACCAAAAAACGCACCAGCCCAAATAACCTTTCCGCCAAATATTTCACTTAATCCCAAAATAGATTCTTCCGTTGTTTTTAACCCAGTCAAACCAATAACTGTAAGTGTAAATAAAAAATAAAGAAGTGCCGGAATCAATGTCCCCCAAAGAATTACTTTTCTGTATTTTTTGTTTTCTCCCTTCTTGAAAAAATCCCTTATTTCCGGTATTGCAGATAGGCCGGCCAGAGAATAAAGTGTAGCGCCGTAAGGCAAGAAAAAATTGTTCCAGTTGAGAGTTTTAAGGTTGTCCGTTTTTATTTGTGAAAATCCCAAACAAAAAAACAATAAAACCATAATTATCAATAAAGCACCCATGAAAAGATCTATTTTTGCAATAAGTCTCAGTCCCCCGTAAATAGCAACGGCTCCGATAATAAAAAATAATAAATTAAAGAAAATTGGCGGAACACCGATAATCCCGGAGAGCATTACACCAAGAAAGTCTCCTCCAACGATAATATACACCAATAATGAACCGTAAAACCCAACCACTACCGAAATGCTGACGATTTTTTTACCCCAATGACCCAAATAAAGTTCGGCGTAGCCGACCAACCGATGCTTTCCGTCTGTGCGACAAACGATTTCTCCGTATAATAAATGAACAATAGTGATAATTGCTGTCAAAAACAACAGAATAAGTGCTGCAATGCCAAATCCGGACTGAGACCCAACATAGGGCAGGCCAAACATCCCAACTCCAACGATTGTGGATATTAAAACTGATATAGCGAGTATAAATGGCTTCATATCACATATACTATACGACCAAAATGGTCGTAAAACGGCATAATACTTAATAATCCCGTAAATTTGAAGATCAAACCAATTTCCCCAAAAAACGCGAGTTTTGTTTATAATTACCTAACTTTTAATAAACCAACCTTAAACTAAAAACAAAAACAAAAGATGACCCCCTAATATTAAATAATTTCCGTTGCTTTATTTGTTGTCTCAATCTCAAATCCAAACACCAAAATGATTCCCAAAATTAAAATTAATAATAACCTTAGATTATTATTAATCTAAACATTGATAAACGTTTATAAAGCAGCTTATGCTTTATAAACCTCGTCTCCTTCTCTGACCTTGTCTTTTACCTTTAGTCCGACTGCGTCTCCTTTCTTGGCTTTTTCCACTTGTTCATGCTCTATCTGCATTGACTCGATTACCTGCTCGAAATCGGTAGTAGCTCCTTTAACGTGAATTGTGTCTCCTGCTGCCAGTTTTCCTTTTGTTATCTCAATTATCCCAACCTCAATCTTGTCAAAGTAGTGAGTTATTTTCCCGATTAATTCTTCCTTTTTTTCCTTGACCATGTGTTTTGACCCGTCCACCTTGCCGGTGGAGCCGGGAATGATTAATTATTATTTCCTATTTTTTTCTTTATCGATTAATTTTACCACCTTTGAAACCAACTTTCTGGGGTCAGAATCATAAACTATTTTGCCCGGACCACGATGACTGTTTTTGACAATTGATTTTATCATATCCGCGGTTCCTCCTGTGCCGACCAGAACCCCAACCGGTTTTTGATCTTCAAAGGCAATCGTAAATTCGTTCAAAGTGCCAATTCTTCCGCAAATAACAATGGTTCCGTCCGAAGAACGGGTTAAAAGCAAATTACGACCCGCATATTCAAATCCGGTATAAATAATCAAATCATGAAAATCGGTTGGAAGTCGATATGTTTTCAGATGAGCAATCTCCGAAGCAGCCGGAGATAAACCAATAACCGTACCTCCCTCCTCTTTTGCGCCGATTGCCGCCCAATACGGAATTCCGGAAGTTGCTCCGGTAACCAAAATTCCGTTTTGGCGAATTATTTCTTTACCTATTTTTTTGGCCTTTTCCAGGGCATTTTTCGGACAGTGTCCGGTTTCCGCTGCTCCAGAAACACAAATTTTATATTTCATGATTTTATAATAACATTTTTACGCCTACAATTCCACTACCTCTCCCCGCTTCGGAACAAAGACAGAAACTCCCAAATGATCTCTCACTAATTGGGCCAAAGATTCTGCTGATTCCTTTTCTCCTTGTACGGCCCAGATTTTTTTAATTGGCTTATTAAAATTATCCAACCAATTATAAAGCGCTTTTCTGTCCGCATGCGAGGAATAGCCATGAATTGTAGCAATTCTTGCTCTTATCGGAATATTTTCATCTAAAATATTTAATTCTTTAGCGCCCTCCAGTGCTTTCCTTCCGGGACTTCCCTTGACTTGAAAATTGGTGATCAAGAGACAATTTCTGGGATCAGGAAGATACATTTTTTCATGAAAAACTATTCTTCCTCCGGCCGACATCCCCGAACCCGCGATAATAATTTTTGGCGGAGAAACAATATTAATCGCCTTAGAATCTTCAACTTGTTCGGTGTATTTCAGCCCCTGAAACTTAAATAAATCATCACCTTTCTGTATTAAGTTTCTTGCTTCTTTGTTAAAGTAACCGGGATATTTCTTATAAATTTCCGTTGCCTTAATCGCCAAGGGACTATCAATAAATATCGGCATTTGCGGAATCCGGCAATTATTTACCAATTCGTTAAGCTCGTATAATAATTCCTGGGTTCTTTCTACGGCAAAGGCGGGAATCATCAAAACTCCTTTCTTCCTGTATGTTTCCTCAATGATATTTTCGAAGGCGCCTTTTCTTTCATCCCTGTTTTCATGGTTCCGGTCCCCATAAGTCGATTCAACCAAGATATAATCCGCATCCTTAATTTTCGTTGGCGGATTCAAAAGCGGACTCGGAGAGTTGCCCAAGTCTCCGGAAAAAACAATCTTTTTCTTTTCTGCCCAAATTTCAATTATTGCCGAACCCAGCATATGTCCTGCGTCATTGAATTTAAGAGAAATACTCTCTTCGATTTTCCTTTTTATTCCGTACTTAATCGTTTCAATAAGTCCCAAAACCTGTTCTACGTCTCTTCGTGAATAAAGCAGCTCTCCGCCCTTTTTTCTGAATTCTTTTTCCAGAATCTGCTGACTATCACGTAAAACCAATCCCATTAAATCTTTTGTCGGCTCGGTGGTAAAAATTTTTCCCCGAAAACCGTCCCGGTAAAGTTTGGGGACCAAACCGACATGATCAATGTGGGCATGAGTAATAAGCAGATAATTCACGCTTTTCGGATCAAAGGAAAAATCTTTCGAGTTTTCCTCGAATTCCCGGGACCCGCCCTGTAAAGTTCCGCAATCGACCAAAATATTTATAGATTTTTTTGAATCAACTTTGGCTTGCAAAAAATATTTCACTCCAGTAACTTCGCCTGCTCCACCGTAAAAATGTAATTTCATTTTTATTTTTTACCAATTATTAATGTATTAGTTTTTTTGTTATTTCTCTTTAAATAGCGCAGCTCTTCGATTTTAAATCCCGACTTCTTAAACAATCTTCCGATTTCTCTCTTTGTAAAAACACGGTAATACCTTTTTTTGCCGTGAAAGGGAATAAAAACATCTCTGCGAAAAAACGATTTTATTTTCCAACAAGTTGCGATTATTCTTCCACCCGGCCTTAAAACTCGTTTAATCTCGTTTAGGGCGCGTTTTCTTAATTTTTTTGTGGGAATATGATGTAAGGCAGCAATAGCCCACACCGAGTCAAAATAATTGTCGGAAAATGGTAAACTTAATATATCTCCTACAATAAATCTGCCTCCGTATTTTTCCTTGGCAATCCTTATCAGGTTTTCCGAAAAATCAATTCCCGTATAATCAATATTCTTTCCGCTAGAGGCGGATCCGCCTTGAGCGGAAAAAATTTCGTACAAACGGCCGGTTCCGCACCCCAAATCCAAAACCCTTTCTTTTTCCTTAATATAGGATTTCAACTCTTCGGTTTCCGGACTGTATTTCTTCCTGGTCTGATCAAATTCTTTTGCTACCTCATTGTATGTATTTTTATTTTCCGCTAATATTTTATATGCTTTTCTTAAATTCATAATGTAAATTTTAGTATTATCTTTCTCGCGGGTTTTAAGTTATTTTTTATTTCGCTGGGGCGGTCGAGGAAAGCGAAAAGATAATACTAAAATTCCCAAACAATAATGAACATATCGGAATACATTATCAAAAACGCCTTAAGGCAGAAAAATATTGATGAGAAAAAAATCGACAAAATTAAACGTCGGGCAGCATTAGAATACAAATCGAAAATTCCTCAAAATATCATTCTACTTCAAGCATATCACAAGCTCACCGCCATAAACAAGATTAAAAAATCTCCAATACTGGAACAACTGCTTAAAACACGCAAAGTAAGAACTCTTTCAGGAATAGCAGCAATTACCGTTATCACCAAACCTTACAGCTGTCCGGGGAAATGCCTGTATTGTCCAACTGAAAAAAATATGCCGAAAAGTTATTTGGCAAATGAACCTGCTTGCATGCGCGCAGTACTGACAAAGTTTGACCCTTATCGCCAAGTTGACGCGCGTTTGAAGTCCTTAAAAATGACCGGACACGTTACGGAAAAGATAGAATTGATTGTTCTGGGCGGAACCTGGTCCGCATACCCTAAAAATTATCAAAATTGGTTCATTGGGCGATGTTTTGATGCCTGTAATGGTATTATGTCAAAATCGCTAAAAAGCGCCCAGAAACGCAATGAAACCGCTAAAAATAGGGTAATCGGACTGACACTAGAAACTCGGCCGGATTTTGTCACGCTACAAGAGATAAAACACATGCGTGAATTGGGCTGCACGCGCGTGGAACTGGGAGTACAAAGTATTTATGGCGATGTTTTGCGGAAAAATAAACGCGGACACGATATAAGAGCCGTAACCAAAGCAACAAAACTTTTAAAAGACGCAGGATTCAAAATCACATATCATATGATGCCGAATTTACTTAGCTCAAATCCGCAAAAAGACGAAAAAATGTTTCAAGAATTATTTTCCAACCCCGGCTTCCAGCCCGACCAACTAAAAATTTATCCTTGTGCAGTTTTAAAAACCGCTCCGCTTTATAAATTATGGAAACAAGGAAAGTATAAACCCTATTCGGAAAAACAACTGATTGACTTATTGATAAAAATCAAAGAAAAAATTCCGCCTTATGCAAGAATTGTGAGAATGATTCGCGACATTCCCAGGCAAAGCATTGTGGCGGGAAATAAAGTTTCTAATTTAAGAGAAGTTGTCGTTCAAGAAATGGAAAAAAGAAATAAGAAGTGCAGATGTATTCGCTGTCGCGAAATACGCAATTCAAAATTCAAAATTCAAAATTCAAAATTAATAAGACAAGATTATGATGCTTCTGACGGAAAAGAAATTTTTCTCTCTTTTGAAGATACGAGAAACGATAAGATCCTGGCGTTTTTAAGATTACGCATACCGAACCAATGGACGCTTCGGGAAATAAAAAATTGCGCCATCATCAGGGAATTGCACACCTACGGAATAGTCGCACAAATCCAAAATCCAAAATCCAAAATCCAAAATCAAATACAACACAAAAGCTTGGGCAGAAAACTGATGGACGAGGCGGAAAAAATAATAAAAACCGAAACCGATTACAAAAAACTTGCGGTTATTGCCGGCATCGGCGTGCGAGAATACTATAAAAAACTCGGATACAAATTAAAAGGAACTTATATGGTTAAAAATCCTTAATCCCCCATAGGTTCAAATCCCGTTGTCCACCCACCTGTTTTAGCTTTAAAACCCAATACTTGTCGGGTTTTCGTGTTATAATGAAAATATAATTATTAAAAATAGATTTATGGAAAATCAACACATGACAAAGAATAAAATTTCAAAAATATCAATCTATTGTGTTGTGATCGCTCTCTTTGCTTATGGCGTAGCTTATCAATTTAGAAGTATCATATTTTTGGTTGTTGCTCCGATAATAAGTGTTGTAGGATTAATTTTTGGAATATTTGGTAAAATATTAAAGCAAAGAAGAGCCTTTTTGGATATTATTTTGAATTTAATAATACTCATTTTTCTGGCCTATGCGGCTTGGAATGGATTAAAGTGGATGTTTTAATAAAAACTCCAATTATACAAAATTATTAAGCAACCCAAAAATTCGAAAATCGTCCCATTTAGCGTATTAAATGATCGTTAAGCAGGTTCTAATCCAGTCCCGTTGCCGATTTAGTCCGCCGAAGCTTTATGCGTAGGCGACCCCATCTATTTTAACTTCAAAAGCCCGAGATTTGTGTCTCGGGTTTTAATATTGACAGAGGAATTCATAGAAGATAATATATCAATGAGCATTGATATAGTTTATTTTTATGAAAACATTTTCTTGCAAAAATAAAAAAACTAACCACGAATTAAAGAAGACAGCCGATTTTTTAAGAGTAATTTCCGAAGAAAATCGTCTCCTTCTTTTATGTTTGTTAAAGAAAGGCGAAATGTGCGTCTGTGAAATCTGGCAATATCTTGATTTGCCTCAAAATCTTACGTCTTATCATTTGAAGGCTCTAAAAGATTTTGGTCTAATTAATGATCGCAAAGAGGGGTTAAAGGTCTACTATTCGATAAACAAAAAAGAGTTAACAAAATTTAATTCATTATTAAATAAATTTTTACAATCATATGGAAAATAACAACATTAAAATTCAGGTACTAGGTTCAGGGTGCCCATCTTGCAAAAAATTATTTGAGCTTACAAAACAAGCAGTTCAAGAAATGGGATTAAAGACCGAGGTGGAATATATAACAGACATTCAAAAAATTGTGGAGATGGGAGTGATGCAAAGCCCTGTTTTAGCTATAAACGAGAAGCCTGTGATGACCGGATCCACTTCCGATATTGAACGGATTAAAAATCTAATTAATCAAAACAATAGCACTGTTCAAGCGAAGCCAGAAAATAAGTCTGGATGCAGTTGTGGTGGTAATTGTTAAATAAAAAATTATGAATATTTTTTACCCAATACAATTATTGGCTGATTGGTTAACCTATACGGTTTTTAGCATTGCCCCAAAAACCTTGTTAGCTGGAGCGGTTAATTTTTTTATTTTTGACGTAGCAAAGATATTTATTCTTTTATCGGTCATTATCTTTGCCGTTTCAATGATTAGGTCTTATTTGCCTCCTGAAAAGATACGAGCGATTTTATCACGCAAAAATAAATATGTTGGCAACCTTCTTGCTTCGCTTCTGGGTATTATTACGCCTTTCTGCTCTTGTTCGGCCATACCTCTATTTTTAGGATTTGTTCAAGCCGGTGTACCGCTAGGAACCACATTTTCTTTTCTTGTTGCCTCGCCAATGATTAATGAAGTTGCTCTTGTCTTATTGCTTGGGTTATTTGGCTGGAAAATTGCTCTTATCTATATCTTGAGTGGTCTCATTATTGCAATTCTTTCAGGAATAGTGATAGGCAAATTAAAAATTGAGAATCTCGTTGAGCCCTTTGTCTATCAGAATTTTATAAACGGTAATGTTGATTTGCCAAGTATGTCTCGCAAAGAAAGAATCATCTATGCCAAAGATTATACTTTGGATATTCTAAAAAAAGTCTGGCCATATATTCTCATTGGTATTGGTGTGGGGGCGTGGATACATGGTTATGTGCCAGCTGATTTTCTTGCCCGATATGCTGGATCTGATAAATGGTATGCAGTACCTCTTGCTGTTCTTGTTGGTATTCCGCTTTATTCCAATGCCGCTGGCATTATTCCGCTTGTATCCGCTTTAACGGAAAAAGGAGTGGCTATGGGCACTACATTGGCATTTATGATGTCGGTTACAGCATTGTCTTTACCGGAATTCATGATCTTGAAAAAAGTTATGAAAACAAAACTTATTCTTATTTTTGCAGGTATTGTTGGA
>Ga0315286_10006931_pt1 | contig 11037 bp, 13 predicted proteins | sample YL17G10_0_MG_FD_205038 | JGI IMG/M metagenome (GOLD analysis project Ga0315286, IMG submission 205038) | Sediment microbial communities from Yellowstone Lake, YNP, Wyoming, USA - YL17G10_0 | ecosystem: Environmental > Aquatic > Freshwater > Lake > Sediment | place: USA: Wyoming | collected...
CCTTGTCGGAAAAATTTGGTGGAGGTGCGGGGATTCGAACCCCGGTCCCTAAGTAATCAGATAAAAGTCGCTACATGTTTAGTCTGTCTTTTAAGCTTAATCCCGACAGCTCCGACAAACAGGATTTATCGGGACGCAGCCTTTTAATTATCTCGCCCGGGCCACAAAGGCCAATTAACCCAAGCCAGCCTGTTCACGCTCTATTTCACCCCACAGGCAAGATGAATAGAGGCTTCGCTAAATTAGTTAGCGAAGACTGGTACGCCCATTCCCGGCATAACAACCATTACTGGCTGCATTGCTGGTAAACGGTTCAACATTGATCTGTCTGCGTTTAAATTGTGCAAGGATTGTTCACGCGGCCAACCCTGCCTCCGCGACATGCTACTTTTACCCGGCTTACCTAAGTCGAGCCCTTTCACCCCCAATTTTCAATAGTCAACTTCAGGAAAATTGGTCCTAAGCCGCATATGCGGCTCAGGACCTTAGTTCTGTCTACTACTTCATCCTATTTTTCATCGCCCTGCGCACTTCCATCAATGATTCGCGGCGCTTTAAAGAATCCCTTCGATCGTAGAGTTTTTTACCTTTACAAAGAGCAAGTGCTATCTTGACAAAACCGCGCTCGCTAAAATATACTTTTAAAGGAACAAGCGTTAAGCCTTTCTGAAAAACTTCTCCGCTTAACTTCTTTATCTGGCTTCCATGCAGGAGCAGCCTGCGCTGCCGCACAGGCTCAACATTTAAGTAACTAGCCTCTTCATAAGGGCTTATATGCGTATTATATAATATTACCTGATTATTTTCAATACGGGCGAAGCTATCTTCCAGATTTATCCTGCCTGCCCTTATTGATTTCACTTCGCTTCCCTTTAGCTCTATCCCGCATTCTAAGGTCTCTAGAATCGTATAATCCCGGTATGCCTTGCGGTTGGTGACAATTACCTTATTTTCGCTTCGCTCAATCGGTTTAGGCTTCACTTATTTTATTATAGTCAGCGTAAAATACAAACTCAAGAATAAGGGTATTGTAATCACGCTTAAAATGTGCGAAAAGAATACGCCCTGGCTGATCAGTAAGTCTTCTTTCTTATAATGCCGCACAATTACCGATAGAGAAGTCGCCGATGGCATAGCTAACTGCATCAGAATCAATAATCCTATTAATTCAGGGAGTTTAAATTTTATAATTAATGCCAACCCTAAAAGCGGTAAAATTATGAGTTTCCCAAAGAGCAGCAAAAAAATCGCCTTTTTGTTGATGCGGCCAAGCTGTATTTCTGCCAGGTTCCCTCCCACGACAAACATCGCCAGCGGTAAGGTGCAATCGCCTGCCATGCGTAGCGGTTTCAGCAGGGTTTCAGGCATAAACTTATTTAACCCTAAGAAAATAAAAATCAAGCTAAATGCCGTCGCAATTACGGGAGGGCTAAATAAACTTCCTAATTCAAATTTTCTCGTTTGATGCGAGGATAGCATATAGACGCCCAATGACCAAATCACTAAATTAAATCCGAGTAGAAACAAAAACAAATAGATGAACATGGAATCTTGCTTTTCCGGGGTGGCTAAGGCAGCTACCAGTGCCAGCGGCAGATATCCTGAATTCTGAAAAGCAACTAAACTTAAGAATTGCGACTTATGTTGATTGCCGGAAATAAAAACGGTAAATAAAGACCCCACTAACAGGCCCGCTGCTGTGATAGCGATACTTATAAGGGGAAAAATCCACCAATTCGGATATATATTAAAGCTAAAATCTTTCACCAGCTGGGAGAAAATTAAAATAGGTAAAGTAATCTCTATTACCAGCCGGCTTAAAGAATTCAGGCCATCATGGCCCAAAATATTCTTTTTTACCAAAAAATACCCGATCAGCCCTAAAATAAAAATCTGGCCGACAGCTGAACCGGTAACCCTAACAGACTCTAAAAGCATATGTTTCCTTCCTGGCTAACAGCTAACCCAAAATCACATTATAACAATAATTAAGGCGAGTAGCAATTCTTTATATTTGATTTGACAGAAAGAATGGGCTGGGATATACTTAAATTAATTTGCGGAAGTGGCGGAATTGGCATACGTGTACGCTTCAGGAGCGTATGGGGCAACCCTTGAGGGTTCAACTCCCTCCTTCCGCACTAATTTGTTGGGAGGGACTCCTTCCGCACCAGTTTGTCTACTTTGCTAACACCTCTTCTATCTTAAGGACAAAATCTTTAGCGTCTTCTATAATCCACTCCGCATCATCGTTAGTGAGGATTTCAACGCCATATTGCTCAACAACTCTTTCTTCCTGCGCCTTTTCTAATGTCTCGGCGTATTTTTGTTCAAGATGTTTTGCCTTTTTAATATAGCCAACATATTCTGGCGCGACTTTTCCCTGCTCAACATAGAATTTCTTAAAAGCGGCTATCGCGCAATAATGAGCTGTAGCGCGAATACCAATATTAAACAATGCGGCTAAAACCGCGTGATACATAGCGTAATATCCGCAGATTATCGTCCAGTCAAATAAATCATTATCAAACATCATTTTCATTGCGCGTAAATTGCGGTGCGACTTATCAATATGCTGTTTTGCTCTATCAACGTTGACAGGCACCTTTTGCAGATTCGGCTTGCCTTCTTTAGGATGAAAACATCCGCGTAAAGTTTTCTCGATATCTTTAGGTATTGGATTTGCCTCCCTCTCTAATTAACTGCCAGAACAAAAACTCATTATATAAAATCACTCTATCTTTCCAGAGTTCATCATAGAACTCAGTTCTTTTTTTGAAACCATCTACAAATTTTTCTGTTGTAGTGCTTATTGGCCTTATCTCTAATAGCGGGCCGGCGTCTACTTTTGCTTTATTCAATATCGGCGTCACTTCATCCTCTTTGCCTGAAACAACCGCCAGCATATCTACATCGCTATTCTTAGTCCAATCCCCTCTTGCAACCGAACCAAAAAGTATGACTATCTGGATTTTTTTGTTAGATAAATAGACTATTGTCTCGGAATATTTTTGCAATAATCTGGCGATCTTTTTATTTTTGCCATAAAAATCTCTTTTTTTCTCCAGCTCCAGATATTCGAATATTTTCAGAAGCGCTTCGTTTTCAAGATTAGGTTTAAAAAACACCATGTTGGACGCTTCCCGTCTTTTAAAAATATCTTCCTTCACGAATAAGCGCATCGAGTTATCCACATTACTAAGCGAAACTCCGGATAACCTAACCACTTCCCTAAGATGCACTTCTTCGAAAGGATTTTTAAAAAACACCTCCAGAATTTTTTTTCTTTGGATCGGTATCAACATATTTTACCTCCTGTTCTATTATATAGTACAACTGTTCTATAATATAGAACAGTTGCGGACGGCTGTCAATATAAATTTGTAAAAAAATTGGAAATAATACACTCCATATAAACTGTCACTACTTGTGAAGTTGTAGTACTATTGTGGGCGCTGAGGGGTAAATCTAGTAAACTCCCTCCGCACTAATTCTATTTTTACCGGTTCGGGATTGTTTTCTTCTCCGGTTCAAACCAGTGGCGGGTCTTATTGGAAAAACTAACCAGACTCAGCATTATCGGCACTTCGGTAAGCACGCCTACTACAGTAGCAAGCGCCGCCCCGCTCTTTAATCCAAAAAGTGAAATTGCCACAGCTACGGATAGCTCAAAAAAGTTACTTGCCCCAATCATCGCCGCAGGAGAAGAAATATCGTGAGGCAAACGCCATTTTTTAGACCATAAATAACCTATGAAAAAAATGAAATAAGTCTGAATTGTCAGAGGGACGGCTATTAACAATATATGAAGGGGATTTCCGAGTATAATATTCCCCTGAAAAGCAAAAAGAATAATTAAAGTTAATAGTAACCCTAAAATTGTTACCGGTTTGAGCATTTTTAAAAATACGTTCTCAAACCAATTTACCCCTTTCGTCTTCAATAGATACACCCTGGAAATATACCCGCCGACAAGCGGGATAACAACAAAAAGAATAGTGGAATAGATTAAGGTATCATAAGGCACAGTAATTTGATTCACACCCAGCAGGAATTTAACAATAGGGACAAAAGCAACCAATATTACCAGGTCATTTACTGCTACTTGAACCAAGGTATAGGCGGGATCACCTTTGGTTAAATAGCTCCAGACAAAAACCATGGCCGTACAAGGCGCAGCTCCTAAAAGTATGGCGCCGGCAATATATTCTTTAGCTAAAGCCGGATTTATAAAAGCGGCGAATATGTATTTTAAGAATATCACAGCAAATACCACCATAGTAAACGGTTTAATCAACCAATTTACAACTAATGTTACTGCTAATCCCTTGGGCTTTTTCCCCGCCCTCACGATGCTGGAGAAGTCAATCTGTACCATCATCGGATAAATCATCAGCCAGATAAGTATTGCAACCGGGATGTTCACCTGCGATACTTCCAACTTGCTTAAAAAATTTACCCCCACAGGAAATATTTTCCCAATGATTACGCCAACGATAATACAAAGGATAACCCAAAGAGAAAGATACCTCTCGAAAAATGGAAGTTTTATATTGCTATTGGCTTCTGACATACACATACCCCTTCCTAAGATTAATTTTTATTTTTTCCTCATTCATCAAATTCCTACTTTATTCTAAAATAAATAAAACCTTATGTAATAAATCCCTGCAATAATAAAAATAACGGCGGTGATCTTGCGCATATAATATTCGAGCCTGCTGAGGCGGTTAAACCAACGGCTTAGCGAAGTAATCCCCAGCGCAATCACAAAGGCAAACAATAAAACCGGCAAACCCGTGGCAATACCATAGATAAACGGTAACGTTACCCCTAATTCAGATTTTAGCGCAAGCGGAATAAGGCTGCCGAAAAAGAGCGCCGCGGAAACCGGGCAAAAGACCAAGGCAAATATTAATCCCAGGATAAAAGCTCCTGCCACCCCTGAGCCGGCGAGTTTATTTTGGTATTTTTCAGAAAGCGAGAAAGCCGGCATCTTGAACTTAATTATCTCTAATAAAAATAAGCCCGTAAAAATCAATATGGGGCCGAATGCTTTATTCATGTATTTCTGCAGGAAATTTGCCGCTGCCGGCACGCTTAAAAGCGAACTGATAATGATAAAACCTAACCCGGCATAGGAAAACATCCTGCCCAGCGTATAAAAAAGCCCGGAGAGAAAAACTATTTTAGGGTGCACTATTTTTTTTGATAAAAATGAGATTGCCACTACGTTGGTAGCTAAGGGGCAAGGGCTTATTGCGGTAAGAATGCCTAACCAGAACGCAGAAAGAAAACCTATCCAGGCTGAATTCATTATAGTTCTTTCAAATATTTAATTATTTCCTCCTTAACATAATCATAAAACTTTTGCCTGCTCCAGAGGAATTCCCAAACTTTAGTTAAATTATCGAACTTGACTTCTTTACCGTCCTTTACCAGGGATATGACTAAAGATTTTGTATAGAGCTGATAATCCTGAATAAAATGTTCGTTTCCTTTTGTTTCAATATTTATTACTTTAAAGACGAGTTTGCCTGAGCTTAATTCATCTTTAAAATTCTGCTCTATCGCCTCCTTAGAATACTGCTCAATCTTAAGACAGTTGGCGCAGCGAAAATTCCCGTGAAAGTAATAGGCAATAACCTTGCCCGCGGGTTTATCATCTCCGGCAAAGACTACAAGATTTGCGCTAATTACCGCAACAGCCGCCAGAATTATAAGAAGCAGTTTCTTCAACTTTTCCTCCCTGAAATTATCTTCTTGATCTCGTCTTTGCTCAACACTTTTCCCGCTGAGACCACCGTGCCGTCGACCGCGAGGGCGGGCGTCATCATTACTCCGTATTCGGTAATCTTATCAATATCCATCACTTTGGAAATATCCGCGCAGATGCCAAGTTCCTTAAGCGCCGCTTCGGCATTTGCGGTTAATTGTTTACACTTCGGGCAACCCATGCCTAAAATTTCAATTTTCATACTTAGATTCCTCCCTCTTTGCTTTCATATATTCTCTGGTCTATTTGGCAATCAAGCCAAAGACCATACCACAAATCGTCGCCATGACCACAACTAAGCCGACATAGGCCACGGTCTTCTTTGTCCCCATAATACTTCTCAACACCAGCATACTCGGTAAGCTAAGCGCCGGGCCTGCTAAAAGTAGCGCCAGTGCCGGGCCTTTACCCATGCCAGCATTCATCAAGCCTTGCAAGATTGGCACTTCGGTAAGAGTGGCAAAATACATGAACGCCGCCACAATCGATGAAAAGAAATTTGCGAAGAAGGAGTTACCTCCAACCAGGGACGTGACGAAGCGGGAGGGAATAATTCCTTCATGCCCGACCCTTCCCAAAAGAAAACCTGATACAAGCACCCCACCCAATAAAAGAGGGAGGATCTGAAGTGCAAACGTCCATGTTACAGATGTCCATTCCTTTAATTCATCTTTCTTGAACCACTTAACTAGCATGAGGGTTAAGCTGATAAAAGAAAATCCTGTAATCCACCATTTATATTGGTATATCAATGTCCATAATCCCTTATCCCCTTCCAATGGCTTAACCCAATTAGCGAAAACAAGTATTGCAATTAGGGAAACAAAATACAGAGTAGTCTTGATTAGAGAGCGAGATTCTTTAACTTCGTCTGCATTAAAATCGCCATTTACTTGGCGTGTTTTTTCCTCTTTTAAGAAGATAAGATGCATGAGTAATCCTATTACAACACTGAATATCACAGCACCTATTGCCCTAGCCAAGCCAAGCTGCCAACCGAGAATTCTCGCCGTTAGTATTATTGCAAGAACATTAATGGCGGGCCCTGAATAAAGGAAGGCAATTGCCGGGCCAAGGCCAGCGCCTCTTTTATAAATACCGGCGAAAAGCGGCAAAACGGTGCAAGAACATACTGCTAAGATTGTACCCGAAACAGAAGCAACGCTATAGGAGAGGAATTTATTTGCTTTAGCTCCGAAGTACCTCATCACCGACGCCTGGCTGATGAATACTGAAATCGCCCCTGCGATAAAGAAAGCCGGCACAAGGCAAAGAAGCACGTGTTCTCTGGCATACCACTTTACCAGCGCCAGCGCTTCAAATATCGCATTACTGAAACGCGCGCTCTCTATAGGCAGATAAAAACATCCCAGAAATGCAACGAGGATATACAGAAATTTCTTCCATTCCTTCACTATTTACTCCTCATTTTAATCTTACAGCATCCGCCTTCAATGTGTATGGCTTTAATATTCACTAATCCATCGGCAATCTTTTTCTGGGCGGAGGTTAAAATCCTGGAGAAAGTCGGCCTTGAGATCTTCATCAGCTTTGCGGCGTCAATCTGTTTTAATTCTTCAAGGCAGGCAAGGCGCACCGCCTCAAACTCATCGAGGGTTAAATATACGCCTTCTAATTTATTCAAGGGCCTACATAACGGTTTAAAACAACGCTCACCCGGAACGCACTTTACCCACCTTATCTTTTTTGGACGCATAGAAACCTTTCTGCTGTTATGAACACTTGTTCATAACAAATTTATCACATTTTAGAGAATTGTCAACTTTTTTATTGGTGGGGCTTATCTTCGATATTGATGTAATCGGAAAAGTCGATCTTCTCGCCTAATTCCTGTTTGACCACGCGGATTCTATCCGGGACATAAGGATGGGTTTTAAAGTAGGTCTTGGGCTGGAGTGGTTTTCTTCTGTCTGTCTCTTGTAATTTCTGCAAGAATGTAATCATGCCGTGAGGGTCGTAACCGGCTAATTTTGCATAACGCGCGGCTAATTGGTCAGCGAGTAACTCATCCTCCCTGGCGTATCCCAGCATTATTTCAGTAAAAGCAATATCTGCGGCATTACCCACTTCACCGCCTTGGGGTATAGCCACTGCCAATACCCTAAGCAAGTTGTAACCCATCATTGCTTGAAGCTTCTTAATGCTATGCCTGGCCGCAATATGGCCTACCTCATGCGCTAAAACACCGGCTAATTCGTCATCATTGGCTACTTTATCAACCAACCCCTTATTTATATAGACAAAGCCTCCGGGCAAAGATACGGCATTTATTTCTTCGTCATTCAGTACCTTAAAATGGTAACTGATATCTTTTCTATCGCAGACGCTGACAATTTTTTTACCCACATCTTCTACGCGCTTTTGGACCAACGGATCATCTACGAATTTGTATTCCTTCTCGACTGCGCGCGCAATAGACTCACCCATGGCTACTTCTTTATCCGTGTTATAATAAAAAACCTCTTCTTTATCGGTAGTTATATTATATTCAGTGGAACAGCCGCTGGTCAAAGACACAAGGCCGCAAAGACACGAAGTCATAAGTATAAAACTGAATACTTTTATGCCCATTTCTCTGAATATCCGATAAAGCAGGCGCAAAGGAAGCCCGACTACATTATAAAAACAGCCTTCGATACGCCGGATAAAAAAGGCACCCTTGCCCTGTATATCAAAACTACCCGCTTTATCCAAGGGTGAAACACAGGCAAAATAATCGCTGATCTCTCGTTCGGTTAATCTATCCATATAAACCTTGGTCTTTTCATAGCCAAGCCTGGAAACTTGGGCATCCTTATCAACTATAGCTATACCGGTATAAACCCACTGCGGCCTTTGGGATAATTTCTTTAACATCAAACGCGCTGCTTTCAGATCTTTAGGTTTACCGAATATTTTACCGCCGGAAACTACGATAGTATCTGCGCCGATTATAATCCCTTTTTTTACCTTAGCGGCTACATCTTCGGCTTTGGCTAATGCATTTCTTTTTACCAGTTCCGCGTAAGAAAGATTTCCGCGGTTTCTCTTTTCTTTGATCCTGCCGGGTAAAATTTTAAATTTCAACCCGAATATTTTTAAAAGTTTTTTCCGGGCTTTAGAATCTGAAGCTAAATATATGTTTCGCATTTCAGTTTAATGCAGCGCTTTCTCCGGCAAGATAGCCGGTAGAAAATGCTGCCTGTAGATTAAAACCGCCGGTATCCGCATCTACGTCTATCATTTCACCGGCAAAATAAAGCCCTTTGATCAGGCGCGATTCCATGGTGCGGGAGTTTATCTCTTTTAAAGATACGCCGCCGCGGGTAATCATCGCGTTCTCCAGAGGCCGGCAGCGGCTGATATCTAAACGTAAAGCCTTCAATTGAGAAACTATCCTTTGCCGCTCCGCGCGCATGATTTGACTCACCTTTTTCTCAGGCATAATTTTTACCAAGTCCAGGAATACATCGACCAGCTTCTTAGGGAGCAGGGCCTTGAGCGTATTTTTAATCGTTTTCTTCGCATTCAATTCGAATTCTCTGAATAGCCTCGCCTCAAGTTGCTCTTTAGATAAAGCCGGCTTTAAGTCTATCTCTACATACACAGATTTATTCTCGCTTAACCAATCTGCTATCTTTCCGCTCAAAGACAAAACTAACGGCCCTGAGATACCAAAATCCGTAAAAAGCAATTCGCCTATTTCGGAAATAATTTTTCGTTTACCGTCGCAAAAATTAAGGCGGATATTTTTTAAGGCCAGCCCTTCTAATAATTTAGGGATTCGCTGTTTTGTCTCAAGAGGGACTAATCCCGGCCTCAGCGGCACTAGATGATGGCCAAGCCTCTGGGCGATTTTCATCCCCTCTCCGCTTGAGCCGGTAAAACTATAAGTTAAGCCCCCTGTAGCTAAAATAATTTTATCCGCCGCAATAAAACTGCCATCTGAGAGCAACAATCCCTTTACTCTGTCTTCTCGAAGAAGGATGTCTTTCATCGCGGTTTTATAGAAAATCTTTACTTTGTTTTTGTGCAGCGCTTTCTTTAGAACTTCCAGGACGCTGTCGGATTTATTAGTTTCCGGAAAAACCCGTAGCTGTCTTTCTATTTTTAATCTCAAGTGCCTATCTTCGAAAAACCGGATTAACTCTTGATTAAAGAATTTCTTAAAAGCATCCCGTAAAAATTGGCCGTTACCGCAGAACCTTTTGATGAAAGAGTCCAAGTCGCAATTATTGGTCAGATTACAGCGGCCTTTTCCGCTTAAGAGGAGTTTTCTACCGGGGTAAGGATTTTTATCTATGAGGACTACATCTGGGGTATGCTGACTGGCCTGAATCGCTGCCATCATTCCGGCAGGGCCTGCACCAACCACTATTATTTTTTTAGCATTCACTGAAAAATTTAAAGGCCGAAATCTTTTATGGTGAATATCGATTCTAATTTAAGGCCGGCTTTAGCCAAATTCTCTTTTGCGCCTTCGCATCTATCTACAATCACTATTGCCCTATCGGCATCTACGCCGATTCTCTCTAATGCCTCTTTGGCTTCAATTAATGCCTTTCCGGTAGTCGCCACGTCATCGATAATCACCACTTTACTCTTCTTCTTTAGTTGTGGCCCCTCGATTTGACGTCCACCGCCGTGCCCTTTGGGCTCTTTCCTGACAATAAATGTCTTAATCGGTATCTTATTAATGTGGCTAAGGCATGCCAGGGCTCCGGTAATAGGATCAGCCCCTAATGTAGGGCCGCCAATGGCATCTATTTTTTTGCCTTTTAACTTCTCTAGAATAATGCTGGCGACTAAATACGCGCCTTCAGGGGTTAAGGTTATTATCCTGCCATCAAGATAATAATTGCTTATCTTGCCTGAAGATAGAACAAACCTGCCTCTTTTAAAAGCCTGCTTTTTTAGCAGGGCCAGTAATTTTTTCTTTAATTCTAGCTGTGCTTTTTTCTTCATGTTGAGTTTATTTTACTATCGGAATCCGGCGATGTCAACACATTCGTCCAATACAAGTTTGACAAATCTTAATTTCATTGCTATTATAGGGTTGTGTTAAGTGATTTTATAAAAGCGATAGTAGAAATCGTATATCCGGCAACCTGTATTACCTGTAAAGAGAGGCTGAAAAATAAGCCAGCTATTGAGAATCTGGTTTGCGCAGATTGCTGGGGTAAGATTAAAAGAAATTTACCCCCTTTCTGCTCTCGCTGCGGCAGGCATTTAGAGAAGAATATTCGAACTAAGAATATCTG
>Ga0315286_10006935_pt1 | contig 11034 bp, 7 predicted proteins | sample YL17G10_0_MG_FD_205038 | JGI IMG/M metagenome (GOLD analysis project Ga0315286, IMG submission 205038) | Sediment microbial communities from Yellowstone Lake, YNP, Wyoming, USA - YL17G10_0 | ecosystem: Environmental > Aquatic > Freshwater > Lake > Sediment | place: USA: Wyoming | collected...
CGAGACGAGATAGCCGCACGTCGGGACGACGTGCGAGACGGGGACGGCGGTGACCGTGAGGCCGCCCACCCGCTCCGGCAGGTTCCATTCGAGGGCGCGGAAGGAGACGGTCGGCAGGCGCTGGTCGGGCAGGCGGGAGAAATCGGGCCAGACGTCGTCGTTGAAAAGATGGCGCCGGAGCGATTCGATGACCTCCGCGGGCGCGGCGATCTCGACCGGGTCGCGCGTCCGGCCGAAGAGGTTCTCGACGAGGAAGGGCAGGGTGGCGACGTGGTCGAGGTGCGAGTGCGTGACGAGAACGGCGCGGATGCGCGCCTGCTCGTCGAGGGAGAGGGCCTCCGTCAGGGCCCCGGCGTCGAGGCAGACGACGTCGTTGAGGAGGAACGACGTCTGACGGTGGCGGGGCGTGGAGCCGCCGTGGGCGCCGAGGACGCGAATGCGCACGGGACGCGATTATGCCGTGAGCGGGCGGAGCCGGGACGCCGCGGCCGTGAGCGCCGTCACGGGAACGGCGTCAGAAGGTCGGGAACCCGATCGAGAAGATCGTTTTCACCGGGCCGATGGTCCGCTTGAAGGTCCACTGCTGGACGAAGTCGATGTTGAGCGGAACCCCGAAGAAGTAGAAAGTGAAGCCGCCGCCGTAGTCCGCCAGCGCGTTCTCGAGCTCGTTCCGGGCCGAGCTCCAGAACTGGAAGGACTGGCCCTTGAGCCAGGCCCCGCCCACGTCGAGGTAGAGCCGCCCCCGGATGCCGCCGAACTGCATGAAGGGGAGGACGAGCGCGTCGACGAGCGGGAAGCGGAGCTCCACGTTCGCGACCCAGGCGTTGTTCCCGTAGATGGCTCCGTACGAGTAGGCGCGGAGGCGGTCGTAGCCGCTCGCGGAGTAGAAGCCGGGGAGGTTCCCGCTCGAGAAGACCCCGAGCCCGCGGACGGCGATGAGGACGCGACGCGTGATCGGGAGGTACTGGCGGAGCTGCACGTAGTTGGTGAAGGCGAGGGTGCCCCCGTCCTTCAGGTCGGGGATGTACTGCGACTGCAGGTCGACCCCCGTCCCCGCCCACGGGCCGAACTCCTTGAACTGCACGGTGTCCCGGGAGAATCCGAACCCGACCATCGGGCCGTTGTCGGTCCGTTCGACGTAGTAGGGGCCGATGCCGAGGAAATTGTTGTTTTCGTCGTAAATCGGGCCGAACGCCGCGACGGGGATCTTCCGGGAGAGGAAACCCACCTGCCCCTCGACCCGTGTGTACCGGTCGAACGGGTAGGTGGCCTGGAGTGTGGCCCCCGTATCCCGGGTCACCTGCTGGCTGGTGGTGTTGCCCGTGAACGGGTCGACCGTCACGAAGTACGACCGGTAGTCGTACGCGATCACGCCCCACTGGAGACGCTTCCGGAGGTTGAAGTACCCGAGCTGGAAGTTGGAGTAGGTGTAGATGGAGTTGAAGACGAAGGTGACGCGCTCGTTGCCGAGGTAGTCGGAGAAGTCGACCCGGATGTCGGAGTAGAACGTGCCGTCCGAGTTGATTCCGAGATAGCCGCCGATGTCCGAGACGAAGAGCTTGAACTTCTTCGGCCGCGTCACCTTCTCGGGGTCCACGGCGACCTCGAGGGCCGGCGTGAACTCGGGGCCCGCCGACGGCTTGAGCGCCGCGGCGGCGGGCGCCTTCTCGTCGAGCTTCCGGAACGGCTTCTTCGCATCGGCCAGGTAGAGCTGCGAGCGCTGGGCCTGGTAGCCGGCGAAAACGATCTTCTCCTGACCGTCCGGCCCGACGAACACCGCCGGCGAGAGGGCCGAGCCGATGACGTCGGTGTATTGCAGGGTCTCTCCGGTGGCGAGGTCCTGCCCGTAGATGTTGTAGATCCCCCCGCCGCGCGAGGAGGTGAAATAGAGGCGCTTGCCGTCGGGGGAGAGCGCCGGATCCTCGTCGTGCCCGTCGCCCCACGTCACCTGCTCCACCCTCGCGGTGTCGTCCACGGGGAAGCGGACGATCTTGGCGTACCCGCCGATCCACTTCACGTGGTAGACGAACTTCCCGTCCGGGGAGAAGACCGGCGCCTCGTCCCAGAAGGCGTCGTCCGACAGGTTCCGGATGGTCTTCGTCGCGAGGTCGAGGGCGAAGATGTCGCGCTTGCCGCTCAAGGTCCCGGCGAAGGCGACCGTCTTCCCGTCGGGCGAGAAGGCGGGGGAGAGCGGCTGGTCGGCCGGAACCGGGATTCGCGCGAGGAGGCCTCCCTTGCGGACGGAGAAGAGGAGGAGCTCGCGGCCCCGCTCGTAGCGGCCAAACACCGCGATCCGGTCCCCGTCCGGCGCGTAGGCCAGGTCGGTCCCGGACTTCGGGCCGGTCGTGAGGTACTGCCCGACGATGTACTCGTACTTCGTCGTTCTCCCCGAAGAGAGGTTCTTGTAGAGCTTCCGGTCCTTCACCGAGAGGAGGGCGATGTCGACCTGGCCTTTGTACGTCGTGAGCGTCGCGACGAAGTCCCCCGAGGGCGAGGCGGCCGTGCCGACCTCGTAGGACGGGTTGTCCTCCTTCACGCGGAAGCGCTGCCCGTACTCCGACGCCTCGCCCTTCTGGGCGAGGAGGGGAAGGTACTTCCGGCGGAGGTATCGCCGGAACTTCAGGTTGAAGTCGTCGGGCGTCACGTCGAAGGTCCGCCGGAGGGCCTGGGCGACGTCGCGTCCGAGGAAGGAGCGGTACTCGTAGACGAAGTCGCGCGGCGCGTCCTTTCCCCACTCCGCCTCGAGGAAGTCCCAGAAGGCGTGTCCGAAGCGGTAGGCGGGGTAGCCCTCGATCTGGACGCGGGTGATCGGCGGGATCAGGTCCGAGTTGACGGCGTCCCGGACGAAGAGCTTGTCCTTCTCGTCCTCGTCGTTGCCGAAGTAGGAGGCCATCCCCTCGATGAGCCACGTCGGGACGTTCGTCGTCAGGGCGCGCCCCAGCCGGCCGCCGAAGAGGATCTCGTACTGGAAGACGTGCGTCAGCTCGTGCTGGATGAGGGCCTGCAGCTTCTCGTCCGGCAGGTCGATCGGGAGGACCATCCGGTTCTTGGCCGGCTCGGCGAACGCGCCGATCCCTTCCGGGATGAAGTTCAGGATGACGTTGTTCTGTTCGAAATCGGCGTGCGTCGCGTAGAAGATGAGCGGGATCCGCTTCGGGACCTGGTAGTTCAGCCGCCGGGAGAGTTCGTCGTAGGCCGACTCGGCCATCGAGACGACCTTCTGGAGCGAGCTCTTCTCTCGCGCGTAGTAGTACACGTCGAAGTGGGTCGAGCTGTAGATCGACCAGTCGAACGTGTCGTAGACGATCTTGTTCTGCCCTTCGGGCCGCGCGGGGGCGGCGAGGAGAAGCGCGGCAACGACCGTGAGAACGGCGAGGGTCCTCCTAATCAAACACATACCGGTTCGCCTCGCGTTCCCGAACGACGAAGAGGCCGAGGAGCTGCCCTTCGAGCGAGTAGAGGTTCTCGAAGAGCCCCGCCATCTCGTCGACGGCCCGCTTCGGCTTCTCCTTCTGGTCGCGGAAGTTTTCGAGGAAGAGCCTGGCGCCCGTCCGGCCGTCGAGCGCCAGGACGCTGACGTCGAACGTGAAGCCGGTGGACTCGACGAGGACCTGCCTTGTGTAGATCTTGTTGTCGACGGGGCTCCGGTACTCCTCCGTCCGGTAGCCCGACTTGCTCTCGACGCGGAAGTCGACGACTCCCGACAGGAGGAGGTCGGCTCCCGTTCGCGCGCCGAGGCCCCGCCAGAACGTGGCGTTTTCCGCGAGCTCCTTGAGAGCGCCCGCCGGGAGCGTCACGTCGGACGGCATCGTCACGAGAGTCATCTTCGTCCGCTTCGAGAGGAGCTTCCCCAGGTAGCGCCGGAACTCGGCGTCGAGGTCGATGCTCGTCAGGCGCACCGCTTCGCGCTTGTCGGAGGTCCGCGAGGCGATGAGGAAGGGAGCGATCGAGATCCGCTCGCGCCCGGTCACCGCAAGCTTCGGCCGGAGCGGAAGCCGCAGCTTCGTCTCGAAGACCCCCGCGAAGAGCGGCGCCGTCCCGGCGGCCACGAGAAGCGTGAAAAACGCGAGGGACGCGGCGGGACGGCGTCTCATGGGTTCGGCGTCGGCCGGGGGGGCGGCGGCACGTCCGCCCCGGACTCCGCCCGCTGGGCGGCGGTGTAGTACTCGGCGAACCGGGCGTAGTTCCGACGGATGTGGGTCTCCTCCGGGGCGAGCTCGAGGGCGCGGCGGTAGGCGGCGAGCGCCTTGGCCGTCTCCCCGACGGCCTCGTACGCCACGGCGATGTTGTTCTGGAGCTCGGCGTCGTCGGGCTTCTGGGCCATCGCCTTCCGGAACCGGAAGAGCGCCTCGTGCCAGAACCCCTCCTTCGCCATCCGGGCGCCGTAATCCTTCTCGGCGGCCGCGCTCGTGTCGACGGGGGTTGACGCGCACCCGAACGAGGCGCCGAGCGCTGCGGCAAGCGCGATCGGAAGGAGGCGGGAGAGAGCGGACCTTCTCGCCACGTTGAGAGCGAGGATTATAGTCACGGCGCTTGGGTCCGAATCTCAGCAAGGGTGGTGCCGCGGCGTGGCGATGAGAACCGTTCTCCCCGGAGGACAGGAGCGCGAGAGGGCGCTTCTCGAGAAGGGCGCCCGGATCCTGACGGGGACGGACGCGGAGTACCCGGCCCTCCTCCGGGAGATCCCCCGTCCCCCGGCTCGCCTCTGGGTCCGGGGCCTCGCGCTGCCGGCCGGGCCGGCCGTCGCCATCGTCGGCGCGCGGCGCGCCTCCCGCGCCGGCCTGGCCGCGGCGGGACATCTCGCCGCCGGACTCGCCCGGGCGGGGGTGGCGATCGTCTCGGGGTTCGCCCGGGGTATCGACGCGGCCGGGCACCGTGGCGCCCTCGAGGCGGGGGGAACGACGATCGCCGTCTTCGGCTGTGGCCTCGACGTCTGCTATCCCCCGGAGCACGCAGGTCTGCTCTCGGAGATCGTGGCGGGAGGCGCCGTCCTTTCGGAGTTCGATCCGGGGGAGCGACCGCTCCCCTACTACTTCCCGATCCGGAACCGGATCATCGCGGGGCTCTCCCGGCTCGTCCTCGTCGTGGAGGCCGCCGAGAAGAGCGGCTCCCTCATTACGGCGCGGTACGCGGCCGACTTCGGGCGGGACGTCGCGGCGGTCCCGGGGCCGATCCTCACGGAGGGATGCGCCGGCACGAACGCCCTCCTGAAGGATGGGGCGATTCTCGTCCGCGACGTCGAGGACGTGCTGGACGAGCTGGAGGAGCCGGCCCTGATCCGGCCGGCCACGCGGACGGGGCTTCGCGCTCCCATCCCGCCCCCCGACCTCGACCCCGACACCGCGGCGGTCCTCGCCACTCTGGACCTTTCGGAGGCCCGGGATTCCGATGCCCTGCTCGCCGTGACGGGGCTGACGGCCGCGCGGCTGTCGTCGGCTCTGGTCCGGCTCGAGCTGGAGGGGTTGGCGACGGCGCTCCCGGGGGCCCTCTTTCTTCGTCTCGCCGGCCGGTCTTGACAGCCGTGGCATCGTGGTCCGCTTCATGGGGAAGTCCCTCGTCATCGTCGAGTCGCCCGCCAAGGCCGACACCCTCGCCAAGTTCCTCGGGAAGGACTTCACCGTCCGCGCCTGTTATGGCCACATCCGGGCTCTGCCCCGAGAGGGGATCTCCGTCGACCGGGCCAGGGGGTATGAGCCGAGCTACGAGGTCCTTCCGGGGAAGGAGCGGGTCCTCGCCGAGCTGAAGAAGGCGGGCAAGGGGGTCGAGACCGTCTTCCTCGCCGCCGACCCCGACCGCGAGGGAGAGGCGATCTGCTGGCATCTGCGGGAAGTCCTCCGCCCCGCCCTGCCGGGGGCGGACTTCAAGCGGGCGGAGTTCCAGGAGATCACGAGGTCCGCCGTCACCCGCGCGGTGGAGCATCCCCGCGCGATCGACATGAACCGGGTCGGCGCGCAGCAGGCGCGCCGGATCATCGACCGCCTCGTCGGCTACGAAGTCTCCGACCTCCTCTGGTCGAAGGTCTGGCGAGGCCTGTCGGCCGGGCGCGTCCAGACCGTCACGCTCCGGATCATCGTGGAGCGGGAAACGGAGCGGGAGAAGTTCCTCGCCGTTCCCTACTTCTCCGTCCCGTGCACCCTGAGGAAAGGGGAGGCGGCCTTCCCGGCCCGCGTCATCCTCTGGCGCGGCGAGAAGCTGAAGTTCGACGGAACGGACCCCCGCCTCGCGGCCCGCGAAGCGGCCGAGGAGGTCGTGGCGCACCTTTCGCGCGCCAGCCTCCGCGTCGTCTCCGTCGAAGCGAAGGAACGGCGCTCCTCGCCGCCGCCCCCGTTCACGACCTCGAAGCTCCAGCAGGCGGCCGCGCGGCTCCTCGGCTTCACGGTCCGGCGGACGATGCAGGTGGCCCAGCGGCTCTACGAGGGGAAGACGCTCGGCGAGAAGGGCTCGGTCGGCCTGATCACCTACATGCGGACCGACTCGACCCGGACGGCCGAGGAGGCGCTCGCCGCAGTCCGCGACTTCATCGGGCGGACCTGGGGCGACGCCGCGCTGAACCCCGAGGTGCGGCGCTTCCGCCAGAAGAAGGGCGTGCAGGACGCCCACGAGGCGATCCGGCCCACTTCGATGGACCTCCCGCCGGAGGCCGTGGCGCGGTACCTGACGGCGGAAGAGCTGAAGCTCTACCGGCTCGTCTGGACACGCTTCGTCTCGTCGCAGATGAGCCCCTCCGTCTCCGAGATCACGACGGTCGAGATCGAGGCGCCGGCGGGGGGGACACGCGACCTCGCCCGGCTCCGCGCCGCAGGTTCGGTCCTGAAGGATCCCGGCTGGCTCCGCGCCCACGGCGAAACGGCCGACGACGAGACCCCCGAGGAGGGGAACGGCGGCGGGAACGGAAACGGGGAGGAGGGGGGCGAAGGGAAGGTCCGTCTCCCCCAGCTCGCCGAAGGGGATCCCCTCGCTCTCGTCTCGGCGCAGGCCGAGGCCCACGAGACGCAGCCCCCTCCCCGCTTCAACGAGGCCTCGCTCGTGAAGTTCCTGGAGGAGAACGGCATCGGCCGCCCCTCCACCTACGCCGAGATCCTCCGGAAGATCGAGGACCGCGAGTACGTGCGGAAGAAGGAGCGCCGCTTCATCCCGACGCCGCTCGGCCGGCTCGTCGTCGACCTGATGCTCGAGGGGTTCGACGACTTTTTCGAGACCGGCTACACGGCGCGGATGGAGGAGGAGCTGGACGAGGTCGAGGAGGGGAGCGTCGACTGGCGGAAGGCCCTCGCCGACTTCGACGGGAAGTTCCTGAAAGACCGGGAACGGGCGAAAAAGAAGATGGTCTCGCTGAAGGCGGGGCTCCCGCTCTCCGAGGTCCGGACGCTCTTCCTTCACTTCCGCCTCCCGAGCGACCCGGGCGACATCTGCCCGAAGAGCGGCGACCCGCTGAAGCTCCGGATGGGGAAGGCGGGCCTCTTCATCGCGTGTGCCGGCTATCCCGACTGCAGCTTCACGGTGGACATCCCCGAGATCGAGGAAGACCCGATCGACGCGAGCGATCTCGAGGGGCAGACGTGCGAGGAGTGCGGCAGCCCGATGAAGCTCCGGACGGGACGGACGGGCTCGGCCTTCCTCGGCTGCACTGCGTATCCCGCCTGCCGGAACACGGTTCCCGTGAAGGTGGCGGGCGGGAAGGCCGAGGCACGCCCGGACGTCCCGACCGGCGAGAGGTGCCCCGTCTGCGGAAACGCCCTCGTCGCCAAGCATGGCCGCTTCGGCGACTACGTCGCCTGCTCGGGATGGCCCTCCTGCCGCTACCGGCCGCCGAAACCCGTCACAATGACCGGCGTGAAGTGCCCCGACTGCCGGACGGGGGAGATTCTCGTCCGGAAGGGGCGCTTCGGCCCCTTCTACGGCTGCTCGAACTACCCGTCCTGCCCGAAGAACTTCCGGGCGCGCCCGATTCCAAAGGCCTGCCTCTCGTGCGGGGCGCCGTATCTTCTCGTCCGCGACCGGAAAGCGGGGGCCTTCATCGTCTGCGAGAAGGAGGGGTGCGGCTTCGACGCTCCGGCGGGAGACCTCGACCTCTATGCGCCGGTGACGAAGATTCCCGACGGCGCCCTCGCGGCCGCGGCCGAAGCCGCGGCCGCACCCGCCCCGAAGAAGAGCACGCGGGCGAAGGCGCCGGCGCCCGGGACGCGGAAGGCGCCGCGCGCCCCGAAGAAGAGCCGGCGTCAGTAAAGCGAGGGGGCCGCTGCGGGGTCGCGCCGCGCCGCAGCTCCGACGACGGCCGAAAAGAGGGCCCCGAAGCGCTCCGGCACGTGCCAGAAGGCCTCCGGGTGCCACTGGACGCCGAGGATGAAACGCGCGGCGGGACACTCCACGGCCTCGACGATCCCGTCCGGAGCGAAGGCGGTGGCGACGAGTGGCGTCGCGAGGCGGTCGACGGCCTGATGGTGGAAGCTGTTCACTTCCACCTCGCCCTCGCCGAGAAGGGCGTGAAGCAGCGAGCCGCTCCGGACCGAGACCGTGTGCGCGACGTCGGTGCGTGGCCGTGCGAAGTCGTCATGGCAAATCGCAGAGCCGGTTTCCGTTCGGATGTCCTGGACGAGCGTCCCGCCGAGGGCGACGTTCAGGAGCTGCATCCCGCGGCAGATCGCGAGGATCGGCACGTCGTGTGCGAACGCCTCGCCGACGAGCTTCACTTCGAACTCGTCCCGTTCGGCGCTCGTGTCGGTGACCTTCGGGTGCGACGCCTCACCGTAGAGGCGGGGCGTTACATCGATCCCGCCCGTCAGGACGAGGCCGTCGAGCTTCGAGAGAAGCGCCGGGTGGAGTGCCGCGCCGGCAGGCGCGAGGACGACCGGGACTCCGCCCGATAGCTCGACGCTCCGGACGTAGTCCTGCCGGAGGATGTAGAAGCCGGGCAGCGACGGCTCGCTCCCGGCCGTGATGCCGATGACCGGCGGGACACCCATCGAAAGCGAGTGTAGCGACGGGCCCGGTCAGACCGTGAGATGCCCCTGCATCATCAGGACGGCGCTCCCCGCGACCTTGACGGCCGCGGGGGCGCCGTCCTGAGCGCGCTCGACGGTCACCTCGAGCTCGGACGGCCGGCCCATCTCGATCCCCTGGTCGATGAGAAAGCGCGTGGCGCCGCCCGGGAGCGCGTCGTGAAGGGCCAGGTAGACGCCGAGCGGGCCGGCGGCCGAGCCCGTCGCCGGATCCTCCGGGACGCCGGCGCCGGGGCAGAAGGCGCGGGCGCGGATCCGGGCGCCGTCGAAGGCGAAGAGGTAGGCAATCAGGATGTCCAGCTCCTTCTCCAGGGCGTTCAGGGTCCGGACGTCGGAGAGGGCGGCCGAGACGTCCGCGACGGAGGCAAGCGGGATGACGAGCGTCCGGTTCCCCGTCGAGACGACCTGGGGCGGGAGAGAGGCGTGCAGGCTCTTCGCGGACAGGCCGAGGGCGGAGGCGATCCGGGCGCGGAGGGCCTCCTCCCCGATCGCGTCCTCCCAGGCGGGCTTCCCCTGCGACATCCGGACGCGCCGGACGGCGCCGTCCTCGCGGATCAGCTCCAGCTCGAGCGGTCCGAATCCGACCTCGACGGAGATCCGCTCTTCCCCACCCGCCCCGGCCATTCCGAGCGCGGCCATGACGACGGCGGTCCCGATCGTCGGGTGGCCGGCGTAGGGGATCTCCTTGAACGGGACGAAGGTCCGCTGGCGGTAGGCATGCCGAGGATCGTCGGGCGGGAGGACGAAGGTCGACTCCGAGTAGTTGATCTCCCGCGCGATGGACTGCATCTCTCCGGTCGAGAGCCCGCGGGCGTCGGGGACGACGAGGAGCGGGTTGCCCGCGAAGGGGCGGGCGGTGAAGACGTCGCAGGTGAAAAAGCCGACCTTCATGCCCGGGAGGCTACCGCGCCGCCCGTCTCGCGCGCTCCCCTAGAATCGCCGCCCCATGACCGCTCCTCCCCGTGTCACGGTCGTCGGCGGCGGCTTCGCCGGGGTGGAGTGCGCGTGGCAGCTCGCCCGGCGCGGCCACCGGGTCCGCCTCGTCGAGATGCGCCCGGTCCGGACGACCGAGGCGCACGCGACCGACCGGCTCGCCGAGATGGTCTGCTCGAACTCCTTCCGCTCCGACAACCCGCAGAACGCCGTCGGCCTCCTGAAGCGGGAGATGGAGCTGGTCGGGAGCGTCCTGCTCGAGGAGGCGCGGAAGGCCGCGGTCCCGGCCGGGGACGCGCTGGCCGTCGACCGCGCGATCTTCGCCGACTCCGTGACGCGGCGGGTGACGGCGCGACCGGAGATCCAGCTCGTCCGAGCCGAGGTCACGGCGCTCGAGGCGGCCCGGTCGGAGGGGGGCTTCGTCGTCGTCGCGACGGGGCCCCTCACCTCGGAGTCGCTGGCGGCCTCGCTGAAAGCGGCCCTGGGCGACAGCTATCTCTACTTCTACGACGCCGTGGCCCCGGTGGTCGAGGCGTCCTCACTCGACCACTCGCCGCTCTTTCCCGCGAGCCGGTGGGGAAAGGGCGGGGGCGAGGACTACCTCAACGTCCCGCTCACGAAGGCCTCCTACGAGGCCTTCGTGGCGGAGCTCCTCGCCGGCGAGAAGGTCCCCTTTCACGACTTCGAGAAGGCCGTCTACTTCGAGGGGTGCCTTCCGATCGAGGCGATGGCCGAGCGGGGGCCGGAGACGCTCCGGCACGGACCGATGAAGCCGTTCGGCCTCCGCGACCCCCGGACGGGGAAGGAGCCGTACGCGGCCGTGCAGCTCCGGCAGGACGACCTCGCGAAGGAGCACTGGAACCTCGTCGGCTTCCAGACGAAGCTGAAGGTCGGTGAGCAGCGACGGATCTTCCGGACTCTGCCGGGCCTCGGCGGGGCCGTCTTCGTCCGGTACGGGATGCTCCACCGGAACACCTACATCAACGGCCCGGCCCACCTCGACCGGCTCTTCCGTTGGAAGAAGGCCCCCGAGGTCTTCTTCGCCGGGCAGCTCACCGGAGTGGAGGGGTACCTCGAGTCGGGAGCGACGGGTCTCATGGTG
>Ga0315286_10006936_pt1 | contig 11033 bp, 12 predicted proteins | sample YL17G10_0_MG_FD_205038 | JGI IMG/M metagenome (GOLD analysis project Ga0315286, IMG submission 205038) | Sediment microbial communities from Yellowstone Lake, YNP, Wyoming, USA - YL17G10_0 | ecosystem: Environmental > Aquatic > Freshwater > Lake > Sediment | place: USA: Wyoming | collected...
ATTCAAGTGTCTGGAGAACGTATTGCAGAGTCAGAATTTTGAGTCACCGGCGAGGCACTCAAGATTGTGGACAGTGTCCCACCCTCGGGCCGTAGGAGCTGCGTCCTGGACGCAAGCGCAGCTGAGAAGGTCACGGTGTACCTCGAACAGTTCCCGGCGACCGAGAAGTTCGGGATTGGTATTGGATACCGGACGGGCCTGCAGAACCGGGTGCTGGCGTACATCTGGCCGTGCCAGGAAGCGAGAAGCGGCGTCTTCTGCCAAATCAAAATCGAGGATCTCGGACTCATCGTGCCTTTCATCGTTGAGCTTCGCGAACAGCTGCACATGGAAGTGCCCATCGGCGTGAGTGCCTGGGTACATACCCACCCGAACCTAGGTCTGTTCTTGTCGGGCACGGATCGCGCCACGTTCGCGAACTGGGCCGACGTGGATCCGGCGATGCTGGCGCTCGTCATCGACGTGTTTCGTCGAGAAGGACCGATGTGCAAGGCCTTTACCCCAGATTTTCATGAAACCGTCGTAACCGAGGATGAGCGGTTCCCCGTGACCTACAAACCGTTGTTCGACGGTCTACTCACCAGCCTTCCGCATTTCATGAAGGCCAAGGGAAGACCCCTTGATGCAGTCGTCACGCCATTCGGTGTCTGGGCCGCAGGGGAAGACGAGCCGCCGGCGCCCGCGAATGACTCCGGGGCCACGGACAGTTCTGCATAGGACGGCGCGCCGCGCCGCCCGTAAGCGGCCTGCTGCTGCCATTCAAATCGCGACATACCCTATGGCTGTGACTGTCAGGACCGTCGACGGGGCCGAGGAGCGGATTGAAGTTCGCCCCGGGACCTGCGCTGACGTGATTGTTGACCTTGGCCTCTGCGATCTTCCTTCGGGCAGGTTCCGCGTCTGGTTCGGCGACACCGACGTAGCCAGCCGCGAACTCTTCCAGTTTGACGGCAAGTTGCTCGTCGTCGCCAGAATCGGAATTCATCCATCGACGAGTGTCTCGCCGCGGGTTCCACTTTCGCTTCAGACGGGCCAAGGTGAAATCAGAGCTACCTCTCTTCCGACGACAGCCGCGCCCGCAGGTCCACGTCCACCGGACCCACGATTCGAGCCGGTGTTCGCTTTCTTGTACGGCCTGAAATGCGCGGCGCGCGCGCTATTCAGGGCTGTGCCGGTCACGCTGGTGTACTGGCTGCTGTTGCTGTTGGCAGCCTTCATTGGCGGGGGTTTGTTGGCTCTGGTGGCATTGGGCGCTGCCGTCGCTCTGGCGTTCGTGGTCGGCTGGCTTGGGTCGCAAGGACACATGAGGGCTCCACGCGCGACGTTCATGGAGTCGCTGTTCGGTCGTGTGTGCGCCGTCGCGGGCATTGTTGCCACCTTGTCACTTGGCTTCGGAGGCGTGGGACGGGCTCCCCTCGACGTGTTGCGCGACGCGACCAGGACCACGAGTTCACGCACCAGTCGTAACAGCACACCAAGAGCGCAGGCCCCCACCGCCGCCAGGAACAAACCAACCGGGCGACCGAGCGGACGTCCGTCCACACCTAAGCCGATCACCCCGGCAAGGCCGACGTTCCCTGCCAGTGCGAAAGGGGCTGCACCATCGGGCGCGTCTTCGTTAGCGTCAGAACAGGCAACACAGATCCAGCCGAACTCTCCGCGAGCAGCGCTGCCGCTCAATCCAACCCTGCGTCAGGGGACCATTCAGGCTCGGCCCGCGTCCCCTGTCGGCTCGAGAAGAGCCGCGCCACCGCGCGGACGTCCGTCCAGTGCGATGCCGGCGGGCCGACCTGGGGCGACGAGCCTCGCCCGCGCGCCGACGTTCCCGGCGAAACCCGAACTCAAGCCGGCGCCAGTACGCCCTGCCGAGTCGAAATCGGTCCCGGCAGACGTGCCAGAAACACCCGTCCGGGCTCAACCCCCCGTGTTGGCTGAACCCGAGAAGCTCCGAAGTGAGCAACAGGTCGTGGAAAGCGCCCCCGCGCCTGCCCCGGCAGCACGAACGCCGGTGACAGTGACGGTACACATTGCGGCCTACCCGGGGAACTGTGTGGTGTCGATCGACGGGAAGCCCGCCGGCACGACACCGTTCGATTACCCCCTCCTTACTGGTCCCCATGAGTTCACATTCACCTGGCCTACGATCGGCCGCTCGCGGACATTCCGGAGAACGATTGTCGAAGGGGATTCTCTGTTCATCACGACTGGCCCCGGCAAGTAGTTTGTCCCGCTCATCAAGTACAGGAGCCGCGATCATGAGGTATGTCGCAAAGGCCAGCACGGTGAGCGCAGCCGCCACAGTTGTCGTGCTGTGCCTCCTGGCCCACGTGGCCGGCGCCGTCCCGATCAATGGACAGCAAGATGCCGTCCATGCGCGCTACGACGAGGCGGTGAAGGTGTTCCAATCCGAGGACCAGTTCCGTTCGATTGCGCTATTCCAGCACGTGATCGATGAGCTGAGTCCAGACGCCTCGCGATTAACGGCCGATCTGCGCCGGGTCTTGCTGCGCAGTCTCTGCTTCAGGGCAGAGGCCCTCCTCAACGCTGAAGACCAGACCCAGGCAGTTGCGGATCTCCGAAAGGCTCTGGTAATCGACCCTGATATCGACATCGACCGAAGCCTCTCCTCGCCACGGTTCGTAGCCCTGTTCGACGAGATCGCCGCCGCCGAATTGGGCGTGATCCGGGTTGACGTGTCGCCGCCGGGTGCCCAGATCTACTTGGATGGCAAGCCATTTGGCTCCAACACAACCAGGCGCATCGCACCAGGGTCCCATATCGTGCGCGCAGAAAGTCAGGGGTTCCGGCCAGAATCCCATGAGGTGACCATCGCCGCTGGAACGGTGCGAGCTGTGAAACTCCAGTTGCAGCCAACCAGTCCGCCCGTGGCGCCGCCGCCCAGTCGCCAGCCGACAGTTGAGCCTGTCCCGCAGCCGGCCGCACCCGAACCGCTCAGTCGGGACACTGGCAGTGTGTCTTCCGGACCGCCCCGGCGAGTGATGGTGCGGTTGGATGGGGTGTGGGGGATGGAAGGGCCGGCCTGGTCGTCGAGTGCTGTTTTCTCCCTCTACAACAAGAATGGGTATGCCGATTCAGAATACGTCGTACAGGACGCGCTCGGCGGGTTAGGTTACGAGGTCGGGGGCTGGGTGCGCGTTATCGGGCCGCTGATCGTTGGAGCGAGTCGAGCCCGATCAACATTGCTGTTCGACGCACATGTCGAGTACTCCGTTCCGGATGCGAGACCCAACTACTCGTCTAGATCCCTCGCTGCGGACATATCCGACATCACGCGCACCATCAACGCCACGCACGTTGACATCGGCGTGACTGGAGGCGGACCGAACTTCGAGGTGGCTGTGTACGCGGGCCCCTCAAGAGCGACGATCACGCAGGCCGTGATCACAAGTGGGGTTTTCCGAGAAGATTCGGGTCACGTCACGTTGAGCCGGGCGCTCTATAGGGACTTCGCAATTGCCGGACAGTCTGGCTGGAGCCTGGGAGGAGAGGCGGCATATCTCTTTGGCAAGTACTTCGGCCTTGGCGCGTCGTTCCGCTATGCCTCCTACAATGCCGTGCTGCCGGACGTGGGGACCGCGGCTTTTCCCCTTCACGCCGGTTGCCTGACGTTCGGCGGGGGCGGCCGGATACGATTCTAGACCCCGTGAGCTCACTCAAGGTGAAGGACGGCCTTTGCCATCAACTATCGTGGCGACTCTGACATACGATGAAGTTCCTGATCAGCGCGATCCTGCTGTTTCTCCTGCCGGGCGCGAGCATCGCGTTTTGGCGCTACTCCGTCGCACAGGCTCGTTCTGACATCGCTCTCCCGCTCGCCCTCGGGATCATAGGAGGCGTACTCGTCGACCGGTACCTCCTGCGAAGATGGCGTCGATTCCATATCTTCGAGCACGAACTCACCCACGCCCTTGCCGCATTGATGTTTCTCCATCCGATCAGCGCCTTCGTTGTGCGCCACGACGGCGGGTATATCCGTCATCGAGGTGGGTTCGGTGGAGTCTACGGCGACGACTTCATCGGCCTGGCACCCTACGTCGTCCCGACATTCACTCTGCTCTCGGTTCTGACGCGGCCTTTTGTTCCGGGGGCGTGGTTTCCGTGGTACGACGTGTGGGTCGGGTGTACGTTCGGCTACCACCTGCACAGCACGTACTGGGAACTGCGCGGCAGTTGGACGTCGCGCGAGTTCCATCTGCCCGGGACGTCCGAGTGGACCAAGTCGGATGTCGCCAGCCGTGGCCGGGTGTACTCCGGCCTGTTCATTCTGACGGTCACTCTGATGGTTCACGGGCTGATGTTTGCGATCCTGTTCGGCGGATACGGCGCTGTTCGGCCTTGGTTCCACACCCTGTCGACGGTGTCCTGGAGATATCTGCTCGTCGTGGCTGGGCGGGTCGCGGGTTTCGTGCCGAACGGGGTTTCGTGAACGAGGCGGCCGGTAGACCCCGACGCGCTCATCGCATCACGCGCTGAAGCAGGATCTGTAGGATCACAGGAATCGACGAGAGCAGCAGAACAGATAAACTAGCGGTCACCGACTTCAGTCGAAACGGCCACGTGGGGACGTTTTCGATTCGATCTCGCATGTGGAGCAGTGATTCGATGTGAGTCAGGTCAACGTGACCGCGCGTCTGTCGCATCTCGTCGAGCGCAGAATAGAAGAGATCATGGAGTTGACGGTCGATTTCTTCGAGCGACCTGCGCTTCGTCTCTCTCAGCTTTGCAGCGATCGGCAGCGACGGTATCAGGACGGAGGCGAGGATGATGGCGCCGGCGAAGCACGAGTAGGCAACCACGAACGCGTCAACGGGAAGCACCGAGAACAGGATGCTCGAAAGACAGATGCTCACGTACACGCTCGCGAGGACCGAGAGTCGCCTGGTGGCTCCCAAGAGAAACCTGGTCGAGTGATTGTCAACCTGCCAGAGGTCGACTTTCAGGAGTCTCCCCATAAGGATGGCGTGGCGAAAGAACACTAGAAGCCCATAGAATGCCACGCCAGTCGCGAAATTGACGACAAACAGGAACGCCGAGAGCGAAACGCGGAGCGCCGAGGCGTTAGGCCAGACGGCAAGTACAAACGGGGCCGCCCCGAGCAGAGATCCGTAGACGCCGCCAGAAAGGGTCATCCATCTGTTCGCGAACACGGCGGCGCACAGGCGGTCGTGCTCTCGAATGGCGGCGTTCGGGTCAGTCGACTGGAGGGCGAATGAGTAGAAGTCGAGGCCCTTATTGACCATGTACTGCCGAAGCTGACGAAGCCCGAGCATCAGGATCATCGTCGCGGCGATGAGCATGCTGACGAAGACCGAATCCGCTATCGATGTCCGTGTCCGCCACTGGAGGAGAACATACACGACTCCGGCCGCTATGGTCCCTATAGTAACGGCCGACACACCGGCGAAGGACGCATAGAAGCTGGGCCGGAGCGATTGGACATCATCGGAACGCGCCGTCACGACCGCATCGGGCGCGGTGGAAACCGCTGACGGAAGGGTCATGGCGTGGCCTCCGATGTCATGGTTGATCCGGTCGATCGGCCGCCATCGACGCACACTCTGACGATGCTGCGGTCGATCTCAACCGCGAATCGCGCCGGACACTCGAGCATCGGCGTATGGCCGGCCCCTTCGAGTTCCACGTAATGCGCGCCGAGCGCTTCCGCCGCTGGCTTGACCGTTCTCCTCGTTGCGACCCGATCGAACTCGCCCCGCATCAGTGTCGAGCCGGGAATGCGATCCTGCGTCAGCCCCTGTGGCACTTGGCACACTTCGAGGAACAGTTGTTCGGCCGCGGCGGGATCGGCGTCCAACGCCGCACGGTGAAGGAGTGTGGTTGCCCCGGCGCTAAGCCGCTTGAGCGTAGCCAAGGAACCGATGGCGACGGCCGTGCGAGACACGACCATTGGTGTCAGGTGCAGCAGGCGCAGCATCAGGCCTAACGAATGGGTCGTGGCGAGCACGCCGAAGACTCGAGACAGCCCGAGGAAGGGACAGCCGCTCAAAATCACGGCTGCACCTGGTACGCACCTCTCTGGCCACAGGCGCAGCGCCAAGATCGCGCCGAGCGAATCTGCCACGATGCCCACGGGCTTTTGACTTGCCGGAAGCGCCGTGAGGGTCTGGGCGAGGATGTCGGAATAAGCGGAGAACGTCGCACGGCCGGCTGGCAGCGGAGCGGATTGTCCGAAGCCTGGGAGATCAAGGGCGATGCATCGATACTTCCCGGCCAGGTGCTGGGCCACCTCGGCCCAAACATCGCTGCTATGAAGCCATCCGTGCACGAAGATGACAGTGGGCCCGTTTCCCCAACACTGTGCGTGAAGCAGGGGTGCGCCGGAATCCGGAACACCACGACTTTCGCCGTGGAATGATTGGCCATGAGCCTCAGCGATCGACACAGTGGCGGCAGTGTACTACACGGCAGATTCTCCCGAGTGGGGCCATTTGTCTCACGACTGACGAGGCCGGGACGTCAATGTTAATGAGAGTTCCCTGTGCACACTTGGAGAACGCATCGCTCCAGGCGCGGCCATACTCAGGTGCGTGTGGTCCGGCGTGAGCTGGCCGCCGCCTGACGCGGGACCCGCACGTGTGAGACCAGACCAGAGTTCCGGCCACCTCCACCGCCTGGCTCGGCTGACACTGTTCCGCTGACCACGCGTCTGATGCTGGCCGACGAAGGATGCCACCAGCACAACTGTGTGTCGACCTATGGGAAGAGCGCGGCGGGCCGCGTCGGGTCTACCGAGTCCTCGCGCCCGAGCGCTGCACCCTCAGCTTGGTGAAGCGGTGAGGTGTCTGGGTGATCGAGCAGATCACGGCGGCCTGCAACAAAGAGGTGCCCACCGAAACCCGCGCGGCCGATTCAATCCCCATAGCCTCGTGCCCGCCGGCCGCGGTTTACTCCAACACGTCTGTTGTCCACCGGCGCGGCAACACCGCGCCCCGGGCTGTCCTCGACGACTGCCGCCGCGCCGCCAGACAAAAAACGCTCTGCGTTCCCGCGGGCGAGTACTCAAATTTGCTAGCCTCGATTTCCACAGACGCCCATGACCGACGGGATCGCGCCGGCCTCCCCATGCTGCCCCATGACAGGGTGGGGTGTCTGCGTCTGTCGGGTTAGCAATATCAACGACTGATAACAGGTGTCACTCATTACTACTGCAGATAGGATCCCGTCGGAGTCTGGCCATCACACGTTTCCCGCGAGGCCCCGGTCGCCTGTTGCAGGCAGGCCGAGGCGCTCGCTCGTGCGGGGGTGCGGCTGCGACTTGACAAGAGGGGAGCGACGTAGCAATATGTGCGCATGGCTGACAGTCCTCGAAATGCACTAACAGACACCCAAGCCTCCTCGTTCTTCCTCGCCCCCGCCGAACCGGTGCACCGCCAGTACGAGGCCCTCCGCGCCTACTTTGTCGAACACGAGCCGTCGTATGTCGTGGCGCGCCGGTTTGCCTACTCCCCAGGGTCGTTTCGCGTGCTCTGTCACCAGTTCCGCCACGAGGCCGAGAAACGCGCCGGCTTCTTCCAACGCACCCACCACGGGCCACGCACCGCGCCCGTCCGGGATCAGGTCCGTGATCGCGCGGTGGCCTTGCGCAAGCGCAACCTCTCGGTCTACGACATCCAGCGCGAGCTGGCCCAGTCCGGCCAGGCCGTCAGTGTCAACGCCTTGGCCGTCGTGCTCCGCGAAGAGGGGTTCGCCCGGTTGCCCCGCCGACGCGACGAGGAGCGGCCGCCGACGCTGAAACCCGACGTGGCGCAGGTGGCGGACGTGCGTCGCCTCGACCTCACACCGCGCACGTTTCGCACGGCACTCGCCGGCGTGTTCCTGTTCGTCCCGCTTCTGCACGGCCTCGACCTGCGGGCCGTCGTCGAGGCCGGCCCCTTGCCGGCGTCCCGCATGATCCCCGCCGAGCAGGCGCTTCGCACGTTGCTGGCACTGAAGCTCCTCGGCACCGAGCGCAAAAGCCACGTGATGGATCTCGTGTTCGACCCCGCCGTCGCCGTCTTCGCCGGGCTGAATGTCGTGCCGAAACGATCGTACCTCGCGGCCTACAGTTCGCGCGTCGACCATCGCGTTAATGTGCGCATCATGGACGCCTGGTTCCGGCAAGTCCAAGCGGCGGGCCTGCCCGCCGGCGCCTCCCTGGACCTCGACTTTCATACCGTGCCGGCCCATAGCGCCGCGGAACCGCTCGAAAAGCACTACGTGTCGAGTCGGAGCCGGCGGGAGCAGAGCATTCTGGTCTTCCTGGCGCGTGACGCCGAGCATCGGGTCTTTCGGTACGCCCACGCCGGCATTCCCAAGGCTGATCAGGCCAACGAGATTCTCCAGTTCGTGGCGTACTGGCAGCGCCATACCGGTCACCTGCCCGCCGAATTGATCTTCGATTCCCAACTCACGACCCACGAGAATCTTGCCGAGTTGAACCGGCAGGGCATCCGCTTCATCACGCTCCGCCGCCGGTCCCGCAAGATGCTGGCCGAGATCTATGGCCGTCCCGCCTCGGCGTGGCGGCGCATCACCCTGGAGTCCCTCACGCGCAGCTTCCGCACGCCCCGCGTCATCGACGAACCGGTTCCGCTCCGCGGATACGGACTCATTCGGCAATTGACGATTCTCGATCTGGGGCATGAGGAGCCGACGATACTCGTGACGAATCACGACAAGACCAGCCCCGCCGCCCTCGTCACGCGCTATGCCCAGCGGATGCTGATCGAAAACAACATCTCCGAGTCCATCCAGTTCTTTCACCTCGACGCGCTCTCTTCGATGGTCGGCCTCAAGGTCGACTTCGATCTGCAACTGACATTGATGGCCGGATCCCTGTATCGCCTCATGGCCCAACGCATCGGTCGTGAGTACACACGCGCGCAGCCCAAACGTCTCTTCCGCAACCTGCTTGACGTCTCGGCCCGGGTCGACATCGAACCCACGCAGGTCGTCGTCACCTTCGACAAACGGGCGCACAACCCCTACCTGGTCGCCTCCGGACTGACTGACGTCCCCACCCCGATGCCCTGGTTCGGCGACAAAACGCTCGTCCTCCGTTTCGCCTGAGCGCCGGCGCTGTTAGCCAATTCGAGGACCGTGGAAATCGAGGCTAGCGCCGGCGGCGTTTGCGGAGTGGGAGCGGCGGAGCGGTCTGGCATACTTCTATCCACCGGGACGAAGCGGTCTACGGCCTTGCACGTCGTAGGGCGAACGTTGTCGGAAAGCCGTATGAGGGAAAACCTCATGTACGGTTTGATGTGGCAGGGGGTGGAAACCAGCGCTTCGGTGCCCGGCGCCACTCCCTGACCCTACCACCCGACAGCCGCCGCGCTGTCGCTGTGCGTCCGCGGGCAAGCGCTCACGTTAGGCCCACCTGAGGAGAAGTACGTTGAAAAGCGAGACATGGAAGGCATCTCCCGTTCTCGGGGTCCGACAAGTACGTCAGGCCGCCGAGTACTATCGCGATGTGCTTGGCTTCAGCCTCGATCCGGTCGATGGTGTGTTTCAGCCCTCGCCTGATGAACCTGGCGGCGTATACGCCATCGTGAAACGCCCGAGCGTCTGGATCCACTTCCAGATTCGTCGCGGCGACTCACCGCCGGCGCAGCGACCTGCGTTTGAGCGAGACGTCTATCTGTATGTCGACGACGTGGACAGTCTCCACGCCGATCTCCAGCGCCGCGGTGCAAAGATCCAATCCGCCCCGCAGATGGCGCCTCATGGGATTCGCGAGATGGTGGTCGAGGACCTGAATGGGTACAGGCTTGCGTTCGGCGAACTTGGGCGGTGAATGCTGCGATGAACGTACGCTGGGCGCCTAACGGCATGCAGCGGACGGCGCTGCGCGCCGCCGCTGATGCCGAGCGTTGGGCAGGCCGATTGACGTGAACACGATGAACGAAACGGTGACGTGAGATCATGGGGTCTGTGTCAACGGTCTACATCGAAACCAGCATCGTCAGCTACTTGACTGCGCGCCCGAGTCGAGCCGTGGTGCTGGCCGCACGGCAGGCGCTGACGCGCGATTGGTGGCGGGGACGGGCGTCGTTCCAGTTGAGAGTCTCCCAGCTCGTGCTCGACGAGGCCGGGGCTGGGACCAACTGATGTGCGCGCGGCGGCTGAGAGCCTTGGAGGGAATCCCGGTCCTCTCGCTCACGGAGTCCGCAACTCGGCTGGCGAAGGAGTTGGTCCGGCAAGGTGCCCTGCCCGAAAAGGCCACGGTCGATGCGTTCCACATCGGAATCGCCGCGGCGCATCAGGTGACGTACCTGTTGACGTGGAACTGTAAGCACCTGGCCAACGCGACAATGCGTAGTACTATTGAAACGGTTTGCCGCTCCGCGGGCTTGAACCCGCCAATCATCTGCACGCCGGAGGAGCTACCCGCGAGGAGGCCTTCATGAAGCGCTGGGATCCTATCGTCGAGGAACTCCACAAGCTCCGAGAACGAATCGGTCGCGCGCACGACTTCGACGCTGATCGAATCGCCGCCACCATTCGCCAACACGAACGGGAAGGGGGCAGCGTGCTTCTTCGGGCAACGCCACAGCGCGCGAGGCGTCAGGCCGATGGTTGTAGCCCGAAAGCTGCCCAACATCGCCTGCATCCGACTGGCGCTGGTGCTCGGGTGCGCGCCGGCGGGTGAGGCCAAATCCTCTGCGGCCGGTCAACAGAACGCCCCGTATCAGATACCGCCCGGGCCGCAGATTCTGCGCGCCTGAAAGCGGCGGTTCGTGATGACGACCAGTTCTCCGACGTGCAGCCGCCGGGCGGCGTCGACGGGCCCGTCGCGAAGTTGCGGGGGAAGTCGCCGAGGCTCTCAGAAACGATAGAATCGTCAGGTCATGAACGTCCTCACGATCGGCGGCGGCGTCGCGCTCTCCGTGTTCCGTCTCGACAAGCTGAATGCCCGCATCAGCGCCGTGCAGCCAGGCCTGGCGGCGGCGGCCGCGCGCGTCGTGCACATCGTCGAGATCGCGCGCCCGCTGACCGCGCGCGAGCGCGAGACGCTC
>Ga0315286_10006937_pt1 | contig 11033 bp, 5 predicted proteins | sample YL17G10_0_MG_FD_205038 | JGI IMG/M metagenome (GOLD analysis project Ga0315286, IMG submission 205038) | Sediment microbial communities from Yellowstone Lake, YNP, Wyoming, USA - YL17G10_0 | ecosystem: Environmental > Aquatic > Freshwater > Lake > Sediment | place: USA: Wyoming | collected...
CTCGAACCGACCGCGCTCCGGCGGCCGATCCCCACGCTCACGCTCGAACCGACCGCGCTCCGGCGGCCGATCCCCACGCTCACGCTCGAACCCCGGCCGCGCCGAGCGCTGGAATTCCTCGGTGCGCCCGCGGTCGGGTGCTCTGCGATCGCGCGCGTCACCGCCCTCCCGACGGTCGGGTCGCCCTCGATCCGGTTGCCATTCGCGGCGTGGGGGACGCTCGCGATCTTCTCTCTCGCGCGGCCGAGGCGACGCGACTCTCACCGGCACGCCGGATTGCTCTTCGAAGGAACCCGCCCGGTCCGCGCCCACCGCCGCCGCTGCCGTCTCGCGCACCGGCTCCCTGGCGAAGTGCTTGAGGAAACGCCGCGCCTCGCGATCCCGCCCGGCGAGCATCGAGACCGTCAGCGCCGCGTCCACCAGCCGCGGGTTCGCGCCATTCAAGACCGCCATATCGAGCCCTGCCGCCGCGGCCATCGCCATGAACGCCGCCTCGACGCTGGACCGAACCGGCAGATCGTCACTCACGCGCGAAAGCCGCAGCATCGTCGGCTGGCCCAGATTCTCCTTGATGAGCGCCAGCGCCCGCAGTGTCTCGCGGAGTCGATCGCCCTCCGCCACCGCCCCGAGCGCCACCGGATCGAAGATCAAGTCCTCCTGTCGCAGCCCGGCGCTCAGCGCCGCCTGGAGCAGTCGTTCGGCGACCGCCAAGCGGTCTTCCGCCGAGCGCGGGATCTCGCCGCCGGTGTGGCAGACCGCGACCACTGCCGCGCCGTAGCGTGCGGCCAACGGCAGGACCCGCTCCAGCACGCCGGCTTCATCCCAGACGGCGGAGACCAGCGGCCGTCCGGCATAGGCGCGAAGGGCCGTTTCCAGACCCTTGCGCGTGTCCGCCGATATGAGAAGCGGGAGATGGAGCTCGTCCTCCAGCAACGGAAGCAGCTCAGCCAGAAAGGCCGGCTCTTCGATCTGGGGCAGCGTCGAGCGCACCTCGAGCATCTGCACGCCCGACCGCGCGCTCTCCTGGAGCGATTCGATCACGTCGTTGAACCGATTATCGCGCGCCGCGCGGAACGCGTCCCCCCGCGAGGCCGGCCACTCGCCGACCGCCACGACGCCGCGCCGCGTGCCGATCTCGACATCGCGGGCGGTCCCCGTCACGACCAGTCGTTGCGACCGCTCGGCCGTCTTCGGCTCGTGCTTGCGGCAGAGGCGGGTCAGTCCCTGCAACCATTCGGGGGTGTAGGGTCCGCTCACGCCGACGATCGATGGACCACGCTCGATCAGCGGTCGCGCGGAACGGAGGAAATCGTTCGCCTCGAGCACGGTTTCGCTCTCGGCGCCCGGTACGATCGTCGACGGCTGGAGCATCAGGGGCAGATCGCTCACCGTCTGGAAGGCGGCGAGGACCGGGAGCATCGCCTCCGGCACGACGCCGCCGCTCGCGCCGACGATCTCGGCGCCCAGCGAGCGCGCCACCGCCCAGACCACCGCGGGGCTGGCACCCGCTTCCGTCCGACCGTTCGCGCCGAAGGTCATCAGCGCCGCGACCGGGACCTCGGGCGCCGCTTCGCGTAGCGCGATCAGCGCCGCCTTGAGATTTCGCAGATCGCCGAATGACTCGAGCACGAACAGATCGGGTGTGAGATCGAGCACCGCCTGCGCGGCCTCGCGATACACCTCGATCGCCTGCTCGAAGCGCAACGCCCCGCGCGGCTCGATCCCGACCGGCAGAGGACCGAGCGTGACCCCGAGCAGCGGCGTGCCGTCGCCGGTGCGCCCCTCCTCCTCGATCGCCTGGGCCGCCGCCTGTACCGCGCGCCGCAGAATTTCGCGCAACGCGTCCCGCAAACCGAGCGGCTCGAGCGCCGGGGCGTTCGCCGCGAAGGTATTGGTCAGCACGATCGCGGCTCCGGCGGCGATCGCCGACCGGTGGATCCCGACCAGAGCCTCGAACTCGTCCAGGGCCATCCGCTCGGGCAGGGCGGAGCTCTCCCGGGTGGCCAACAGGCCCAGCGGGCTCGCGCAAACGAGCATGCGCCGGGCGCACAGGTCTCGCAGATCGTCTCGATTCATCGATTCTCCCAGGTAAGTCACCACTGGATCGCGCCAGCGCGTAGGGGTCGTGTTTCGGTGCCCGCTAATGAGACTCCACCCGGGGGGTGAAAGGCAACCGCAGAAGCGCGGGCGGCTTGCGCATGGCAACGGCGTTGCCCTACGCTTCCGGGGTCGGAGGATGGCGGGCACCCGGACGCGGGGCCCGCTCCGGTCGCACCGCACCAATGGAGGAACCATGCGCATCCCCGCGCGGCTTCACCCGATCCCGCTCTTGCTGGCCGTCGGCCTTACCGCTTGCGGGGGAAACGACAACCCGACCGGCCCCACGATCCGCCACCCCGAGGATTTCCTGCCGACCGGGCTTTCGGGCTGGGCGCTCTCGGGCGACACCCAGACCGGCACGACCGAGGCGGACCTCTACGCGATCATCGACGGCGGGGCGGAGATCTACGCCGGGCACGGGATGAAGCAATTCGCCACCGCGAGCTACACGGGCAGCGGAACGCAGGCCGGCGGCACGCTCACCGTCTGGATCTACGAGCAGAACAGCGTCGGGGACGTGCTGGGTCTTTACGACGACAGCGCGATCGTTCCGCCCTCGCCCGTTCCGGAAACCGGGATCGGGGACCACGCGCGGATGTCCTCCACGTTCCTGGGCAAGGAGCTGGAGTTCACACGGGATCGGTACTACGTCGATCTCAACTTGAGCGGGCTCGCGCCCCAGACCGCCGAGACCCAGCTCCGGCTGATCGGCACCGGCATCGACCAGAAGATCACGCAGTAGGTACACGCATGGATCGTCGTCGCTTTCTGCGGGTGGGCACCGGCGCTCTGGGCGCGGGTCTGATCGGCTCGGCCGTCCCGGGCGCGCCGCGTCTGTTCGCGCAGGTCCCGGCCGCGCCCGACACGAGCGCAACGCCGGCCTCCGGGCCGCCCGACATCGTCGTGGCGAAGGGGTCGCCGGAGGATGCGGTGCGCCAGGCACTCGATGCGCTCGGAGGGATCGGACGCTTCGTGCGACCGGGACAAGTTGTGGTAGTCAAGCCGAACGCCGGTTTCGCTTCTCCGCCCGAGTGGGGCGCGACGACGCATCCGGGCGTCCTCACCGCCGTCGCCGCGGCGTGTCTACAGGCCGGCGCGCGGCGCCTGTTCGTCGTCGATCACACGCTCGCTCCTTCCGACCGCTGCTTCGATCGTACGGGGATCGGAGCGGCGGTGGCGAGCATCCCCGGCGCCAAGCTCGTCGCGCTCGATGATCCAAAGGCGTATCGCGCCGTCGAGATCCCGCGGGGCAAGGCGCTCAAACGGACCGATATCGCCGAGGTCGCGCTCAAGGCCGACGTGTTGATCAACATCCCGACGGCCAAGGCGCACACCGCGACCGGGGTGAGCTTCGGGCTGAAGAACCTGATGGGCCTGGTCTGGGATCGGCAGGTCTTCCACACCGACATGGACATTCACGTCGGGATCGCGGACCTCGCTACCGTCCTGCGCCCGGCATTGACGATCGTCGATGCGATGGTCGTGCTCACCACGCGCGGGCCCGCGGGGCCGGGCGACGTCGCGAACTTCGGCGGCGTCGTCGCGGGCGTCGATCCGGTCGCGGTTGACGCGTACGCGGTCGGGCTCGCCACCTGGAATCAGCAGACGCTCGCCCCCGGGCAGATCGGCTTCCTGCGTCACGCGGCCGAGCGCGGCGTCGGCACGCTTGACCTCTCGTCCCTGCGGATCGTCCGACCGGCATGAGAACCGGCCGCGCGCTCCTCGCCGCGTTCGCTTTGAGCCTCGGGCTCGCCGCCGCGATCCGGCCGGTGGGCGCCGAGGCGTGGAGCCAAACCCGCGCCGAGGACCTGCCGCCCCACATCCTCACGATCGACGAGAGCCGTGTACTCGTCCTCACGCCCGCGGCGCTCTACCGCTTCCAGCCCGAATCCGAAGCGTGGACCACGCTCACGGAGCAGAACGGCCTGCCCGAACCGCCGCTCGCGTCGCTCACGCTCAGCGCCGGCGATCTCTGGGTCGCTGGCACGGGTGTCGGCCTCTCCGACCCGCAGGTCGACGCGTGGCGCCGCTACGCCCCCGGCGAGGGCTACCCGGGCCGGCGGGTTTTCCGGGTCGAAGCCGATGACGACTACGCCTACGCGGCGACCGATTCCGGCGCGGCGCGGCTGGATCGCTACGTGCTGGAATGGGAGCCGCTCGCCGGGCCGGTGGGTCGATCGCTCGGCCCGGTCTCGGACCTTGCGGTCGGCGCGGATCGGGTATGGTTCGCGTTGGAGAACGGCGTCGCGCAATTCCGGAAGTCGAGCGAGGCGTTCCGCGTCGATTCGCTGCTGGGACAAATCCGCGCGCCGGCTGTGCTGGCGCTGCGCCAGACGCCGCGCTGTGTCTGGGCCATCACCGGAGCGGGGGTAGCGCGCTACGACAAGGACCTCGAGACCTGGACCAGCTATTCGCCCGGGGTCGATCTCCCCGATGCGCGACTCCATCAGGCGACACTCCAGGGCGAGGACCTCTACCTTGGCACCGACGACGGCCTCTGGTGCTACCGCGCGGCGACCGGCATCTGGCGCCGTGACGATCGGACCGACGCCATGCCCGGCACGGCGGTCCTTGCCTTCTCGCTCGACAACGGGCTCTGGGTCGTCACGGAGAAGGCGTATGCCTCGTACGACGCGGCCGGCACGCGCTGGGTCGATTTCACTTGCTGCGTCCCGATGCCGCCGGGCGAAACCCGCGAAATGGCCTGGGCCGGCGGTTCGCTGCTTATCCTGGGGCGCGATCGGATCCTCTTCGCCGCCCGTCCGCCGGGCGGGAACCCGAGCCTCCTCACCTGTCGCGCCTGTCCGATCCTCCAGGAGGTCAGCATCGGGTCGAGCCGGAGCGGGCGCTGGCGTCCCGGCCTCGACGATGCCGGTCTTGGGCTGCGTCGGTCGACCGAGGAGTTCGTCGCGATCCAGGGTGGGGCAACGCTCTTCGTGAAGGACGACGACGCCAGCCGGGGTCCCGGGGAGAGCGACTTCGAGAACCTGATCACCGACACCCGAATCGACCTCTCGCTCAACGGCCGGCTGCGCGGGGACCGCACGATATCCGGTCTCTACGATTCGACCGACCCGGACAACCCGTCGTACTGGATCGACGCGCGCGGCAGTCGCGATGACCTGCTGCGCGAGGTCGGCGGCGGCGAGATCGATCAGGAGTTCTTCAACACCGCGCTGGTGCCCGGCGCGGGCCTGCGCGGCGGCTGGGCGCGGGCCGAAGTCGGTGGGCGTTCGGCGACGACCCGCCGTCGCGCGCTGACGGTGGACGGCTGGGCGGGCGAACGCCGGACCTTCTCGGGCCGCGAAGTCTTCTACGGACGCCGGGAGGTATTCTCGCTGGGGCATCGCAACCTGGTTCGCGAGTCGGAGCGGATCCGGGTCGATCGCCAGATCCTGCGTCTGGAGCAGGACTACTCGATCGATTGGGTCAACGGCAACTTCACCCTCGGCGAACAGATCCTGCTCGACGAGGACACGCCGATCGAAGTGACGTACCGCTACGAGATCCAGAACGATGAGCCGTCGGGCGCCGAGGTGCCGGCCGAGCGGGGGCTCTACGCCGCGCAGGCGGGATGGGCGGCGTCGGATCTGCTCTTCGTCGCCGGGCAGGGGCAGCGGCGTTGGGACGCGGGCGGGCGAGGCACCACAACGGCGGACCTGAACGCGCGTCTCGAGCACCGCGGCGCGAACGCGTTCCTGCGCGCGACGCCGGAGATCGCCTTGAGCTGGACCGACGCGGCGGGTCGTTCCGCCGAGGCGCTGCGCGGAGCCGCGACCGGCATCGATCTGCGCGGGCGCTATCGGGGCCTCGAGGTCTCCACCACCCACCGCTCCCTCGGCGACAGCTTCAACTCGCTGGCCGACCGCCGCACCCTGCTGGGACGCCTGCGCGAGGAGTCGGAGGCGCGGGCCCGACTGGATGTCGGCCGGCACTGGCAGGGCACGCTCGAGTGGAACCGAACCCGCTCCGACCGCGTGGGGGCCGCGGTCGACAGCGGCGGAGCCGCCGCCGACTCGGGGGGTCTGGGTCGCGAGTCGCTGGTCATGGGCGGTGTGCGCTTCCTCAATGCCGGCCTGCCGAACCTCGGGGTCCGCTACGGACGCGTGCGGCAGGACTCCCTCGGCACCGCGGGCGAGAAACGGATCACGCGCGGCGAGCTGGAAATCGCGCCGGAGGCCTCGGCGCTGGAGGGGCTCGGCATCAAGCGCCTTTGGTTGCGCGCGTTCTTCCAGCGCAGCGATCGGCGTCCCGAAGCGCGTGAGCCCTCGGAGGGGAGCGGTCGCCTGCTCACGGATCACGCCTACCTCCGCCTGAATGGCTCCGCCGGCGCGCCGCTCTCCTGGAACGCCGATCTCGAGGACCGCTGGACGCATCGCGCGGTCCGCGAGGGCCCCCGCGGCCGGCATCGATTTCAGAAGGTCGACGCAACGCTCCAGACCCGGCCCCACCCGACCTTCGATGCCTTCTTGAGCTGGGAGGCGGAGCGCACTCTCGGCTGGCTCGAGAGCGGCGGCACCGACGGCTTCCGCATCGACCGACTGCTCGTGGGCAGCTCGCACATCTACCCGGGCCGAGCGCTCGCCGCGCTGCTCCCCCTCACGCTGCGCATCGATCTGAGCCGCAGCGGGCGGGATGCGGGCGAATCGGGCGAGGCCCTGCCCGGCAGCGGCAGTTTCTGGTCGACGTGGGTCGCGGCCTCGCAGCGAGAGGAGACCCGATTCGCGGGGATCGAGTCCCGGCTTCAGGTTCTGTCCGGGCTGAGTCTCGTGGATCGCCTGGAACGAACCGACAGTGAATCGAGTCATCGGGATTCAACCGATCGATCGACCCGGGGCTTGTTCGAGAACCGGATTGAGATCCGGCCCGAAGCGGGCCTGCTGACCGTGCGGCTGCTGCTGGAGCGAAAGACGACCGACCCCGCCGCGGACAGCGCGGATGCGACGCGCGAGCGGACGCGACGCCTCACAACGGAGTGGGATCAGACCTGGGGCGGGGGCCTGGGGAGCTACCTGGCGGCGGAGGTGAAGCGGACGCAGGACGAACGATCGCTCCCGCTCCATCGATGGAGCACGCAAGGGCGTCTCACCTACCGCCGGAATCGCTGGCGACTCGACGCGAGCCTGGGCGCCACCGGCACCTCGGAGGAACGCTTTGTCGCTGATACCGGGGCCGATACCGGGGGCGGAGAGCGGCGCGTCGAAGAGCGACGCCTGCTTCTCGATACGACGTGGAGCGTGCAGCCGGTGCGCGTCTTCATCTTCAAGCTGCAGTACCAGATCGACTGCCGCGAGCACCAGCGTCCGAACCACGGCATCGATTTGCGTCTCTCGCTGCGCCTCTAGCCTCGGCGGACCGCGCACGCGCCCGTTCGCTTTGCTGCAATGGAGTTGCCGCTCGCATGATCCATGCCAGCCAGTAGTTGCGTTGAAGGTCGGGTCCAATTCGAGTATAATGAATGTGAGTCGTCCCGGTCCCGCGCATCGGGTTGGACAACAGGCCCATCACCACGGCAAAGAGGAGAACGCCATGAGACGTGGTCTGCTCCTGGTTTTGGCACTATTGGCGGTCGCCGCCCTAGCCGGGCCGGCCGGCGCTTGGTATCCGCGCACGACCCAGGTCGAGATGGCCACGGCGACGTGGTGCGTCAATTGCCCCTTCGCGGACCAGGGCATTGATGTGAACAAGGATCGATTCGGCCGACACGAATTCAACGCGATCCGCTACTACGACTCGAGCGGCAGCTTCGGCTGCGCCACCTCGACCGCTCGCCTCGCCTACTACTCCATGGCGGGGGCCGGCTATCCCACGGGGATCTTCGATGCCCTCATTCGAGTGCCGCGCGGCGACGATCTGATCGCCACGGGCGACCCGTATCGCGACGTGATCGAGTCGCTGCTGGACGATCCGACCTACTACAAGCTCGCGGTCACCGCCGTCAGCTTCACGCCGCCGACCGGCTCCATCAGCCTCGACCTCGAGGTGATGGAGGACGTGCCGGACATCGCCAATACGTATCTGCGGATCATGATCGCGGAGGACGGCCTCCTCTGGAGCAGCGAGATCCATGACGACGTCTGCCGCGGCGGCGTGCCCGACGTCGCGGTCACGGTGAACCAGTACGGTCAGATTCAGCACGTCACCCGAACCTTCGCCATCGATCCCGGCTGGACCCCAGCGAACCTGCACATCCTCGCCTTCGTGCAGCACGACGCCGACAAATCGATCTACGCCAGCGTCGGCACCAAGCCGCAGCCGAGCAATCAGATGCGTTACTACGCCCTGAGCCCGAAGGTGATTGTGGGCGGTCCGACGCCGCCCGTGCCGCCTGAGTTCGGGATCTTCCGCGTGGTCAACACCGGGACCGTCGCCGACCAGTTCGACATGAACACGACCTACGCCGGCCCGAACGACTGGTCCTCGGTGCTGTGCGATCCGTACGGCACCTGCTACGGCCCGAGCTACTCGACCACCCTCTACCCCGGGGAGTACGTGGATCTAGTGGTCGACCTGTGGGCACACAGCAGCGGCTTCGGCATCACTACCGTCGCGCTCTCCCAGGACGGCGTGCCGGCTGTGGTGCGGAGCTTCCAGAACGAGTACATCACTGACGATTACGCCGAGGTGCTGCTGGTCGACGACGATGGCCTCGACTCGTACGAGAACTACTTCGTCGACGCGCTGGAGCATTTCGGACACCCCTACGCCGTCTGGAAGCACGGGGCCGCGGCGCCGACCTTCGACGACCTGATGTACTTCCCGATGATCGTCTGGAATCTGGGCCGGTCGCTACCGACGCTCGACGCGGACGATCGCGCGGCGCTGGGAGCCTACCTGGACATCGGGGGCCGGGTGTTCCTCTCGGGCCAGGACCTGGGCAAGGAGCTGCACGACATCAGCATCCCCGCCTACACCTGGTACCAGCAGCAGCTGCACGCGCGCTTTGTCACCGACAACAGCAACGACCGGACGCTCGACGGCATCGCCGGTGACCCGATCTCCGACGGGCTCAGCCTGGTGATCGAGGGCGGCGACGGCGCCAACAACCAGCTCTACCCCGACGTGATCGACACCAACGACGGCTTCGCCACCCAGCTCTTCAAGTACGACAACAGCCGCCGGGGCGCGATCCGCGCCGACGACGGCAACGACAAGGTGGTCGTCTTCGGTTTCGGCTTCGAGGCGATCGATAACGCCGACGACCGGCGCGTGGTGCTGCATCGCATCCTGCGCTGGTTCCAGGGCTTTACGGACGTGCCGGACGGCGCACCAATCTATGCCGGCGCGCTGCGCGTCTTCCCGAGCGTGATGCAGGCGGCCTCGACCGCGCGCTTCACGTTGCCGGAGGGCGGCGAGACCCGCCTGCAGGTCTTCGCGGCCGACGGACGGCTGGTCCGCACGCTGGTGCACGGCGCACTGGCGGCCGGGCCGCACACGCTGAGCTGGAATGGAACGGATGGACTGGGCCGGTCGATTCCCGCCGGCGTCTACTGCTATCGCCTGCAGGGCGCGGGCGCGAACTTGCAGCAGAAGGTGGTGCGGATCGAGTAGCGCACGGACCCGATCCTCGAGTGAAAGGCATGCGGGGCATTCGCACCCTGACGGCCGGTTTGGCCCTTGGGCTCGCCGCGGTCGGCGTTGCGGTCGCGGAGGCACCGCGGGCGGCGGCGCTCATCCCCGCCGCGGGCGACGGACTGCTGCGGCAGGGGGACCCATCGACCTACGTCGGCGACCAGCTCTTCGATTTCATCGACGGCGGCGCGCCGCAGTATCTGGAGTACGGCTTCGCCGAGACCGTCTCCCAGGAGCTGGCGTTCCACGGGCGCACGTATATCTTCGACATCTATCGGATGAAGGACGCTCTGGCGGCGTTCGGCGTCTTCAGCGTGCGCCGTCCGCAGCGTTGCACGCCGCTCGGCTCATGGCCCTTCAGCTGCGTGATGCTGCCGCAAGGGACGCTGGCTTACGGCCCGTACTACATCGAGATCGCGGCGTACGAGAACGTCCCCGAGACGGCGGCCGAGATGGCGGAGCTGGTTCGCCGCGCCGTGGCCGGCCTGGACTCGGCGCTCGCGCCCGCGGGCCTGCTGCGCGATGCGCCGTTCACCGCGTTGCCGGAGGCGGATCGGGTTGCGGGCTCGGAGAAGCTGGCGCGGGGGCCGGTGAGCTTGCGGACCGCTCTGGGCCGTGACGCGTCGGGACCGCTGGGGCAACTCGGGGAGGCTTTGCAGGCGGTGCCGGCGCCGGCCACCACCGCCGCGAGTGCGTCCTCCCGGAATCCGACATGGGTGATCGCGGGCTACCACGCCCAAGCGCCCGACGACCCCCGGTCGGCCGCGACAACGGTCATGGTGCTTGTCGGTCCGGGCCGGGTCGACGAGCTCTGGCAAGCAGCTCGCGGAGCGCTTCCGGCCGAGGCGAAGGTCACGGAGCCGAGTCCGAATGTCTGGCTGGCCGCGGATGCGGCGGCCGGGCAGAGGGTCTTCGGCGTGATGCGTGGGGCGGACCTCGTCTTGGGCGCATCCCGGCTGCCGGCTGAGGCGCTGGAGACGTGGGTCGCGCAGTTGGCAGCGGCGGACGGGCCGCGGTAAACGCCCGGGGCGCACCGTCGCAGACCGCCCCGGATGCGCCGGAACAAGGAGACGTTGATGCCGAAGAAACGTGCGGCGCGGGCGGTCGCGGAGCGGGCACCCATGAAGCCAACGATGACGAAGATCCCGAAGCGCGTCTCAACGCGTCCGTCACAGCGGATGGAGACCTTCCCCAATCCGAAGAAAGGCCGCGACTACGAGATCGAGATGACCTACCCGGAGTTCACCTGCCTCTGCCCGATGACCGGGCAGCCGGATTTCGCCTCGGTGCGGATCACCTACATCCCGGATGCGGTCTGCGTCGAGCTGAAGTCCCTGCGCAACTACCTCTGGTCCTATCGG
>Ga0315286_10006940_pt1 | contig 11032 bp, 6 predicted proteins | sample YL17G10_0_MG_FD_205038 | JGI IMG/M metagenome (GOLD analysis project Ga0315286, IMG submission 205038) | Sediment microbial communities from Yellowstone Lake, YNP, Wyoming, USA - YL17G10_0 | ecosystem: Environmental > Aquatic > Freshwater > Lake > Sediment | place: USA: Wyoming | collected...
GCCAGCATCGCCGCGGCTTCCCTGGCGCGGGGGCTGGCGGGCGCGCCGGACTTGGCCGGAGCGCCGGCCGCCTCGTGCGGCATCTGACCGTACTCGGAAGGATCGAACCACACGCAGAAGCAGTGGCGGCAGACGTCGAGTTCCAGGTTCCGGTACTCGGGCGGCAGCCGGACCAGGCCCATGGGCTGGTCGCAGTGCGGACAGGCCCGGCCGGGCGGCGCGCGCCCCTCCTGCACGGACTGCCAGAGAACGCTCAGGAACCGCCGGGAGATGTGGTCATGTTTGAGGGTTGCCAGGCCCACCATGCGTCCCTTGCAGCGCAGGCAGTGGTAAACCACGCCGAAGGGGGTCATCCCGCGCGCCAGCGGCTCTTGGCACTTCGGACACCGCTTCATGGGCCGTCCCCGCAGAGCGCCTCCCGGCGGCGAAGCCCCGCGCAGGCTCCGCGGCCGGATGGGTTTAGAACTTGGGGAGCTTCTTCCGCCAGTCGTCCAGGGGGGTGTCCTTGAGGACGTCGATCACATCCTTGATGCCTATCTCCTTGACCACGTCCTTGACGAAGTCCCACTTGCCCACCTTGGGGTTCTGGACCGTGCCGCTGAACGCCAGGTAGACCTTGCGATCCTTGGCGCTCCGCTGGAACAGCTCGCGGAGCTTCTTGGCGATGGTCTGCCCGCCGCCGCCGCGGACCAGCGTCCCGCTGTCAACCATCTCCAGCCACTTCTCGGGGAAACGCTGGATGTACATGCGGGTGTCCTTGAGGAACGGGAACTCCCCTTTGGCGTCGGGGAAGAGGCACAGGCCCCCCAGCAGCCCCACCTCGAGCGGGTCGGCATCCACGGTGCGGAAGAAGGCGGCGTCCTTGTCCTTGGCGCGGATGACCGGCTTCCTGTCCACCGCCTCCAGCACCAGGTTGAGCTCGGTGGGCGCGAGCTTGAACTCGGCAAGCTGGAGCTGCTTGACCAGCGCGGGCAGGAACATCTGGCCCAGCGATCCGACCGCCTCGCGCAGCGGCGGGAACTTCTCGATGTTGCGGACCAGGCCCTCCTCGTACTTGATCTGGACCTTGCCGTCCAGGGAGTCGAACTCCTCGGGCTTGACGCCCGCCCCCGTCCAGGTGACCGTCCCGGAAACCTTGCCGTGGAAGATGTCCGCGTAGGCCATGATCGCGGTGGCCGCCGTGTCCACGTCCACCCCGACCAGGCGCAGGTCGCCGCTGTGAGCGATGCCGAGAACGTTGAGGTCGGCGTTCACTTTCCCGGCAACATCGCCCTTGTAGGCCTTGGCCTTGAAGTCGTAGACCCGGGCCAGGTTGTCCTTGACCGCCATGGACCCGGCCAAATCGGTGACCACGTAGTTCAGATAGCTGACCCGGCCTATCTTGATGGTGCTCTCCTTGAGGACATAGCCGGCCAGGAAATCGTAGGGCTTCGCGCCGGGGGCGGGCTTGGCCGGTCCGGCAGCGCCGGCCGCCGGCGGCTTGGGCCCGGCCGGTGTGGTCGGAGGCTTGGCCGCACCTGGGACCGTCGGCGTCTCGATGGCCAGCAGGACCTCATCCACCTTGGCCTCCGGGCAGGTCACGGCCAGCTTCTCGCCGCAGAGCTTGCCCAGGTCGGTAAGCAGCCGGCCATCCTTGACCGCGGAGGTCACCAGCCCCTTGGTCACCGTGAAGCGGGTCTCCTGCTGGGTGCGCTTGTGGATGATGCCCGCCGACAGACCGTCGAGCTTCACGGAGCCGGTATCCACCTCCACGGTCCCGTCAGCCCGGAGCTTCATGTGCGGCAGCGCCTTGGTTTCCAGGCTCACGTCCTCCAGCCGGGCCTTGCCTCCGAAGGTGAGCCCCGCCAGCCGCCCGGTGAACACGTCCTGCTTGCTGTCCAACACCTCCTTGAGGTTGCCGGCGAGGCTCAGGCCGGTGAACTCCACCTTGCCGCCGAAGGTGAAGTCGGCCAGCGGCGGGAACATCGCCCGGACGCCCTCGGGGGCGAACTTGGGAATGTCCAAGGCGACCTGCACCGAGCTCAGGTCCAGCGCGGAGGAGCCCGAGCCGGTCAGGTGCAGCTCGCCGAGCCTCACGTCCAGCTTGCCGATCCGGAGGGCCTGGCTCTTGGCGTCGAGGGCCAGGGTGCCGTCCAGGATGACTTTGGCCGCGGTCTCGGCCGGCTTGTTGATCAGCCCGGTGAAGGCCAGCGCTGCCTTGGTGGCGTCGCAGTCCAGGCCCAAGGCGATCTTGCCCTTGGAGCCGGCCGCCTTGGCGGTGATGTTCACCGGCCCGGAGCCGGAGAGCTCCTTGGGGATGCCCGGGATGGTGTCGCGCAGCTGATTGAGCACGTCCAGCCTGGTGCTGCACTCCTCCAGGACCAGCTCGCCGCCCAAGCCCTCCAAGGCCGCCTTGGCCTCCTGCTCATCCTTGCTGCGGAGCTTCTCCAGCAGCAGGCCGTGGAGCTTCCCGCTGATGCGCACGGTGGCCAGGTCCACCAGGTCGATCCGGAATCGCTCCACGGCGACCGTGCCCGCCTTGGTGTCGGCGGAGAGCGCCACCACCGCCTTGCCCTTGGGGTACAGGTTGGCCTTGAACAGGTCCATGGCGCGCAGCAGCGCGACGGTCTTCTCGGCGTCGGCCTCCAGGCTGAACTTGTACTCGCCCAGCAAGGCCGACCAGTCCCGGACGTCGCCGGACAGGTTCAGGTTGCAGATCGAGCTGGTCAGGCTGACCGTGCGCGCCTTCAGCGAACGCGCCTCCGGCTCCAGGTCAACGTTGAGGATCAGGCTGATCTTGGAGTCCTTGAGGCTTTCCTTGCCGTCCTTGCCGAAGCCGGAGACTTCCAGCCCGCTGAGGTCCATGGTCAGCTTGCTGGTCAGGCTCTTGAGCGTGCCCTTGACCTCGCCGCCGGAGAGGCTGAGCTGACCGCGGACGTCGAGCTTGGCGAGCTTCTCGCCGCCCAGCTTGATGAGCTGATCCAGGCGGCCGCGCAGGGCGGCCAGGTCGATCTTCGGGCTGCCGAACTTCACGTCCACGTCCGGATCCGACAGGGCCTTGAGCACGCTCCCGGAGGCGCTGAAGTCCAGGGCGCTCGATTGGGTCTTGGCTTTCAGGTCCACGTTGCGGAAGTTCCAGTCCTTGCCGGCCTCCAGGTTGGCGGCCAGGCTGATCTTGATCGGGTCGGGCTGGGCACCCTCCCGCCGGGTCTCCAGCTCGACGCGGAGCGCGATCGGACCCTTCGCGCTGCTGGCCGAGGCGGTCAGGCTCAGGTCCTCGTCAAGGACCGGTACGCCCGTCAGCACCTGCTTGTAGCGTTCCAGAACCTTCTTGAAGTTGGCCTTGAAGGTGACCTCGCCGCCAAGCTGCCCGGCCGAGGAGGCCGTCCCCGGAACATAGATGCCGTTGGCCAGATCGCCGCGGACCGCCGCCGAAGTGATGGCCGCCGCGGCGGTGATTCGCCTGCACTCCAGCGTCCGCGGATCGAGGGCCGCGCGCCCGGACACGCTCAGGCTCATGTTCTCGGGCGGCAGTTCCTTGCCGTCGGTATACTCGCGCGGAACAATCACATCCTTAAGGGACAGATCCACGGTCGCGGGCAGGTCGGTCACCGGGCCCTCGGCTTTGACGGTCAGCCCGAAGTCGCCGCCGATGGCCGCCTTGGCCCCGAACAGCCGGCCCACCTCGCCGCCGGTGAGCTTGGCGAGGTCCAGCGCGACGCTGAAGTCCAGCTTGACCTTGGCCGCGGGGCTGGGCTTGGCCACCCCGCCGACGACCACGGCCAGCGCGGGCAACTCCTCCACCTGGATGGTCCCGCCCAGCTTCTTCCACAGTCCGGACTGGCCGTCAACCTTGAGGCTGGCGCTGCCGGTTTCCAGGTCGGCCTGGCCATCGATGCTCACCTTGGCGCCCAGGCCGGGCACGGGCTTGGCGTTGAGCCCGAGGGCCACGGCATCGATCTGCGGGGTGTTCACCCAGCCGGTGACCTTGAGCGTCAGCGGCTTGGCCGCCACCGGCGCCACCGTCAACTGCACGGAGGTCGGGCCGGGCGTCGGGAAGTTGAAGCACTTGGCCAACCCGGCCAGATCCAGGTCCTTGACGTCCACGTTGACCAGCTCGCCGGCGAGCCTCTCGATGTCCAGGCCCAGGAAGCTCGGGCTGGCGGACTCCTTGAGGTCCAGATCGGCCCCGCCGCGCACGCTGACCTTGCCCGGGTGGCCGGGGTTGGGGGCGGCCAGGTCCAGGCTGTAGCTGAACTTGCCCCTGAGCTCGGGCACGTTGAAGTCGGTCACGTCGGCCTTGACCACCAGCCCCTCGACCCGGCCGGAGGTCTTCTCGCGGCGGTCATCGAAAAGCAGCGAGCCGTTCTCGAGCACCAGCTTGAAGTTCAGGTCCTGAAGGGGACCCAGCGGCCCGCCGGAGGATTTGCCCTTCCCGGCGGCGGGCTCTTTCCCGGGTTGCGGGCGCTTCTTGCCGCCTTTCTGGTCCGCTTCGCCCTCGAACATCCCGGCGGTGTTGAGCGCGCCCTTGGTGGCCTCGCGCTCCAGGTACACGGCCGGCTCCCGGATGGTCACCGAGGCGGCCAGCCGGTGGAAGCGGCTCTTCAGGAACGGCCATACTTCCGCGCGGACGTCGATTTCCTTGACGGTCAGGAAGGGCTTGTCGGTGCTGAAGCCCTCCTTGTTCTCCACGCGCAGGTCGCGGATCCTCAGGCCGTGCAGGAGCTGGAGCTCCACCGAGCCGATGGACACGTCCCGGCGGAGCTGTTCTTCGAGCACGTCCTTGAGCTTCTGCTTGACCCGCGCCTCGCTGAGGATGACCGGGATGAGCACGATCACCAGCGTGATCAGGGCCGCCAGGGTGCCCACGCCGTAGAGCGACCAGCGGACCAGTCGCTTCCAGAGCGGCCGCTTCCGGGGGGTGGGCTCGGCCGTCTCGCTGGACAGCTCCAGGTGCAACTCGGTGGTGCCCACCCGCAGGATCTGTCCCGGCCGAAGCTCGGCCTGGCCGGCGACCGCCTGGCCGTCGATGAACACTTGGCAGGTGGAAGAGAAAGGCTCGATCAGCGGGGGCTGGCCCTCGCGGATCACCACTCTCGCGTGGTGGGAGGCCACCTCCGGGCCCTCGGCCCGTATCTGGCAGTCAGGAGAGCTGCCGACAGTGAGTTCCTTGCCGGCCAGAGGAAAGCTGCCCGTCGGAGCCATCAGTCGGTAGGTAGGCATGTGCGCCTCCGCGTCCCGGGCGGACCTTGGCAAGAGCCAAGCGCGCGACCGGCCCGCCCCGCCTATTATATACGGCCCCGGCGGGGTCGGGTAAGGATTTTTTGCCGCTACCCCCGCTCGATACTGCGGCTTCGCTTGCGTCCGGCCGCGGTGCGGACTAATATCCCGCGGGCAGGAGGCGCAACCATGGAGACCACCCTTGGCCGGCTGGCCCGGTACGTCGTGTCCTGCGCGCGGGCCTTTGAGGCCGACTCCGCCGAGATCCTCGCCGCGCACGGGGAGCAGGCCCATCCGGGCTCCTACACCCACGAGAACTACCTGTACGCGGCCCACGGCTTCCTGGCCCTCTATCTCTGCAAGCACCCGGCCAATCCTTACTTCGGCGCCGGCGCGGCGCTGGAGCGCCACCGCGAGCTGGTCGATCTCTGGGTACGGCGGTGGGAGAAGTCGCTGGCGGCCGGCTGCCCCGAGGACTACAGCGAGTGGCCGCCGTTCATGACTGCGCGCTCGTTGGAGCTGCTCGGCGCGCGCCTGGGCCCGAAGCGTTCCCGCTGGGGCAGGTTCCTGGCCTGGTGGGTCGAGCAGGAGCTGCCCAAGCCGTTCTTTTTCACCGCGCCCAATCACGAGGCCTGGCGGCTGGCCACCACCATCCTGGCCGCGCGGGTGCTCAGGCAACCGGCTTGGCGCGAACAGGCCCTCTTCCAGACCGGTCAGCTGCTGACCTACCAGACCCCCGATGGCTTCTGGGAGGAGGGCCGCCACCACGGCCCGTCCATGAAGTACAACAGCCTGATGCTCGGGGCGCTGGCGGTCATCACCCGCGAGACCGGGGACCGCGCCGTCCGTGCCGCCGCCGAGCGCCTGGCGCGCTTCATGGCCCGGTGGAGCTTCCCGGACGGGGTCACCGTGGGGGCTTTCGACGGCCGACAGAGCGCCTCGCCCGGCTACTTCGGCGTGCTCGTGCCCGGGTTGGAGCTCGCCCCGGAGGGGGTCACCCACCTCCGGCGCATCCTCGACTTCTGGGAGCGCGCCGGGTGGTTGGACGCCCCGCGCGCGGTCGGCCCGAGCAACTGGTACGCTTACTTCGGGATGCCCTTCGCCGCCGAGACCCTGCTGCACTACGGCCGTCCCGGCGCAAGTGGGCAGCGCGCCGCCCCGAGCCTCCCGCTCGACGCCGCCAAGGTTACGCTCCAGAACCACACGCCGAAATTCGACGGGGTCCTGGCCCGACGCGGACGGTGGGCGGCGGGGCTCTCCAGCCAGCTCTCCGACATGCCCAAGGAAACCCAGTTCATCTACCGGCTTGAGCGGCAGAGCCGCATTGAGCTCTGGCACCAGCGCGCGTCGCTGGTCTCCGGCGGCGGGCACAGCCTGGTCACCGCCCGGCAGCCGCTCTACAACGCCTGGGTGGACCCGGGCTTCGAGCGCGACCCGGACGGGTACTCCCGGTCGGCCGACGACGCCGGGAGCCCGGAGATGGCCCGCCGACGCTCGCTCTACTACCCGCGCGCGGCATCCAGCGGCGCGGCCCGCGGCGTTTTCTGGCTGGAGCTCGTCTTCGCCCACGCCACGGTGCGGTTCGAGCTGGAGCCGGCGGGCGACCGGGTCGCCATCCGCTACCAGTACCGGGCGGTCGGTCTGCGCGAGCTGCGCGTGGCCCTGCCGCTGGTGCTCTGGCGCACGGCCAGAGGCTCCGTCGACGGCCGGGAACTGCCGCCACCGCCACGGGGAACCAGCCCAGCAGAGCCCGGTCACGAGGACGAGGAAGTCGTCCCCCTCAAGCGCGGCGCCGCCAGCGGGGAGCCCTTCTCGGCCGTGGCCGCCAGGCGCGAGGTCGCGGTCGAGACGCCGCTCTTCGGAACCCGGCTGACCCTATCGATCCCCAAGGCCGGCGCGACGCGGGTGCTCTGGCCGCTCTGGCCGGTCCGGACCTACGGGAAGCTCTTCGCCGACGAGCGCTTCGAGAGCTTCTTCTCCATCGCGCTGGTTGAGACCGTCCTGCCCAGGCCGGGCCGGGCCGGGTCCGGCGCGTGGCGGCTGAAGGTCGAATGAGCCACGCTGAAATCCGCGCGGGAGAAGACCTCTTCCGCGGCGGAGTCCTCATGCGGGGCTTCGGGCCCAGCCTGGACGACTGGTTCGAGGAGGGCCTGGGGCACTTCTCGCTCGCCGGCGACCGCCTCCACCTCGACGCCCGCGATGGCGGCTACACCGCGTTCTACAGGAAGGAACTGCCGGCGGACGTCCTGGTGCGCTACGTCTGCCGCGTCCTCCCGCCCCAAATGCAGAACAACATCAACCTTATCAGCCACTGCCGCCCGAAGGTCCCCGGCCAGTGGCCGATGGTCGAAGGCGGCCGCTACAAGGGCTACCAGGAGCTCGCCAACTACATCGTCACCTTCGTGGGCGACTTCAACGAGGAGACCGGCGCGCGCGACAGCCCCGGGCGGACGCGCCTCCGGCGCAACCCGGGCTTCCAGCTCATCGCCGAGAAGTTCGAGGTGCCCAGCGAGATCAACCGCGACTACCAAGTCACCTTCGCCGTCCAGGCCGGGCGCGTCCGCTACTACCTCGACGGCCGGAAGATCTTCGACTGGCAGGACCCCAAGCCGCTCGCAGGCGGCTGCTTCGCGCTGCGGACCTACAAGAGCATCTTGGAGTTCCGCGAATTCCTGATCCTCGGCCTCTAGAGCGTCGTGCGGTTCCGGCTGCGCGGATCGCGGACCAGCCGGCCGCTGTGGAGCACGCCGCGCATGGCCCGGTCGCGCCAGGCCTTGGAAGCGTCGTAGAGCTTCCGGCGGGTGTCCACGGTGTTGACCGTCACCCCGCCGCAGTGCTGGACCAGCCGCGCGGCGATCACCCCGTCGGGCCGGATCAGCACGCTCGGCCACTGCTGGTAGTATGCGGACGAGTTGTTGGCGCTGACCCACAGGTAGTTGATCCCCGCGTGGCCCTTGAGCGTGGGCACCATGATGTCCGCCCAGATGCCGCGCTTCTTGCCGTGCGCGTTGTGGAAGGAGTGGAGCGTGAGCTGCACGCCCAGCTTCTGGTACTCCCGGTACAGCTCCGGGAAGCGCAGGTCGTAGCAGATCAGCAAGCCGCACCTGACCCCGTTGGCCGTGAAGGTCACGAAGTGGTCGCCCGGCGAATAGTGCTTGAGGTCCGAGCCGGTGCAGAAGCGCTTGTCGTAACGGTCGAGGATGCGGCCGCGCGGGTCGATCAGGTAGAGGCTGTTGTGCGGCCGGTGGCCGCCGGACAAGCGGTGTGAGCTGCCCAGGACCACCCACAGCCCAAGCCGGCCGGCCAGCGCCGAGATGGCGCGGGTCTCCTTTTCCAGACCCGCCCAGTCGAAGCCTTTCAGCGAGGGCAGGTCCACGCCGGGGTAGCCGGAGAGCGCGCACTCCGAAAAGTGGGCCAAGTCGGCCCGCTTGCGCCGGGCCTCGGTCATCTGCGCCCGGACCATCCGCCCGTTCCGGCGGAGGTCGCCGCCCACCGGGAACTGGCAGGTGGCCACCCGCAGCACTCCGCGCTTGGGCATCCGGTGAACCTCCTTCCCGTCGGGGGCGCTCAGCCGGCGGAGAGCGCCCGCCGGGCCTCCTCCGCGTCGCGGGCGATCTGCGCGGCGAGCTCCTCGTCGGAGTCGAAGCGCCGCTCCTCGCGGAGCTTGCTGACGAACTCCACCTCCACGACCTTGCCGTAGAGGTCCGCCCCGCCCTCCAGCAGATGGGTCTCGACCAGCAGGTCGCGGCGCAGGCCGTCGGCCGGCCGGGCGGGCGCGGCCGTCGGCCGGAAGCCGACGTTGCTCACCGACTTGAGCGCCGGGCCGCCCTCCACGCGGGCCAGCGTCGCGTAGACGCCCATGGGCGGCCGGACCTCGCGGTGGATGTCCAGGTTCACCGTGGGGAAGCCCAGCCGGCGGCCATGCCCCCGGCCGGAAACCACCGTCCCCCAATCCGAGACCCGCCGGCCGAGCAGGCACTCGGCGATGTCCAGCCGGCCCTCGACGATCGCCCGCCGGACGGCGGAGCTGGAGACCACCTGCCGGCAGGCCCGCACCGCCTTGGTTTGGCGGACCTCCAGGCCCAGCCGCGCGCCGATCTTTTTCATGGCCGCGAAGTCGGCGGAAGCGCCGCGGCCCAGCCGCGCGTCGTGGCCCATGACCAGCCCGACTGCGCCGAGCCCCTCGACCAGGCAGGTTCCCGCAAAAACCTCCGCCGGGAGCGCGGCCAACTTCGGGCTGAACTCCAGCTCCAGGGCCAGCCCGAGGCCCAGCCGGCCGAGGAGCCGCAGCCGGTGCTCCGGGCTGGTGAGTAAGTCCAGCGCCGCGCCGTCGGGCAACGACGCGCGCGGCGGCCGGACGAAGACGACCGCCGCGGGAACCGCCGAGAGCTCCCGCGCCCAGCGGACCACCTCGCCGAGCACCGCCGCATGGCCGAGGTGCACCCCGTCGAAGGTGCCCACCGCCGCCACCGACTTCGCCGGCCGGGCGGCGGCCAGCGCCTCCAGCGACCGGAAGACCTTCACGCCCCGCCCTCCCCGGGGATGACCGGCCGCTCGCGCCGGCCGCTGGCGGCCGAGCGGTAGATGGCTTCGAGCACGGCCACGTCGCGGAGCCCGTCGGCGCCGGTCACCGGCGGGGGCGCTCCGGCCAGGACCGCCCGCGCAAAGGCCCCGTGCTGCTCGCACTCCTGCGCCCAGGGCGCCCTGCGCCGCTCCAGCTCCTCGGCGCCCAGGACCGTCTCCTGCTCGCCGGCGGGCACCTCCAGCACCCGGCCCTTCCAGGGCGCGTCGAGTTTCAGGCGCAGCTCCCCGTCCCCGGAGCGGCTGTAGAGCGCGTAGCCGGCCGTGCCGTAGATCTCCACGCAGCTCCGTTCCGAGGCGTAGCTGGCTTCCAGCACGGCCAGGGCTCCGCCTTCCAGCCGGCAGGCCGCGGCGGCGATGTCGTCGCCCTCCATCTCTTCGCGGCTGGACAGGTTCTCGGCGAAGGCCGAGAGCGACTCGATGCCCTGGCTGGCCAGCCAGGCCAGCAGGTGAATGGCATGAATGCCGATCAGGGCCATGCCCCCGCCGCCGACCAGCTCCTTCTTGCGGCGCCAGTAGTCCGGCCCGCGGCCCCATTCCTTCCAGTGCAGCCGCGCGCTGCGGTGGGCCATCCGGCCGCGCAGGGAGACCAGCTTCCCGAAGGCTCCGGCGGCGACCATGGCCCGCAGCTCGTGGTTGACCGGATCGTTCAGGTTGCTCATGAACAGGCCCACCGCGCGGCCGGAGCGCCGGCCGGCCTCCACGATCCGGCGGCAGTCCGCGACCGTCGGGGCCATCGGCTTCTGGACCAGGACGTGCTTGCCGGCCTCCAGGGCGGCCACCGCCTGCCCGGCGTGCAGGTGGTTGGGGGTGGACACGTCCACCGCATCAATCCCGTCGGCCAGGCAATCCTCGAAGCGCAGGGTGTAGGGAATGCCGAACTCCCGGGACTGTTCCCTGGCCCTGGCCTCGTTCAGGTCGCAGAGCAGCGCCAGCTCCACGCCGGGGGCGGAGACATAGTCCTTGAGGATCAGGCGGCTGAAGCCCAGACCGACCAGCGCGACGCGGAGCTGCTTGGCGGGCATTTTCCCGGACCTTTCCCGGCGACGCGGACGCTTGCGGAGCGTCCCAGGAATGATCATACCCCGGGACGGCCCGCGGTCAAATATCACTGGCCTCGGAAAGCCGCCGTGACGATAATTAACCAGAACCGGCTGCGCGGGCTGCGCGGGCTGCGCGGGCCGCGCGGGCCGCGCAGGGGAGGGCAGGCTTGGCGCACATAGCCAGGGCACTGGTCGTGGAGGACGATGCG
>Ga0315286_10006941_pt1 | contig 11030 bp, 11 predicted proteins | sample YL17G10_0_MG_FD_205038 | JGI IMG/M metagenome (GOLD analysis project Ga0315286, IMG submission 205038) | Sediment microbial communities from Yellowstone Lake, YNP, Wyoming, USA - YL17G10_0 | ecosystem: Environmental > Aquatic > Freshwater > Lake > Sediment | place: USA: Wyoming | collected...
GCTTTTTTCATGAGATGGAAAGGGAATATTCAACCGATTGTTTCAATCCTAACAGAGAATTATTTATATATTTGTTCTTAATTATATTTTTTAATAACATTTAAATTAAACTAGTAGATTCAAAAGATAATTGGATGAGGCAGAAAGCATATGCGGAATGTAAATAATGACGATGAGAAATCCAAGAAGAGATTAATGACCGTAGTTATTTTAATACTAGTAACTCTTCTGATACTATCAAGTGTTTTTATTTACTATAAATACTTCGCAGACAAAGAAATAGTCCAAGAAAAAAAAGAAGAACCTAAAATCATCGATGCCCGTATCAGTCCATTAGAAAACCAAGGTCTTGTCCTAGAGGTATTAAGGATCCGCCATCGAGGACTGCTCGATAAATTAATGACGCCTGGCAAGTCTTGGGAAAATAAACCTAGTTTTTATTTCATATCAAACATGGATGGTTTAGAATACGTCAGTAAAGATGTGACACAGCATGGCAGGACAACTGAAGTATTGTTTACTACATGGGATACCATGTTTGAGGAAAATAAAATCATGAAGGATGCGGAAGAAGAACAAGAAACCTCAACGGTCACTCTCACAATCATGGAGCAAGTAAAATCCGGATTATTAGGCAGAAAAACAAGTAATGAAGAAAGAGATTCATTGACTGTTACCTATGATTATCGTACTGGTCGATGGTCCGGTGATGATACTTTCAAGGATTACGATGGATATGGGCATTATTTAGGTGAAACCTTTGAGATATGGTTCAACCTCTACCAAATAGATAACGACAATGATTTTATTCCGTATTGGACTGAGGCCAACATCCTGGGTACAGATCCAACGGTGGACGACTCAAAACTCGATCCTGATGGCGATGGTATTCCAACCGCTTGGGAGTGGAAATGGGGATATGATCCATTCACCTGGGATGATCACAATAACCTTGACCCGGACCTGGATGGTCTCTCCAATATTGAGGAATATCAAATGGCAATTTGGTTCGCCGATCCATTCATCCAGGATATTTATATGGAAGTCGATTACATGGGCTCCGGTGGACTGTTTGATCCGCCACACGTCCTCTTTGAAGAAAGTAAACAGGGAATTATCGAGCGATTCGCTGAGCATAACATCAGGGTCTATGTTGACGATGGGTGGTCAAATAGCCCGAAGCACGGCGGTGGAGATATTTTACACCACATCGATAAAATATCATTCGATTCTGGTATGATGCTGCAGTTTTATAACAATTATTTCCCTGAAGAGCGAAGAGGGATATTCAGATATTTAGTCGTTGGACACGGTGGTGGCTTTTCAGCCGCGTCAAAAAACAATATCTGTGATACCATTCAAATTTCTTACCTTTCAGTAAAATTCAAACCAAAAGACCAAATAATCAATTTTATTTTTAAGGGTGTCCTCCCAACGGAAAGGGGTAATCGTATCAGATTAGGATCGTTAATATTGCACGAAATGGCGCATAGTTGTAGTATCAGTGCCGAAACTTGTAATTTCGGAGGAATTGATAATATGAGCTATGGTAACGCCCTTTTCCCAAATAAAAACTATAAATCAACATGGGGACAGTATAGAAGTGTAATGAACTATCTCTATACAAATGGTCCAAAAGTATTTGACCTATCGCATGGCGATAATGGTCCACCGTATGATCAAAACGACTGGGGCTATATGTTTGTTGGTTCATTTCAGTATAATACTGAAATTATAGGAGAACCATACTATAAATCATACACCGGGGTGACGCTAGTACAAAATGAATGGAGAGTCACTGGTTATACCTTTGACGCTAACCTGACAGAAAAGTTTATTCAATATATCGGGGATTGGTCACCAATTGATCCTATAAAGGTAAATTGGTCGGTGTATAAACTGGTTGATAAAGAGAATTATCCAAACTCTAGGGAGATAAAAGTATTTGCTAAGCTAAAAATAAAAACGACACAACAATGGGTTTTAAATCAGGAAGCTGATTTAGATTCTGAGGGAAACCTACAGTTTTACTCTTTCGATGCTATTCCAAAAGAGAGAATACCTTAAAATTCTCTTTTATTTTTTTTATATTGATTTCATTTCAACGTCACGATAAAGGGAGATTTCGGTTTCATTTTATTGATAACAAAAGACTGTTTTAACCGTTATATGTATTAATAGTATGTTGATGAATAGTAGTTAAATCTTCATTAGTATCTTGATTGGTGTTATGGGACCATAGATTGTTTACTCTGTTTTGCATCTTTTTGATACTTTTCGTAATATTTTCTCCGATCTTTTGAATATCATCAATGGTTGAGGTCTCCTTATTGAAAAAACCCATATATGGAGTAACAAATTCCCTGTATTTCTCTACGCTTTCAAAAACAGTATCAAAACAATTGCTGCATAATAAATTATCTTTCTCCATAGTAGGATGACGGTAGCCTTCAATAATCCCAAGCTTCTTTCCACATTCCACACATTCTTTCATTTTTTTATCACCAAATACTAGATCGTCTTATGTAATCATAAAACGTTTTTTCAAAAAGTTCAGCAAAACGTTAAAGTACTTCGTACAAATTGCAATTTTGCAGAAAAATATGGAAAAACTGGATTTGAAGGATAGAAAAATACTCTATGAGCTTGATCTTGATTCCAGGCAATCCTTTTCACAACTGGGTAAAAAAGTTGGATTACATAAAGACGTAGTAGCATACCGAGTAAAAAAACTTCAGGAAAAAGGCATAATAAAAGATTTTTCTACAGAAATAAATGGTTATAAATTAGGGTATTCTGAAGTTAAATTTTATTTGACATATCAAAATGTTACTCCAGAGATTAAACAAGAGATTATAGATTATTTAGTAAAAAACCCATATACAGATGCTGTTCATTCGTCTGAAGGACAATATGATTTAGTAGTAATTTCCATAGTAGAAAACATAGCTAAATTTCACAACATATGGAGTAATATTATCAATAAATATAGAGATTTTTTTCAAATCAGATATTCTGTGTTAATACTACATTGATGGAATACAAAGAAGCATTTTTATTAGATGAAAAAACTGATAAAAAAGAAAATAGAATTGTTACTGTATATAGTTCTAATGATAAAAAGGTAGAGATTGACAGTTTAGATTACAAAATATTGGATCTTTTAGCTCCAAATTCAAGAATAATGACTCTTGAGATTGCACAAAAGCTTAAATCAACTGTTAATACAATAAATTCAAGAATAAAAAAACTTGTGAAAACAGGTGTTATTCAAAGATATACAATCGATGTTGATTGGCCAAAAATTGGCTACCAATGGTATAAAGCTGATATTGTTCTAAAGGATTCTAAAAAAATACAACAAATTATAGATTATGTTGTAACCAATCCAAACTTTGTTCATAGAATTGTATCGCTTGGTTATGTTGATCTTCAATTAAGTTTTTGTTTAAATAATGCTAATCAGCTGCATCAGATAATGGGGGGTTTATCCTCGAAATTTCCTGATACGATAAAAAATTATAAATATTTTAGTGTAATAAAGACACATAAATATAATGTAGAGGCTTTTTGGAATAGATAAAAAATAGATTTTTTTAGACATATCATGCTAAATTGATTTCATCAGAAAATATGAATTTATAACATTTAATGTTCATCTAATAAATTTGCATTGATAGTATTTTATTTAACTTTTTTTAAATAAAATCATTAGTCAACATAATCTGTTTTTTTCCATTTTTTTAGTTTCATAAAATATAACATTAACAACACAGGCCCTAAAAACAAAGCGGAATACAGAAACACTCGAATAAAACCAAACAGAGAAACCATGGAACCACTGATGGTTTGTCCAAGGATATAACCAATATTTATAATACTTGTAAAAAGTGATAATTGAAAATAGTGAGAAAATGAAGGTGAATATTGATATTTGTGATAATTATTAGCATAGGATTTATATACAATTAATTAGATATGATTTTATACGATGTGGAAGTTAAAAAATGAAAACAAAATTTATTGGTATTTTTATAATGACTCTGTTGATTGGTATTACATTGCCTAGTTTTGGGATGATTAGTGAAAAACAAATAGATATAACTTGTAATTCCCAAGAATCTAGAATTGAATGGACAAAAACATATGGAGGATCAGAATTTGATTTTCTTTCGTCAATAACAACTACACAAGATGGAGGCTATCTACTGGGTGGAAAAACATATACTTGGAGTAATGGAATAGGTGATACCTGGCTTATTAAAACGGATAGTGAAGGTAATGAAATTTGGAATACAAGCTTTGGAGGATTCGGTGTAGAAGCAGGTCCAGATGTACTATTTGAGCTTGATGATGGCAGTTTTATTATTCCATCAGATACAGAATCATTTGGATCTGGTGATTTTGATTTCTGGTTCATCAAAATTGATAGTAATGGAAATATAATGTTGAATAAAACTTATGGTAGTAAAGGTCTTGATTTCATTAGTTACTGCGTAAAAAATGAAGAAAATTATTTTTTTGCTGGAGCAACAAATTCATATGGTACTGGGGGTTTTGATGCGTGGTTATTAAAAACTGATCGTGAAGGAAATGAAATATGGAACAAAACATATGGTGGTCTAGGTGATGAATGGTGTTTTGGTATATGTCCTATAGATGATGGTGGATTTGTACTTTGTGGAGAAAAATATGTTCCAAATAAAATCTGTTGGTTATTAAAGATAGATGCAGATGGAAATATGGTTTGGGAAAAAACCTACGTACCAAAAATTGGTCATAGCTTGGCTTGTCGAGTAAAACAGACAAATGATGGAGGATTCATTATATTAACGAATACAAATATACTATCCCTAGGAAGTATTTGGCTTGGAAAAGGTGATATAGGGCTTATAAAAACTGATGATCAAGGAAACAAACTTTGGGAGAAAACAATAGGTAAATTTCTATTTGAAGATCAAAGTTATGATCTTTTACCAACAAATGATAATGGGTATATTATAACTGGATTAACCAAAGGATTTGGACGATTTATATTTCAAAATCGAAATTTTCCACCTCTTAAACAAGCTTGTATAATGAAAACAGATATCAATGGTAATGTTGAATGGGAGGAAACCTTTGGAAATGGTTTTTGTTTTAACGCTATAGAACTCAATGAAAGTATCTTTGTAACCGCTGGTATAAAAAAACCAGGTAGGTCGTGGGATGGAACTCTGATTAAGATAGTGTGAAAATTGATTCGCACAAAAACATTCGTTCCTAAGCATATATTTTAAGCGCCGAGGAGGAGATTTGAACTCCTGCGGAGCGGATGCCCCACGAGCTTTCCAGGATTGCTCCCCTTCTGTTGCGATTACCCAGCAACAATTGGAGGAGTTTCTGTCCTTACGGGAGATTGAAGGTTCCTGTAATGATTGGATTAAAGGTATCCAACGCTATCTTCTCAGATATCTTACGTATGTAGACTGGAAGGCTGACCGAGAGAAAACAATCCAGTATCTTACACTGGAGCGAGGAAAGTGTAATATCTCTACATATCGGAAGAAAGTCCTTCAGATTCGTAAGTTCTTGATGTACTGTGGATACCAGTGGGTCCAGGGAATTAAGCCACCCCAAGAACCTGAGATAATCATTAAGCATATTTCTCCTGAAGCTATCCAGAAGACCCTTCGGATAGTATCATTATCTAAGGAAAGTGTACGCTATAACGCACTAATCCTCCTGGGAGCCACGTCTGGACTACGTTCTGAAGAACTTTACCAGCTAACTCCTGAGGATATTGACCTGAATAATAGAACCATCCACGTGGTCCATAATCCACTCAAGGGTAAAACAACCAAGACAAAGCACAGTAGAATCTCCTTCTTCACCATTGAAGCTCAACAGGCTCTTTCTCAGTATCTCAAGAGTAACACGCTTTCTCCTCTCTTTCCCAAGGGTCAATGCATCCAGGCACTCAAACAGGCCCCTATCCGTGTCAAAGACCTAAGGAAGTACTTTTCTCAATCTTGGGACCGCTCCTGTGGACCCACTAGTGTCAAGAAACTCCTGATGGGCCATTCCCTTCGAGGAGACATTGACCTTTCTCATTACAATAATCAATCTCCTGAAGAACTCAGAGGAATCTATGATAAAGTGATGGGTGAGGTAAGGGTATAGGATAAGGTAAGGATATAGCATAGGATATGTGAAGTATAGGATACCGTATAGGCTATAGGAGTAGTATCTTACCTATTAGAATGGTCAATGCATCTAATGGCCTGGTAGTCCTATAGGCAATACCCCAAATCTTCTCCTTAAGAGCCTTTTTACCATAGTAAACCACGTCAAAATGGCCAGAGAGTGTATAGACATCATTTTATAGTGTCTTCTGGGGGGTAAACAGTGTCCTATACGGGTGTTTTCGTTTTGACCCAAAATAGCAGTATATTGGGTTAAAATCAATAACGTTCTTATAGGAGAACATTGTTATAAAATATGAAGGGGGAAAGTAAATGGATAAGAAACCTCTGATTGGAGTAAGCATCTGTGCTGTGGTTCTTCTTGTGATGGGTTCATTGACTAATGTTGTTGGGTATCAAACAGTCCAGACCTCACAGCAGAATGTCATCAAAGAAAGAATCAATCAGAGAGAGTTGTTATTCCAAACCATCGTTGATATTGCGAATAACAAGGAGATACAACGAATCATCCTCAAATCCCAGATGAGCAGAGGGATATTCCCAACATCAGAGTTTCCTGTTGTAACAAAGCAACAACTCAGACAGATGTTTTTCCTTGGTTTGATTCTATCTAAGTTTATCAGTAAATCAAGGATACAGTCAATGATTGGGAAGTATCAGTTCAATAATCAAGAGATGCAGAAGGAAATAAGTGCTGTTATTGAAAAGGATGCTACACTCGATGCAGAAATGACTCAGTTATCAAACTCTGAGTGTGATTGTGAGAAAGAAAATACTATAGAATGGCATTTCCCTGTGATATGTATAATATTATCCATTATGACAATAATTACAGGTGCTTCATTGATGGTATCTTTACTTTATATTGATAGTTATTTTCTTGTGAATTTCTTTGCGTTCCTTTTAAGGATAATAGGAACAATTTCTACAATACTCGATTGTTTAATTCATTAATGGAGAAAATTATGATAAGGAAATGTTTGGCTGTTGGAATCATTCTACTCTTTGTTGGATTAAGAAAGAGTTGATAAGACACCATCTGAAATTGTCTGAAATGATGTCTGAGGAATAGTCTCAGAATCTATCCTGTTTCTGAATGCTTAGACACAATTACCAGATTTCTATTGTCGTATAACACATAGATGTGTATTTAGATGTTAGTTCTACTAGCAGATGACTGTATTAGATGTATAACGGATACTGGTTTTATAACGGTATATAACGGTTTTATAGGATGATATTGGATTTCTAATTTCAAATGTTCGAAGAGATGATAGAACATATCATTCCACATTTGAGACGTGATATCCAAGTCTATTTTGATTCTCATCGTGGCATTAGAAACTATTTTAATAGACGTGGTGAAGTTGGTGAACGATTTATTGGACGAACAATGAAATATGTTCTTATGCAGTATGGCTTTAGATGGGGGGAAGGACCTTGCCATTTCACAATAACATCACATTATCCGAGAGAAGGAATAATTGAAATAGATTTCAGAGTTGATATCTTTGATTCCGAGGGCAGACATCATATATTCTATATTGAGTCAAAGAATTGGGAAGACCATTATGATGTAACTCCTGCTAGATTTGAATTATTCATATTACAGAAATTCACTATTAATGACCCACACCACGAAGGATTGTGGATGGTCACTCTTAATAATGTTCATAGAGAACAAATAAGGGAATTATGTGATGCTAATGATATAGAGATTATACCTCTTGATGTGATATTGACTACTACTGCAACTCAGATTACTCCGCCAACTGTTGAAGAATTTACCAGAGCAATGAGAGCATTCTCTATACGGTTTATGGAACTTATACAAGGTCAGCTTGATGGATATATCTGCCGTAATCAAGACCCTGGAGAGTTAAGAGAGTATTTACAAAGGGGAGTTCCTGAATTAGATGTCTGTAGTAGATTCGGTGTATCTATGCCTTATCTTCAAAAGGTTAAATCACTATTACGGAAGGAAGGTCTTCTTTCAGGTCCTGATGGAAGGACAAAGGCAGGAAGAGCAATACGTAAGAAGATGAAGGATTTATAAAGGGTGGGGGCGGGGTAGGTATAGTAAGTATATAGGGTAAGATAATAAGAGATAGCATACAAGGATACTACTACTGTATAGGCATATGGGTTGATATCTTACCTTTTACTATTAGGATACCGTTACTAGATGCATACATCACTTAGCTACGTGGCTACAGGGATAATTAATAACAATAGTATATGTCTATCTATAGATGCAGATAACGAGGGATATACGAAGCTATTTATGCATTGGTAATACTTCTGTATACGTATGGCACGAAAACATTTGACCTTATTAGTTGAGGACGGTTTGATTCAAAAAGCAAGGGACCACGGACTTATTATTAGTAAGTTTTTAGAGAACAAGTTACAGGAGTATTTTTCATTTATTGATGCAGTAAGTAGGATTCCAAATAATGAACGCCGAGGAGGAGATTTGAACTCCTGCGGAGCTGACGCCCCACGAGCTTTCCAGGCTCGCGCCGTACCGGTCTGAGCCACCTCGGCAAAAACAAAGGCCACAATATCATTCCGGTTTATGTCTTTTTCCAGATGGACGGATACGTCCCTTTATTCATCAACACACGCTCCAGGCTTGCACAGATACCTGTGTCTTTTTCAATAACCTGTTCAGAGGAAACCTCCATCTTCACGAGCGCAACCCCTTCACCTTTCAACGACACGACCGCTGCAATCTCACCTTTCTTGATATCATCATCAATTTCAACAACCCCTGGCATCGCAAGGTTCGCACCATGACACAAGGCATCCACCGCGGAATCGCGCACCACAATCTTCGGAACAACATCTAAAAGTCGTTCCATAGAAAGAATCGTCTTCCGTAGCTCGGTGTCATCACCGTCTTCCTTCCAAAAGAAAAAAGCATCCTTCAAATCCTGTAGCGTAACCACTGTTCCTTCTGTAATATTTCCTACTCTAGTCCGTCTCAATTCGGCAAGCTGCGCGCCACACCCCAACTTCTTGCCGATATCAACACACAAGGTTCGAATATACGTCCCTGCTTCACACCCGACGCGGAATAACACCTCAGTATCATGTATCTCAAGAACCTCAAGGTAGTACACCTCTCGTGTCCGCCGTACCCGTTTCACCGCGGAACGCAGTGGCGGCATCTGAGAAATCTCCCCAACGAAACTCTTACAGACCTCACGGATCTTCTTTTCCTCAACATGCTTATGGAGTTTCATGAGAGCAATATATTCCTTCCCAGCAACGAGAAGTACCTGCAATGCACGAGCGGCATCACCAAGGGCAACCGGAAGAACACCGGTCACCGCAGGATCAAGTGTCCCTCCATGCCCTGCTTTTTCAATCTCTAAAATTTCTTTGACCCAGGAGACAACCTGATGAGACGTCGGACCTGCTGGTTTATCAAGATTAATAAAACCATTTTTCAACAGCTCTCTTACGGTCCGTTCACCAGGGGCTTTTCCATAGTGTGAATTTGTCTTTGCAGTAACTTTAATCAATCGCTTCCGATGTTTCAATGATGGCAACATATGTGTTTTCTCAGTCATTTTCACTCACCGAATAACAGAAGGATATAAAAACTCGTTTATTCCTCAAGATGCTCTACAATAATCTCCATGATTTCCTCAGGAGTTTTATCCCCCGCATTAATGATGACGTCGTAAATTGAGGTATCATGTACATCGATAGCATAATATTTTTTATACCTAGTTGCCTCGCTTTTCTCCCGTTTGAGGATCTCTTTTTTCCTCTTCTCAACGTCTCCTTGCTCTCGTTTTACGATACGACCAGAACGGACATTAATATCGGCATCTAACAGCACCTTCACCGCAGGAATGTGGTTCTGATATGCAAGCCAGCCGGAGATCCTTCCTTCCACAATGACGTTTCCCTCTCTTAAAATGCCGAGTTGATACCGATCGAGTTCCTCATCGATCTCCCGATGGGTCTCACAATACTCGCCAAAATCCTCAAGAGACATCTTATATTTCTTTGCCATCTCCCTAAAAATCTCACCGGAATACACGTATCGCACCCCGAGTCGTTTCTCTAAAAGTCTCGCGACTGTTGTTTTACCGGTTCCTGGAAGACCACTAATGGTGATCGTTGTCATAGTTCCCCTATTTCGGAGACGGTCTGATGGTTTTTCTCATGTTCTGCCACCAGTTCGACCAGCTGATCCATTTTAAACCCTGTCGTATCAGCTGACCTGCTAAAAACGAGAAAATCATGTAGAGTAAAAACCAGTTGGACATGATGAAACTTGCCCGCTCAAATAAGGAGACACCGCTCCCCCAGGGGACCGTAAAGAAAGAATAATGAACAATACTGCCTAAAAAATAGGTAAGCCAGATGAAAATCGGCGCGATGAAGATAAACAGGAAGAACATCGACTTCATCATCCCACCGGATGATTGGGTGGTCATCTTCATGATCTGCGGCTGCATCTTCATAAGTTTCTGCAAACGATTGGTGTTACCTTCTTTTCTTGCTTTGGTGATTTCTTTATTGAATGCCTTGCTTGCTTCCTGTGCCTGTCCCATTGCTTTCCAGTTGGTAAACAAATGAGTGAAAAACGATGAAAGAAACACAACAATGACTCCAGCAAGAACTATGGTGAGCAACGGATTTGCTCCGCCGAATCCGATAAGAGGTGCAAACGCGGAATTAAGTGAGAATGCGATTACGTTTCTGATATTTGCATCACCAAAGATTAAAATCATGACAAAGAGAAGAAGCATGAGCAGAAGCATTTGTCCCGCTTGTGCGATATCATCTAGTTTTCTCATCGTATCACAGGCTCGGCTTCTTTTA
>Ga0315286_10006942_pt1 | contig 11030 bp, 4 predicted proteins | sample YL17G10_0_MG_FD_205038 | JGI IMG/M metagenome (GOLD analysis project Ga0315286, IMG submission 205038) | Sediment microbial communities from Yellowstone Lake, YNP, Wyoming, USA - YL17G10_0 | ecosystem: Environmental > Aquatic > Freshwater > Lake > Sediment | place: USA: Wyoming | collected...
GGTGCCTCGCACTCCTTTGGCCGAGGCCGTCGAAACGGCGCGCCATTACGAGCGATGACGTTTCTGGACACGGGCATTCTGGTGGGAGTCCTGCTGGAGAGGCATCCAGCTCACTTCGCGCATGCCGCACCCGAGGTGGAGATCCTCACACCCTGAACTTCCGATCCGGCACCACGACGAGCAACCGGTCCAGCTTCAAGTCCGCCACCGCAACGTGCATGGACTTCGTGAGGCCCGGCGTGTCGCTGAACTTGAACTCGAACCCGATCCGTTGTCCGTGCCAGGGCACCATCAAATCCAGTTCAGCCCCGCCGTGCGTCGCCCAGAAGTAGGCGTCTCGGTCGCCGGTGATCCCCGAAAAATGGGATTGTCATGCCGAAAGTTCACGAATCGCACCCTGTCATTTCAACTACAGGATGTTGCGTTCACGAAACAGTCGCGGCTAATCCTGCTTGAGGTAACCGTGAACCCAAAGAAACCCTGTAACCTTCTCCCCGGATTCCCGTATAGAGCCATGACCGTGAGAACCGCAGTTGAGCAACCGCAAAGAGCGCAAAGAACGCAAGGCCAGGAGCGTGAACACGAGAGGTGCCTCACCGGACAAGCCCTCCGGCTCGCGTTGGCCTGGGGCGTTCGGGCTTTGTGTTCTCTGGGTTCTTTGTGGTTGAACTGCTTTGTTCAAAATGTAACCGCCGTATGATGGCCCAAACCTGCAAGATGAATGTGGTGATGGCCGACACCAGTGCCCGGCGGTTCAAAGGCAACCCGAAGGAAACCGACTGGTGGCCGAACCACAGTTACGAAGGCTGGGATTCCGATGAACCCCCTCCCACGAATCCCCTGTAGCCCGCACTCACTCAGAGCTCGGAACACGAGAACACAACATGAAACAACTCCAACTGGCCGGCCAGCTCCACGCGGACGCGAACGCTGGGGGTCTGCCGCCCAACAAGCCGGCGACCATTGCCAGCCTGAAGGCGACCTCGAGTCGCAGCCCGCGAACCACGCTCACTGACAACGCCGCCACCCTTGTGAAACTAACCAACACGAAATCCATCGCGTCGCTGACCATCGTCGCCCTCGCGCTGGCCGCCTTCAACGTCTCTGCCGCCACGGTCTACGTGTCGCTGGAGAGCACGAATCCGATGCTGCCGTATGCGACGTGGGAAACCGCCGCCAACGTCATCCAGGACGCCGTGGATGCGGCAAGATCAGGCGATACCGTCCTTGTGACGAATGGAGTGTATGCGGTGGGGAGTAGTTGGTCAGAATGGGATCCAAGCCGTGTCGTGGTCACGAACGCCATCAGGTTGGAGAGCGTTAACGGTCCGTCGGTGACTACCATCGACGGGAACGGAAGTGTGCGCTGCGCGCTGCTCACGGCCAACGCCATGCTCAGCGGATTCACGCTGACAAATGGGATTGCATATGAAGGTGGTGGGATCTGGTGTGAGCCCTCGGCGGTCGTGACCAACTGTATCCTGATCGGGAATACAGCATATTCTCCTTCACCGATGTCTGGCGGCGGCGCGGGGGGTGGATCCTATGGAGGGAGACTTCATCGCTGCATCTTGGAGGCCAATAGATCAGCTGGTGCCAACTGCTATGGTGGGGGAGCTGCGTACGGTGAGCTTTTCAACTGTGTTCTCACCCGCAACCGTGCAATACGCCACTATATGGGCTCGTCCTGGAGAGGAACGGGGGGCGGGGTTGCCGGTTGCACTCTCTACGACTGTACGTTGATCGACAACGCAGCGCCGGCCGGGGGCGGTGCCCTCGATTCTATCCTCTACAACTGCTTCCTGACCGGCAACTCGGCTACGTATAACGGCGGCGGGGCTTCTAGCAGCACCCTCTACAACTGCACCTTGACCGGCAATCTGGCCGGGGGAGGCGGTGGGGCTTATAACTGCACGATGAACAACTGCACCTTGACCGGCAATTCGGCTGAATATGGGGGTGGAGTCGCTGGCAGCACGCTCTTCAACTGCATCGTCTATCACAACAACGCTCCTGACGGAGCGAACTACTCGACGGGCGACCCCTGGGGCGAGCAGATTACGACCCTGCTGAGCTATTCGTGTACGACCCCACTCCCCACCAATGGCGTGGGCAACATTGACGCCGACCCCCAGATGCTTAGCGCGGTCCGACTCTCCTCCACCTCGCCCTGCATCGGTGCTGGGAGCCCCACCTATGCCTCGGGCGTGGACATCGATGGAGAACCCTGGTTGAGCCCGCCCTGCATCGGCGCCGACCAGGTGCCTTCGGGGAGTTGGATCGGCGACTTGGCGCCTCAGATCCTGGCTCGGGACCGTGGAACAAGGGTTTCCTCGCCGCTCCCCTTGGCCGCCAGTGTGGATGGCCCCGCGGCTTTCACGGTGTGGGATTTCGGCGATGGCACGCGGGTGACGAACGCAGCCAACGTCAGCCATGCTTGGGCTCGTCCGGGCATTTACCAGCTCAGTCTGACCGCCTACAACGACTCTCACCCGTCGGGCGTGACGACGGTTCTTCCGGTGCGGGTGGACGATCAACCGACGGTGCTCTATGTCAATCAGGCCAATCTGAATCCGGTCTTCCCGTTTACGAATTGGGCCACGGCGGCTGGGGATATTCAGACGGCGGTCGATGCGGCCACTTCGGGCGATACCGTGCTGGTGAGCAAGGGGAGGTATCGAACGGGATCACGTCGAGTTCACGGTCAATGGTCATGGAACCGCGTTGTCATCGAGAAGCCCATCCGCGTGGAGAGCGTCAACGGGCCGTCGGCAACCATCATCGACGGGAACGGAAGTGTGCGCTGCGCGCTGCTCACGGCCAACGCCATGCTCAGCGGGTTCACGTTGACTCAGGGAAGTTCCATCGAAAGCGGCGGCGGCGTCTGGAGTGCTTCAAACAACGCTGTCGTCACGAACTGCGTCGTGTCCAGCAATTCGACTGAACTCGGCGGCGGCGGGGTCTGTGGATGCACCCTCTACAACTGCACCTTGACCGGCAATCTGGCCGGGGGAGGCGGTGGGGCTTATAACTGCACGATGAACAACTGCACGCTGACCGACAACTCGGCTACGTATAACGGCGGCGGGGCTTCTAGCAGCACCCTCTACAACTGCACCTTGACGGGCAACCTCGGCGGCTCGGATGGCACGTTCTACAATTGCACCGTCATAGACAATGCAGGTGGTGTCTCGGGAACGGCGTTCAACTCCATCGTCTACTATAACTCCGACCGCAACTACGGCGAGGGAACGAGATTGAACTACTGTTGCACAGCCCCACTTCCCACGAACGGCATCGGCAACATCGCTGGGTCGCCGCTGTTCATGGACATGGCTGCAGGGGATTTCCGTTTGCGTGAGGGTTCTCCGTGCATTGATGCCGGGACGAATCTACTCGGAATGACCTGGACGTACTGGGCTGGAACCTGGGACCCAGACACAGGCGAGCCAGTCATGGCTGTGGGTACCATCACCGACGCCACCGACCTCCTCGGCAACAGCCGCTTCATTGACGGCGACGGCGACGGCACGGTGGCGTGGGATATCGGAGCGTATGAGTTCGACCCCCGGATGTTGAGGTTTGCCCCGGCGCTCCATTTGACCAGCAGTGGAATGACCTTCACGGTCAAGGGAGAGGCCGGCAAATCAGTCCGCGTTGAGCGGAGCCGGAACCTGAAGGATTGGGAGCCGGTGGCGACCGTCCCCATCCCGGCGAGCGGTCAGACGCTGATCGATCCTGCTGCCACGGCAGAGCCGTTCCTGTTCTACCGGGCGGTGTCGGTGCCGTAGCGGCCTAGACCCGAGAAGGAAGACATGAACACTTCGTTTCACCTGACCACCGCCACCCTCGCGCTGGCCGTCTTCAACGTCTCCGCCGCCACGCTCTACGTGTCGCTGGAGAGCGCGAACCCGGTTCCGCCGTATGCGACGTGGGAAACTGCTGCCAGCGTCATTCAGGATGCTGTGGATGCGGCCAACGCAGGAGATACGGTCTTCGTGACCAATGGCCTCTATAGCGCGGGAGGGCGAGACGGCAACCGGGTCTTGATCACGAACTCCATCCGACTGGAGAGCGTTAACGGGCCGTCGGTGACCACCATCGACGGGGGAGGAAGTGTCCGCTGTGCGTCATTAACAACCAACGCCGTCGTCAGCGGGTTTACGCTGACCCAAGGGGCTGCCGAATACGGCGGTGGAGTTCGGTGCGCTTCGACCAACGCGGTTCTCACCAACTGTGCGGTGACCGGCAACTCAGCTAGCTGGGGCGGCGGAGCGTCTGGGGGCACGCTGCACAACTGCACCCTGACCGGCAACTCGGCTTGGATAGGCGGCGCGGCTTCAGGTGGCACCCTCTACAACTGCACGCTCACGGGCAACTCGGCCCAGCGAGGTGGCGGGGTCTATTACTGCACGCTGAACAACTGCACGCTCACCGGCAATTCGGCTAAGTATGACGGCGGCGGAGCTGCTGGCGGTACGCTCTACAACTGCATCGTGTACTTCAATCGGCCTGCCAACTACTCGGAAGGAACCGTCTTCACGAACTCCTGCACGACCCCCTTGCCGCCGGGCCCGGGGAATACCTCATTGGACCCGCTCCTGGCCACGGTGAGCCATCTCTCCTCCCTCTCGCCCTGCATCGGCGCGGGCCATCCGGATTACGCCAGCGGGGTGGACATCGACGGAGAACGTTGGCGCAGCCCGCCCTCGATGGGCGCTGACGATGTGGTTCCGGGCAGTGTCAGTGGACCGTTGAGCATGAGAATCGTTTCGGCCTACACTCGCTGTTCTCAAGACTTCCCCGCGCTCTTTACCGCGGACAACACCGGCTCCATCGCGCAGAGTGTCTGGGATTTCGGCGATGGCACGGTCGTGACGAATCAGGCGTATGCTACTCATGCCTGGAGCACGCCCGGTGTCTATGCGGTCCGGCTGACCGGCTACAACGAAAGCCACCCCGAAGGTGTTTCCACGTCCCTTGAGGTCACCGTAACCGACGAGGTCCATTATGTGAATCTGGCCAGCCCGAACCCGGTGTTCCCGTACACGAGTTGGCACACCGCGGCGACCAGCATCCAGGACGCCGTGGACGCCGCCATGCCCGGCGACACGGTGCTCGTCACCAATGGGGTGTATGCGGTGGGAAGCAGAGGAGCCTATCCAGAAGGCGGGGAATGGAATCTAAGCCGTGTCGTGGTCACCAACTCCATCCTGGTGAAAAGCGTCAATGGGCCGTTGGTGACGGAGGTGCAAGGAGCCAACTGGCAAGGACAGATGCGATGCGTGTATCTAGGCCCCCACGCTGTGCTCAGCGGGTTTACGCTGGCGAGAGGTTTTGCGGATGCATACGATTATGGCGGTGGAGTGTTTTGCGAGCCATCCGCCGTCGTCACGAACTGCATTCTGAGAGGCAATACGGTTCTGGGTACTCACGGCTCCGGTCTTCCAGGGGCTGGGGCTGGGGCTTATGGGGGCACGCTCTATAACTGCACACTAGACGGCAATTACCCTTCTGATACTCTGCCTTCGGGTGGTAGTGGCGGCGGGGCTGCAGGGTGCATCCTCTACAGTTGTGTACTGACCGGCAACTTTGCCGCCAGAGGGGGTGGGGCGTTTGCATGTACGCTCTACAACTGCACGCTGACCGGTAACTTGGGCGAGGAAGGGGGTGGGGCTTTCGCATGTACACTCTACAACTGCACGCTGACCGGCAACTCAGCCTACTACGGGGGTGGAGCTTATGCTGGTATGCTCTACAACTGCACGGTGAGCGGTGACTCAGCCTACTTGAGGGGTGGTGGGGCTTATGCGGCAGATGCGCTCTACAACTGCACGGTCACGGGCAATTCGGCTGCCGAATCTGGTGGCGGGGTTTGTGGCGGGAGTCTCTACAACTCCATCGTCTATTACAACACTGCTCCAGTAGGGTCCAACCACTTCACTGGGCCCGACCCTTGGACCGGCTACGAACTTTCCACGGAGCTAGCGTATTGCTGCACGACTCCCCTTCCCACCAACGGCGTGGGCAACATCGATGCCGATCCTCTCCTCATCAACCTGGCCGCTGGCGATCTGCGCCTTCGCCCGGACTCGCCTTGCATCGACGCAGGCACGAATCTGACCGACCTCCTCACGACCGACCTTATTGGCCTCCCTCGCGTGATGGACGGGAACAACGACGGCGTCGCCCGCGTGGACATGGGCGCCCACGAGTTCAACCCGTATCGGTTCGAGCCGGCGCTGCATCTCAGTCCAGAGGGATTCCGGTTCACCGTCCGGGGCGAGCCGGGGAAGAACGTGCGGATTGAACGGAGCAGCGACCTGTTGCACTGGGAGTTCGCCGGGCAGGTCCCAATCCCGGCCAGCGGTCAGACGCTGATCGATCCGGCGGCCACCGCGGAGCCATTCCTTTTCTACCGGGCGGTGTCGGTGCCGTAGCGACCAAGACTGAGGAGGAGAACATGACAACTTCGTTTCACCTGACCATCGCCGCCCTCGCGCTGGCCGCCTTTAACCTCTCCGCCGCCACGCTCTACGTGTCGCTGGAGAGCACGAACCCGGTTCCGCCGTATGCGACATGGGAAACCGCCGCCAACGTCATTCAGGATGCCGTGGATGCCGCCACGGCGGGAGATACGATTTTGGTGACGGATGGCCTCTACAGCACCGGAGGACGAGGCGGCAACAGGGTCGCGATCACGCACTCCATCCGATTGGAGAGCGTTAACGGGCCGTCGGTGACTACCATCGACGGGGGAGGAAGTGTCCGCTGCGCGTCATTAACAAGCAACGCCGTCGTCAGCGGGTTTACGCTGACCCGAGGGGTTGCTGAATCCGGCGGTGGAGTTTGGTGCGCTTCGACCAACGCAGTTCTCACCAACTGTGTCGTGGCCGGCAACTCGGCTTCTTGGGAGGGCGGCGGAGCGTCTGGGGGCACGCTCTACAACTGCACGCTGACCGGAAACTCGGCTTACGGGGGCGGCGGTGCGCATGGAAGCACCCTCTATAACTGTGTCCTGACCCGCAACTCTGCCGACAGCTCGTTGGGGGGGGAGGGTGGCGGCGGGGCTGCCAATAGCACCCTTTACAACTGCACGCTGACTGGCAACTCGGCAGGGACTGGCGGCGGAGCTTACGGCTGCACCCTCTACAACTGCACCCTGATTGGCAACTCGACTAAGTATGATGGTGGCGGGGTTGCTGGCGGCACGCTCTACAACTGTATCGTTTACTTCAATCGGCCTGCAAACTACTCGGAAGGAACCGTCTTCACGAATTCCTGCACGACCCCCTTGCCGCCGGGCCCGGGGAACATCTCATTGGACCCACTCCTGGCCACGGTGAGCCATCTCTCCTCCCTTTCCCCCTGCATCGGCGCGGGTCATCCGGATTACGCCAGCGGGGTGGACATCGACGGAGAACGTTGGCGCAGCCCGCCCTCGATGGGCGCCGACGAAGTGGTTCCGGGCAGCGTGAGCGGACCGTTGAGCGTGAGGATCGACTCGGCCTACACTCGGTATTCTCAAGACTTCCCTGCGCCCTTTACCGCGCACAACACCGGCTCGATCACGCAGAGTGTCTGGGATTTTGACGATGGCACGGTCGTGACGAATCAGGCGTATGCTACCCACGCCTGGAGCACGCCCGGTGTCTATGTGGTTCGGCTGACCGGCTACAACGAAAGCCACCCCGAGGGCGTTTCCACCACCTTGGAGGTCACAGTAAGCGACGAGGTCCATTATGTGAATCTGGCCAGCGCGAACCCGGTGTTCCCCTACACCAGTTGGCACACGGCTTCGACCAGCATCCAGGACGCTGTGGACGCCGCCATGCCCGGCGACACGGTGCTCGTCACCAATGGGGTGTATGCGGTTGGCGTGAGGGATTGGGCAGGCATGGATTTCAGCCGTGTTGTGGTTACCAACTCCACCCTGCTGAAAAGCGTCAATGGGCCGTCGGTCACAACCATCGACGGGCGCGGAACGGTGCGCTGCATGTACCTGGGCGCCCGCGCCGTCATGAGCGGGTTTACGCTGACGAAGGGGTATGCGGCTGGAAAGCCAGCAGGGGATGGTGGTGGAGTTTACTGTGAGCCATTCGCCGTGGTGACCAACTGCATCCTCAGAGGCAATCACGTCTCTGATATTCCCCACACCGGGGGGGCGCGAGGGCGAGGGGGTGGGGCTTATGGGGGAACGCTTTACGACTGCATACTCGAGAGTAATCTCGCAGAGGTTTACGGTTATGCTGGACCTAGCGGCGGCGCTGAGAATAGCACGCTCTACAACTGCCTTTTGACCGGCAATAGGGGCGGAGGGGTTTCTGGTTGCACTCTCTACAACTGCACACTGACCGCCAACTTGGGCAGCGGGGCTTCTGGGAGCACGCTCTACAACTGTCTGGTCAGCGGGAATGCAGGAGGAAGTGACGGAACGTTTATTAACTGTGCGGTCGTTTTGAACGGAGGCGGCGTGTCTGGCAGGTTCCAGAACTGTACCGTGGTGGACAATCAAGGCGGTGTCTCGGGAACCGCCTACAACTCCATCGTGTATTTCAATCTAGGCGGCAACTACGCTGCGGGGACCGTCCTAAACTACTGCTGCACGACTCCGCTCCCCACCAACGGTGTGGGCAACATCGACGCCGATCCCCAGATGCTCAGCGCAGTCCGCCTTTCCTCCACTTCGCCCTGCATCGGTGCCGGGGGCGCCGCCTACACCTACGGCGTGGACATTGATGGCGAACCCTGGTTGGACCCGCCCTGCATCGGCGCCGACCAGGTGCCGTCAGGGAATTGGATCGGCAACGTGGTGCCCCAGATCCTGGCCGATTATCCAGTGACACGGGTATCCTCGCCGTTGAACTTCACTGCGAATGTGGACGGGCCGGCGGCGTTCGCGGTGTGGGACTTCGGGGATGGAACCTTGGTAACCAACACCCTCCACGTGAGCCACGCCTGGGCGGCCTCTGGCATTTACCCAGTCAGTTTGACCGCCTACAACGACTCCCACCCGTCCGGCGTATCAACGGTCTTTCCGGTGCGCGTGGCCGATCAACCCACGGTGGTCTATGTCAACCAGGCCAGTCCGAATCCTGGCTTCCCATTCACGAGTTGGGCCACTGCGGCCAAGGACATTCAGACGGCGGTGGATGCGACGCTTCCAGGAGACACCGTGCTGGTGACCAGTGGGGTTTACAGTGCAGGGGGCGTGGCGACGACAAACTGGTGGGGAGACGTCGAGGCCAACCGATTGCTCGTCACAAAGCCCATTCGGGTGGAAAGCGTCAACGGACCGTCGGTGACTACGATTGACGGCAGTGGAAGCATGCGCTGTGCGTCGCTCGCAGACAGCGCCACTCTGAGCGGGTTCACGCTGACGCGGGGCAATGGCGGCGTCTGGTGTGCTTCGACCAACGCTGTCCTCACCAATTGTGTCGTGACCGGCAACTCGGGCGGTGGAGCTTCAGGCGGCAAGCTGTACAACTGCCTGGTCAGCGGGAATGCAGGAGGAAGTGACGGTTTCTTCTTCAATTGTGTGGTAACTTCCAACAACGGTGGCTCGTCCGGGACGTTGTACAACTGCACCGTGGTGGACAATCAAGGCGGTATCTCCGGCGCGGCTCACAACTGCATCGTGTATTTCAACCCCGGCGGCAACTACGCTGCGGGGACCGTCCTAGACTACTGCTGCACGACTCCGCTCCCCACCAACGGCGTGGGCAACATCGATACCGATCCTCAATTGATCAGCGCCTTTCGCCTCGTGTCCACATCGCCCTGCATCGGTGCCGGGAGCGCCATCTACGCCTCTGGTGTGGACATCGACGGTGAACCCTGGTTGGACCCGCCCTGCATCGGCGCGGACCAGGTGACCTCAGAGAGTTGGACCGGCAACTTGACGCCCCAGATCCACGCCGATGATCGAGTAGCAGGGGTATCCTCACCACTGACCTTCACTGCCAATGTGGATGGCTCGGCGGCTTTCACCGTGTGGGATTTCGGGGACGGAACCCAGGTGACGAACGCCTTCATGGTGAGCCATGCCTGGGCCGCACCGGGCATTTACCCAGTCAGCTTGACCGCCTTCAACGACTCGAACACGTCCGGCGTAACAACGGTCTTTCCGGTGCGGGTGGCCGATCACCCCACGGTGGTTTATGTCAACCAGGCGAATCCGAATCCGGCCTTCCCATTCACGAGTTGGGCCACGGCGGCCAAGGACATTCAAACGGCCGTGGATGCGTCTCTTTCAGGTGACACCGTCCTCGTGACCGACGGGGTTTACAGTGCAGGGGGCGTGGCGACGATAAACTGGTGGGGAGGCGTCGAGCACAACCGATTCCTCGTCACAAAGCACATCCGAGTGGAAAGCCTCAACGGGCCGTCGGTGACCATCATCGACGGGGGCGGAACTGTCCGCTGTGCGTCGCTGACAACCAATGCTGTGCTCAGCGGGTTCACGCTGACCCAGGGGGCTGCCGACCTTGGCGGCGGCGCTTGGTGCGCTTCGACCAACGCCATCATCACCAACTGCGTCGTGACCGGCAACTGGGCTGACTACGGCGGCGGGGCTTCAGGTGGCACCCTCTACAATTGCACACTGAGCGGTAATTCGGCCGGCGTGGAGGGCGGCGGGGCGCTTGGATGCGTCCTGTACAACTGCGCGCTGACAGAAAACGTTACTTCTTGGGATGGCGGAGGGACTTCTGGGAGCACGCTCTACAACTGCACCCTGACCGGCAACGCGGCTTACAATGGGGGCGGGTCTTATGAGTGCACGCTGTACAACTGCACCCTAACCGGCAACGCGGCTCGTTCGGAGGGCGGCGGGGCTTGCGGCTGGTTTACCGTCAGCACCCTCTACAACTGCACCCTGACCGGCAACTGGGCTGGGTACGAGGGCGGCGGGGCCATCTATTGCGGGCTGCACAACTGCACGGTGAGCGGCAATTCGGCTCGTTGGTGGGGCGGCGGGGCTTATTCAAGCACGCTCTACAACTGCATTGTTTACTTCAATCAGGCTTTGG
>Ga0315286_10006943_pt1 | contig 11029 bp, 10 predicted proteins | sample YL17G10_0_MG_FD_205038 | JGI IMG/M metagenome (GOLD analysis project Ga0315286, IMG submission 205038) | Sediment microbial communities from Yellowstone Lake, YNP, Wyoming, USA - YL17G10_0 | ecosystem: Environmental > Aquatic > Freshwater > Lake > Sediment | place: USA: Wyoming | collected...
GGCATTGTACGCGGCTAGCGCCAGCGGCAGCTCTTTGTAGCGCGTGATCAGCGCCCGAAGGTGGGCGCTGCCGACCCGCAGGTTGGCCCTGACGCTGTGCGGGTCGGCGATCCCGCCGTCGATCCACACCGCCGGCATGAGCTGCATCAACCCGCGCGCACCGACCCGCGAGACGGCCCAGCGGTTGTAGCGCGATTCGACCTCGACCACCGCAGCGATCAGCCAGGGGTGCAGGTCGGCCTTGCGGCTGGCAGCGACGATCTCGCCGCGGAATGGCGTCGCGTCGGGCAACGCCTGGTCGACAAACTCCGGCGGGCACCGCGGCGGCGGCACCGGCTCCGGCGCGGGCTCGAGCGTGTCCTCGATCACGCTCTCAAGGCGAGTCAGCGGCGCCACCAGCACGCCGCCGCTCTTCAGCTCGAACCGGATGCGCTCCCCTTCCGCCAGCCTGGCCGACGTGACCGCCAGCACCCTGCCATCGGTAAAGACCGCCAGGTACTGCGCCCTTGCAAGACCTCCGCAGAGTACCGCGAGGAGGGCGACCGCAAGGCGCAGGCTCTGCCAGCGACAGCAGCCCTGGTTGAGAGTCGAGAGTCGAGAGTCGAGAGAAGGCGACACCGGCTGGTCCGCCAATCCCGCTTCGTGGGTGGCCTCCTGGCTCTGGGCTCTCAACTCTCGACTCTCAACTCTCGACTGTCCTTCTCATGCTCTGGGGTGCTTCGCGTCGTAGAGCTGGCGCAGCCGCTCGCGGGTGATGTGGGTGTAGATCTCCGTCGTCGAGATGTCGGCGTGCCCGAGCATCGCCTGCACCGCGCGCAGGTCGGCGCCGTGCTCCAGTAGGTGCGTCGCGAACGAGTGGCGCAAGACGTGCGGCGAGAGGTGGGTTGTGATCCCCGCCTTGCGCCCGTACTCCTTGATCATCAGCCAGAAGCGCTGCCGCGTCATCCCCTCGCCGCGGATGCTCAGGAAGAGCGCCTCGGCGCGCCGGGTGTCGAGCTTCGGGCGCACCTCCTCGAGGTAGCGCGCCAGCCACTCCCGCGCCTCGCTGCCGACCGGGATGATCCGCTCCTTGCTCCCCTTCCCCCAGACCCGGACGAACCCGGGATCGAGATGAAGGTGCGAAGCCTTCAGTGAGACCAGCTCGGAGACGCGCACCCCGGACGCGTACATCGTCTCGATCATCGCGCGGTCGCGCACGCCGAGCACCGTCGTCGTGTCCGGCGCCGCGAGCAGCGCCTCGATCTCGGCCGCGGACAGGAAATGCGGCAGCGCCCGCATCAGCTTCGGCGTCTCGAGCTCGAGCGTCGGGTCCTGCTTCGTCTCGCCGCGCTCGAGCAAATAGCGGAACAGCCCACGCAGCGCGGCCAGCGCGCGCGCCGCCGAGCGCGCCGACAGCCCCTGCCCGCGCAGCGCCGAGAGGTAGCGCCGCAGGTCCGCCCGCTCGCACTGCCGCGCTCTTGTTCCCTCCCGGGCGAGCCAGATGCCGAACCGCCTGAGATCCGACCGATACGCCGCCAGCGTGTGCTCCGCGAGACCGCGTTCGACCAGCAGCGCCGCCAGGTAGTCGGGCAGCAGGCGGGTGAAGAACTCGGTGTCGGGCTGCTCCTTCGTCACCGCGTCATGGTAACCCGACTGGATTGACGATGCCGGCCGCCACGAGCCGCAGCTCGCGACTGCGCGCCGCCCTGGCCGCGACCCCGCTGAACACCCGGCGGGGGTGTTATCCCGAGGAACCCATGGGTCTTCGGAAGGTCCCATCGTGCCAGGAGCGCGGTCGAGCAGCACCGCCACGCGACGGGATCTTTCCTTACGGAATGACCGCCAGAGGCTGCCATCCTGTCCGCCTCGGGCAGGACGGGCCCATAATGAAGGCGGGCCTCGACGTCTTTCTCGCCCCTGGTCGCGCGGAGGTGGGTGCCATGGCTCGAGCAATCCTGGTCGCGCTGATCGCGTGTCTTCCTGCCTCAGGCCTCGCCCAGCAGGCGGCGCGGCCGGAGCTCCAGACGCGCCAGCTCAAGCGGTTGCAGGTTGTTTCGCTCCCTTGCGTGCCGACCATGATCACCGTGACGCCAGGTATCAAGGACGCGCCCCCCGGCGCATTTGCGTCGCTGGCAGAGGCCATCCACTACTCGGAAGCCCATGCGTTGTGCGGGGTGAGCATCGACGTTTCGCCGGGCTCGCAGACGGGCGAATTTCTCATCACCCGGAGCACCACGATCCGGGGGCACATCGGCACGGTCCTCGCGGGATCAGTCCTCAACCCCGGCGGGCTCGACCTCGTGCTCGAGGACCTGACCGTGGCGAGCGCGCCCGACACCGCGATCCTGCAGTCTCACGGGCATCTCACGATGCGCAACGTAACCGTCCTGAACACCCGCCGCCAGTCGGCGGCGCTCCGAAGCGGGACGGCCGTGGAGCTGCATTCGGGGGTTGCCGCTGAGCTCTCGGCAGTCACGCTCAAGGGCAACGAGGGCGTGGCGCTGTACCTCGACGGCAAGGGAACCGTGGTGAAGGCGACTGAGCTCACCGTCAAGAACAACTTCATCCACCCTCAGGCCAAGGAGACCTTCGCGAAGAACGGCGTCGCCAATCGCGTGGCCGCTGTCGAGGTCGCCGGCGAAGCCGAGCTGTACGTGGATCGTTACGACATTTCGGACAACGAGATGTTCGGCGTCCTGGTGCGCAGCCGCGGCGCGGCTCATCTGCGCAGCGGGACCATCGCCGGCACGCGGACATACAAACCGTCATGGGCAACCGAGACCTTCGGCGGCGACAACGTCACGAGTCGCGGCGAGGCCCGAATCGAGCTGACCGCCTTCGCGTCGGTCGGGGCCGGTCGCTGCGGGTTGCAGGTCTGGTCGGCCTATCTCAAGACCCTCGTGGGCGAGGTCCACGACAACGTTCTGGGCGTGTGTAGCTGGCAACCTCTCCCCGGCTTCGATCCCGCCCGGTGCGTCCTGGGAAACACGGTACGCGTCTACAACAACGGGAGCAACCTGCCCGGCTCGACGGTCTCGGTCCCCGACCCGGCGTGCTCGCTGCCCAACCCGCCCCCGACCTGCGACAGCTCCGGGACCACCTGCCCAGGCGTGCCCTGGCGATAGCACGGTCATCTGGTGGATCGTGATGGGACATCCGCGGGACCTGCCTGACGATCTCGCCGACGCCGCCTGCGCCGTGGTCACTCTGGCCCGACTGCGAGCCACGAGACCAGCAGGACGGTGCCACCGTGATGCGTGGTGCCAACGAAGATCGTCCAGGTCGTTGGGCTCAGCCCCAGTTGGCACCGTCAGGCGCCCGCCGGCTTGACTTCACCTTGTGCAGACCTAAACTCGGGCCGCTTGCAGGCAGGGCCAGGGCCGGCGAGTCGACCGGAGGAGATCGGGATGAACCCACGAGAGCGGATCAAGGTGAATGCTCCCCAGGTGGTTGGCGAGGTGATCGACGGCGAGGCGGTGATCGTCAACCTGCAGAGCGGCACCTACTTCAGCCTCGCCGGTGCCGGCGGGCTGGTGTGGTCGTGCATCGAGCGCCGGGCGGCGCGGGAGGAGATCGTGGGCGCGGTCAAGGCGCGTTACGCCGGCGACGCGGGGCAGATCGAGGCCGATGTCGTTCGCCTGATCGCGGAGCTCGAGGCGGAGGGGCTGGTGGTGCCGGCCGGCTCGGAAGGCGGGACGGCAGCGCCGGCAGGCGTGAGCGCGGCCTGCGAGCCCGCACCGGCGTACGAGGCCTGGGTGCTGAAGCGGTACGAGGACATGCACGATCTCCTGCTGCTCGACCCGATCCACGAGGTCGACGAGATGGGCTGGCCGAACGTCAAGCCGGCGCCCGGCCCCGTCTCGTAGGCGATGGCGTTCTCGGACCTCGCGGCGGCGGGCGGGCACGCTCGCGACGAGACGGCAGCCCTGGCCTACTTCGAGGAGCTCCGGGCGGCGGCCGAACGCGCGAGGCGGGCCGCCGGCACGGTGGAGCGGTCGTTCCGTGTCGCCGGGCGAGCGGTGCGGCTCTCGTTCGCCGGGCCTGCGATGGTCGGGCCCCTCACCGCCGCGCTGGCGCACCTCGAAACCGCCGCCGCGCCCCCGGACCTCGTCATCCACGTGTGGGACAGCGCTTCCACGGGGGTGCCGGCGCCGGCGCCGCCCTGGCGGCCCGACGACCACCTCGCGCGCGGCTTTATCCGCGGTTTCAACGGCTCCCGTTTCTCGACCGCGAACCTCCCGGTGATGGACGGCTTCAGCATGCTCGACCACGAGCGCGGGACCGCCGTCCACTGGGACCCCAGCGCCGCGCGGATCACCCTCCACGAGCGCAGCTTCCCGCTGCGGGTGATCCTCGCTTGGTGGGCGGCGCGGCACGGCCTGCAGTTCGCGCACGCCGGCGCGGTCGGGCGCCCGGACGGCGGCGTCCTGATCGCCGGCGCCGGCGGCTCGGGCAAGTCGACGGCGGCGCTCGCCTGCGTCGGCTCCGACCTGGCGTTCGTGAGCGACGACCACGTGCTCCTCGGCGATGAGCCGATACCGACCGTCCACAGCCTCTACTGCTCCGCCAAGCTGCACTGGGACCACCTCGAGCGCCTGCCTCACCTCAAGCGCTGCGTCGCCAACGGCGGGCAGGCCGGAGAGGACAAGGCGCTGCTGTTTCTCGATCGCGCCTTCCCCGCCCAGATCAGCGCGGGCTTCCCGGTCAAGGCGATCCTCGTGCCGCGGATCACCGGAGAGCACGACACGCGCGTCGCCCCGATCACGGGGGCGGCGGCGCTGGCGGCGCTGGCGCCGAGCTCGATGTTCCTGCTTCCCGGCGAGGACGCCGCGGCGTTCCGGCATCTCGCAGGCATCGCCCGCCGTGTGCCGGCGTTCGAGCTGCGGTCCGGCAGCGATCTCGCACAGATTTCGGGCGCCGTCGCGCGGCTCCTGGCGGAGCTATGAGGGTGTCGCGACCGGCTTTCGTGAGCGTCATCATCCCGGTCCACAACGGCGAGACGTTCATCGCCGAAGCGATCGCGAGCGTCGTCGCCCAACGCAACCTGCCGCTCGAGATCGTCGTCATCGACGACGGCTCGACGGACGGGAGCGCAGCGATCGTGAGGGCGCACGGCGACGCGGTCCGCTACCGGCACCAGCCCCGGGCCGGGGTGGCGGCGGCGCGCAACGCGGGGCTGGCGCTGGCGGCGGGCGACCTCATCGGCTTCCTCGACCAGGACGACCTCTGGCCCGAGGACAAGCTGGCGGTGCTGCTGCCTTTCCTCGCGGCGAACCCGCGCCTCGAGGCGGTCTACGGCCTCACCTCCCGCATCGTCGTGGGGCAGCGGCAGGCGCCGGCGCCGGTGTTCAACTGGCACCTGGGGAGCGCGCTCTTTCGCCGCTCGCTCTTTGCCCGGATCGGGACGTTCGACGAGACCGTTCGCTACTACGCCGACGACACCGACTTCTTTCTCCGCCTGCGCGAGAGCAAGGCCGGGGTCGCCTACGTCGATCGCGTCACGCTGATCTACCGCACCCACGGCGGCAACACCTCGCTGACCATGGGCGGACCGCCGCGAGCCTTCTTCGTGGAGGTCCTCAAGCGCTCGCTGGATCGCCGGCGCCGGGCGGCCGACATGAGCGTGTCGCCGCTGCCCGAGTTCGTGCGCCGGATGGCGGCCGGCGCCCAACCCGAGGATGACCATGAGTAGCCCGCTCGTCAGCGTCATCGTCCCCGTCTTCAACGGCGAGCGTTTCCTCGCCGAGACGCTCGCCAGCGTCCGTGCCCAGACCCACACCCCGATCGAGCTGATCGTCGTCGACGACGGCTCGACCGACGGAAGCGGCGACATCATCCGCGCCTGCCCGGGCGCCCGCTGCCTCGCGCAGCCCAACCGCGGGGTGGCGGCGGCGCGCAATGCCGGGCTCGACGCGGCGCACGGAGAGCTGCTCGCGTTCATCGACCAGGACGATCTCTGGCCGGCCGACTCGGTGGCGCGACGGGCAGGCTTCCTTCTCGATCACCCCGAGCTCGACTACGTCCTCAGCATGGTGCAGTTCTTTCTCGAGCCGGAGATCGAGAAGCCGGTGTGGGTGCGGGAGGAGCTCCTCGCACGGCCCGTGCCCGGGTACAACCTCGGAAATATGCTTATCCGGCGGGCGGCGTTGGAGCGCGTCGGACGGTTCGACACCCGCTTCGTGCTCGCCAGCGACCACGACTGGTTCGTGAGGGCGAGCGACCTCGGCCTCGCGCAGGGGCGCCTGCCCGACGTGACGCTGCGCAAGCGCACCCACGACGAGAACGAGTCGCGGCGCGGCTCCACCCGCGAGATGCTGCTCATCCACCGGGAGTCGGTGCAGCGGAAGAAGGCGGCGGCCGCCGCGGCCTCGACGCCGGCATCGCGATGAGACGGGCGGCGCCATGAGCGTCAGTGTCGTCGTCACCTACCACGACGAGAAGTGCGAGTACCTGCGCGAGGCGGTCGAGAGCGTCATCGCGCAGACGCTCGCGCCGGTCGAGATCCTCGTCGTCGACGACGGCTCGACCCGCCCCGCCGGTGATTTGCTCGGCGAGCTCGGGCGCGGTGTCCGCTACCTGTATCAGGAGAACGCCGGCCTGGGCGCCGCGCGCAGCGCCGGGGTGGCGGCAACCACCGGCGAGCTCGTCGCCTTCCTCGACGCCGACGATGTCTGGCCCCACGACCGGCTCCTCTGCCTGCGCGAGAGCCTGGCCGGCGATCCCTCGGCTGTTGTCGCGCTCGGCCACGTCACCCAGTTCCTCAGCCCCGATCTCGACGACGAAACGCGGCGGCGATTCTCGGTCCCGCCGCAACCGATGCCGGGGTTGCTCGTCACCGCCATGCTGATCCCGCGGTGGGTGTTCGACCGGATCGGGCCGTTCTCGTGCGACCGGCAGATTCATCAGACGATCGAGTGGATTGGCCGGCTGCAGGAACATCGGCTGCGGATCGCCACGATTCCCAACGTCGTGCTGCTCAGACGGATCCACCTCGGCAACTTCGGGGTGCTTCGCCGCGACGAGCGCGGCGACTATGCGAGGGCGCTCAAGGTCGTGCTCGACCGTCGCCGGGGAGGCCCCGCTGGCAAGGCGTGACGCGCTGGCGAGGGCGGCGGGCGTCGGCGGCGGCGAGTGCTGGCCGACCGCGGCCCAGGAGCTGCTTCTCAAGGCTGCCCTCGGCGCCGGCGAGGATGCCCTCGCGGCGTGGCGGTCATGGTGCGCCGGCGTCGACATCGAACGGCTGGACACCGCCTCGCATCGGCTGCTCCCCCTCCTCTACCGCAACCTCGAGCGGCTTGGCGCCAGGCACCCGGACGTCGCGCGCTACCGCGGCGTCTACCGGCAGGTCTGGTACCGCAACCAGACCATGCTGGCGGAGCTGGCCGACCTGCTCAGGCTCCTCCACGCGGGCGGCGTTCGTACGCTCGTGCTCAAGGGCGCCGCCCTCATCCCGCTCTACTACGGCGACGTAGGCGTCCGCGCCATGAACGACATCGACGTCCTGGTGCCGGTCGCGCGCGCCCGCGCCGCGCTCGACCTGATGGCCGGGAGTGAGTGGACGACGAGCTTCCCGCTCACGTCGTCGCGCGTGCTTCTCACCCACTCCGTGCTGTTCGAGCGCGGCCTCGACGATTTCGATCTGCACTGGCACGTCATGGAAGAGTGTTGTCTCCCCGACGCGGACGAGGCGTTTTGGAGCGGGGCGGTCCAGGTGCGCTACCAGAATGTGGACACGCTCGCTCTCAACCCTGGCGACCAACTCCTGCACGTCCTGGTGCACGGCCTGCGCTGGGCCGAGACGCCGCCGGTGCGTTGGGTGGCCGACGCGATGGTCGTGCTCGCGCGCGCGGCGGACCGCGTCGACTGGAAGAGGCTGGCGGAGCTTGCGGTGCGCTGCGGCGTCGTCCTGCCCGTCTACCACGGCCTGCGGTACCTCGAGAGCTCGTTCGCCGCTCCGATCCCGCAGGGGGTGCTGGCCCGATTGGCCGGCACTCCGGTCCCCCGCTGGCAGGTGGCCGAGTACCGGGTCAAGACGCTGAGGCGGACGTCGTGGCGCCGGCTCCGCTTCCACTGGTTCAACTACAAGCGGCTCAGGCACGTGGTCGACACGGAGCTGCCGCTCGGCGGGTTCCTCGGCTACCTCCAGGGGCGCTGGGGAGTCGGCAGCGTCTGGCGCCTGCCCGGCTTCGTGATCGCCGAGTCGTGGCGGCGCCGGCGCCGGACCGCCGCGAAGACGTAGCGCCGCCGATCAGCGTTGCAGTCATTGCGACGGGCTTGCACCTCGTCAGGTTCGTCGGGCGCTTGCCTGAAACCACCGCAGCGCGCTGACTCCGTCGGTACTGCGCAAATGCTCCGACTGACCGCTCAGGTCGCGGGCGCGTCGGGCGGCATGGGTACGCCCATGCGCGTCATCAGCCCGAGGATGCGGCGGTCGTTCTGGTCGAGGCGCTTGAGGATCTCCTCGACGCGCGTCGCCACTCCCCCCACCGCCGGGTCCTGCCGTAGCGCCTCGATGCGGCGGGTGGCGTCGAGGATGAGCCGGTCCTGGTGGGCGAGGTGCTTCATGATCACCTCGATCTCCTCCTCGGCCTTCTGATTCACCTCGTAATCGCCCTTCGCCATCAACCGGTCCTTCTCGTTCTGGCGGTTCTGACTCATCATCACCACCGGTCCGGTGTAGGCCGCCTGGAAGCTCAGCACCAGGTTGAGCAGGATGAAGGGGTACGGGTCCCACGCGTGCAGGAACCCGGGACGCGTGGTCACCATCACCATCAGCCATACGTTGAACACGATCCAAAGGGCGAGTAGCGCGCTCTGCGCAATGATGAACGGCCACGAGCCCACCACCGCCGCCACGCGGTCGGCGACGCGCTGGCCGAGGGAGCGTGCGGTCTCGTGCTCGACGGTGACGTTGCGCACCGGCGGGTGCTCGTGACGATAGCGGGCCGCGGGGCCAAGGTGTGCTTCGGGGTCGGACATGGACGCCCTCCTTCGAATGGGCCCTGCTCCCGGTGAAGCACGGCCACGAGGCTCAGCCTACCATCGCGGCCAGGGGGATGGCATTCATTCCACGTCCGTCGTGGAGCCTTGCGGTCATCCCGAGCATTGCTTTGCGCGGGTCCGGGCGGTGACTTGGGAATGCGCTGCGCGCCAATGAGAAGAGAGTGCCATCCTGAACAAGATCCCGTCTTGGGAGACTGCTTCGTCGGCCTCCGGCCTCCTCGCAGTGCCAGTCACTGTCATGGTTCGGGGTGTGCCGCGGCTCATGAGGATTGGGAGCACTGCTACGCCCCACGAGGGTGGTGGCTTTGCCGATGACAAGGGGTTCTGTAGGTGCGGAGCTCGCCTCCGCCCGACTCGCCGACTCGACTCTCGCAAGGGGGCAGGCAGGTTGCCCCCTACGTTTTCGTCCTCGTCCTCCGACCGGGCTCAGATTCCCCGCAAGGTGAAGCGATTGACGATCCACGACTGGATCGGTAGCCGCAGCGCCGCGGCGACCATCGCCGTGCGCAGACGCGGCATGCCGAGCCCGCGCCCGATCGCGAGATTCTGCCCCGCGCGCCGGATCGCTATCTCGGCCCGCGCTCGGGCGCGTGTGTCATACGCCGATGAGGGAAAGGGGTCGTCCCTCGGCCACTGCGAAATCGCCTCCGCCAGATCCCACGCATCGAGCCACCCGACGTTCATCCCCTGCCCGCCCATCGGGCTCATCACATGCGCCGCGTCGCCCGCCAGTGCCACCCGGCCGCGCGCGAAGTGCGATGCGATGAAGTGCTGCGCCGAGAAGCCGACCAGTGGCTCCCTCGTCTCGCCGACCGGCGCCGCGCATCGCCGCTCGATCTCCGCCGCGAATGCCAGCGCGTCGCGGACCGCCGGATCCGTCCCCGTGTGCAAGACCCATCGCCGCAAGCCCTCCGGCAGCGGAAACGACTCGACGAAGCCGAGCGAGTCGACGAAGATACGCGCCTCGTCACCCCACCCCGTCGCGTCCCGGAAATCGCCCATCGAGAAGCAGTCTGGGTAATCTCCACCCGCGAAATCGCTCCCGATGAAGCCGCGGACCGAGCTCTCGATGCCATCGCAACCGGCCACGAAACGCGCGCGCCACACGGTGTCGCCATCCGCGTCGCGAGCCGCGACGCAAACCTCGCTGCCGGCGTCCGTAACACCCAGCACCTCCACGCCACGGTGAATGGCCCGAGGAGGCAACGCCTCGACGAACACGCGTTCCGTCGCGCGCTGCGGCAGCGACAGGACGAAACCGAATGCGCCGCCACCGCGCGAGAAATCCACCTCGCCGAGTCTCGTCTTTCCGCAGTACCCGGCGCCGAACCGGACGCGCACGCCGCGCTCGATCAGAGCCTCCGCCAGCCCGGCGCGAGCCAGCAGCTCCAGCGCCGGCGGATGAATGCCGATCGCGCGGCTCTGCCGCGACGGCTCGTGACGCTTCTCCAGAACCACGAACGAAAGCCCGCGCTGTCTCAGACAGCAGCCGAGAAAGAGCCCGACCGGCCCTGCCCCGACAATGACGATATCCGCTTCACGGTTCATGGTTCGAACGTCGCGATCAGACGAAACCACCCCGCGTCCCCCACCCGCCACCGCGGCCCGAGCGCCGACTGCAGCTCAGCGCGCGTGAAGCTGCGCCGGATCGAGATCAACCCGTCCGGCACGGAAAACGAGTTGCGCATGACCAGCGGCGCGGTGCCTGCGAAGAGAAAGTAGCCCTGCGAGCTGCGCTCGAGGTCGTTCATGATCGCGCAGCGTCGCGTCAGCGCTTCCACCTGATCCCGGAAATCGACGACCTCGCGGCCGGCCAGGTGATGCAGGACGTGGTTCGAGATCACGAAATCGAACGCCCGGCTCTCGCGCAGCAGGTCCTCGAGCGAGGCCGCGCGAAACGTGACGCCGCCGCATGTCGGCTGCGTCGCGACGTACTCCAGCGCCCGCGCGTCCTGCTCGATGCCCGTGACCTCGAGCCGAAGGCCGTCGCGCCGGGCCGATGCTGCCAGCATCCGCGCGATGTCGCCGCCGCCGAACCCGATGTCGA
>Ga0315286_10006944_pt1 | contig 11028 bp, 10 predicted proteins | sample YL17G10_0_MG_FD_205038 | JGI IMG/M metagenome (GOLD analysis project Ga0315286, IMG submission 205038) | Sediment microbial communities from Yellowstone Lake, YNP, Wyoming, USA - YL17G10_0 | ecosystem: Environmental > Aquatic > Freshwater > Lake > Sediment | place: USA: Wyoming | collected...
CCTGCAGGAGCTCGGCTACCAGGACCGCAAGCGGCTCCACAACCTGAAGTACTTCACCTGGGTGGAGCAGCAGGGCAAGACCTCCGAGGAGCTGGCCGCCCTGTGGGAACCCGACTTCTGGACCGAGACCTGGGCCCAGGTCGAGGACTGGGACCGGCTCATCCAGCAGTTCAACGAGCGCACGGGCCTGCTCAAGACGCTCGACTAGCGCACGCTGCGCGCGTCGCCGACGGGAGCCGCCCGGGGGCGGCTCCGATCCACGGACCGATGACCGATCGCGCTGCAACGGGCGCGGATGGAGTGGGGAACATGACGACCGAGAAGAAGCTCGCCATCCTCGCGGTGGGCGGGAATTCGCTGATCCTGGACGAGTCGCACAAGTCGGTGGAGGACCAGTACGCCGCCGTCGAGGAGACCTGCCGGCACATCGCGGGACTCGTGAAGTCGGGCTACCGGGTCGTGGTGACCCACGGCAACGGCCCGCAGGTCGGCTTCATCCTGCGGCGCAGCGAACTGGCGGCCCACGAGCTGCACCAGGTGCCGCTCGACTCGTGCGGCGCCGACACGCAGGGCGCGATCGGCTACCAGGTGCAGCGCGCGATGTACAACGAGATGAAGGACTGGCCGCAGCACCACGTGGTCGCCACCGTGGTGACGCAGGTGCTGGTGGACCGCAACGACCCGTCCTTCAAGAAGCCCTCGAAGCCGATCGGCTCCTTCATGGACGAGAAGACCGCGAACGAGCACCGGCAGAAGGACCACTGGGACATCGTCGAGGACGCCGGGCGCGGGTTCCGCCGCGTGGTGGCCTCGCCGAAGCCCGTGCGGATCATCGAGCTCGAGGCGATCCGCCGCCTGCTCGATAACGACATCGTGGTGGTGGCGGTGGGCGGCGGCGGCATCCCGGTGGTCGAGGACGAGAAGGGGCGCCTGCAGGGCGCCGCGGCCGTGATCGACAAGGACCTCGCGACCAGCCTGCTCGCACGGGACCTGAAGGCCGACCTGCTCATCATCTCGACCGCGATCGAGAAGGTCTGCCTGAACTTTCGCAAGCCCGACCAGAAGGACATCGACCGCATGTCGCTGGCCGAGGCGAAGCAGTACCTGGCCGAGGGCCATTTCGCGCCGGGTAGCATGAAGCCCAAGGTCGAGGCGATCATCGAGTTCCTCGAGTCGGGCGGCAAGCAGGCGCTCATCACCGACCCGCAGCACCTGGTGGCCGCCCTGGAAGGCAAGTCCGGCACTTGGATCGTCGCGTGAACATCCGGGCCGGGGTCGCGGTCGGCCTGCGTTGCGTCGCCTGTGGCAGGCTCACGCCGGTCGCCGACGACCTCTACGTCTGCCCGGGCTGCAGCGCGAACGTGCTGGTCGAGTACGACCTCGACGCGCTGAAGAAGAGCTGGTCGCGCGAGTCGCTGGCGAAGAACGGCGACCGCACGCTCTGGCGCTACCTGCCCATCCTGCCCGTGAGCGCCCGGCTCGAGGGGCCGCCGGTCGGCTGGACACCGCTGGTCGCCGCCCCGCGGCTCTCGCGTGAACTCGGGCTTTCGCAGCCGCTATTGCTCAAGGACGACGGACGCAATCCCAGCGCCTCCTTCAAGTGCCGCGCCAGTTCGGTGGCGCTCAAGCGCGCACAGGAGCTGGGGCGCACGCTGGTGACCGGGGCCTCGACCGGCAACGCCGCCTCGGCGACCGCGGTGCTCGCCGCGGCACCGGGCATCCGCACGCGCATCTTCGTGCCGAAGACCGCACCGCGGGCGAAGATCGCGCAACTGCTCACCTTCGGCGCCGAGGTGCTGGCGGTGGACGGCACCTACGACCAGGCCTTCGACCTCTGCCTCGAGGCCACGCGCCGCTTCGGCTGGTACAACCGCAACACCGGTTTCAATCCCTACACGCGCGAGGGCAAGAAGACGGTCTCCTTCGAGCTCTGCGAGCAGCTGGACTGGCAGGTGCCGGACCTGGTGGTCGTGCCGGTCGGCGACGGCAACATCCTTTCGGGTGTCTGGAAGGGTTTCGTCGAGTTCCAGCGCCTGGGCTTCATCGACCGCCTGCCGAAGCTGCTGGCGGTGCAGGCCGAGGGCAGTGCGGCGATCGTCAAGGCCGCGGCCGGCGACGGCGTGATCCGGCCGGTGTCGGGGGAGACCGTGGCGGACTCGATCTCGGTGAGCCTGCCGCGCGATGGCGAGGCCGCCGTGAAGGCGATCCGCGAATCGGGCGGCCTCGGCGTCACGGTGAGCGACGCCGCGATCCTCGCCGCCATCGGCGAGGTGGCGCGCGGCGCGGGCGTGTTCGCCGAGCCCGCGGCGGCGGCATCGTGGGCCGGGCTCAAGGAGGCCGTGCGCCTGGGCCTGGTGGACCCGGCCTGGCGCATCGTCACGCTCATCACCGGCAACGGACTCAAGGACGTGTCCTCGGCCATGAAGACGGCCGGCGAACCGCGGCTCATCCCGCCGGACGCCGGCGTGCTCGATACGTTGTTCCCCGAGGGGTAGCGAAGGAAGCTGGAACCGCAGTCGGCGTTGGGCTCGACTGTCAACGAACCACCATTTTGGGAGAGGTGCCATGAGGAGCTTCATCGGACGTGACATCCTGTCGCTCAAGGATTTCGAGCGCGACGACTACACCCGCATCTTCGAGGTGTGCGAGAAGCTCGCGCCGCACGCCCACAACCGCCGCAACACCGACCTGTGCGCGGACAAGACGCTGCTGACCGCGTTCTACCAGCCCAGCACCCGCACGCGCCTGTCCACCGAGGCCGCGATGCACCGCCTCGGCGGTCACGTCCTGGGATTCTCCGACGCCAAGATGACCCGCGCCGGCGACTTCTACCAGGAGTCCATCAAGGACACCGTGCGCATGCTGGAGTACTACGGCGACGTGATCGCCATGCGGCACTTCCAGCTGGGCGCGCCGGCCGAGGCGGCGAAGCACGCCTCGGTGCCGATCATCAACTGCGGCGACGGCTGGGGCGAGCACCCCACGCAGGTGCTGACCGACCTGTACACGATCTGGCGCGAGCGGGGCACGCTCGACGGGCTGCGCTGGCTGTGTGTCGGCGACCACCGCATGCGCACCATGCACTCGATCGGCTACGCCGCCGCGTCGTTCGACATGGAGCTCGACGTCGTGTACCCGCCGGACATGGCGCCCACCGCCGTGTTCAAGCAGGAGCTGGCCGACCGCAACGTGCGCTACCACGAGTGGAAGAGCACGTCCGAGTGCATCGCCAAGGCGGACGTCATCTACATCGAGCCGGTGGTGCAGGCCGACTACACCAAGTCGCGCGTGGACGCGGCCGAGGCGAAGAAGGGCCTCACGCCGCCCGAGTACCAGGTCACCCGCACGATGATGCGCGAGCAGGCCAAGCCCGGCTCGATCGTCCTGCACTCGCTGCCGCGCATGGACGAGCTACCCGCCGACGTGGACAGCACGCGCCACGCCCGCTACTGGATCGAGGCCGCCAACGGCGTCGTGCTGCGCATGGCGCTGATCGCGCTGGTGCTGGGGCGCGCTGAGTAGTCGTCGTTCCGCAGGAAGACACGCGCGGCGGGTCGTCACGGCCCGCCGCGCGTGCTGTTGGTGCGCCCACAGGGGCGCTGCGGTCTACGTCGCCAGCCCCCGCGCCGTCGCGTCCCCGCACGACGACCCTCAGCGCTCAGCCTGTGCCGAGCCCCAGCGCCAGTGCCTGGTACCCGCGGCAGGCGGCGAGCAGCTCGTCCACGCCGACGCTCTCGTCCACCGCATGCGCGGCGGAGATGTCGCCCGCTCCGTAGATCAGCGTGGGGATCCCCAGGCGGCCAGCCGTCGCCGTGGCATTCGTGCTGTACGGGGCGTAGAAGATGCCGCGGTCGAGCCCCGCCTGCTCGAGCGCCCGCCGTGCCCGCTGCGCGTGGGGTGCGCCGGCGGCGACGGCCCAGCCGGGATGGAAGGCCTCGACGGCGAACGCGCGCCCGGTGTAGCAGCGCAACTCCGCCGCGTGGAGGCGCACGCTCAGACCCTCGAGTCCCGCGAGCGCCCGCTCCAGCTCGCCCAGCACGCTCTCGCGCGTCTCGCTGCGCACCAGCCGGCGGTCGAAGCGCGCGGCCGCGTGGTAGGGCACCATCGCGGAGCCGGGGAAGGGGCGCGAGGAGACCTCGACCAGTTCGGTGTGGCCGCGCCCGAGCAACTCGTCGGCGCGGGGCGCCAGGGCGCGGACGCGAGCGATGGCCTCGGTCAGCCGGTAGACGGCGTTGATGCCGGACCCGCGACCCGCCTGCGGCGGGTGCCCGGCGGGTGCCCCGGCCTGCGAGGTGTGCGCGGCGCGGCCCGCGGCCTCGACCACGAGACTCGCGCGGCCCCGGTGGCCGAGTCCGAGCCGCAGCCCGGTGGGCTCGCAGATGACCGCGGTCCCTGCCGGGTGCGCCGCGAGCACGTGCTCCACGGCCAGTCCCTCGATGCGCTCCTCGCCCACGCTCGCCGAGACCACGACCGTTCCCGCGAACTCCGCGCGCGGCAGCGTGCCCAGCGCCATGACCAGCGCCGCGAGCGAGCCCTTGACATCGGTCGCGCCACGGCCCCAGACGCGGCCCTCCGCGCGCTCGCCGGAGAACGGCGGGAAGCGCCAAGCCTCGGGCTCGGTGGCCGGGACCACGTCCAGGTGCGCGTCGAAGAGCAGCGCGCCGGCGCCGGTGTCCGGGCCGGCGGCGCGCGCGCCGCGGATCACTCCGACGACGCTGCCCAGCTCGTCGCGGCCGACCTCGTCGTAACCGAGTGCCCGCATCTCGCGCTCGACCGCCTCCGCGACCGCCTGCTCCTCGCCGGAGAGGCTCTCGAGCCGCACCAACTCTTGGCAGAACGCGATCGTCCTGGCTTCCGTCCCGGTGGTCATCGTCCGTTCCTCCGTGCCGCGGCGGCGCGTTGCCGGCACGGCTCCCGAAGGCTAGCATGGCCTCGACCCCGGTCCCTATCCGTGAGGTGAGCATGGCCGCCGAATACCGCTTCCCGCCGCTGGTGGATCTCGAGGACGACGCGCCGCGCCGCCCGATCGAGACGCGCGACGAGGCCGAGGAGCGCGCCTTCCTCGATCACCTGCGCCGCGGCGTGGTCGGCGCGAACGCGACCTTCCGCACGCCGGAGGGGGAGAAGCCGCTCCTCTACTTCGACTACATCGCCTCGGGCCGCTTCCATCGTGCCGTCGAGGACGAACTAGCCGCGCGCGTGCTGCCCTTCATGGCCAACACGCACACCGAGTCCTCGTACACCGGGCGGCTCATGACGCGCTACTACGAGGGCGCGTTCCGCCGCATCGCGCACTACCTGAACGCCGGGCCCGACGACGTGCTCATCCCGGTGGGCGCGGGCTCGACCGGCGCCGTGAACCGGCTCATCACCATCCTGGGCCTGCGCATCCCCTGCCAGCTCGAGGACCGCTACGGGCTTTCGAGCCACATCCCCGCGGCCGAGCGGCCGGTGGTGTTCCGCAGCCACATGGAGCACCACAGCAACGACATCACCTGGCGCGAGACCATCGCCGAGAACGTCTACGTGGACTTCGACGCGCACGGGCGCGTGAGCCTCGAGCACCTGGATCTGTTGCTCCTGGCCCACGCGGACCGGCCGCTCAGGATCGGCACCTTCTCGGCCGCCTCGAACGTCACGGGCATCCTCAACGACACCTCCGCGATCGCGCGGGTGCTGCATGCGCACGGGGCGCTGGCCTTCTTCGACTACGCCGCCTCGGGTCCCTACGTGGACATCGACCTGCACCCCCTGGGGGCCGACGGCCGCCCCGACGAGGACGCGGCCAAGGACGTCGCGTTCTTCTCGGTCCACAAGTTCCTGGGCGGACCGCGCACGCCGGGCCTGCTGGTGGCGAACCGGCGGCTCTTCACGAACCGCGTGCCCTCGGAGCCCGGCGGCGGCACGGTGCTCTACACCTCGCCGACCGAGCACGTCTACCTGCCCGATTTCTTCCGCCGCGAGACCGGTGGCACGCCGCCCATCGTCGGCAGCATCCAGGCCGGGCTCGCCTTCGACCTCAAGTACGCGATCGGCCCCGGGCGCATGCGGCGGATCGAGCAGGACTACCTGCGCCGCGCGCTGGCCGAGTGGACGAAGAACCCCGGCCTCGAGGTGCTGGGCAACCTCGAGCCCGAGCGGCTGGCGGTGGTCTCGCTCATCTTCAAGGGCGTGCACCACAACCTGGCCTCGGCCCTGCTCAACGACTTCTTCGGCATCCAGGTCCGCGGCGGCTGTATGTGTGCCGGGCCCTACGGCCACGAGCTGCTGCACATCGACCCGCGGGTCTCGCTCGCGATCAAGCACCAGCTCGAGGAGGGGCACATCGGGGTGAAGCCCGGCTGGGTACGGATCTGCTTCTCACCCGTGACGGGGGAGAAGGAGTTCCAGACGCTGCTCGAGGCCGTGGACTTCGTCTCGAAGCGCGGGCGCGAGTTCTACGACCGCTACACCCTCGACGACCACACCGGCGAGTGGCGCCGTGCGGGCGCGGCGTCGGGGCCGCGGAGCTAGGCCAGCAGCTTCTGCGTCTTGCCGAAGAGGGCGTAGCGCCCGGGGCCGGTGAGCAGCAGGACGAAGGCGACGACGGCGAGCAACAGCGGATACTCGTAGCCCTCGCCGCGGCCACCGACAGCGCCCCAGTTCATGAAGAATCCATTCGCCCAGTGCAGCTTGACGATGGCGACCGCCATCTCGACGGCGAAGCCGAGTGCGGCGAGGCGGCTGAGCACGCCGAAGACGATGGCGATGCCGCCGAAGAACTCGACGGCGATGACCAGCCAGGCCAGCGAGGCGGGCAGGCCGAGCGTGCCGACCAGGCGCACGAATCCCTGCGGCCCGTGGCCGCCGAAGAGCCCGAGGAGCTTCTGCGCGCCGTGGGCCCACATGATGGCGCCAAGCCCCAGCCGGAGCAGGAGCAGCGCGAGATCGTTGATGCTCGACTTCATGGCATCGTCCCCCAGGTCCTGTCCATGGTCGCGAAGTGCGAAACGTCGCGCAGGATAGCACCGCCAACGGGTTGCCGGAACTCGCGGCGCGTGCTATCGATTCCGCGGTGCGCCGGCCGTCGGCGCCGAGGATCCACTTCCTGCCAGTGAGGGCCACGATGTTCTCCCTCTTCCCCAAGGACGAGAACTTCTTCGAGTTGTTCCGGCGCCAGGCGGTGCTCGTGCGCCAGGGCTGCAACCAGTTAGACGAGATGGTGCGGAAGTTCGACCGGATCGAGGAGCGCGCCCGGGCCCTCAAGGACGTCGAGCACCAGGGCGACCTGGTCGCGCACGAGTTGTTCGAGCGCCTGAACCGCACCTTCATCACCCCGCTCGACCGGGAGGACATCCACGGTCTCGCGAGCGGTCTCGACGACGTGCTGGATGCGGTCGAGGCGATCGCCAGTCGCATCGTGCTGTTCAAGGTCAAGAACACGACGCCCCAGGCCGTGAAGCTCACGCGCATCGTGGCCGAGTGCGGGGTGCAGATCGAGCAGGCAGTCGGGTGCCTGAAGGACTTCAAGGGCCTGATGCCCTTCACCATCGAGATCAACCGGCTCGAGAACGAGGCCGACGGGCTCTCGCGCCAGGCGGTGGCGGACCTCTTCGACGGGACGCACGACTTCCTCGACGTGATCCGCTGGAAGGAGATCTACGGCCGGCTCGAGAACGCCACCGACCAGTGCGAGGACGTGGCCAACGTGATCGAGTCGATCGTCCTCAAGAGCCGCTGAGCATGGACCTGCCGTTGAGCGTCGTCGCGATCATCCTGGTCGCGCTGGCCTTCGACTTCAGCAACGGCTTCCACGACGCCGCCAACTCCATCGCCACCGTGGTGAGCACGCGGGTGCTGTCGCCCCGGGCGGCGGTGGCCTGGGCGGCGTTCTTCAACTTCGCCGCGTTCCTGGTGTTTGGGGCCCACGTCGCGAAGACCATCGGCAAGGGGGTGGTGGATCCGGCGGCCCTGAACCCGCCCATCATCCTGGCCGCGGTGGTGGGGGCGCTGGTCTGGAACCTCATCACCTGGTGGATCGGCCTGCCGACCTCCTCCTCGCACGCGCTCATCGGGGGGCTGGCGGGCGCGGCACTGGTCGCCTCGGGCCCGGAGTCGGTGATGGTCGGGGGGCTGCTCAAGATCGCGCGGTTCATCGTGCTCGCCCCGCTGATCGGGCTGGTGGCCGGCTACCTGGTCATGCTGGCCGTGATGTGGAGGTTCCGCCGGGCCCGTCCGAGCGGGGTGGACGGCCTGTTCCGGCGTCTGCAGCTCGTCTCGGCCGCGGCCTACAGTCTGGGCCACGGCGGCAACGACGCGCAGAAGACCATGGGCATCATCACCGCCCTGCTCTATTCGACCGGGCGGCTCCAGGGCGAGTTCCACGTGCCGCTGTGGGTGGTCCTCATCAGTCACGGGGCGATCGCCGCGGGCACCTTGTTCGGTGGCTGGCGGATCGTGAAGACCATGGGCATGAACATCACCAAGCTGAAGCCGGTGGGGGGGTTCTGCGCCGAGACCGCCGGGGCGCTCACCCTGTTCGGCGCGACCGCGGCGGGCATCCCGGTCTCCACCACCCACACCATCACCGGCGCGATCGTCGGCGTGGGAGTCAGCGCCACCGGACGGCTCTCGGCCGTGAAGTGGGGCGTGGCCGGCCGCATCGTCTGGGCCTGGGTGCTGACCATGCCGGCGGCGGCGATCGTCGCGGCCGCTGCCTGGTTCGTCGCGCACGCGCTGGGGATGAGGTGATCGGGGTGAACGAGTCCATCGTCCTCGAGGGCCGCTGAACATGCACCTGCCGCTCGGCGTAGTCGCGATCATCCTGATCGCGCTGGCTTTCGACTTCAGCAATGGCTTCCACGACGCCGCCAACTCCATCGCCACGGTGGTGAGCACGCGGGTGCTCACGCCGCGCTGGGCGGTGGTGTGGGCGGCGTTCTTCAACTTCGCCGCGTTCGTCGTGTTCCCGGTGCACCACGTGGCGAAGACCATCGCCAAGGGCACCGTGGACCCCTCGGTGGTGACGCCCTCGCTGGTGCTGGCCGCGCTCATCGCCGCGGTGGTGTGGAACCTGGTGACCTGGTGGCTGGGGCTGCCGACGTCCTCCTCGCACGCCCTGATCGGCGGTTTCGTGGGCGCCGCGCTCGTGGCCCACGGCCCGACCGCGGTCATCGCGAGCGGCGTGGTGAAGATCGCGCTCTTCATCGTGATCTCGCCGGTCCTCGGCCTGGTGCTCGGCTTCCTCAGCATGCTGGCGGTCATGTGGCTCTTCCACCGCTCCACGCCGAACTCGGTGGACAAGCTGTTCCGGCGGCTGCAGCTCGTCTCCGCGGCGGCCTTCAGTCTCGGCCACGGCTCGAACGACGCCCAGAAGACCGCGGGCATCATCACCGCGCTGCTCTACTCGACCGGGCATCTCACTGGCGCGTTCCACATGCCCTTCTGGGTCATCCTCGCGAGCTACGGCGCCATCAGCCTGGGCACGCTCTCGGGTGGCTGGCGCATCGTGAAGACCATGGGCATGAGCATCACGCGGCTGCAGCCGGTGGGAGGCTTCTGCGCCGAGACCGCGGGCGCCCTCTCCCTGTTCGCGGCGAGCGCCGCCGGCATCCCGGTCTCGACCACCCACACGATCACCGGCTCGATCATCGGCGTCGGGGTGAGTTCCACCCAGCGGCTCTCCGCCGTGAAGTGGGGCGTGGCCGGACGCATCGTCTGGGCCTGGGTCCTCACCATGCCCATCGCGGCGGTCATCGCGGCCGCAGCCTGGTTCGTCGCGCACGCGCTGGGGATGAAGTAGCGGCTCGCGCGGGGCGCGCCCTGCCGCGGCCCGCTCCGCCGTGCATGCGAGCGGCCCGCCTCGTGTGAGGCGGGCCGTCGTCGTGCCGTGCCGATCGTGCCGGCGCGGGCGCTTCACCACTTCGGGGGCTTCGCGAAGCCCAGTTCGCCGCGCTCGCGGTTCCGCAGCCGGTCTCCGTCCAGGGCGATGCCCAGCGCCCGCAGGCTCGAGGCATACTCGTAGCGGAAGACCAGGTGATCGCCCGCCGTCGCGGCGGCCACGAACGAGGTCTCGCGCACCAGGTCCTGCCGCCGCTCGCCCCAGCCCGTGCCGGGATAGGCGTCGGCCTGCGGAGCCGCGGCCCGGCCCTCGGCGAGGGACTTCTCCGCCGAGCGCGGCGCGTTCATCTCGTCCTTCTGTACGCGTTCGGCGCCGGCCGCGGGTACTTCGGCGGCCTGGGGCTTCGCATCGCGCGACTCGCGCTCGCGCAGGCCGTCGTCGGCCCAGCCACCCCGCGCGTCGCCGAGCAGGCTCCTGACCTCGGGCTGGCCGAACCACGCCACCGCGCGGCGCTCCTCGAAGGCCAGCACGCGGATCCAGCCCATGTCGCCGTTCGCCTGCCCGGTGCGCTCGGCGTAGGAGCGCTCCTCGTCCACGAAGACGAACTGCCGCACCTGTTCGAGCGAGGTGCGCCAGCCGCGGATGGTGGCCGTCTCCCGCGGGTCGAGCACGTACATGGCCTCGTTGCGCCGCAGCTTCGAGCGCTCGCCGTTCACGACGTTCAGGCCGTCCACCGAGATGAGCACGCCCACGCGCCGGTCGGTGCGGTTGTGGACGCGCAGCGCGTAGTTGCGGCCGCGCAGGGCCTGGAAGTAGCGGCGGTCCCAGCGGCCCGGGGCGAAGTAGAGCGGCGCCGCCTGGCCCTCGACCAGCACCTGCACGTCCACCAGGCTGCCGTTCGCCGCGCGGTCCCAGTGGCTGGCGCCGATGTCGTCGTAGTAGCGCGAGGCGCGGGCAGGCGCGGCGCCCAGCACCAGGGCGATCGCGGCGCAGGCCGCGAGGCTGCGGATCAGGTTCCGGTGGGTGTGCATGGCGTTCCTCCTCGGGTTTGAGTCGCTGTGTTCCTGCGCTTCCTGCACCGGGTACGCCGTGGGAGGACGCGTATTCCCGGGAGGCGGGGCGGGGGCGCCCAGCATTGCACTTTGCACGGGCATTGCAATTCGCCCGGGGGCGCGTGCCTGAGTCCGGTCGGGTGGGCGGGTTCGACG
>Ga0315286_10006945_pt1 | contig 11028 bp, 10 predicted proteins | sample YL17G10_0_MG_FD_205038 | JGI IMG/M metagenome (GOLD analysis project Ga0315286, IMG submission 205038) | Sediment microbial communities from Yellowstone Lake, YNP, Wyoming, USA - YL17G10_0 | ecosystem: Environmental > Aquatic > Freshwater > Lake > Sediment | place: USA: Wyoming | collected...
ACAGTCGATCTACCTCGACCACGGCGGCCTGGTCACCGTGTACATGCACCTCAGCGAAATCGCGGTCAAGGACGGTGACGGGGTGAAGCGCGGCCAGGTGATCGGAGCGGTAGGCGCCACCGGACGCGTCACCGGGCCGCACCTGCACTTCGCGGTGCGCTGGCACGGCGCCCGCGTCGACCCAGCGCTGCTCCTCGCGCCCCCGTCCGCTCTCCCGGAGCTCCCGCTGCAGTAGGTCTCGGGCGGGCGGGGGAACGGTCCCCGGTCCCCGGTTCCCGATCCTAGAGATCCATCGTGATCACCGCCCGCAGCCTCGGCTGCCGGACGACCTCGAGGGCGTGGAACGTCGCCGCCTTGATCTCGACGACGGGCACGCATCCCTCGGGCAGCGGCGCGACAGCGAGCGCCGCGCCCTCGTCGCCCAGGTGCACGTCGAGAGCGACCTCGCGCCGCACGTAGAGCAGGAACAACGCCTCGTTGACGGTGCGGACGAGGCGGGCCGAGAGGTCGTCGGGCCAGCGGTCGACCGCGTGCAACCGCACCGGCGAGCCCCGCGGTGGCCCGTCGAGGGCACAGGTGAGTGCGCCTGTCACGGCGTTGCGCAGTAGGTCGGTCTCGTTCATGCCCCAGACCGCGAGGCGGACGTCCGCGGTGTGCGGCAGCAGGCGGAAGCGCGGGCTGGTCACCGAGCGCAGTGTAGACTCGCTGCGATGTTTCGGCAGGGATGGTGGACGCGATGGCTCGCCGCCGGCGTGATCGCGCTCGCCGCCGTCGCACTGGCGCTCGGGCGCGGGGTCGGGGGCGCCGCCCGCGCCGAGACGCTGGCGCGCGGGGCGCTGCGTCAGCTCGGCTACGTCGCGGCCGGTGACCCGACGGTCCAGCTCGAGGGCAATCATGCGCTCGCGTGGGCTCTCGAGCGCTCGCGCCCCGGTCCGGCCGGCACCGATCTGGCGCAGGGCGAGGGTGGCGCGCTGCGCTGGCGGGTGACGTTCGCCGGGGGCGGCGAGGCGGTGGTCGCCGTCGACGGCGTGCTCTTGTCCGTGCGCCGGCCGGCGCCGACCAACCCCGGGCCCGATCTCTACCCGACGGCCGCCAAGGAGCTGTTCGACCGTACGCTGGCGGCCGTGGTCCAGCAGCCGTCGGCGTGGCGGTGGGAGCACAGCCAGACATGGCGGGAGGCCGGGCACACCTGGCACCGCGCTCGTTACCTCGACGCCGGCAACATCGTCCCGTCCGGCTGGCGGCGCGAGCTCGAGATGGAGCTGGCCGGGTCGACGCCGATCACGGTACGGCACCGGGTGCACCCGCTCGGCACCGATCTCGGCGTGGTGATGGGGCGAATCGCCGAGCTCAAGGAGCTGCGGCTCGCGGGCCTGGTGGGTGTTGCGATCCTCGCCGTCGGCATGCTCCTCGCCGGGGTCGAGGCGATGGCGTACCACGAGCCGCTTCGGGTCGCCCGCGGCGTGCTCGTCGGAGCGCTGGCCGCCGGCTGCGGCTGGCTTGCCGGCGAGCCTGCAGAGGTGCTCGCGGTGCAGGGCCTGGTGACCGCGGGGGTCGTCGCCCTGCTGCCCACGTGGGCGTTCCTGCCACGATCGCGCCCGGCATGGGGGGCGCCGGCCGGCATCGCGCTGGCGGCGATTGCGCTTGTCGGCCCGATGCTGGTCAACGGCTTCGGCGGTTGGATGCCGAGCACTCCGGCGCTGCCGGACGATCTCTCGCCCGCTCACCTGCTCGGCGCCGCCTGGTTCCCTGCGCTCGCCGAGGAGCCGCTGCTGCGCGGCGCGTTCCCCGGTCTGCTCGGCCCGGTGCTCGGGTGGTGGGGCGCAGCGATCGCGGGAGCGTGCCTCGGCGCCCTCTTCCACCCGTTGCCTTCCGTGCCGCTGGTGGCCGCGATCGGCGTCGAGCTGGTCATTCAGCTCGGCCTCGTCGCCGTCGCGCGCGTCGCCGGCGTTGGTGGCGCCGTCGTGGCGCGGGCCACGCTGGGCAGCATCGTGTACCGGCTCGCATACCCGGCCGGTGTCGCGTGGGACGCCGTCGCATTCGGCGTCGTGGCACTCGGCGCGCTCCTGATCCTGCTGCGCCGGGAGCGGGAGTGAGACGATTCCTCCCGGTGGCGGCAGGCGGGTTGGCGCTCGTCGCCGCTGCCGTGGCGCCGGTCCCCATCCGCCCCGAAAGCGCGGCGCGCTCACCGCGCAGCGCCGCGGCCGTCGCCGAGGCGGCGATCCCGCCGCTCGGCGTGGTGTGGGGCAGGGTCCGGGGTTGGGAGCGGGCCGCCGACGGCTGGCGCATAGTCTGGCAGCCGGCGCACGGCGCGTGGCTGCTGTGGGCGTGGGTGCCGGACGGCGCCTCGGACGCGGTCGGCTGGTGGCTCGACGCGGCGCCGTGGCTTCCCGGAGCGCGGCTCTCGCGGGCGGCGGCGCTCACCGTCGCCGGCGGAGTCAGGGGCGAGCCCGCACCGCTCGAGCGCCTCGCGCGGCGCGACTGGCTGGTCGGCGAGGAGCGGGTCATCGGTGCACTTCGCGCGGGGAGGCACGTCCCGGCGCCGCCGGGAGAGAGCGGCATTCTCTGGGGTGCGGCGCTCGCCGGGCTCGTCTTTGCCGGGGCGATCAGCCGTGTTCTCCTGCCGGTCGTGGTCTCTTCCGGATGGCGCCGGCTCGTGGGCTGGACGGCCGCCGTGACGATCGTCGCGTTGCCGCTGATGACGCCGCTGGCGGCCCGCCGCTTCGAGGCCGGCGTCCGGCCGTGGGTGAGCGAGGTGATCTTCGGGACGATCGTGGCGATGGCGCTCGCGGCAGTTTCGCTGGCAGCCGTCCACTACCCTGCCGGCCGCGGGCGCGCCGCCGGTCCCGTTCTGGCGGCCGCGCTCGCCGCAGGTCTGCTCGCTGGGCGCCTGCAGCCGGTCCCGTGGTGCGCCGAGGTCGCGGGGCTTGAGGCTCGCGCCGTGGCCTGGCTTGCCGTGGTGCTCCTCGGCGGCTGGCTCGCCGCGCTGGCGGGCGAGGGTTTGCGCCAGCTCCTCGCACCCGCGGGTCGTGCGAGCCGCATCCTCCTTGCCATCGTCGGCGCGGCGATGGTGGTCTCGGCCGGTCCCTGGCTCGGCGCCGCGCTGGCGATTCTCGGCGCGACCGCCGGCGGGCGCGGACAGGGGACTCCTGTCGCCTGCTTGACGTTGTGGGGTTGGTTGGTCGGGGCGACGTGGGCGACGTGCGCGTGGACCGGGGCGCTGCGCGACAGCCTCCTCATGCTGCTCGTCGGCGTCGCGATCGTGATCGCCGCCGCACTCGCCGACCACCGGCACGGGGTATGATCCGGACGTGCTGCTGCCTGTCACCCTCGCGGCGCGACTGCTGCAGCGACGCGGCACCGCGCTGCTGCGCACCAGCGCCGTGGCCGCGCTGGTCGCGGTGGCCCTCGGCATAGCCTCGCTGGTCGTCGTGCTGGCGCTGATGAACGGCTACTCCGAGGCGCTGCGTTCCGGGATCCTCGCGGGTGGCGGCCACCTGGTGGCGATGTTTCCCGCGGGGTTGGCCGCGCCCGAGGCGCACGCCGTCGCGCAGAGGATCGAGCGTGTTCGCGGCGTGCGCGCCGTCGGCGAGGTGCTCTACCTGCCGGCGTTGCTGTTTGCCGGCCGCGACGGCGCGACGGCGGAGGTGGTCACCCTCAAGGCCAGCGGCCTCTCCAGCGCCTTTGCGCCGCCCGAGCAGCCGCTGCCAGCCGGACCGCTGCCCGTCGCCCTCGGGTCCGGCCTGGCGCGGCGGCTCGGCGTCGCCGATGGGGCGGCGGTGTCGATCCAGTTGATGATCGCCGGGCGCACCCCGCAGATGCTCCCGGCGCGGGTGGCGCGGGTTTTCCACACCGGCCTCGTCGAGCTCGACGACCGCTGGGTGGCAGTGCGGCTGACGGCGCTCTCCGCGCGCGTCGCTGCGGCTCGGGCCAACGGCGTCGAGATCGAGCTGCACGACCCCGACGCGGCCTTGCGTTTGCGGGGCCCGATCGAGAAGGCCGCCGGCAAGACCGCGCTAGTCACCACCTGGCAGGAGACCAATCGCAACCTGTTCGCGGCGCTGCGCTGGCAGAAGATCTCCCTCGGCGTCCTGCTGTCGCTGGTCGTCGGGGTCGGCGCGTTCGAGGTCGCGTCGTCGCTCGTCGTCCTGGTCACCGAGAAGCGGCGCCAGCTCGGCATCCTCATCGCCCTGGGCAGCCGGCCGGGGCTGCTGCGCGCCATCGTGCTGGCTGCGGCGGGCGCCCTCGGGATCGCCGGCGTCCTTGCCGGCATCGCGGCCGGCGTCGGCCTGGCGGCGTTGCTCACGGCGCTCCGGATCCCGTCGTTTCCGGCGGAGATCGCGAGCATCTACATGGTCGAGCGCATTCCCTTCATCGTGCGCTGGGGCGACCTCGGCATCGTGATGGCGCTCGGCGTGGCCGAGGTGATCGTGGCGGCGCTGCTCCCGGCCCGGCGGGTTGCGCGCTGGCAGCCGGCCGAGGTGCTGCGGTGGGTGTAGGCGGCGGCCCGTTGTGGGAGGTGCAGTGGCACTCGGGCAGCGGCGGTCGCTTGCGTCGCGTGACGCTGACGCGGCGCGGCCTGCGCAACGTGATCATCGGCCTCGCGGCCGCGACGCTCCTCATGCTCGGCATCATGGGGATCATCCCGCTCGGCCTGCGCGGCCTGCTGCAGCGCTTCAGCGTGGACTCGGCCCGGCGCGAGAACGAGACCCTGCGGGCGGACGGCGAGCGGCTGCGCGAGGCGGCGCTGACGTTGGCGCGCCGCACCCACGTGCTGGCGCAGCGGGGGCGACGGCTCGCCTGGGCGGTCGGCGCCCCGATTCCGGCAGCGGGAGGTCCGCTGGGGCGCCCGCCCGGGCCCGATGCCGGAGACGGCGAACTGCTCGGCTGGCTGTCCGAGAGTGGTACGCGGCTCGAGCGGGTCGGCGGGGGGCTGGCGGGCGGCGGCGCGGCCGCACCGTGCCCGCTCACTTCGCTGCCGAGCGCGCTGCCGGTCAAGCAGGAGCGGGCGGTGCAGGTCGCGCAGTTCGGCTTCCACACCTCGCCGTTCACGGGGCGCGAGGAGGCGCACTACGGGACGACGCTGGCGGCGCCGCTGGGCGAGCCGGTCATCGCGCCGGGCGCGGGTCGAGTGGTCTTCGCAGGCGCCGTACGGGAACGCAAGGCCAACGAGTGGACGCGACTCGGCGCCGTTGTCGTTCTCGAGCACGGCGGCGGGGTCTTCACCATCCTTGGGCATCTGCGCGACGTCTTGGTCAAGCGCGGGCAGTCCGTGACCCGCGGTCAGCGCCTCGGCAGCGTCGGCCAGACCGGCTGGACGCGGGTCCCGGCCCTCTACTTCGAGATCCGCTGGCCGCCCGGCGACATCAGCCGCCCGGTCGACCCGGCGCTGGTCGCCATCGCGCTCACGGCCGACGACCTCGATTCTCGTCTCGCGAAGCCGTTCGGCGACCTCCCCGGCGGCTTTTCGCTGCTCGCCCACCTGCCCCGCCGCTGAACGACAGGGGGCCGTGCGGCCCGTGCCGGCCACGGACCTCGAGCGGCGAAACGGCGGCGAGGTTGCCGCTCGCCGGGGCGCGGTGATAGCCTTCACAAGCGGCGCCAGCGGCGCCGGGAGGAGCGGGATGGACGCTGGATTGCTGAAGCGGACGCCACTGTACGACTGCCACCTCAAGGCGGGTGCGCGGATGGTGTCGTTCGTCGGTTGGGAAATGCCCGTGCAGTACCGGGGCGTAATGGAGGAGCACCGCGCGGTGCGCACGGCAGTCGGGCTGTTTGACGTCTCCCACATGGGCGAGATCGAGGTCGTGGGCAAGCGGGCGCTCGATCTGGTGCAGTTCGTCACCTGCAACGACGCTTCGAAGCTGGCCGTCGGACGGGCGCAGTACGCCGGTCTGATGACGCCGCGGGGCACCTTCGTCGACGATCTGCTCGTCCACAAGATGGCTGACGACAGGTACTTCCTGGTGGTCAACGCGTCGAACGCCGACAAGGACTACGCCTTCATCTGCGCCCAGGCGCCGGGGTTCGAGGGCGTCGGCGTGGTCAACCGCTCGGACGAGCTCGCGCAGATCGCCGTGCAGGGGCCGCGCGCCCTCGCCGTGCTGCAACAGCTCACCCCGGCAAACCTCACCGAGATCAAGTACTACCGCTTCGTCGAAGGGCAGGTCGACGGCGTGCCGGCGATCATCGCCCGCACCGGCTACACCGGCGAGGACGGGTTCGAGGTCTACCTGGCGCCCGAGAAGGCGCCCGCGCTCTGGGATCGCCTGCTCGCGGTGGGGGCCGGGGCGGGGATCATGCCGTGTGGCCTCGGCGCCCGCGACACGCTCCGCTTCGAGGCGTGCATGCACCTCTACGGCAACGACATCGACGACACGACGACGCCCCTCGAGGCGGGCCTGGAGTGGATCGTCAAGCTGGACAAAGGGCCGTTCCTCGGGCGCGACGCACTGGTCCGGCAGCAGGCCGCCGGCGTAACGCGGCGGCTCGTCGGGTTCGAGATGAAGGGACGCGGGATCGCCCGCCACGGCTACCCGATTCTCGCGGACGGCAAAGCCGTCGGCGAGGTCACGTCCGGTACACACGCGCCGACGCTCGGCAAGGCGCTCGGGCTCGGCTACGTCCCGGTCGCGCTGGCGACCGCCGGAACCACGATCGACATCGAGATTCGCGGCCAGGGCGTGGCGGCGCAGGTGGTGCCGACGCCGTTCTATCGCCGCGAGAAGTGAGCGGTAGAGGGTGGCAGTGATGGAGGTGAGAGCCGAGCGGCGGCCGGCTTTGCCGGCGCCGCGAGGGGGGCTCGGGGGGCGAGGTCGCGGAGGTTTGGGTGGTTGGCGACCGGCCCCCCGATGAAGATAGAAAGGGAGTGTAACCATGGCACAACCGGGTGATCGTATGTACGCGCGTACCCACGAGTGGGTCAAGGTCGAGGGCGAGACGGCGACCATTGGCATCACACAGTACGCCCAGGAGCAGCTCGGCGACGTGGTGTTCGTCGAGCTTCCGGCCGTCGGCAGGCAGGTGGCGAGGGACACCACGATGGGGACGATCGAGTCCGTCAAGGCGGTGTCGGAGGTGTTCGCCCCGGTGTCCGGGACGGTGACGGCGGGCAACGCCGAGCTCGATGGCCACCCCGAGCTGATCAACCAGGACCCCTACGGGAACGGCTGGCTGGTGCGCCTCCACATCGCCGCCGGCGCGACGGAGGGCCTGCTCGACGCCGCCGGCTACGATGCGTTCCTCGCCGAGGAGGGAGCGCACTGATGCACCGCTATCAGGCGGGCTCCGAGGACCGCCGGCGCATGCTCGCCGCGATCGGTGCGACCTCGGTCGAGCAGCTCTTCGAGACGATCCCTTCCGGGGTCCGCTGCGGCGCGCTCGACCTCCCGAGCGCACAGAGCGAGGAGGAGGTGCGCCGCGAGTTCTGGGCGTACGCCACCGCCAACGCCGCCCCCGAGTGCTTCGCCAGCTTCCTCGGCGCCGGCGTCTACCGGCACGTGATGCCCGCGGCGGCGGACGCGCTGATCCAGCGCGGCGAGTTCTTCACGGCCTATACGCCGTACCAGCCCGAGGTGAGCCAGGGCACGCTGCAGGCGATCTTCGAGTTCCAGACGTTCGTCTGTCAGCTCACCGAGATGGACGTCGCCAACGCATCGATGTACGACGGCGCCACCGCCGTCGTCGAGGCGGTGCTGATGGCGCGCCGCCTCCTCCCCGGCCGGTCCCGCGTGGTGGTTGCCGGCTCCCTGCACCCCGAGTACCGCGCGGTGCTCGATACCTACGAAGAGCCGGCCGGGCTTGGCCTGACCGAGGCGCCGTGGGGCAGCGACGGCCGGATCGACCGGCAGGCGCTGGCCGCCGCCCTCGGCCCGGACGTCTGCGCGGTGGTCGTGCAGTCGCCCAACGTCCTCGGCGTGATCGAGGATCTGCCCGCGATCGGTGAGGCGGCGAAGGCGGCCGGCGCGCAGAGCGTGCACGCCGTCGCCGAGGCGACCTCGCTGGGAGTGCTGGCGCCGGGCGGGCGCTTCGGCTTCGACGTCGTCTGCGGCGAGCTGCAGGCGTTCGGCATCCCGCCGGCGTTCGGCGGCCCCCACCTCGGCTTCTTCGCGACGCGGCAGGCGCACCTACGGCAGATGCCGGGCCGGCTCGCCGGCGAGACCGTCGACTCCGAGGGCCGGCGCGGCTACGTGCTGACGCTGTCGACGCGCGAGCAGCACATCCGGCGCGGCAAGGCGACGTCCAACATCTGCACCAACCACGGGCTGATGGCCCTGTATACCAGCATCGTGCTGTCGCTGCTCGGCAAGAAGGGCGTGCGCGAGCTGGCGCTGGCCTCCTACGCGACGGCCGAGTACGTCAAGAGCGGGGTTCGGGGCTCGGGGCTCGGGGCGCGGTTGGCGTTCCCGGACGGGCCGACGTACAACGAGTTCCTGGTGCTGCACGATGACCCGGACGGGTTGCTCGAGACGCTCAAGAAGGAGGGGATCTTGGGCGGCGTGTCGACGACGCGGTTCGGCGCCCGCTTTCCCAGTGGCGTCCTCGTCGCCGCGACGGAGAAGAACACGAGACAGGAGTGTGATCGGCTGATCGACGCGCTGCGGAGGCTGGCATGAACGGCACGAAGGCATTGCGCGCTCGCGAGCGGTTGATCTTCGAGCACTCCTCGGCGGGCCGAGTCGGATACCAGTTGCCGCACCTCGAGGTGCCGGCGGCGGACCCGGCGGCCACGCTCCCGGCCGAGCTTCTGCGCGGCGAGCTCGCGGACCTCCCCGAGGTCAGCGAGGTCGACGTGGTCCGCCACTACACGCGCCTGTCGAAGTGGAACTACAGCGTCGACGAGGGGCTCTATCCGCTCGGCTCCTGCACGATGAAGTACAACCCCCGGCTCAACGAGGAGCTGGCGCGCCTGCCCGGGCTGGCGCAGCTCCACCCGCTGCAGCCCGACGACCAGGTGCAGGGCGCGCTCGCGCTCATGTGGCAGCTCGAGCAGGCGCTGATCGCGGTCACCGGCATGACGCGGGTGACGCTGCAGCCGGCGGCCGGCGCGCACGGCGAGCTGGCCGGGATGCTGATGATCCGCAAGGCACTGCGGCAGCGCGGCGACAACCGGCGCAAGGTGCTGATCCCAGACTCGGCGCACGGTACCAACCCGGCGACGGCGGTGTTCGCTGGCTTCGACATCGTGGAGATCGCATCGACTGCGCAGGGGACGCTCGACCTCGCTGCGCTGCGCCGACAGCTCGACGGCGGCGACGTCGCGGCGTTGATGATCACCGTGCCCAACACCCTCGGAGTGTTCGAGCCGGACATCGCCACGGCGTCGGCGCTGCTCCACGAGAAGGGTGCGTTCCTCTACATGGACGGCGCCAACCTCAACGCCTTCGTCGGCGTGGCGCACCCCGGCAAAATGGGCGCCGACGCGCTGCACATCAACCTGCACAAGACGTTCTCGACGCCGCATGGCGGCGGCGGGCCGGGCGCGGGACCGGTGGCGGTCTCGGAGGCGCTGGTCCCGTACCTGCCGGTGCCGATGGTCGAGCGGCACGGCGACCGCTTCGTCCTGTCGAGCGATCGCCCGGACAGCATCGGCAAGGTGCGCGGTTTCTACGGCAACTTCGGCATGCTGGTGCGGGCGCTGGCGTACATCCGCTCGCTCGGTCGCGACGGTCTCCGGGGCATGGCCGAGGGTGCGGTGCTCAACGCCAACTACGTGCGCAAGGGCCTCGAGGGCAGCTTCAAGCTGGCCTATGACGGCCCGAGCATGCATGAGGTGGTCTTCGACGACACGCTGCAAGCGGCGACCGGGATCAAGAACATCGACATCGCCAAGCGCCTGCTCGACTACGGCTTCCATCCGCCGACGATGTCCTTCCCGCTGATCGTGCACGGAGCGCTGATGATCGAGCCGACCGAGAGCGAAGGGATCGAGGAGCTCGATGCGTTCATTGCCGCGATGCGCGAGATCGCCCGCGAGGCAAAGGAGACCCCGGATCTCGTCAAGGGCGCGCCGTACACCACGCCGGTGAGCCGGCTCGACGAGGTGCGCGCGGCGCGTCAGCCGATCCTGCGCTGGCGCCGGGGAGCCGAATAGGGCAGTATGGTGATGTAGCGGCGATTGAACCGAGGGAGGCATCATGCGAAGCGTTCAGATTTTCGTCGACTATTGGAATTTCCAGCTCCGGTGGAACGAGCGGGCCGGCGAGGCGCGGTGCAACTGGGCACACCTGCCGCTGGTGCTCATGGAAAAGATCAAGAGCCTGCCGCTCTCCGACGTACTCGACTTCCAGGGGATGCGGGTCTACGCGTCGTGCGACACCGACGACGAGAACCTGCGCCGTTGGCTGGATAACTTCCTCGAGCGGCAGCCCGGAACGAGCGTGGTGGCGCTCGAGCGCCGCCGCCGCTTCGACCACATCCGCTGCCGCGCTTGCGGCTACGAGACCGGCACCTGCCCGTCGTGCGGGCAGCCGCTGGTATGGTCGGCGGAGAAGGGCGTCGAGTCGGCGATAATCACGGACCTCTTCGAGCTGGCGTTCTCGGACGCCCTCGACGTCGCGGTGATGGTCTCGTCGGACAGCGACTTCGTGTTTCCGACGCTCGCGCTGCAGCGGCGCGGCGTCAAGGTGATCAACGCGGCGTGGCGCGGCGCCGGCGCCGATCTCGCGCGGGCCTCGTGGGCGACCGTCGACCTCGACGAGATGATCCCGCTCCTGGTCCGCGAGCAGAGCGGCGAGCGCAAGCCGGTCCACCCGGACGCGCAGCCGCCGAACCTCGGGGCCTGAACGTCCCGAGGGGACGAGAGGGGCGGGCGCCGCTGGCGCGGCGCTACGGGCGCTCGCGGCGAGCCGGACAGGAGCTTCGCGCCCGCGGGCCTCGCCGCTCGCACCCTCGCCGCACTCCGTGCGGCCCGCCCTTGCCTATTTGGAGCTGCCTCCTCTTTCCACGAAGCGCTGCCGGCAGCGGACCATCTGCGGCGTCGCGCAGCGCCGGCCACGCACCGCGCGGACAACGAGTACGCGTCGGCGC
>Ga0315286_10006948_pt1 | contig 11027 bp, 8 predicted proteins | sample YL17G10_0_MG_FD_205038 | JGI IMG/M metagenome (GOLD analysis project Ga0315286, IMG submission 205038) | Sediment microbial communities from Yellowstone Lake, YNP, Wyoming, USA - YL17G10_0 | ecosystem: Environmental > Aquatic > Freshwater > Lake > Sediment | place: USA: Wyoming | collected...
AGGGAGCCTATCCTGACAAAGCATGCCTTGACTTTGCCTCCATCCTGCGTCTGAATCGTCCGTTCAGTTCCGATCGTGGCGATGCCGAGCCGCTCATAGTGGTTAATGGCCCTCCTCATATCCCTCACGACGAAACCCAGGTGGTTGAGTTTCCACTGATTTTGCATGTTCTCCTCCGAAGAAAATCTTCCCATGATAGCTTAACTGGACAATTTGGCCTCGTTCGTTGTACGGCGGCCAAAATGCGGAAAAACGAACGGCTCGACAAACGTTCCACCACCGTCAATGACAACCTCCGTTCCGGTAATAAATCTTGATTCATCCGTTGATAAGAATAGGGCGAGGTCTGCAACCTCCTCGGATCTCCCGGGCCTCGGGATGGGACAGCTCAGGCGCGGGTCAAAAATCCCTAAGTCACGTCTACCATCTTCAGGAGTCCAGGGTTTTTCCTCTGTATCAATGTCGCCAGGAAGTATGGCATTCACGGTGATATTGTGCTCCCCCATCTCCAGGGCCAAAGCTCTGGTGAGGGCCGACACAGCCCCCTTTGCAGCAGAATAAGGGGCGGCGTACCGTATAGCGGTTTTGGGTCCAGAAATTGAAGAGACATTGATGACTTTGCCGTATTTGCATTGTACCATATGCGGCAGCACGGCCCAACAGCAGTTGACAGTCGTCCTTAAGTTGCGGTCCATCACAATATTCCAGTACTCCTCGGACATCTCCAGGAAGGGAGGTCTTGGAGGGATCGATCTGCCGGCTACGTTAGCAAGGATGTCAATTTGACCGAATTTATCAAGGACTTGCCTAACCATATCTTTAACTGGATCGAGTTTAGATAGATCAATTTGGAAAGCTAACACTGTATGCCCTTGATCCCGCAGATCCTTTTCCCGAGCCCACACCTGATCATCGAGGTCGGTAATCGCCAAAGCGGCTCCTTCCCGGGCAAACAACTGAGCCATACAATTCCCCATGCCCCGCGGTCGGGCCACACCCGTAATAAGAGCTACTTTCCCCTTAAGCCTATTTAAGCTGACCGCAGATTCTTTATTATCCATATCCTTCCTCCTTTCATTTCCTTAAAAACCACTCAGCTAAAATAACAATTTGATAAATCTTTTCTTTTGGCCTTATCGAATGTGGCTTCCCCCTAAGCAAACCTTTATCTTTACTACTGCTGTGACACCCATTGTTTAGCCAATGCCACAGCACCGGCTGCATCCCCTGAGTATCCATCTGCGCCGATCCTACGGGCGTACTCCTGAGTAACCGGCGCTCCACCAATCATAACCTTGACTGAAGGGTTCTGTTTTCTAATCCTTTTTATTGTCTCTTCCATGGCTGGCATTGTCGTTGTCAAGAGCGCCGATAGGCCCAAAAAATCAGCCCCGTTATCTTTAACGGCAGATAAGAACGCCTCTGTTTTCACATCCACACCCAGATCCAATACTCTGAAGCCTACTCCTTCCAGCATCATGGTGACGAGATTCTTTCCAATATCATGAAGATCTCCCTTAACCGTTCCGATGACAAGGGTGCCCCTCGGCTTGACATCCGTCTTCACCAGTATTGGCCGTAAGATTTCTAACCCCGATTTCATTGTCTGAGCTGCCATCATCATTTCAGGTAAAAAAAGGGCACCTTGACTAAATTGTTTACCCACCTCATCCATTGCGGCGATAAGCCCGTGATTGAGAATTGTCTCTATAGGAGTCCCTGTAGCCAGTTCCGTCTGGACAATTTCAGCGATTCCGTCCTTCTTAAAATCTAAAACAGCCTGAAAGATTGCCTGAACAGTCATGATTTCTCTCCTCCTTAAAAAGTGTAATATCTTGTTCACTGGATCAAACAGTTTGGGGCTATCCTTGAGCCAATTCTCTATCTCCGGCCTGTTTGATCCTTTCTAAAGCCATAACTGTCTTATCCGGTAGAGGTGGTACTTTGTGGGTTTCGAGGATTTCCCTGATCGTAGCCTTGATCTTCTTGACTGTATCTTTGGAGTTTTGACCCTGCCAGGCATCATAACTCTGCCTGGGAAAAATTGATGGGAGCCATAACTCCTTACGGAAGTTCTTAAAGGTATGTTCTTCCTGAAGGTAATTCCCGCCAGGCCCCACCTTATGGATCAACTCACGGGCGAGTGTATCAACATTGACTTCAATACCCTGCATAAATCTCTCCACCATACCAACTATCTCATTGCCTAATACGAGCATCTCCGATGAACAAACCATCCCACTACCGAGGTAACCGAGGCCGTGAATGATGTTAATGCCTCCCAAACGTTGATTTAACAGGGAAAAAGTGCTTTCCACTCCCGCCTGAATATCCGGCACGAAAGAATCGGATGTACCTGCAATACCGAATGTCGGCAGTCCATAAGACTGAGCAATCTGGGTAAGAGCAACTCTGCAAAGGTTAAGCTCCGGCCCAGTATTACAACAGATTCCATTCTGCATATCGAAAGGAATAATTCCGGCGCATAAGAAACAAGGAGTTCCAGGGTTTTTAAGCTGGGCCAAGGTGATAGACATAAGACTTTCAGAAAGGACAAGGACTAAGGACCCTGCCAATGTCACCGGGCCAGTCATACCTAATTGGGCAATCGGTCCGTTATATTGAGGCATACCGAGATCAGCAGCAAAAAACACTCGATGGACTGTATCATGGGGAAATACCAATGGTGTAATCGGCTCAGGGAAAGCGATAAGAAAGGGTTTTTCCCGAAGAGTATCCAGCCCCCCAGCAATCTCTGAAGCCATTTCGTAAACTTTTTCAAAAGCCTTTATGGAATAACTTGGAAACATGATGGGTTTAGTCGTGTTTGTGACTATAGCCTCAAACTCATGGATCTCTTCGGCTATTTTTGGTTCCACATCCTGAGCAGAGCCAAAAGGCATAACAAAATTTATATTGGGAAGCGCATCAGCGATTTTAGCTCCTTGAATGATGTCAACCAACCTTGTTTCACGAACCTCCCCTGTTAGGGCATCCCTCGTGTTAGGGGCCGCAGTTGAAGTCCCGTAGTATGACTTTCGCCCCTCCACCTCCATGGCCCGTCGTCCATCACGGCTATAGATCGTAATTCCTTTTGGGGCTGAAAGGAGGCATTGCTCAACAATATGCTCGGGAACCCTCACAAGGTCTCCCCTGATGATTGCCCCCGACTGTTTGAGAAGCTTGATAGCGCCTTCATGTTGTATCTTGCAGCCTGTCTTTGCTAAGACCTCTAATGCAGATCTCTTGATTTCCCAGATTTGATCATCACTTAAGATCCTGACACCGATCGATCTGTTTTCATAAAAAGGTGATTGAATCATAACCCTTCTCCTTTCTATTGCAGTATTTAAAATGAGCTCTCGAAGCCCTTGGTCTTCTCGAATGCAGCAGCGGCTGCCCGCGCGATCTCCTCATCGCTCCCAGGTCCCAATGCAGCACGGCCGCTGGTACCTACAGCACCAACGACTGCACCGTCTTTGGTTTTTATTAAAACCCCCCCTGGAATAACAGTGAAATTGGGGATTGGAAGCTCGTATGAAAGGACATTCCCATGAGACATCATCTCCCTCATTTCGAGGGTATCCCTCAAAGTATTCATTGCGGTGTAACACTTCGCCAGGGCCATCGTCGCGGTCGTAGGGCCAGCACCGTCCATCCTCATCAGGCAGACAGGGGCGCCCTGACGATCCACCACGGCAATAGACATTCCTCTCCCTGCTGATTCCGTCTTCTTTGCTGCCTCAATGGCCGCTTCGACAATGATTTTTGCCTCCTCCAATCCCAAGCTCTTCCATTTCTGCATAACAACACCTCCTATGATTATTTTACTTTCTTGTCATTTTTCTTGATCATTCCAGTTCTCGCTATAATTGCCTTCCAACAAACGCCCCATCGAGGACGGAGTCAAGCAACTCCCTTGGGGAAGCGCATTGCCCGGCCAAATAGAGCTCTTTGACTTTACCCTTCAGCGAACGATACAACCCATCGTTGGGTCTCCCATGAGTACAGAAAACAACGGTATCGACGTTCTCGATAACGCCTTCTGTGCCTGTAAGCACATGATAGGTAACGAGTCTGCTCCCTTGAACGGCCTTGACGCCTGTCAGAGGAGTAAATTTAGCCCCTTTACTGACGAGGCGGGTGTAGACGTCTTCCAAAGTTTGTTGATCAAGTCGGTCTCCGGCAAAGGACGAAAGCGTAAGCATCTCCACTTTCTTCCCGTGCTCGGTCAAGAAATCTGCCATCTGTAACCCATGCATGTGGTTCTGGAGGGCAACCACAACGACATTCTCCCCCACGCTTGCCTTCTCCTCCAAGACTTGCTTCATCTCCACTACATTGGGACTATTGGCTCCTGGAATGTCAGGGATATCGGGCAAGGTGCCGGTTGCCACCACAACGGCATCAATGTTCTCCTTGAAGACCATTTCCGGGGTCACCGTTATCCCCAGATGTATATCCACACCCAGAAGATTCATCTGATAAATGTAGTACCTTCGAGCATCCTCCCAACCCTGTCTCCCCGGAGCTTTGGCGGCAACAGTTAAATCCTTAGCAAGGACACCCTCTTTTTCATAAATGCTTACTTTGTGTCCCCTTAATGCTGCAACTCTGGCGGTTTCCAATCCAGCCACCCCTCCGCCAATCACCATTACCCTTTTCTTCTCCTTCGCAGGGATAATGGCCCACTCCTTCTCTTTCCCCGCTTCAGGATTCACGGCACACGTAAGGGGAGCAATCAGCCAGGTCCTCATGACACAACCTTCATTGCAGCCGATACACTTGCGTATCTCATCCAGTCTTCCCTCCCGGGCCTTCCTGGGCATTTCGGGATCGGCAATGAGTGCCCTCACCATCGCCACAATGTCCGCTTGATGGTTTGCCAGTATCTGCTCTGCAATAACGGGGTCATTGATCCTCCCCACTGCAACCACCGGGAGGTTGACAACCTCCTTCACAGCCGCAGCGATATAAACGAATGGAGCGAGAGGATAGTACATGGTGGGAATGTGCTGACTCCCTTCCAATCCCGCACAAGTAAATAGGTAATCCACATGGCCGGTTGCTTCCAGGGCTTTGGCAATCTCCTTGGCATCATCGAGGGTTAGACCACCTTCGGTAAAATCATCCCCTGCGAATCGGACCCCCACGACAAAATCCCTCCCGACAGCTTTTCTGATGGCGGCAATCGTCTCTGTTAGAAACCGCATGCGGTTCTCCAGGATTCCTCCATACGGATCTGTCCGGCGGTTAAAGACCGCAGACAAAAACAGGTGTTGCAATACTCCAGACATGGCCCCGATCTCTACACCATCATATCCTGCTTCCTTGATTCTCCTGGCTGCTGCGGCATAGGCTTCTTCAAATCTCTTTATGTCATCAAGATCCATCTCACGGGGCATTTCCTGAAATAGAGGGAAAAAGGGACTCTTCCTTGGTATCGCGGAGGGAGCGAAGATTGAACCTCCCCCCAAGGCACGAGAGGATGCGACAGAGCCTGGATGAGTCAACTGGGCAAACACCTTTGTCCCGTATTCATGGATCGCATCCACAAGTCGCTTCAGGGCCGGAATCACACTGTCACTCTCGAGAGCAGCATGAAAAGGCCGGGTCGTAGGCCAGCTCACGAAATGGGGAGACGTGACAATGAGCCCCGCGCCCCCTCTGGCTCGAGCCTGAAGATAATTAATGTGGTTTTCATTGGGTTCCAAAAATGGCGCGTAGAATCGAGGAACGTGCGCCGGCATCATAATCCTATTAGGCAATGTCACATTTCCCAACTGAATGGGCATAAATAAATGCTCAAATTGTTGCTCCATTACTGCCCCTCCTGACTCAATTACTTAGCCTTCGTTTTCCTATACAGCAGCCACTTGACAGAAAGGTCTTATAGTATTTTTTCTTGGATCAAGACCTCAGCAATTTTATTGGCCATAGTTTCTGGTGGTCCTTCGAACAAATCACTTTTCTTGCCAGCCATCCCCCCTGACATGATTAAGCGCATGCGGTCACTCGCAGAGAGATGACTATCCGGTGTAAAAACCTTTTTAGGTTTTGGTTTCGGGGGTGAAATACTTCTGATATTGCTGAGAGTGAGTTCTTCATCGAAACGGAGTCCAAGTGTGCCTAATTCGATCACTTCGATCCCCTTTTTTTCTGCCTTAAGTCTACTTGGGACGGTAGGATATCTTGGTTCGTTCACACTCCTTTCCACAGTGAACAAAGCCGGCAGATTACATTCAATGACTTCGCGATCGCCCCTCCCCAAATATTTTTCAACAACGACTTTCTTCTTTTGAGAAACTATTTCCAATCCCACGATCCCTGATACCTGAGAAATATTCAATAATTCCGCTACGAAGCTTCCAACCATACCTTCATTCGTATCCATTGCCTTTCTTCCGCAAAGGATGACATCGTACGTTAAATTTCTAATGACTGCTGTCAGAGCAAGAGAAATGGACCAGGCATCCAAACTCTGGCAATGGATACGAATCATTCTGTCAGCCCCAAAAGAAAAGGCGTACCGAAGGGCTGCTTCAGCTTTGGGTGGACCTGCAGTTATAACAATCACCTCAAAACCAAAATTCTCCTTAATTCTAAGGGCCTCTTCGATGGCCACTTCGTCATAGGGGTTGAGCATGTAAACTATCTTTTCGGGGTCGATAGCGCCCCCTGGAGAGTCAATGGCAATCGGGTGATAGATGTATCCCACTTGTTTGACACAAACGATGATTTTCATAGGAGATTTCTCAACGATAATCACTCTGCATCGGGATCTTTCATGTCACCTGATCCACGAGCTCCACGATGTCTAAAACCTTGAAGGAAGCCTCCAACCCTTTTTGTCTTATAGCGCTTTCAAACATGATTTTACAGAAAGGGCACGCCGTGATGAGTCCATCCGTCTTTGTTGCAATGGCCTGTTCGATCCTCATTTCCTCCAACCTTCTACCCGTTGTTTTGCCCCTCCACAAATTTCCGCCTCCAGCGCCACAACAAAATGCCACTTCCCTTGAATATGCCATCTCTTTTATGCCCGAGGCTGAGACAGACCCCAAAACATCCCTGGGGACCTGATAGATTTTGTTATACCTCCCGAGATAGCAGGGATCATGGTAGGTGAAAAACCCTTCGGTCTTTGACTTTACCACTAATCTTTCCCCATCGAGCAAAATTTTTATGAGTTGGGAGAAATGGATCACCTCATAAGCACCGCCCAATAGAGGATATTCGTTTCGAAAAACGTTAAAGCAGTGCGGGCAAAAGGTGACCAACTTTTTGATCTTATGTTTTTTCAATATAGTGATATTCTGGTTGGCGATCTTTAGGAAAAGGTATTCATTTCCCATTCGACGTGCCGGATCCCCACAGCAAAGCTCCTGTTTTCCTAATATTCCAAAATTAATCCCTGCTTTGTTTAGAACCTTTGCCGCTGCTGCGGTGATGTTCTTCGTCCTTTCATCATAGAGGGACCCCGTGCATCCCACCCATAGGAGCACCTCTATATTGTTGTCTTGATAGACTCTCTTTGTTTTTACGTTGGTCAGCCAGTCTTCTCTCGTCAGGCTTCCTCCTCCGAAAGGATCACCGAAGATCTCCATATTTTTAAATATCTTCTTGTATTCCTGGGGTATTTTAGCCTCCTCCATCACGAGATACCTGCGAAGACCGACAATTTTTTCTAAATGTCCAATTTCGACTGGGCATGATTCCACACAAGCTTGGCATGTCGTGCAATCCCACAGATCCTCTTCTGAGATTGATTGCCCAGCCAATGGCAGGTCTTCTCTGCTTCGAAGAGGAAGGTTTAAGGAAGTTTTTAAATCCTGTATCAGCTTCTTTGGATTTAGAGGCTTTTGGCCAAGATAGGCCGGACAGTTTTCCTGGCAACGGCCGCATCGCGTGCATGCGTCGAGATCTAAGAGCTGTTTCCACGTGAAATCCGGGATATGAGCAACTCCGAATGGCTTTTCCTTCTGGAAATCGATTGGGGCCAGAGCTCCTGAGGGGCCTAAGGATCTAAAAAATAGATTAAGCGGGGAGCTGATGATGTGAAAAAGGTTCGAGAAGGGAAAATAAATAATCACCCCCATGCTGGCTACCAGATGGACCCACCAAAATGCCTTATGGAGGCCTTTCTGGGTCACGGCTGCTATCCCAAACGTATTAAATACCCTCCCCAAAAGGAATCCTACAGGCTCCCACAAGGCCCATGAGGGTTCAAGCACAGTGAGTCGAAGTCCTTCCACAATAAATCCTGTGATCACCACCCATAAAAGCAGGGAGAGCATGACTATATCGGAGGGTCTTCTGTCTAAACTTCTCGGCCTGATGACATATCTTCGATAGATGGCCATGGAAATACCTGCCAATGCAAAAAGACCGAAGATATCGAGTAGGAGGGAAAAAAGAAGGTAGAAATTGCCGAGCAATATCTTCTTTCCAAGAATCGGAAAGAGAATGTCCTCCTGAAAGGCAATTGTCAGGGTTCCGAGAAAGAGAACCCCAAAACCCCAGAAGATGAACAAATGCATGAGCCCTGGATAGGATTCCTGCAATATCTTTTGATGGCCAACAAGGGACTGCACAAGGGACCTAAAACGTTGGGGCACATGATCAAGTCGCTTCTCTTCTTTCCCCATACGCCATTTCGTATAACGGCGAAGGATCCCATAAAGAGCGATTCCTAAAGGCACGGCAGCAAGAAAATAGATTGCCACACGAAGGTCACCCACGTTCCAAAAGATTTCTCTCGTTGGAATCATAAAGGCGAGTTGTTTCCTTCCTCTCTGTTACATTTCTGTTTCAGAACCTTAATCCGATCGATCAGGAAAGGGATGATCTCGTGTAGATCGCCCACGATTCCGAGATTCGCAAATTTGAAAATGGGCGCCTTGGCGTCCCTATTGATGGCGATGGTAAGCATTGCTTTGTCCATTCCCGCCACAAATTCTCGAGCTCCTGAAATACCACAGGCCATCAGCAATTTCGGTGTGACCGATTTTCCCGTGATTCCAATTTGCCTCTCAAACGGTATCATCCCGTCGTCAACGAGTGGCCTCGACCCACCAATAGACGCACCCAGAAGGTCTGCCAGATCCTCTATGATAGCCATGTCTTTGCCAATCCCTTTTCCCCCTGCGATGACGAGATTGGCTTCTTCTAAACGGATTTTTTTGGGATCACCCTTGATGAACTTGATGGTCTTAGTGCGCGTCATGCCTCTCTCAATATAAATATCTTCGTTTACAACCTCCAATTCTCTTGGACCATCGGCTTCTTCACTGTTCATATCACCAGGCAAAACGGTTAACACCACTGTCTTCTCCGGATGAAAGTTATAATTTTGATAGACCTTTTCGTTGTAGCAAGATTTCCCGATTACCAAATTATCTCGCTCTCCCCCTATTCTTTTCACCTCGGTGATACAGGGGAGTTTTAACCTGGCTGCGATTCTTGGCGCTAATTCGCTTCCCGAGGGAGTGGCCCCAAACAGGATAATGAAAGGGCTAAACTTTTGGATAAGGTTTTGCAAAATTGAGGCATAAACGTCTATTGAGGGTTCGTTCGAGTTTTTACTCTCTATCCTATAAATCTTTTCAGCTCCATACTTTTGTAAGGAGCGAGGGATTTCTCCGTCTTTTTTACCAATAAGGCACACACACGTCTTTCCCTTCAGCTCCTTCGCCAACTTTCTCGCCTCACTGAGCATTTCGAAACTCACCGGAGCGACTTCGTGTTCACTAAATTCAGCAAATACCCAAATTTCTCTTTGCCCCATAATCAGACCGTGTTGCCCGAGAAGATATCCCCGTCTTTAATGTCTAATGTTCAGACATTTATTACCAGATCATCGACCCATTGTCAAGAAAAAAATTTAGGGGATAAAATTTAGGGAAAATTTGAGGGGAAAGGAATCAAAAGGTCGATTTTATTCTTCGTGCGGGAAAGGATTTAGTTGCCTTTAACGTCAAGCGACAGCTTTAAATTGGACAAGAAGGAGTTCCCCCGGAGGAATTCTTAACCAAGCCTGTGGAGCACTGCCTTTGGTTGAGGGGCATCAATTCTTGTGCATCATATAGGTGACCGCCCTCTCCAGGCCATCGAGGGTCAGCTCATACATGGGGAAGATCTCCCGGATAGGCTGGATGGTACGGGTGTAAGGCCATTCTTCTGCAAGTTTTGGATTGATCCAGACCGAGTGCGGAAAGGTTTTCGCGATGAACTGGAGCCTCTCGTAACTGGGTCTCCCTGAACGCTCCTCAATGTGAATGGAACCATCCGTCGCCATGAACTCATAGGGCGCCATACTCGCATCGCCTACAATGATGAATCTCGTTTCCGGATCCAGACGGACCAGCTCATCGACCGAAAAAGGCCTGGTGCGCCTCGGAGGGTCTTCCCATAAAAAATCATAGATGGTATTGTGGAAAAAAAAGGTCTTGAGATCCTTGAACTGGGCACGGGCATAGTGGAAAAGGGTCTGAACCAGATCAATATAAGGATCCATTGACCAGCCTCCGTTGTCGATGGCCAGAATGATCTTGAGCCGGTCTTTCAGGCTCCGGTCAAAGACAATCTCGATCTCCCCACAATTTTTCATGGTCTGGTAAATGGTTTTATCGATATTCACCCTATCCTTGGGGCCGAAAGGCACCATGTTCCTCAGTCTCTTCAATGCCTCGGCCATCTGGGATTGGGTCAGGGGTCCTTCCTGGGAATAGTCGCGATACCTCCGGTCCATGGCCACCTTGATGGCAGACTTATGTCCCGATACCCCGCCGACCCGCATCCCTCCCGGATGATATCCGGAATGTCCGACAGGAGAGGTCCCTCCTGTCCCAATCCACTTGCCCCCTCCGTGATGGGCCTCGGTCTGATCTTTTAACCGGTCGAGAAAGTATTTGATCAGTTCTTCGGGACTCAATTTCCCTAACTCATCTTCTTTGATCCCGAGGATCTCAGCCAATTCCCTCGGGTTTTTCATCCATTCCTCGATCAGTGCACGAACCGCCTCGGAT
>Ga0315286_10006949_pt1 | contig 11027 bp, 9 predicted proteins | sample YL17G10_0_MG_FD_205038 | JGI IMG/M metagenome (GOLD analysis project Ga0315286, IMG submission 205038) | Sediment microbial communities from Yellowstone Lake, YNP, Wyoming, USA - YL17G10_0 | ecosystem: Environmental > Aquatic > Freshwater > Lake > Sediment | place: USA: Wyoming | collected...
CGTTGCCCAGCGACTTCGACATTTTGCGCCCCTTGTCGTCGAGCGCGAAGCCGTGCGTGAGCACGGCCTTGTACGGCGCGGCGCCCGTGACCGCGGTGGCGGTGAGGAGCGAGGATTGAAACCAGCCGCGGTGTTGGTCCGAGCCTTCGAGGTAGAGGTCGGCAGGGACGCGCATGCCGCGCGTTTTGAGCGCGCCCGCCCAGCTCGTGCCCGAGTCGAACCAGACGTCCATGGTTTCGATGCACTTCTCGTACAGCGAGGCTTGGTCGCGCATCGACGGCGGGAGCAAGTCCGCGACGGGCGCGGTCCAGAAGACGTCCGACCCGGTCGCGTGCGCGCCGACGAGCGCGGCGATGTGCTCCACGCTCTCCTCCGTGACCAGCGGCTCCCCGGTTTCGGTGTGATACAGCACGGGGATGGGCACGCCCCAGTTGCGCTGGCGGGAGATGCACCAGTCGGCGCGGCCGGAGACCATGGACGCGATGCGCGCCGCGCCCGACGCGGGGACCCAGGAGACAGCCGCCGCCGCCGCCAGCGCTTCATCGCGAAACCCGGCGACCGACACAAACCATTGCTCCGTCGCCCGGAAGATGGTCGGCTTCTTGGTGCGCCAGTCGTAGGGGTACTTGTGCGGGTAGGCGGTCTCTGCGAGCAAGCGGCCGGCCGCCGCCAGGGCGTCCACCACGGCCCCGGTCCCCTCTTTCAGCACGGCCAACCCTTGGAACGCGGCCCCTGCCTCTTCCGTGAACTTGCCGGCGTCGTCGACGGGGGAGAGGAGCGGGAGGCCGTGTTTTAGCCCCGTCGCGTAATCCTCCGCGCCGTGCCCCGGTGCCGTGTGCACGAGGCCGGTGCCGGATTCCGTGGTGATGTACTCGCCGCCGGCGACGACGGGGCGCGGGGGGGAGGCGGGGTCCAGAGGGGAGAGGTAGGTGACGCCCTCGAGCGCCGACCCCAGGAAAGTGGTCTCAACCGTGAGCTCACACCCCAGAATTTCGGCCAGCGCGCCCACACGCGCTGTCGCGACGACCAAGCGGCGGCCGGAGGACGCGTCGGCGGCGATGGCGTACTCGAGGCGGGGGTTGATCGCGACGGCGGCATTTGCGGGGAGCGTCCACGCGGTCGTCGTCCAAATGGCGAGCTCGGCGCCGGCCAAGGACGGCGGCGCGCCGGGCCCGGGCGCCGCGATGGGCAGCCCCACCCACACGGAGCGGCTCACGTGCCCGTCGGGGTACTCGAGTTCCGCCTCGGCCAGCGCGGTCCGCGACGAGGGCGACCAGTGCACGGGTTTGCGCCCCCGGTACACGTGCCCTTTGAGGCAGAGCGCGCCGAAGACGCGCAGCTGGGCGGCCTCGTACTCCGGGTCGAGGGTGAGGTACGGCGCGGCCCAATCCCCAAACCCGCCGTACCGCTCAAACTGGGCGCGCTGCGTCGCCACCGTGGCCAGCGCGTACTCGCGCGCCTTGGACCGCAGCGTCGCGGGCGTGAGCGCGCGCCGCTCGTCGGACGAGAGCCCTTGCAGCACTTTGAGCTCGATCGGCAGCCCGTGGCAGTCCCACCCCGGCACGTAGCGCGCCACGCGCCCCGTGAGCAGCCGGTGGTTGACCACGATCGACTTGAGGCACTTGTTGAGCGCGTGGCCGAGGTGCGCGTCGCCGTTGGCGTACGGCGGGCCGTCGTGGAGGGTGAAGACTTCTCCCCCGGCCTCCTTGTTCCTCTCCAGCATCGTCTCGTAGACGGCACCGTCGCGCCAGAACGCCTGGATATCCGGTTCGCGCACGGTCGAGTTGGCCCGCATCCCAAAGTCGGTCGCAGGGAGCACGACCGTGTCCCTGTACGGGCCGCCGTCGTCCTTTTGTTTCTTGCCCTTTTTGCCGGCGGCTTTGAGGCCGGAAGCGGGCGTCGGCGGCGCGGCCGCGGCGGCCAGGCGGCGGCGCGGCGACGCGGCGGGCGCCGGCGGCCGCGGCGCGAGCGAGCGCCGGGGGGCGAGAGGCCAGCGACCGGCCCACGCCGTCATCGGCCGGCCGCCGGGCGGCGCGGGGCGGCCGCAGCTCCGCATCGCGAGCGTCGCCGCAGCGGCAGCGAGCCGGCGGCGCGTGGCGGCGCTGAAAGGGGCCGGGGTGGTGCGGTGGCGGGCGCCGCGCGGGGGGGGGCGGCCGCCGAATGCGCGTGTGTGGGGCCTCGGCAGAAGAGTTGACGGCGGCGGGCGGCGTGGCCGGACGCTCACTCTCCAAAACGGCGCCCGCCCTCGCGGCACCCCGCCGCCCCTCCCAAACAACGAGTGCGTGGTGTGTGGACGCGAAAGTTGTCGAAACGGCTCCGCCGCGGCCCGTCGCCGGCGGCAATGCGCCCGCGTGGCTTCAGTGCGGTTGGCGCACGGGGAGCGCGGGGCGGCCGCTGAGGGCGCGGCTCCCAGTCGCTAGCGCGTGTGTGACGTAAAGAGTCATCGCATGGCGCACTGTCGACGGCGCCCACCTCCCTCCTCTCCCCAGGCTCGATGCCGCGCCCGGCGGGTGCGGCCCGCGCCGCGCCGCCCGCGCCGCCCGCTCGCCCTGTGGTCGCCGACAAAGCTTCAAGGTCAAACAGCAGCCAGACTAGGGTGTTGGTTGTGGTGGTCGCTGCTGCCTTCGCGCTTGTCGCCGCGGCCGCAGTCCTCCTCCTCCTCCCCCGCGCTCCAACGCCTCCGCCGACCCTAGCGGCGCGTCTGACGGCCGCCCTGCCGACGCCGCCGGCGCCGCCCGCGCTGTGGCGGCCTGCCGCCCCTGCGCCCGCGTTTGCGCGCCGCGCGCCCCAGCCCGCCTGGCGCGCCGCCCTCGCCCGCGCGGGCGCGCCCACCGCGGTCGGCGCGGTGGCGGCCGCGTTTGCGATGGCCGTGCTCTCCAAAGCGGCGTCCGCCCTGATCCAGCGCGCGCACTCGCGCCGCGCCGACGCTGAGGAGGCCGCCCTCGTCGCCCGCGTCGCGCGCGGCTTGCGCGCCCGCAACTTTCGCACGCTGCCGCCGGCGGCGCGGCGGGCAGCGGTGGCGGCGGCCGCGGTCGGCGCGGCGAGTGTGGGCAAGCCAGGCGCGTCGCCCGCGGCCGCGTCTTCCCCGCCCACCCACGTCGTCGCGTCGCCGCCGAGCCTGGCCCCGGGCCAAGCCCCCCCCATGCCCCGCCGCGCGCGTGGGGACGAGCCGTCGGTCGCCTCGTTCATGCCGCGGCCAGCTGCGGCGGCCCGCCCCCCGCCCTGCCCGCCCTCGACCGTGACCGCGCGCGTGGACGCCCTCATCCGGGAGCTGGACTCCCTGGTGGATCGCTTTTGAGGAGAGGGGGGAGGGTTGGTGGTGGCGGCGAAAGCTTTTTTCCTCTTTCGTTTCCTCCCCTGATTACGTGCCGTGGGGCGTGCCCCGCGACTCCTTGCACTGTACACAACGACCGGCGACCGCCGTATATCAGATGGGCGAGAGGTGGGCTCGAGGAGCGAGTCTCTGCCTCTCTCTCGCGCGCCGGCGCCCGCTCGCACACCGCGCGCCGCCCCGATTCGCGCCCCGCCCCCGCCGCCGCCCGCAGCTTGGGACTCCCGGCCCGCGCGCCGACGCGCACGGGCGCCGGGACTCGGCGGTCGAGGCGCGGGCGCCCCGGATGGAGCGCGCGGCGGCGGTGCCGGCCGTGGCGAGCGGCGCCGACCCTGACCCCGCCGCCCTGCCTTCGACCACCTCCCCCGACAACACGATCGCCGCCACGGGAGCCGCCGTCCTCCCCGCCCTGGCCGCGCTGGCGGCCGCGTCGGCCGAGGAGCGCGGCGCGGTCGAGGAAGTGCGGCTCGAGTTCGCCGACGTCCCCGCCGGCGCCCTGCCCCGCCTCGCTGCCGGCGCGACGAGGCTCAGTACACTGCGGCTGGACGGTCTGACCGGCGCGGGGGCTGCGGACGGCGAGACTGTCGCCCTCCTCGCCGCGCTCCCCTCCCCCGCCTCCCTCACCCTCCTCTCCCTCTACTGGAACACGGCCATGCGGGACGCGCTCTTCATCCTGGGCGGCGGCGCGTTCACGGCCCTCGCCACCCTCTCCCTGTCGGGCTGCCGCCGCGTCGCCGACGCGGGCCTCGCCGCCGTCGCGGGCGGATGCCCCGCCTTGCGCCGGCTGGACGTGACGCGGTGCACCGACCTCACGGATGGCGGCATGGCGGCCGCAGTGGCGGAGTTGAAGGAGTTGAGGGAGTTTCGCGCGTACGCCGTCGAGACGTTTGGCGACGCGACGCTCGCCGCCCTCGCCTCCCATTGCCCCCAGCTCGCGCTTCTGGACGCGACCGGCGCGCGCGGCGTGACGGACGAGGGCGCGGCGGCGTGGGCGCGGGCGAGCCGTCACGTGGCCTCCCTCCACCTCGGCTGGGTCGCGCGCGTCGGCGACGGCTTGCTCACCGCGCTCGGCTCCTCGTGCCCCACCCTGACCGAGCTCAACCTGCACGGCAACCGGGCCATCACGGACGCGGGGCTGAGAGCGCTGGCCGCGGGGTGCCCCTTGCTCGCCGCGCTCGACGTGCGTGGCGCGATTGGCACGACGGCGGGACAGGACGAGTTGGGGGCGCTGTTTCCGGGGGTGAGGGAGTGGCGGCTGCAGCGGTGAAGAAGGGCTGAGGCGGTGCGTGAAGCGGCGCGGTCGCCACACCACTCCTCCCCTCCGCCGCCCTCGATCTGGTTGCTTGCAGAGGCTCGGGGGTTTGGTGCTGCCGCGCGTGTGGTCCCGGGATTGCCTTGCCCGCCAGCGGTGGCCGCGGCGTGGCCGGCGGCCGCCTCGGCCGAGAGACGAGGCGCCTCTCGCCGAGAGCACCTCCCCTCGCGCGGCACACACTCCGCGGCGGGGGCTCCGCCCCCGCCTTGTCCCCCCCCCCCCCCCAGCTGCACGCCATGGACGCGCGCGATCCCCTGCTCCCGCCATCGACCGCGCCGCGCGCCGCGCCGCGGCGCCCGCGCACAGCGGCGGCCGATGGCGACGCGGCGGGCACGCCCCTCCTCCAGTCGCCCTTTAGCAGATACTTGCTCCCCGCGCGCGCGGTTGCGGCCCCGCCCGGACGGCGGTCCGAGGCAACGCCGCTGTCGCGCGCTCCGTCCGACGTCGAGGCCGCGTTTCGCCCGCCTCGGTCGCCGCCGAGCCGGGCGGCGGACATGGCAGCGTCCGCGTTTGAGCCGGCGGACGACGGCGGCCTGGAGGACGGCTCGTGCGACGGCGGCGGCCTGCTCTCGCCGCCGCGCGCGTCCTCCTCCTCCCCCCCCCCCTCCTCCCCCTCGTCCCGCCTCGCCGTCGGCGTCACGTACGGCGTCATCCAAGCCATCGTCGCCCTGCCAACCATGGTCTCGTTTGCCGCCATCGTGTGGCGGCGCCCGCCGTACGCGCGGCACCTGGCCGCGCTCGCGAAGCTCGCCTTTCTCGCGTCGGGCCTCCACCCGGCCGCCTTCACCGCGCTTTCTTCTCTGCCCTACGCCGTGGGGCAGGTGCAGGACGTGGGGTTGTTGCTGCTGTCTGCGATGACGGCCGACATCGCGGAGCGCGCGGCGGCCCAAAAGGCGTCGGCCGCGTCGACCGTCGCGACGGCGCTGGTCACGCTCGCGCTGGCGACCATGTTCACCGGCGCCGCTCTGCTGGCCATGGCCCGTGCCAAGGCGGCGGGCTACGTGCAGAACGTGCCGCTGCCCGTGGTGGCGGGCTACCTGTGCGTGGCGCGCGCAGACGCCGCCCTCCCCCCCTTGCCGCCTCTTCCTCCCGCGACCCGTCCTCCCGAGACCAACCCCTCCCTTTCCCTTCTCTTTCAGGTCATACGTCGCCGTCTTCTGCGGCACCGCCGGCCTCGGCCTCGCCGCCAACGCCGACCTCAACACCCTCGCCGGCTGGCGGTCCGCGCTCGGCGGCGACGGCGCCCCCAAACTCGCCGCGTGCGCCGCGGCGTCCGGTTTCCTCTACCTCGTCATCAAGCGCGCCCGCCACCCCGCCGCCCTCCCCGTCGCCATCGCGGCCATCCCCGCCCTGTTTTACGGCGCGCTGGCGGCGGGCGGGTGGTCGCTGGCCGACGCGGCGGCGGCGGGGTGGACGCTCCCCGCGACGGCGCCCGAACCCTTTTGGCGCGTGTACGACCTCTTCGCCCCCGGCCCCTCTGGCTTTCTCTGGGGCGCCGCCGCCGCCCAAATACCCCGCGCCATCGCCCTCGCCGCCGTCGTGGCCTTTGGGTCCTGCCTCGACATCGCCGCCATCCAGGCCGACACGCCGGAAGACTTGGCGTTTGACCACGAGCTCGCCACCGTGGGCGCGTCCAACCTGCTGGCCGGCGCGTGCGGTGCGGGCATGACGGGGTCGTACATCTTTTCATGCGTCCTGTTCTCGATGCGGGCGGGGGTGGCGCACCGGGCGCACGGCGTGATCATCGCCGCGTCGCTCCTCGCCGCGTTTTTCTCGCCGGTCGACCTCGTGTCTCTGGCCCCCTCGTACTTCTATGGCTCCCTCCTCGTCGTGTTTGCGATCGAGATCGGTGCCGACTGGCTCGTGCGCTCGCGCGCCAAGGTCGGCGGCGCCGAGTACGGTCTCACCCTGTTGACCCTTTTCTCCATCATCACGCTCGGCCTCGAGTCCGGCATCGGCGTCGGCTTTGCCGCGTCCGCCGCGGCGTTTGTGTGGCGGTACGCGCGCACGCACGTGACGGCGCTGACCGTCGTGCCGTCGCGCGCGGGCGCGGCGCGGCCGCCGGCCGAGCGCGCCGCCCTGGCGCGCCTGGGCGAGCACTGGGCCATTGTGGGCGTGGATGGTTACGTGTTCTTTGGGTCGTCCGTCTCGATCTCGCAGCGGGTCGGCGCGGTCGCCGACGCGCTCGCGGCGGTCAAGAAACGCGCGGCGGCCGCGGCGGCCGGCCCCTCCCCCTCGCCCGCCGCCCTCGCCGCCTCCATCGCCCCCGTCTTCCTGCTCCTCGACTTTGGCCGCGTCCGCGGCGTCGACGCGACGGCGGCCGCCTCGTTCGCCTCGCTGGCCCGCCGCTGCGGCGCGGCCGGTGTCCGCCTCGTCGTGTGCGGCCTGCGCTCCCGGCGCGTCGCCCGCCTGCTGGCCGCCCACGGATTCGCACTCGCGCCGCCCGCGACGGCCGCCGCGCCGGGGCCAGCCGGCGGGGTGCCGGCTGGCAGCTTGCTCGCGTTTGAATCGGTCGACGACGCGGTCTACTCGGCCGAAGAATCCTTCCTCCTCGCCCTGCGCGCCGCGCGCGCGCTGCCGCCGTCCAAGGCTGACTCGCTGTCGGTGCCTTCGACGGCCGACGTGGCGGCGGCGCTGGCGGCGGTGGCCGGAGGGGGGGCGGCGGCGGAAGCCGCGGCGGCCGCCGCCGCGTTCCTCTCGGTCGCCCTCGTCCCGCCCGGCGCCCCCCTCTTCCGCCCCGGCGAGCCCGCCGACGCCCTCTTCATCGTGCTGCGTGGCGTGGTGGAGTTGAGGGTCGACCTGCTGGCGTCCGACGGCGCCCCCGCGCCGTCGCTCCCCGCGGCGCTCGCCGCGCGCGCCCCCTCGCGCGCCTTTTTCTTCGGCCCCGGCTCTGTCGTGGGCACGTCCGACTTTTTCGGCACTGGCGCCACCCGGCGCGGCGCGGCGACCGCGCTGCCGCCGGGCGGCGCGGCGGTCGCGACGCTCACGCGCGCCGCGCTCGCGCGCGTGGAGCGCGACGCGCCCGCCGCCGCCGTCGCCCTGCTGCGCGCGTTGCTGACCGCGGAGACGCAGGGGGGGCGGCACGCGCTGGAGGTGTTGGAGCGGAGCGCGGCGGGGCGCTGGTGAGAGAGGAGAGGGGGAGGGGGGGCGCGCGGCGCCGCGCGAAACCGTTTCTCCAGTCTGTCGCACCACACACCCTCTCTCGTTCTCACATCTTGCTCACCCGCACCTTGTCCCGCGCGCGCGCCAGCGTCCAGTCGAGCAGGATTTTGATTGCCGCGGGCGCCGTCGCGCCGTGGAGCAACTCGTGAAAGCCTCCCGGCACGACCACCAGCTCCCCATCCGCCGCGCCGTCGACGACCGCTTTCACCGCCCTCAACGACGTGCACCGGTCGGCGTCGCCGTGGATTGCGAGCAGGGGCGGGGCGTCCAGGCCGCCGCGGGCGGCGAGCGCGGCCGCCGCCGCGCGGAAGCCTTTCAGGAGCTCGTTCCCGGTGCGCGCGCGCACGGGGCCCACGAAATTGAGCGGGTCGTTGACATAGGCCGCGACGCAGGCGGGGTCGGGGGAGAGCATGGAAGGGTCGACGGCAGGAACGATGCGGGCGCGCGGGGCAAGGGCCGCCAACAACCCTCCCAGCGGCGCCTGAATCCTGAGCAGCGGCGTCCACTCGACGTCGACCGCGGCGGACGACAGGATGAGGCCGGCAAGGGTGGGGAGGGGGGGAGGAGTCGCGCCGGGCGTCGTCGCGACACCAAGAACCGACAGGAGCGCGATGAGACCCCCCATGGAATGCCCCATGGCAAAGAGGGGCACCCCGGGGTGCGCCGCGGCGGCCGTCGCGAGGGCGGCGCGCATGTCGTCGACGAGAAACGTGACCCGCGGGACGAGGCCGACGTCGCGCGGCTCCCCCGCCGACGCGCCGTGGTTGAGGCAGTCATAGGACCGCACCTCCACGCCGGCGTCGGCGAAGGCGTCAAAGACTGATGATGCGTGTGGCGTGGTTGGGGCGTCGACAGCGGGTCGGCCCCATCGCGCGTGCCGGCGCCTCCTCAATTCCCCCCCTCTCTCCAATCCTACTCTCACTCACCGCTCTCATACCGCCCCACATGCTCGCCGTAGCCGTGGTGAAAGACGACGACGGCGACCGGGCGCGAAGGCCCGCGCGGCGCCCACGTCGCGGCGCGCAGCGGGGGGGCGCCCGGCCGGGCGACCGGGATGGGGGCGCGCATGGCGGGCATGTAGAGAGAGGAGAGGGATGGGCGGTGGGGAGAGTGTGGTTGCAGTGCGGCGCTCGCGTCTCTTTTCTTTCCCTACCCCGCCGCGCGCGCCTGCTGCTGCTGTTGAGCCGCCGCCGCCTCCACCGCGAGTGCGGCCGCCTCGTTGGGGGTGAGCCCGGGGCGAGCCGCGCGCAGCGAGTCGAACTCGCGGCGCACGGCGGCCTCGAACGCGGCCTTGGCGGCGTCGGCGGCCGCTGGCGCCGCGGGAGCCGCTGCCGCGGTCGCGTCCGCCACCGCGACGCCGCCGACCGCCGCTTCGAGCGTCGCCGCCACGTGCTCCACCGCGGGCGCGGGGTGCGCGCGCGTCGCGGGCTCGGCCGCCTCACGCACGCGCAGCGCGGCCTCCACGCCGCCCAGCGCGGGGAGCAGGGCTTGGCCGAAAGGGGTGGACGTGAGGAGCGAGGGTTGGTCGGTGATATCGGACGGGACGCGGTTGGCGCCGATGAGCGCTTCGCACAGCGCCGCGGAAAAGTGGTTGCAGTTGTGCGCCAGGAGAGCGTACCGCGCCGCGGTCCATTCCCCTGCCTCGGCGTCGGCCACGATGGCGTCGACGGACGCGGCGTCGTTGCCCGTTTCCCCGAGGCGCAGCGTGCGGAGCGGGGCGCCAAACCGCGTGCGCCCGGGGCGCGCGATGGAGACGCCTTGGCCGTAGTAGATCTCGCGGCCGTGCACCACGATGGACGTGTGGTAGATGGCCTCGACCTGAAAAGAAGGGGGAGGTGGGAAGGTGGGCGGAGGGCGCTGGAAGCGCAGAGAGCCCAGCGCGCGCATCGCGGCCCCTGCACCCTCTCTCCCGCACGCCATGCCCGAGCTCGTACCCAGCACACCTGGCAGCCGAGAAGGACGGGGCCCAGCTGGGCGGCGAGCCCCTGGGACAGATCGTAGACGTAGAGGTCGACGGGGTGGCGCTCCCCGGCCATCGCGGTCGCGCGGCGCGGGCGCGGGCGAGTCACGAGGGCGGCGGTTGCGGGCGCGTGCGCGGTGGCGGCGGCGCGGGGAGTGACGCGGCACATGGCCGCACCCGCGCGCCGCGCCCCGCCACACCCACTCTTCCGGCGCCGCCGTGTTGCAGCTGTGGCCGGCGCTGTAGCCGTGGAGCAGCTGTGGCCGGCGCTGTAGCCGTGGAGCATCGCGTCCATGGCCGGGCCCGCGCTGCGGCTGTCCGCGCTTGCCATCGCCTCGGTCAATGGTTTGGGCTTCGCCGCGACCGCTCTCACTCAATCTCACGCGCTCACGGACCTCTGCGGCACGGCGGGGTTCGTGGCGGGAGCGTGGGCGACGCACGGCGCAGCGTGCCGCGCGGCGGGCCGCCGCCTGCTCGCGCCCACGCGCGGCCTCGCTCTCACGCTCGCGGTCAGCGCGTGGGCGGCGCGCCTGGGGGGGCACCTGTTTGCGCGCGTGCTCAAAACGGGGAAAGACGAACGCCTCGACCCGCTCTTCGGCTCGCCCTACCCGCTCAAACTGGCCGGCTTTTGGTGCGCGCAAGCGGCGTGGGCGTGGATCGGTCTCTTACCGGTTGTCGCGGTGCACGCGCGGCCGGCGACAAAGATTGGCGCGTTTTCGGGCGCCGCGCTCGCCGCCGCGGCGGCCGCGCTCGGCGTCGAGGCTGCCGCCGACGCCCAGAAGTCTGCGTTCCGCGCCGATCCAGCCAACGCGGGCAAGCACTGCGACGCGGGCCTCTTTGCCGTGGTCCAGCACCCCAACTACAGCGCGGAAATCGCGTTCTGGAGCGCGCTCACCCTCGCCGCTGGCCCCGCGACGCTCGCCGCCGCGCCTTGGGCCCTGGCGTCGCCCTCGTTTTCCTACTTTCTCATCACGCGCGTCAGCGGCATCCCGCCCCTGCGCGAGCGCAGCGCGCGCGTGTACGGCCGGGCGTGGGCCGACTACGACGCGCGGACGCCGCGCCTGCTCCCGCGCTGGGCGGGCGGGCGGGCGCGGGGCGAGTGAGGGAGAGAGGAGGGCGCGCGCGCGCGCGGGAGGCGCGTGGGGGCGCGTTGCGGGGCCGGCAGTGATTGCAGCAGACAAGGACTCGATCCCGTGTTCCCTCTCCCTCCCCCCGCCCCCCCCCCCCCGGACGCCCCGCACAGGGGGGCAGCGGGCCGCGCC